>Ga0335083_10000185_pt1 | contig 106713 bp, 83 predicted proteins | sample Lox_Sample_42_FD_206716 | JGI IMG/M metagenome (GOLD analysis project Ga0335083, IMG submission 206716) | Soil microbial communities from Loxahatchee National Wildlife Refuge, Florida, United States - Lox_Sample_4.2 | ecosystem: Environmental > Terrestrial > Soil > Wetlands | place: USA...
GCGTGAAACGGCGCGACGAAAAACTGCCAAATCTCCGGCATGGTCTCGAGAGCGCGGCTGCCGAGAGAGTCTGTATTGGTGGGAACACGGCGCCAGCCCAGGATGCGAAGTCGCTCGGTATCGGCGGCGGCTTCCACTGCGGCGCGGGCACCTGCTGCAGCTGTGGACGAAAAAAATGCCAAGCCCAGGCCGAAGACTTCTGGCAGTTCGATGCCCTGCTCTTCCGCGCGAGCCCGGAAAAATTCGTGAGGGAGCGAGGTGAGCAGGCCGGCGCCGTCACCGCTAGCACCATCGGCGTCCACTCCGCCGCGGTGAGTGAGGCGTTCGAGGGCCGTCAGCGCAATGTTTACGATTTCATGGCTGGCGGGGCCACCGAGGCGCGCTACAAAACCAGTGCCACAGGCATCGTGGTCGGGATGGCCCCAGTTGGGGTGCCGATCGCTCCGGGCTGGTGCGCACCGTCGGTACATAACAATTAATTAAGCTGGCAGGCGCAGGATGTACAACGCAGATTTTGCATTTATCAAATCGAATTTGTGAGGCGGAAGATTTTAAGCCGTGGATTATTAAAACTTTGTGACTTCGGAGAAGTGAAAATTGCGAACCTTCATCGCGGGAACCACCATTTCAAAGGCCTCTTCGCCCGTGGCGCGGACGGCCGGGCCGAGCAGTTCAACATTGCGGAGCATTTCGAGGATGGACTGATTGAAGCGGAAATTGCGGACCGCGGAGGCAATTTTGCCCTTTTCGACCAGGAAAAGGCCGTCGCGAGTCATGCCGGTCATCACCTTTTCGTAGGGGTCAACTTCGCGGATGTACCAAAGGCGAGTGACCAAGAGGCCGCGATCTGTCGAGGAAATCATTTTATCGAGTGAGGAATCGCCGCCGGCAAAGACCAGGTTCATGGGAGCCTCGCCGTATTCGTTGGGAAGGGCGAAGCCGTGGCCGGTGGGCTTTTCGCGGGCGGCCTTGGCGCTGCGGCGCGCGTAGACGAGATTTTTGGGGACGCCGCGATCGACAAGGACAACGCGCTGGCGTGGCATGCCTTCGCCATCGAACGGCGCGCCGAGCTGAAGCGGATGGAAGGCGTCGTCGGTGATGGAGATATTCTTGCCGAAAAGTTGTTTGCCCATGCGCTCGTTGAGGCAGGAGCGCTTGTCTTCGAGAGCGGTGGCGGCGAAATCGTAGAACAAAAAGCCGACTAGATCGAGGACGGCCGCGGGTTCGAGGATTACGGTGTATCGGCCGGGCGGGAGTTCGCGAGCATCGACCGCCATGTGCGCTTTTTCGCAGGCGCGTTGAGCGAGTTTTTGGGGATCGAAGGCGCGGACGCTTGCTGCGTTAGCCTTGGCCCAGCTTGCCGCAGGAGTTTCCTGCATAGTGATGGAAAATTCGGCGTGTGTTTCACGATAGGAGGCAAAAAGACCACGCGAATTGCCAAGTGCGGATTGCTGCAAGCCGCTGCCGAAAATGCCGGCAGCGACCTGGCCGTTCTGAATGGCCAGATCACAGGCGCGGCGGACGGCGCGAGCGCGGTCTTCGGGAGTGAGCGCGGCAGTCTCCTTCACAAAGCGATTCACTTTTCTATAGCGCTGTTTGCCAGGCATCTTGAGCAGATGTGGATCTTTAGGCTGACTGTGGGCGAGGGAGAGAGAGGCTTCAATTGCGGCGCGAAGCGAATCTTCGTCGACGCGGTTCGTTGTTGCGCGAGCGGTGCGGTTCTCGAAAACAGTGCGAATCGAAACATTTACGCCGCGCTCGGCGACGTTCTGGTGGATGGCATTGTTGGCGAAGCGGGTGAGCGATTCGGCGGTCTCGTCAACGTGAACTTCGGTTTCCTCCGCGCCTGTGGATTTGGCGAGGCGGAGGACTGTTTCGATGATTCGGCGCAGCTCGCGTTCGGGAAGCAACTGCGCGGAGGACGCGGTGCTGTTACCTCTTGAGGACTTGCCAGATTTGCGCCCAGTGCTCATTGGTCTGAAAAGGCCGATCCGATTTTTACGTTTTGGAATCTCGCCGGGGCTGCGCCGTGGCCGGTGCCAATAGTTTGCATGGGCTGGCCCTTGCCGCAGTTTGGCGTACCCCAGAGCGCCCAGTGATCGCGCGAACAGATTGCGTCGCAGGAATTCCAGAACTCTGTCGTGATGCCGCTGTAGCTGGGATTCTTCAACATCCGAATTTTCTTGCCGCCCTTGATCTCCCAGCCGATTTCGGTGGAGAACTGAAACTGGTAGCGGCGATCGTCGATGGACCAAGAGCGATTCGTTTCCATGAGAATCGCGTCGTCCGTGTCGGCAATCAAATCGTCAAAGTTCCATGTGCCAGGCTTAAGGCTGATGTTGGTCATGCGGATGATCGGCAGGCGATTCCAGCTTTCCGTGCGCAGGGTGCCGGAAGAGCGTGTCAGGCCGATGAGGTGCGCGGTTTCGCGATTGGAAAGATAACCGCGGAATTGGCCGTCCTTGATGATGTCGGTGCACTGCGCGGGGACGCCTTCGTCATCGTAGGCAAAGGTGCCCAAGCCCGGCCCGTGTTCGAGGCGCGCGTCCGCCACGACATTTACGATGTCCGCGCCGTAGCGCAGCTTATTGAGCTGATCGAGAGTGAGAAAACTCGTACCCGCAAAATTTGCTTCCTGACCCAAGACTCGGTCCAGCTCGATGGGATGCCCGACGGACTCGTGAATCTGCAAGCCGAGCTGGCTTCCGCTGAGAATTAAGGTGCCCGTTTTCTCCGGGCACTGCGCCGCGGAATGCAACGCGGCTGCTTCCTCGCCTACCTGCTGGGCATGTTTCAAGAGTTCGAGCGATTCTACAAGTTCGTACCCCTCGAGCGAATGCTGGCCGCCAAAGCTGTTGGGATAGGAACGCTTCTGAATGTCGTCGCCCTGGAAGGAGGTGGCGGCGATCCCGCAGCCGGTGATCAATTTGCTCTGATGAATGCGCGAGCCAATGCTCGAGGCAAACCAGGAATGAATCTTGCGAAATTGCATTCCCGTTTCCGTCAACGTGACGCCCTTGACCAACCGCATTTCCGCATCAGCGGCAAGCAGCAACGCCAACTGCGTTTCCAGCGGTATTTCGAATGGATCCTTACGGAACGGGCTTTGCCAACTATCGATGTACGCAGATTCGTCCACCATCGCGACATCTCCGCGCTTCGCGAGCGCCGAAGCTTTGGCGATGGAAACAGCTTGTGCGGCGCATGCGGATACGCCCTCACGTGTGAGGCGGTCGGTGGATGCAAATCCCCAGGCGCCATTCGACAGGGCGCGAATTCCCAGCCCGATCGATTCGGATTGCGCGAGCGTGCCAACCTGGCCGTTTTTGGTGGTCAGATCGCGCTGGCGCAAATGCATGACGCGGACGTCGGCGTAGTTCGCGCCGCGAAGGCGGGCCGTGTCGAGGGCGTTTGTGCAGAGATCCCACATGAACGTGACCTGGGTAAACCAAAATTAAGCTTACAAGAAAAAGGGGCGCGGTGCAGCGCGCCCCAAAGAACCAGGAAAAAGCACAGACAGGAGTGTCTGTGCTACGTACCTTCTTGCCAGGAAGCCAGGTAGTGCTCCTGCTCGGCGGTCAGCTTGTCCAGCTTATGGCCCATGGTATCGAGCTTGAGCCGCGCGATTTCCTTGTCGAGATTTTCCGGCACGACGTAAACCTGCGGCTTCAGTTCCTTGTGATGCTGGCGCAGGTATTCGGCCGAAAGCGCCTGATTCGCAAAGCTCATATCCATTACCGCGGCGGGGTGACCTTCGGCTGTCGCCAAATTGACGAGACGGCCTTCGCCGAGGAGATAAACCTTGCGGCCATCCTTGAGCAGATATTCATCAACTAGCGGGCGAACCTCGCGCTTGCCGGTGGACATTCCCTCGAGCGCCGGGATATCAATTTCGACGTTGAAGTGGCCGGAATTGCAAACCACAGCGCCGCTCTTCATAGCCTCGAAATGTTCGGCGCGAATCACGTTCTTGTTGCCCGTGACGGTGATGAACACATCGCCTTGCTTGGCGGCTTCCGCCATGGGCATGACGCGGAATCCGTCCATTACCGCTTCGATGCCTTTCGTGGGGTCAATCTCGGTAATGATGACGTCCGCGCCATGGCCCTTGGCGCGCATGGCGATGCCGCGGCCGCACCAGCCGTAACCGGCGACTACAACTTTGAGTCCGGCAATCAGCAAATTGGTCGCGCGAATCACGCCGTCCAGCGTGGACTGGCCCGTGCCGTAGCGATTGTCGAAGAAGTGCTTGGTCTGGGCATCGTTGACGGCGATGATCGGGTACTTAAGCGTGCCATCCTTGGCCATGGCGCGCAGGCGAATGACGCCGGTGGTGGTCTCTTCGGTGCCGGCAATCACATTGGCAACGAGGTCGGTGCGCTTGCTGAGGAGCATGGTGACCAGGTCGGCGCCGTCGTCCATCGTAAACTGTGGCTTGTGTTCGAGCGCCGCGCGCAAATGGGAGTAATAGGTTTCGTTGTCCTCGCCTTTGATCGCGTACGTCGGAATGTTGTAGTCGCGGTTCAGAGAGGCGGCCACTTCATCCTGCGTCGAGAGCGGATTAGACGCGCAGAGAACCGCGTCCGCGCCGCCGTCGCGCAAAGCGATCATCAGGTTCGCCGTCTCGCTCGTCACATGCAAACAAGCCGAAACGCGCAAGCCCTTCAGCGGCTGCTCTTTGATGAAGCGGTTGCGGATCGATTCGAGCACGGGCATTTGCTGGCCCGCCCACTCGATCTTCCGTTTGCCGGCGTCCGCCAGCCCGATATCCTTCACATCACCCTTTTTCATTTCTGCTGTAGCCACACTCTTTCTCCTTGATCCTGTATTTGCGCGGCGATGGGACTTCGCGCGGGAATAAACTTCTTGCCGGCCGGGAGCCGACCTTTCTGGATCAGCCTAGCGGGCGGCGCCTGCTTCCACGGTAGCCCCCACTCCGAGACACGCGGCCTTACGCAGCGCATCCGCGCGATCGGTGCGTTCCCAGGTGAAGCCCGCGCCACTGCGCCCGAAATGCCCGTAGGCGGCAGTGTCTTTGTAGATCGGACGGCGAAGATCGAGAGTCTCGATAATGCCCTTGGGCGTCAGGGAAAAATATTCGCGAATAAGGACGGTGATTTTTTCTTCGGAAATAGCGGCTGTGCCGAAAGTCTCGGCCATGACGGAAACTGGCTCGGCAACGCCGATGGCATAGGCAAGCTGAATTTCCGCTTTGCGGGCCAGACCTGCAGCAACGATGTTCTTGGCAATATAACGCGCCATATAGCAGGCGGAGCGGTCGACCTTGGACGGATCCTTGCCGGAAAAGGCCCCGCCGCCATGACGGCTGTAGCCGCCATAGGTGTCGACGATGATCTTGCGGCCGGTCAAGCCTGCATCGCCCATGGGCCCGCCGATGACGAACCGCCCCGTGGGATTGATGTGAAACTTGGTTTTGTTGTCGAGCATCGCCGCGGGAATGATGGGGCGGATCACATGCTCGGTAACGGCATCGCGGAGATCGACATTGGAAACTTTCTCGCTGTGCTGGGTGGAAATGACCACGCAATCAACGCGAACGGGCCGGCCCTCGCGATATTCGATGGTGACCTGCGATTTGCCGTCGGGGCGGAGAAAATCAACTTTATTGGAGCGGCGAATTTCGGAGAGGCGCTGCGTGAGGCGGTGGGCAAACTGGATGGGCATGGGCATCAGTTCGGGGGTCTCGTCGCAGGCGAAGCCAAACATCAGGCCCTGGTCTCCCGCGCCGCCGGTATCGACGCCCATGGCGATGTCCGGCGATTGGCGCTTGACGGTGCACATGACCGCGCAAGTCTCGGCATCATATCCATATTTCGCGCGTGTATATCCGACCCCGCGAATGGTGTCGCGGACCAGCGTGTCGTAATCCACGATGGCGCTGGTGGTGATTTCACCCGCTACCACTGCCAAGCCGGTGGTAACGAGCGTCTCGCACGCCACGCGGCCCTTCGTGTCTTGCTTCATCACCTCATCGAGGACCGCATCGGAAATCTGGTCGGCAATCTTGTCGGGGTGGCCCTCAGTCACAGACTCCGACGTAAACAGGAAATTACGTAAGGCTTCGCTCAAAAGACATTCTCCTTCGTGAGCCGCGGCGGCCCAGCCACCGGGACAGGCAATTCGCCAATGGATTCGATTAACTTTATAAACCTAACATCGCAGCGCCCAAGAATCAACGTATTGAAGCTAAATGAGTTATACAAGCAGCGAACGGTCAAAATTGAGGGTTGAATTGCAGCCTGGTGCATTGAACGGCGGACTCTAGGCAGCGTCCTCGTCGTCGTCCAGTTGAACTTCCAGCTTTCCCCTGGTCTTTTTGGCCATGAGGTAACTGCGAATAAAGGGGTCGATGTCGCCGTCGAGGACGCGGTCAACGTCCCCGGCGCTGAATTTGGTGCGGTGGTCCTTGATCAAGCGGTAGGGCTGCATGACGTAAGAGCGAATCTGGCTGCCAAAGGAAATATCGAGTTTGCTCTCGTCGAGCTTGTCCGTGTGCGCCTGGCGCTTTTGAATTTCCAGGTCGTATAGGCGCGACCGCAACATTTTCATGGCCATTTCCCGGTTTTTGCCCTGGCTGCGCTGAGCCTGGCAGCCAACGACAATGTTGGTTGGTATGTGGGTGATGCGAACGGCAGTCTCGACCTTGTTCACGTTTTGGCCGCCCTTGCCGCCAGACCGAAACGTATCCACGCGGAGATCTTCGGGGCGAATAGTGATTTCGATGCGGTCGTCAATCTCGGGTATCACAAAGACGGATGCGAAAGAAGTGTGCCGACGCGCCGCCTGGTCAAAAGGTGAGATGCGCACGAGGCGGTGCACGCCCGTTTCTCCAGCCAGCAGACCGTAAGCGTTTTCTCCGACGAACTGGATGGTGGCGGATTTGATTCCCGCCTCCTCGCCGGGCGTCTCATCCAGCAAGGTCGCGTTCATACCTTTGCGCTCCGCCCAACGAAGGTACATGCGGAGCAGGATCGAGGCCCAGTCCTGGGATTCCGTGCCCCCCGCGCCGGGCTTGATCGTCATGATGGCGTTCAAGTGATCGGTTTCTCCGGATAGCAACGTTTTGGTTTCTTGCTCGCCGACGTAGCTTTCCGCGGCCGTCAGCTCACGGTCGAGATCTTTGAGCAAATCATTGCGTTGTTCAGCGTTGGTTTCTTCGCGGGCCAGGCTGATATAGGTCTCGATGTCGCCGGAGATAGCCGACAGCTTTTCATCCGCAGCGATTTGTTCTTCCGCGCGTTTGCGGTCGCGGAGGACGGCTTGCGCGGCTTCCTGGTTGTTCCAGAAATCTGGTTGGGATACCTGGGCTTCGAGAGATTTTAGACGTTCGCGGAATTGCGGGGCGTCAAAGATAGCTCCGCACAAGCGAGATGCGAGGTTTCAATAATTCGTAGCGGTGCTGCAGATCTTCGAGAATCATTCGAGTCGCCAGTCTTTGGAGATTTTCGTTGTGCTTTGATTTTTCTTTACTACATTGTTTATTTAGGTTGTTACTTCCGTGTTGTTTGGCTTCCAACCGATCACCAACAGGATAACGGAAACCAGGACGCAGAGCCAGGCGAACCAATCGCCGAAGCGTGTGTAAATGGTTTCATTCGTGCGGAAGTCGTACGGCAAATCGGCGGCTGCGCGCACGTCTCGTGGTAGCGGACGGAGGATCCGGCCGTAAGGATCGATCGAAGCGGTAATGCCGCTGTTGGTCGCGCGCACGATCCAGCGGCGATTTTCCACGGCGCGGACACGCGCCATGCGCAGGTGCTGCTCGGCGGCAGCAGAGTGCCCAAACCATCCATCATTCGAAATATTCACAAAAAGCTGCGCGCCGTTCGCCGCAAAGTGCCGGATTTCTCCGGGATAGATAGCTTCATAGCAAATGAACACGCCGAAGGAATGCCCGTTCGCAAAACGACCGACCGAGTAAGTCGTGCCCTTGCGAAAGCCGCCGACTTCGCTTGAAACATTGGCCACCACGCGATGAATCAACGGAAATGGCTCGTACTCCCCGAAAGGAACGAGATGAATCTTGTCATAGGAAAAAACGCGGCGCCCCTGCCCGTCAAACATCAGCGCGCTGTTGTAGGGCGCCATGATGGTGTGGCGAGTTCCTCCCGTGGAAACAGTTTCAGGCTTCCACTCCACCACACCGACGATGAACGGATTTCCAAAACGAATCGCCAAATTCGTTGCCATTTGCCCAAATCGGACATCTTGATAGGAAAAAGGCGCGGGAGCTTCCGGCCAAACCAGCAGATCGGGATGATGAGCGGAAGGAGCAAGGCTGAAGCGCTCGATTTCGTCCATGTCCGCGGCATGCGCCGTGAACCAATCGCTCGGATATTCATCCGCTTCGGGAAAATTGAGCTGCACGGCCCTGGCGGTGTGATTGGCTATAGCCTGTGGGACGAAGCGCGGCCCGACAATCATCACGACCAGGACGATCGCGGTGGCGCCGACGAGGATAGCCAGGCGCCGCCGCGGAGGCTGCGTCGTGATAGCGTCGCTCCACGCCAGCAGTGCGTTGAACGCCGCAACGACAAACGACAACCCGTAAATCCCCGTGACGGTTGTGAGTTGCACCAGCGCAACATTGGCCGCGGCGGGATAGCCCAATAAGTTCCACGGAAAACTAATCTCCGGCAGCCAAGTCCGGAACATTTCGAGCGAGACCCACAGAAAGGGCGTTGCGATGCACGCGAGCGTGACGCTACGCAGCGAAATCCTGTTAATCGCCCAGGTGACCGCGCCGTTTGCCGCGGCCCACACCGATGCGATCAGTAGCAAAATTCCCCATCCGCCAGTACGTGAAAGGCCGCCATGCACGGAGAGCACTTGCGCGATCCAGGGCACCGACGTGACCACGAAGCAAACGCCATGCAGAAATCCGCAACCAAACGCAACCAGTGGGCGTGCTCCGAATAGCGCGATGACCAGGATTCCTATGCATACCCAGGAATAAATACTCAGATAAAACCCGGTGAAGGAAAACGAAAGCGCCGCGCCGGAAATCGCGCCGATAAAAAGTCTCATCCAAGCTGGGGTTTCACTTCCGGGATGCGGACGAAAATAGCCGAGCCACGGACGACCAGGCATCAGCGCTTCACGATGGCTTTAAATCCCGCCACTTCGAGGCCTTTCCTGGCGTTCTCGACTGCTTTCTGGTCGGCGTAGGGGCCGACGAGTACGTGATAATACTTATCTCCATGCGGAGACTGCACGACAGTCGGAAAGTTTTTCTTCCGCAAAGTATTGGCGAGTGACATTGCGTCGGCCTTTTTCGTGAGCGCGGCGACTTGCAAGTTTACGCCGCCGCTCGCGTTCAGCGGAGCTCCGGTGGTAGTCTTCGCTGCTGCATTCACCTCTTTGGCGGTCCTGGCGTTTTTTCCTGCGACGGTCGTCGCCGGGCTATTAGCCGGTTTCGGATGATCATCGACCTTGCTCGAATCACCGGGGCGATATATGTCCCAAGTTGGCTCGCCTTGTGAGCCTGTAGCGGTTTGCGGTTCGGGAGCGGATTTCTTCTTGGAAGGCTTCACTGAAACTTCTGGCTTCGGCGAAACGTCGGCATCTGGAAAACCACGAAGATTCGTGGCCGCGCGCACCTGCCCATTGTATTGATCGCGGCCCATCACGAAGCCGAGCGTAAAGAACAGGCCGGAAAACAGCAGCATCAGCATGAACAAACCGATGACGTGCCGTCCTTCGAGCACTCGTTCTCCGGTATTCCCTCTTTTTCCCCCAGAAGCCATTCTTACTTTTTCGATCCCCCTAGCGTTTGGACCCAGCTATTAATGATATCGATGGGCAGGGGGAAAACAATCGTTGTGTTCTTCTCGACACCTATCTCCGTCAAAGTCTGTAAATACCGTAGTTGAATGGCCGAGGATTGTGTTTCCAGAACCTTGGCAGCTTCTGCGAGCTTTTCCGATGCTTCATATTCTCCCTGGGCGTGAATCACTTTCGCGCGTCGCTCGCGCTCCGCCTCCGCTTGTCTCGCAATCGCTCTTTGCATCTGTTCTGGAATGTCGACTTGCTTTACTTCCACCTTGGACACTTTGATGCCCCACGGCTCGGTGTCCTGGTCCAAAATGATCTGAAGCTTTGCGTTCACCTTTTCGCGCTGCGAAAGAATTTCATCCAGTTCAAACTGGCCTACAATACTGCGCAGCGTTGTTTGCGCCAGCTGCGAAGTCGCGTACTGATAATTTTGGACCTGAGACATCGCCAGGTTGGCGTCCACCACGCGAAAGTAGCAAACCGCGTTCACTTTGACGGAGACATTATCCCGCGTGATGATGTCCTGGGGCGGAACATCCAAAGTTTCGAGCCGCAAGTTGATCCGGTACAAGGTTTCAATCGGCCAAAAAACCAGATTCAAGCCCGCTCCTTTGGCCGTGGGCAGCAGCCGTCCGAGGCGCAATACGACGCCGCGCTCCCACTCCTTGATGATGTACAGCGAATTCCAGAACCAAATCAAAAAGAAGCCAAGGATTACCGCTACCCCAAGAAGACTGATTTCCATGTCAACCCTCCTCTGCGCCAATGCATTTTACTTGTTTTCGTTAGCGGCTGCTTCTTCCGGCTCCACATACAGCTTCAAACCCTCCACGCGGCGCACGCGCACCGGCTTGCCTTCCGCCACGGCGCTTGACGAGATTGCGCCCCATAGCTCTCCGTGGACCCGAATCATCCCCTCGGTGCCGGCTGCCAATCCGGAGATGGCAATGCCCTCTTCGCCGACAAGCTCTTCCCTTCCCGTGGACAATTTCCACGAGCGCGAACGCAACACCAGCCGCATCAGAAAAATCGTAATCAACGCAAACGGCAATGTCGCGGCCAGCGCCACTCCAAGGCTTACTCCGCCCGAAGTCAATGGCGAGCGAATCAGGAACATTGCGCCCAAGATCATCGACACGATTCCCCCAAACGCAAGAACTCCGTGGCTCGTGAACTTGGCCTCCAGGATGAACATTGCGAGCGCCAGGAGAATGAGCAGAACTCCCGCGAAATTCACCGGCAAAAAGTGCATGGCATAGAGCGCCAACACCGCACAGATGCCCCCAATCACACCAGGCGCAATCATCCCCGGATGCGTGAACTCGGCATACAAACCGAGCACTCCCACCAGCAGGAGTACAAAGAAGACGTCCGGTTCCACGATGCGCGCGAGAAATCTTTGGCGCGGGGAAAGCTCGAACGGAACAATCGCCGCGTTCTTCAAAGCCAGGACGGTTTTCGTACCATCGAAGCGCGTAATCGTTCTCCCATCGAGCTGGTGTAAAAGGTCTTCGGGTGAAGAAGCCATCAAGTCGATGAGTTTCCCATCCAGCGCCTCTTTATCCGTGAACGCTTTCGCGTCCGTCACCGCGGTTTCCGCGAGCGTCGCATTGCGGCCGCGCTTCTCAGCGTAGCTGCGCAGGAAAGCCAGCGCGTCATTCAGAATCTTCTTCTTCATCGTCTCATCAACCTGCAGTTCCCACCCTCCGATGGCCACCACAGGAGAAGCGGCGCCCGTATGCGTTCCCGGAGCCATGGCCGCAATATCCGCCGAGAGAAGGATGAAAAATCCCGCCGACGCGCCTCGCGCGCCGGTGGGCCACACAAACACCGCAACGGGCACCGGCGACGCCAAAATGTGCTGGATGATCTCCGTCATCGAATCGCTCAAGCCGCCCGGCGTATTCATGGTGATCAGAACGAGTGCCGCATGGCGACTCGCCGCATCGGCAATTCCTTCGTCGATATAGGTGGCCAGCACCGGTTCGACTTCGCGATCGAGGTCGAGCCGCAGCACTTCCGGATTCTCGGAATGCTCATCGGCCGTCGCGGAGGGCATCAAGAAGACCGCACCGGCAGCCCAAAAAATACAAAGAATCGCAACGATCGGCCTCGCGGAAGCCATGCCCCGACTAATCCGTCGCATCAATTCATCAGCGATCATTGGGCGCCTCCCGCAGGCTTCACCTTCTGCAGATTGTCCAGCAACTGTTTTGCATCGGCGTATTTGGGAGCGAGTTTGAGCGCGCGCTGCACTTCCGTGCGCGCCAAATCCAATTTTTTTTGCTCGAGATAGATTCTCGCAAGTGAGGTACGCACCACCGCCGAGTCCCGAATATTAAGCGAAGCCTGAAGCTCTTTGAGGGCCTCGTCCAGCTTGCCTTGCTTCCGATACACTTCGGCGAGCCCATTATGCGCGGACGCACTGGCGGCGTCCTCGGCCAGCGCCGCACGAAATTCGCTTTCTGCCGCGTCTACGCGCCCGGCCGAGAGTTCCAGCCGGCCTCTACGGATGTGCGTTCTTGGCGTGTCAGCAACCGTGGTGTTTGGAACACTCGCCGAAGTCTCGGCAGAAACGATCTCCAGCCGCAGCGCCGTCGTATCCATTTCTGTCCGCACACGCTCCATTCGCGAGACGGCATCTTTCCCGCCATCGAGCTTTACCGGGGGCAGCGCATCTGGTCCAAAAGTTTCTGAGGCAGTCTCGCGTTCTTCATCCGCCTCCGCTTGATTGCCCGCCTTTTCCAGCGAAGCAATCATCAACGAGCGCTCTTCCGGATTATCGGGTTCACGGCTAGAGGCTTCGCGAAAATATTCCGCGGCGCCAACGAAATCCTTCGTTGAAAAAGCTAGTAAGCCCAGGTTGAAAGGGTAATCATCTTCGTCGGGATCGAGTTCCGTGGCACGGCGGAGATCGGCTATTGCTTCCTCCGTTTTGCCTTGTCGCGCCAGCGCCAGCGCCAGATCATTCAAAATCTCCGGCAGGTCCGCGCCGGAAACCATGCTGTTATGCAGGAACTCTTGTAGCGATGTGAAAACCTGACCGGCCTGATCGGATTGATTCATTAGGAGATGACAAACGCCTGTCGCAAATACGGCCTCTATGTAACGGTCGTGTGACCGGGGTATCTTCGCAAACCATGGCAGAGCCGAATCGCAATCCCGGCGGGAATAGTAGGCGTCTCCAATCGCAAAGTCCGGATCCGGCCATTCGGGCTCAAGACGGGCGGCTTCCCGCAACTCGCGCAGACGCGGATCATCATCGCTCGCCAAAAGGCCGCGAATGTAGTGTTCGAATGCGTCGAGCCGCAGCGGCCTCTGCCCTTTCGAGAATTCCTCAAGATTCTGCCGGTAGGCGTGGTCGTTGGCGGCCAGCAATTGCCACAATAACTTCAGGTGCAGCTCCATAAGCGAATCGAGCGGGCCAGTTTCCCGCACCGCCGGAAGCAAGCCGATGGGATTGATCCGCAGAATTCGGGATTCCACCGTGAGAGATTTGCCGTCCGATGTGAATCTTCCAAAAATCACAAAGTCAGCGTCCATATTCTGTGCGATGCGCAGCATCGAAGCTCGGCTCAGTTTTGCCGTTGGCGCCAGCCCGGAACGGTCCATTTCCTCGGTGCGCCCATTGTGAGAAAACACTTGCTGGCCAGCCGCAGAAAGCCGCTGGATCGTGAGCTCTTCGAGGCCCTCGCCAAGCCAGTCCAGGCTTGGCGACGCACCTTCATTTTCGAATGGAAAGACGAGATATATTCCATCCGGGCTGGATGCCGGCGCCACCCCACGGGCGCTTGCCGGCGCGTCCGCGCTAATCGAAAGTCGCTGAGCACTTAGACAAGCAGGTGTGGCGAGAAAAAGAATAATTGTGGCGCAAAGGAAGGATAAACACGCGTTTACAACGAGCTGTTTCATGCTCATTTCATTGTAACAGAGGAGGATGCGGCGTTGTTTCAGAAGCGAAGCGGTGTAGAGCAAGCATACCCTGCGCAAGGCAGGACGAATCGAAGTAGCCTGACGCTATCTCTTTTGACTCGGCCGGTTTTTTTGCTAAAGCGGCGCGGGAGTCTCGGGTTTCGCTGTCAGTAATTCCTTGATCTCAGGAGTCTTCAGCGCTGCCGCGAAAGCCGGGTCCTTCTTGATGTCCGAAATTTCTTTGTAGCCATCGTCTTTGGCCTTGAGCAGGTAATGGACGCATCTTTCCAGGTCGCCGGCTTCCGCGAAAGATTTCGCGAGCATGTAGTCGAACTTCCCACGGTCATCCACCGAACGGTCCTGCAAAACCGACCCGTTCCGCGAATTATTGTGCTCAAACAATAGCGGATCGAGCGTCAGTCCCTGCCTGAACGCCGCAATGGCTTCGCCGTATTTTTTCTCGCCAAAGTATGCATAACCAAGATTGCTGTAGAGCACCGCCATGTCGGTGCGAATCTTGATCGCCCTCTCGTATGCCTTTATGGCCTTTCCGTATTTCTTGCGCTGATACCAAATGGTCCCGACATTATTCTCTGCGTCTGCGTACTGGGGATCGACCTTTGCGGCCTTCTTGTAATACTTCAGCGCTTCACCCAGTGCTTCCTGCTGGTGCAACGCAATCCCCAGCTTGTTCCAGTACACCGGATTTCTTGGATTCTCATCAGCGAGCTTCTTAAACATTTCCGCAGCTTCACGAAACTGCTTCCTCACCATGTACAGATCGCCCATCTGCTCGTCGGAGATCTGCGGATGGACAACGTTCTGCGGGTCCTGTGCCGGAGGCACTTGGGCCACACCCGGAGCCATCACCATCGATCGGCTCGCTTCAAGCGTTTGACTTACTGCTGGAACGGATAGACTTAGAAGGAGAATACTGCCCGAAACCGCCACTCTTGCGAATGTCATGGCGAGTCTCCCTTCTCCGGCTTAGGCTTGGCCTTGTCGGGATCCTTCTTCTTGCCTCCAAAGATACCAAATATCTTCTGTAAAGGGTTCTTTTTCTTTTCTTCCGGTTGCGCACTGGGGTCGCCTGCGTTGCTCGGCGTCGCGCCGACTGCCCCCTGGCCAGTCGCATCCGGCGGCCGGTTCGGGTCATACGTGGTTACAGGTTTTCCCTGTGCATCGGTTTGGGGCTGTTTGGGTTGATCGCCGCCAAAAATATGGGAAAGCCAGGAACCGGCTGCGGAGACCGCACTGCTACCCCCATGCAGTTCGCAAAATTGCGTTGGAGCTGAACCGGCGATGTAAACCTCTTCTCTTGTGGTCGGGCAGTTGGGCGTGGCGAGTTCCAGCGAATCGGGGTCGATCAGTACCGATTGCACGCCCTCAGGCATGGTGAAGTCATGCACATCACGGTAAGGCGGCAACTTCGTGGCACGCAGCATAAAATCTGCCCAGACCGGGCCGGCCGTGGCGCCGCCGGTCAGGTCCAGATCGCGGTTGTCGTCAAATCCAATCCAGACCACCGTGAGCAAATTTGACGTGTATCCCGCAAACCATCCGTCTCGCGAAGTCCCAGTCTTTCCCGCGGCCGGGAGAGTGAACCCTCGCGCCCGTACGCCAGCGCCTGTACCCTTGTTCAAAACGTCTTGAAGTATGCTGGTAACCAGATAAGCGACGCGCGGATCAAGAACCAGATGTGTCTGCGGCGTAAATTTCTCAAGGACGCTTCCGTCGGCACTTACCACACTGTGCAGAAACTCCGGTTCGGCTCGCACACCCCCGTCTGCGAAGGCCGTGTAACCCGCCGCCACTTCCACCGGTGTCATCTCGTAGGCTCCCAGCGCCACAGCCGGGGTTGCTTGGATGTTGGTCCCTAGTCCCATTTGCCGGGCGATTTGTACCACACGTCCGTAACCGATCAGTTCAGCGACTTTCACGGTGGCCACGTTCAACGAATTCGTCAGCGCCTCCCGCACCGTCACGTGCCCCATGAATTTCTCGCCGTAATTGTTTGGCGTGTATTCCTTCCCGTCGAACTCAAACGTCGTGGGCTCGTCATCCACCGTCGACGCCGGGGTGATTACCGGCTGCACTCCATCTACCGCGTTATCAAACGCCGCGGCGTACACAAACGGTTTGAACACGGATCCTGGCTGCCGGTGTGCGAGCGCGTGGTTCAGCTGGCTCTGACCGTAATCGCGCCCGCCGACAACCGCTTTGATTTCGCCTGTTTTCGGGTCGATCGCCACCAGCGCTATTTGAACCTGCGGAACGGGCTCGCTGCTTTTCTTTTTCGCCGCTTCACGTTGCCACTTCTCATATCTCTTGGCTAAAAGAAGGTCTACGTTCTTCGCTCCTGCGTCCACCGCGGCGGCCGCGGCACGCTGTAGCGCCGGGTCCAGCGTCGTGTATACACGGAAGTTCTGGCTCAGTAGTTCGCTTTCCGAAAATTTGTCCAGCAAATGGTCCTTAACCATGTCCACGAAATATGGCGCCTCACTGCCCGAACTATCCGCATGCACGATTTTCAGCGGCGCGTGTTTCGCTTCGTCCAGTTCCTTCGGCGTGATGTACCTGTTTTCCAGCATCTGTGTCAGGACGCGATCACGCGCTTGCGCTCCACGCTCCGGGCGGCGATCCGCCGAGGAATAATAATTCGGCGCGCGAATAATTCCAGCGAGGTACGCGCACTCACCAAGTGAAAGCTGCCTCATATCCTTACCGAAGTACGCCACGCTCGCTTCCGAGAATCCACGGATTCCGAAACTTCCACGGTTTCCCAGGTACACTTCATTCGCATAAAGCTCGAATATTTGTTGCTTGTTGAATCGCCGCTCGAGCTCCATCGAGACCATTGCCTCGGCCAGTTTCCGCCGCCATGTCCGCGCGTTTGAAAAGAAGAACGTCCGCGCCACCTGCATCGTGATGGTGCTCGCTCCCTGGTAATGTGAGGAGCTGTGCCGGAGGTCCGCCCACGCCGCGCCCGCAATCCGCACGAAATCGAACCCGCCGTGGTCGAAAAACCGTTTGTCCTCCGCCGATAGAATCGCGTGTACCAGCAAGGGAGGTAGATCCTCGTACCTCACCGGCCGCCGTTTTTCTCGCGCGCTATCGAACAAATTTGTAATGAGCTCAGGCTCGATTTGCGCCGCATCCAGCTCCGCCCCGCCCGCTAACGGCCGGATCGAGCGGATCACCTTCCCGCTGAATTTCACGGCCAGCGCGTTTGAGCCTGCGAAATACGATAGCTTCGACGGCCGGATATCAACTGCGTCGCCCTGGACAGTGAATTCGCCCAGTGAGTTTTCGTCCGCTTCGGGCCGGTACCCGATGCGCGTCAAATACGTGGTCAAATCCCCAGGACCCCAGGCTTCCCCAACGGAGATATATTCCGGCGCTGAAAAAATCTGAGTTGTGTTCTGGAAAATCTTCCCGGAAAGACGCCCGTCGATCATGCGCGAATACTTGATGTAGTAATAAGTGAAAATTCCCCCGCCGGTGACGAACGTGGCGAAAACAATCCCCAGAATCGTCAAACCTGCTGCGGACGTGAAAAATCCTTTTCGAATTCGAATGCGCAAACGATGGCTCCCCGGGGCTGAACTCTTATTGTCTCGCAACACCTGCTACTAAGAAAGCCGGAGTTCGCAGGAAAGGAGTTGCCCACGCACTTCTAGTCATCACCTTGCCTGCCTCTGGGGCGTTTCGCGCCATGGCTGCAAGTTCGTCTTGGGAGTTTCCAAACGGGGACGCAACGAAACTACATGATGGATTTGTTTTCACTGGAGGGTGAAAAGTGAAGTTCCGTACTGTAAACCAGCAGGTCCACGGGAACTGTGTAATTAAGTGAAATTTTCACGACCTCTCGTGTCGAGACGACCTTGATGTCCTCTCGTTTCGCCGGGATATCCAGGTCCTGAACTTCTTTATATATTGCGTCGCGTATTTGATCTTCCGAATACCGGTTCACAACTGCGAATCTTGCCTGCTCATCCATTTTCGCGCTTAGCTGATACTCGCTTGCGAACGGCGGTACGATCTTGAATGCGACGAAGACCGCAATCACCAGGAACGCAGTATACCCGATTGCTTTTGCGCTACCGCCGCCGTGTTGCGCTCCTCGGCTTCTTCTCGAACTCGGTTCAGGGGTCCTGAAAAATTCCACGAAATTCTTCTCCGGGCGCCGCCAACGCCGCAGCCAATGCGCGGCAGTACGCGGCAGGATTCCGCCACTCTCTCAAGCAACGCTAGCACTGTGTCTAGGGGGTGTCGAGAATTTGCAGCGAAGCATGTTCCCGGAAAGCCACGGGGCGTTCGTACAGGTCGGTAAGTCTTTACTCTGGAATTTCAGTATGCCCGCGCGAAAATCGCCCGCTCTGCCGCCGCTTTCCCGCAATAAACGCACGCGCCGGATCCGCTTCCACGCCCGTTGCCTTCACCGAGGCTCTGGTCTATCGGGATGCACCGCATCGTCGCGCGGGTTTCTTCCTTGATCTTCGCTTCGCAGTCCGCGTTTCCACACCAGCCCGAATACGCGAAGCCCATCTCCACGGCTTTTTTCAACTCATCGTACGTTCTTGCGTCGTGCGTGTTCGCTTTCCGGAATGCTAGCGCCTTGTCATGCAGCGCCTGCTGAATTTCCAACAATAATTTCGTAATCTCGCCCGCAATTCCCGCCAGCGGCGCGCTGACCTTCCCTTCTCTTCCCGGCCGATCCCGCCGCGCCAGGACGGCTGCCTGCTTCGCAACGTCCTTCGGGCCCAGCTCGACGCGCACCGGTACGCCGCGCATCTCCCAATCGTTGAATTTCCAACCCGGGCTCGCTCCTTCGCGCTCGTCCAGAGTCACGCGCACGTTCGCCGCAGCCAATTCCGTCTTCAACTTCCGCGCCGCCTCCATCACCGAGCTTCTTTCCCCATCCGTCTTGTAAATCGGCACAATCACCGCTTGGTACGGCGCCAGCTTCGGCGGCAGCACTAATCCCTGATCATCGCCATGCACCATGATGATTGCGCCAATCACTCGGGTCGAAAGCCCCCACGAAGTGGTCCAGCAATGCTGCAATTGTCCGCCCTGGTCCAAATAACGCACTTCAAACGCCTGCGCGAAATTCTGCCCCAAAAAATGCGAAGTCCCGGATTGCAGCGCCTTCCCGTCGCCCATCATTCCTTCGATCGAATAAGTCACGTCCGCGCCCGCAAATTTTTCCGCATCCGATTTTTTCCCGGGGATCACGGGAATCGCCGCGTCGTTCACCGCAAAATCCGCATAAATATCCAGCATCTGCCGCGTCTCGATTTCCGCTTCTTCGCGCGTCGCATGGGCGGTGTGGCCCTCCTGCCAGTAAAACTCCAGCGTCCGCAGAAAGAGCTTCGTGCGCAATTCCCACCGCACCACGCTATTCCACTGGTTCATCAAAACCGGCAAATCACGGTACGACTGAATCCACTTCGACCACATATGCCCAATAATCGTCTCCGAAGTCGGGCGAATCACCAGCGGCTCCGCCAATTTTTCCCCGCCACCAATCGTCACCACCGCCAGCTCCGGCGAAAACCCTTCGACGTGATGCTTCTCCTTATCGATGAAGCTCCGCGGTATCAGGAGTGGAAACGCCACATTCTGGTGCCCCGTTGCCTTGAATCGCCGGTCCAGTGCCGCTTGCATGTTCTCCCACAGCGCCCATCCGTACGGCCGCACGATCATGCAGCCGCGCACGGGCGCGTAGTCGGCAAGCTGCGCCTTCAACACCAGTTGGTTGTACCACTCGGAAAAATCTTGTGCGCGTGTCGGCAGTTTTTCTTCGGCCATGCGGCGGTCTGTCCGTTCCCCTCAGGAGCAACAAATCAGCCTGGGTAAACTCAAAAGCGTAACGGACGTATCTCAGTGTGTCAACGAACCTCCACTTCGTACCCGCGCGGCTTCTCTATCCGCGGAAGCCCTAATGGCGTTATCTTCAGGAGTATGGAGGTGTTCTGTGCGTTATCGAAAATTGCTTTTGTTCGGCGCAGCCATGCTGGCCAGTGCGCTACTCGGTTCACTGATCGGCCCTCAGCCGGCCGAAGCCGTCGCCAAGGAAATCATCGAAATCCAGAACGATATAGGTCTGCTCTTGCAGGGCCAGCGCAGCATGCAAAATTCCATCGACCAAAACCAGGCTGTCACGAAAACCATTCTTCAACAGTCGCTTGACGCATCGAATCGAGTCAGCGGCCTCATGGGCTCGTTGCAAAAGTCCGTCCAGGACGTGCAGGCCAGCACCGGCTCGCGTCTGGACTCCATGTCCACCTCTGTTCTGGGCCTTTCCGACAGCATCGCCGATGTCAACGCCCACGTCGGCAAGCTCAATCAACAGCTCGTCGACATGCAGAGCTCCCTGCAGAGTATCGACGCCAAGCTCGCTGCCACGGCGGCGGCGCCTCCATCTCCTTCGGCTCCCAGTAAGCCCCCCGCCGACGTCTTATATTCCAGTGCCTATCGCGATATCACTGCCGGCCATTATGATCTTGCCAGCCGGGAATTCCAGGACTATCTAAAGAACTATCCCGGCACGGAACTCGCCTCAAACGCACAGTTCTATCTTGGCGAAATTGACTATGTGCAGAAGAACTACAAGGGCGCCCTTGCCCAGTATGACAAAGTCCTGCAAAACTATCCCAATAGCTTCAAGCTTCCCTCAGCCCACGTAAAGAAAGGTCTCGCCCTCCTCGCGCTTGGCCAAAAAGCCGCTGGCGAGCGGGAGCTTCGCACCGTCATCCGTAATTATCCCAACACCGACGAGGCCCGCCTCGCCCGCTCGCGCCTCCGTCAGCTCAGCACTCGATAATCCGGCACTCTCAACCGCATAACGTGCGTAGGCCCCGCGACCGCATTCCGCTGCGCCAAGTCCATTAAACGATCTTGGCTTCGCGAAGAGTCCAGCGTGCTGCGCCTCGCGTTTCCGCTGTCTACTTCTGGTTAATGCCTTCTTCGAGTGTGAGCTGGCCTCACTTCTTGCCCGAATCCTTGGCCGGGTCTACGCTGGGCGCACGTCCCTGCCTCGTATCGGAGGTCGCCCCACTCATGGATACCGCGTTTCGAAACCGCAACCGCCAATACTCTCTTTTGGGGACCGTCTTCCTCTGTACCTTGGTTTTCTACTCACCCACTCCTGCGAATTCCCCCGCGCAAACAACCGCTGCAGACTTGCCCAAGCTTCTTCAGCAGCTCATTGACAAAGATCCTGCGATCCGTGGCGCCGCGGCGGCTGCATTCGATAACTTTCGTGACAAATCAGTCGAGCCCGCCCTCATCGCTGGCTTGAAACAAGACGCCGACACCCCTTCCGCCGCCACAGTCCTGATTCGCGTCCTCGGGCAATTCAACGACGCCAACTCTGTCGCCGCTATCGCCGAAGTGTTGCCTACCCCATCTGGCCACGCCGCCGCGGCTCGGCTTTTGCAAATGGACCCGCTCGGTGTTCAAGTTGTCGCCGATGCTACGGCATCGCAGGACGAGGCCACGCGTTCCGCCGTGGTCGATTCCTTTCTAGACGCACCGGAAGTCGCCCTAAAGGTCTTGCCTGCTACCCTAAAGCGATCGAACTCGCCATATCAGCGTGGAGCCATCGTTTCCTTGCTCGCCGGCTGCGCCGCTCAGAATCCCTGGTACGAAGATCCGCCGCGCTCGGCCTTCGTCGAGAGTTTTCTACCGGCCGCCACGGATCCCGATCCCGGCGTTCGCATCGCCGTCGCACAAGCAATTGGAGAACTGGCGGACGCGGAGAAATTCAACGATGAAGGTATGGGCCATCCCGACTTCGGCCTCGCGCGCACGCTCCCGGTACTGAAGTCTTACGCACTCGATCCGGAACCACAGCTTCGCTCAGCGGCGCTCGACGCGCTCGGCTCGATGTCTAGTGCCGTGGCCATTTCCATCATCAAGTTGCACCTCAACGACGCGGACTCTTCCGTCAAGCAACACGCGGAGAAAGCTCTGAGCAACGCCTCGGCAGCTTTCGCTGTCAATGCCGCGTCTTCCTCGGATGCATTAGGAAATTCCGAACCTTCGCCGAAGCAGGCGGGGAGTTCACCAAAATCCGCAAAAACAGTCGAGGCTCGCAAACTGGCCGAAATCAAAAACTACGCTGACGAATCGGCCGTCCCGATTTTGATTCCCTTCCTTCAAGATCCCAGCTCTCTCGTCCGAGCCGCGGCCGCCGACAAGCTCGGCCAGCTCGATTACCGCAGCACCGCGATGAACGGCGCGGACCGAGAGCAAAATCTTAGTGAAGTGCCTGCCCTCATCGAGGCTCTAAAGGACTCGCATTCCTTGGTTCGAGCCGCCTCGGCCGAAGCTCTAGGCGCCATCGGAGACGATTCTGCGGTGAATCCCTTAATCGCTCTCTTGAAAGACCCGAAGCCCAGAGTCGTTCTCGCCGCCGCTGGTGCCTTGAACGCTATGGTTCTTGGCGCGGGCATTTCTCAGGACGCCCTCTCGCTTGAGGATCATCGGGCCGCTGGCGGCGCCTTGGTTGAGCTTCTTTCGAACCCGGACCCGGCCATCCGGTACGCCGCGATCAACTCGCTCATCAGCGTCGGCACGCTCGAGAACCTGAAACAGGTCGTTTCACTCTTGCGTGATGAAGACAATAAAATGCGCAATCTCGCTGCGCGGGCTCTCGCCCGGGCGTTCTACCCGAATCCGAACGTTCCCAGAAGCGCGGAATTGGAGGACCTGGAAAAAACTGCCGCTCCGGCTCTAGTCCTCATGCTCTCGTTTCAGGAAACGCGCAGCTCGGCCCTGGCTGCTCTCGCTTCCATCCCCTCAACGCCTTCGCAAGCTGCCGCTCCTCTCATGGACTCTCTAAAGTACAACGTCTGGATCCATGCCGACGGCATGGCCCGCCCGGAAATTCAGGACAATTTCGACGGATTTCAAGGGCCAACCGACATCGATACCGCGATTGATCTGCTTGGAAGAACTGGCAGTCCGGATGCGACTCCTCTGCTTGTGAAATTTCTCAACATCATCAATCCCGATGCAGGGAAACACGCCTGCGCCGCACTTGCAAAGCTCCGCGACCCCCGCGCCATCGGCCCATTGCTCGCTGTCGTCCAATCGCAGGAGCCCGGTCTTCAACCTGACGCAGCCACCGCTCTTGGCTCATTTCAGGATCCGCGCATCGTTCCGGCATTAATTCAGTCTTTAGAGTCGCAAAATTATTCTCTTCGCGCTGCGGCCGCCGGTGCCCTGGCTCATTTTCACGATCCCCGCGTGCTGCCCGCGCTCGTTCACTCCCTCTCGGATGAGAACAGCGACGTTCGCGCAAATGTGGCGCAAGCGCTCGGCGAGGTGGGTGACAAAGCTGCCATTGAACCGCTTAGCCGGTACGCAGCGACGAATTATGCAGCGGTCAGAGCGCTGGCCAATCTCAAGTTTCCGGAATCCGTTCCAGCGCTCGTCGGCATCATGCAGGACAAGAAGGTTTCGCTTCCCTCTCGCGGCGAAGCCGTTGCAGGCCTGGCCAAGTTGGGCTACCCCGATGCCATCCCCCCGTTGATCCAAATGTTGCAACAGGAAGTGGCCTCGAATCCAAACAGCAACCTCGCCGTTCAGTGCATCGAGTCGCTTGGCGAGTTTGATGACCCACGCGTAATCGAAACTCTTCGTAAATTGACAGGGCAACGCACCATGCCAAGTCAGGTGGCAGGGGAAGTTTTGGAGAAACTCGGCAAGCCCCAGGCCACGCAGCACTGAGCGGGGCTCACTCCTCGCGCAGAGCCACCATTGGGTCGACCCGTGCCGCTCGCCGCGCCGGAATGTAGCACGCCAGAACGCCAACCGCCGTCAGCAACGTCGGCGCCGCCGACAATACAACTGGGTCAAAGTTCCCCACCCCATACAACAGGCTAGAGAGCAATTTTCCTGCCGCCAGCGACAAAACCAGCCCTGCTCCCGCTCCCACACCCATCAGGATCATTCCTTCGCGCAACATCATCCGCAGCGCATCCGAAGCTCGCGCTCCCAGCGCCATGCGAATGCCGATTTCGCGCGTCCTCATCGCCACCGTGTACGCTCTCACTCCATACAAACCAATCGCTGCCAGCAGCAGCGCCACTGCTCCGAAAATAACAAACATTCGCGCCCCGGTCCGCACCACCCACAAGTCGAAGCTGCTGTCCACGTGCGTTCGCATGGTCTTCAGTGCGAGCACAGGCAACTGAGGATCCACTGCCCGAAGTTCGCTTCGAACCGTCCCAAGCATTCGCCCCTCGGCTTGCGGGTCCAGTCCGGCAATCTTCAAATGGATGTTCATATCCGACTGATAGGCTTGACCGAAGGGCACGTAAACGTGCGGCGACCATTGCGTTCCGGTGACGTTCTCCTGCACGTCGCCCACTACGCCGATAACCTCCGCGTCAACCGCCGTTTCGTTGCCGTCGCCGGCGAAGAGCCGCACATGCTTGCCCACGGCTTGTCCGCCGGGCCATAGGCTCTCCACCGCCCAATGATCCAGCACGACAACTGGCCGCTTCGCACTCGCTGCATCCACCGCCGTAAACATCTGTCCGCTCAATAGCGCGATGCCCATCGTTTGAAAGTAATTGCCGCTTACGATGTTGTACCTGCACTCCACTTCGGTGCTCTTTCCCGCGGTTCCGGTCGGCGGCGACGGCGTTTCCCCGGAGCTTTGCACCCTCTTCCCCAAAGAGATCATTCCGAACGGCACCGTTGCGGCGAGGCTGACAGACGCTACGCCAGGAGTATTTTGCAGCCGTTCAACGACCGCGCGATATACTTCCCGCCCTCGCGCCTCATCGTAGCCCGCCAGGCTCGGGTCAACTTCCGCCAGCAGTTCTCCATTGATCCGGAAACCAGGTTCGACTCGCGCCGCCTGCACGGAGCTCCGTATGAAAAGTCCAGCTGCGCTCAGCAACATCAGCGAGAGCGAAATCTGCCCCATTACCAGCAAGTTTCGTTTCGTGAAAACGCCGCGTCGCCGCCCTACGGCAAAATCCGCGCGATCGCCGATTTTCAGGCTGGCAAACAGGCTTCTCCCGGAAAGATTCCACGCTGGACCGAGCCCGAACAGAAGCGTGCTCAGCACGCAAAACGCGATCGTGGCGATTAGCACTCTTATATCGGGTCCCGCTTTGTAGACGATATCCAGCGGAGCCAGGCTCGCCATCGAGCGCACCAGCGCCCCGGTGCTCCAGTACGCGATCGCAATGCCCGCCGCTCCGCCGGCCATGGCCAGCAGGAACCCCTCCGCCAGCAGCTGCCTTAGAATCGCCGCCCGGCTGCCACCAAGCGCCAACCGAATAGCGATCTCCTTGCCACGGGTCGTGCCTCGCGCCAGCATCATGTTCGCCACGTTTAAGGAAGCAATCAGCAGCACAACACCCGCCACTCCAAATAGCAGGGCCGCGGGAATCAGTAGCCCTGAATCGCTTTGCGGATCAGTGGAGATCCCCATCCGCCCGACAGGCTGCACAAGAAAGGTCTGGTCCTTGTCGTCCTCCGGGTAGGCCCTCGCAAGTTGTGATGCCAGCGTGCCTAACAGTGCGTCCGCCGACTTCTGTGACACGCCGGGCCGGAGCCGCCCAACCAGCATGAGCCCGTGATTGTTTCTTGCCGCGATCGCCCGGCCGCCGCCCTCAAAGTCGTTGATCGCCAGTTCGTAGTCGCCCAGCGGCAAGTACAGCTCCGGACTGATCATCGCGGTTGTCCCGGTAAATCCCTCTGCCGCAATTCCCACGATGCTGTAAACGCGCCCGTTGATCCGCAAAGTTTTTCCGAGCTCCTGCGTATCGGCCCCTGTTTTCTTCCAGAAGGAATAACTCACGATGGCCACGGGGATTGCCGAGGCCGGATGTTCCTCTTCGGCGGTGAAGGACCGTCCCTGAAACAGGGGAACTCCGAACGTCGCGAAGTAGTTTGAGGACACGATGTCGGCAAACACGCGCTTCGTCGTATCGCCCTCGGCGAGCCCCACCATGGCCATGTTGTGGGCCAACAAGCTGGTGAACACGCTCCCGTCTTCGCGCAGCGCAACATAGTCGGGATACGAAAACGAGCGATATTCTGGCTTCCGGATGTCTCGGCTATAGCAGCCCACCAGTTCGGAGGGATTCTGAATCAGCAGGGGTTTCAGCAGGAAAGCATTTACGAGGCTGAAGATCGCCGTATTGGCCCCGATTCCGAGAGCCAACACGGCCACGGCCGCGCAAGTAAACCCTGGATTTTTCCTCAGCATCCGGGCGCCGAAGCGCACATCGCGCAGCAGATTCCTCATCTCATTCCTCCCTATCCGGTCCAAACGGGCTTGCGGTACTACGGTTGAAGACGATGGAAAGTTCCATGCGTCACGTCTCTCGTCCTGCCATCTGCATTTTCTAGGCAAACAATGCGTCTGCACTTATGACGATGCAGTGGCCGGTTTCTAACATCTCCTCGTGGGAGTACTCGGCGGTAAGCCCTATCGCCTGTGGTAGTCTAGCCCGCGAGATTTTCGCTCGCAGAGTGGGGAGAGCTTTCGTCAGATTCTGGAGGGTACTTGGCCAGCACGGCATCTCGCCCGTCCCTGAGACACGCCGACGACTATTTCTTCGCCGCCATGTCCCTGCTCATTCTTGCCGTGGTTTTCATCGGTTTTGCTCATACCTATTTCTTGGCGGGTGTTTTTCACGCCAAATTGCCCAGCCTCCTCGTTCACGTCCACGGCGCGATCTTTTCCTCGTGGATTCTCCTGTTTCTCGCACAGGTTTCTCTGGTATCCGCCGGACGAGTGCATTGGCATAAGCGCCTCGGCATCTTCGGAGCGATCCTGGCCGGCCTGATGGTAATTTTCGGATTTGCAACATTGGTCGCTGCCGTCCGCCGCCACGCCCCCATGGACATGTCCTATGAAGCGCTCCTGGCCACGGACGTACTTCAGCTATCGGTTTTTGCAGTGCTAGTCTGCTGGGCGTTGCTGTCCCGGACTAATGGCCCCGCCCATAAACGCCTCATGCTCATCGGAACAGTTTCTCTCTTGGGTCCAGCCCTCAGCCGCTGGCCGTTTGCATTCGTTTTCTCCAGCTATCTCGTTTTCTTCGGTATCCTGGATTCGTTCCTGATCTTCTTGATCGTCTTCGACCTTTTCTCGCGCGGAAGGTTTCATCGCGCCACCATTTGGGGCTCGCTGCTCATCCTCTTCTCCCAATACCTGATGCATCCCCTGGCTCACGCTACCTTCTGGCATCGCTTCACCCTCTGGCTCCTGAACGGTTGAACCGGGGCGGTAGCTTGGAGGATTACTTGCTGGACGCGATTCCTTCCGATCGATCCTTGGCGATTGCGGAAACGTGGTACAACGTTTTGGATGGCCCAGTTGACCGAAATGCAGCCCGGAATTGCGCCAGATGCCGTTGCGAAGGAGCCGCAAGAAGCCGTGGCCGCCGCAACTTCAGGCTGGCGTGCTCACGTGAATGGATTTCTGGCCTCCGAAATCTCCGCTCTCACGCGCTACTACGATCGCCTGATTCAATGGCTGCCGCGCGAAGATGACCATGGCGGCCTGCTGGCCGCCATCGACGCTCCACGCAAAGAAACTGTCCGCAAAGACGAGCCCTTTCCCGATTTGACCCACGAACTGGACAGGCGCACCGCCATTCTCATCAACGGCGCTTTCAACCACGACTTCGATATTCAGGCGCTCCTAATGCAGTTGAAAGCAAAACTGGCGCGTACCTCCCGCCTCGTCGTCGTTCTCTACAATCCCTACTTGCGCTGGGCTTACTACCTGGCGAATCGCATCGGCATCCGCAAGGGCGACCTCCCCAGCACTTTCGTCACTCGCGTTGATCTTGAAAACATCGCGAAAGTAGCTGGCTTCGAAATCGTGCGACAACGCCTCGCCGTCTACTGTCCCTGGAAAATGTTGGGCCTCGGAACGGCCATCAACCGCGCGATGCCTCTCATTCCGGTCGCCCGATGGCTCAGCCTGACTTCCATCGTGGTCCTGCGTCCTCTGGTCCTGTCGTCGCAGCAAGGAATTTCCTGCGTGATTCCCGCGCGCAATGAACGCGGCAACATTGAAAACGCGCTCAAGCGCTTTCCGGACCTTGGCCGCGGAGCAGAGATAATTTTCGTGGAGGGTCACTCGGCCGACGGCACATGGGAAGAAATTCTTCGCGTCTCGACCGTCTACCGCGACCAGTTCCGCATCCTTGCCGTGCAGCAGCATGGCAAAGGTAAAGCAGACGCGGTGCGCCTCGGTTTTTCACACGCGCGCGAAGAATTGCTCGTCATCCTAGACGCCGACTTAACCATGCCGCCCGAAATGCTCTCTCGCTTCGTCTACGCTTATGACCAAGGCCATGGAGATTTCATCAACGGCTCGCGCCTCGTTTACCCCATGGAAGGCGCGGCCATGCGTTTTCTGAATCGCATGGGGAATATTTTCTTCGCAAAACTTCTCAGCGCCGTTCTCGATATCCGCCTCGGCGATTCCCTCTGCGGCACAAAAATGCTCACGCGCCACGATTACGAACGCATGGTCGCCTGGCGAAAAGATTTTGGCGAATTTGACCCCTTCGGCGATTTCGAACTTCTCTTCCCTGCTGCTGAACTCGGCTTCGAAATTGTGGACGTGCCCGTACGCTATCTCGCACGCACTTACGGCGAGACAAACATTCAGCGCTTCCGCCACGGGCTCCAGCTCCTGAAAATGACCTGGGTCGGTCTCGTCCGCATCAAGATGGGCATCCGCAAAAAACGTCCTGCCGCTTCGCCGGGTTTCTCGGAGAAAGTTTCACGATAGTGAAGAGTGCCGGTCGCTCGGCGCTTTGCGCTCGCCTGTGTGCCTCATAGTCTTTGAGGCCATAGTTACGATCCGCATTATTGCGGAGCCGACGGAAGTGCTTTCTTCGAGCAGAGCAAGTCAACATAACCGGAACGTTCTACCGCTTCTTCAATCGCGCGATTACTCTTTGCAGGCGTGGTCCCGGCACGAGTCAAAATGTGGAGTTGATAGCCGGTCGAACGAAAAAGTTCGAGAAGTTCCGACGGCGCGAAACCGAGTTCGCGCATCCCGTCGGGCGCATACTCAAACGCGATAGATAACGCGGGGAATCTCTCTAACGTTTGCCGCATACCTTCGCAAACGGCGAGTTCATAACCCTGCACATCGATTTTGATGAAAGAGATGCTCTCCAAATTCCTGGCTGCGACAAAATTGTCAACGCTGGTCTGGGCAACTGTAGTGAATTTTTCGCCGAGCGGTCGCGAGCCTTTAAATTGTTCCGTGACTACGCGATGATCGGCCGAGTGCTCTTCATTGTGCCAAAATTCGAGCGAACCGTCGGAGCTGCCGATGGCCATGTTGAACGCTTCCACCGCGTCGCTGAGCTTCTTCCTGCGAATGATCTCTCTGAGCGTCGCAAAACTTGCCAGATCGGGCTCGAATGCATAAATCTTGGTAGGTGGTTTGCGCGCTTTGGCAAAAACGCACGCCGTGTAACCGATGTTCGCGCCGATATCAAGAATATCTCCCCCGGCGAACAGCTCTGGACTGCGCTTTGCAAGCGCCCAGAAGGGATCTTCATACCACCGCTTATAAAGAAAATAGGAGGAAAGAAAAACTCGGTTGAATCCCGGCATCTCCAAAAGCTTGGCGGCGCGAGCCACGTTGTACGCGCGCGTGAAAAAGGTTGCGGACGATTTACCGCTCATGCGCTGAACTGCCCCCAGTCAAAATTCTTATAGCATTTGCCGCGCGCTCTAGCAGGTTTTTTCGAGCACCAGCAGAACGCGCAAAGCCGCAACGCGCTGCCACAGCAGCGACGTCGCCCGCTCGAATTTCGAAACCGCCGGATACAAGAATTCCGGCAAAAGACTCGCGTGATTGAATCCGCCGCTAAGTAAGTATGCAAAAAGGCTAAACGGTTCGAGCAACAGCAATTTGAATCCGCTCAGAGATGCGAGTGTCTCCGAACGGCGCTGCGGCCCAAAAAGCAAATACGGAATCGCCTGGTTGCCATCGAACGCCGCTTTTTCCTGGTTTGCGCCCGCCGGGTTCTCTAGCCACGGCGTCTCCGAAAAATCGCAACGTTCCTGGTGAAGAAATTTGTAGATGACATGAGAAAACGGAGTGATCCACGGTTCTACCAGAATCAATCGTCCGCCAGGCACGAGGGTTCGCGAGGCTTCGCCCAGAAATTGCATCGGCGCGGCGAGGTGGTGAAGCATGTCCATGCCGAAAATATTCGTGACGCTCGCGTCGCGAAACGGAAGCCGCTGCGCATCGGCGACAGCGTCCAGCCAAGGACACCATATAAGGTCCGTCGAAAAAATATTTGGCGCAGCCTGCTTTAAGAAACCAGGACCGGCGCCCGCTTCGATCGAAACGTCGCCCGGCACCTGAAAGGAAAGCATTCGTGCGAAAAATTCTTCGTTGTAGACGCGCCGCAAAATAGCCTTTTGTTCCCAAACGCGGCGATGCCGCTGAAGCTGCTCTTCCGCTTGGGTATCGATGGCCACGGTATATTTTTTGATTGTACTGAGTTCAGCGCCGCCCCACGCAAGAAGCTCGCAAACTTGTTTCGACCGGTAACTAATGGTGTTGCCCTCGCATTCACTCGCGCTTCGGTGCCGCCGAATTTTGATACGCTGATCTCACAGTGACCTTTCTTTCAAAATCAGACGATGCTCGCGAAGCGGAAACCGCTCCCATCTCGGATCTTCTTTCCGCAATTCCAGAGCGCGCCACGAACTGGCGGACCGTTGCGTTTCTTGCAGTGCTTCTGGCGGTTGTGACAGCCGCTGTGTACGCCACGGCGATGCGCAACGGCTTCGTAAATCTGGACGACCCTGAGTATGTAACGAGCAATCCGTACGTGATGGGCGGCTTGACGTGGAGGGATATCCGGTGGGCGATGGGCTCAAATTATCCGTCGTCGAACTGGCATCCACTCACTTGGATTTCGCACATGGCGGACGTGCAATTGTACGGGCTGAATCCCGCTGGGCATCATTTCACCAACGTGCTACTGCATATCCTCGATGTGGTGCTGTTGTTTTTCCTGATTGAGTGGGCTACGGGACGCGCGCTGCGCAGCGCGGCGGTGGCGGCGCTGTTTGCGGTGCAACCGCTGAACGTGGAAGCGGTCGCGTGGATCGCCGAACGAAAATCGGTGCTATGCGTTTTATTTTTTCTGCTCGCGATTGGCGCGTACGGCTGGTACGTGAAAAAGCCAGGGGTGGTGCGATATTCCCTGGTGGCGGTGCTGTTTGGATTGGGGATTATGGCGAAAGTCATGGTCATTCCCTTTCCATTCGCTTTGCTGCTGCTCGATTACTGGCCGCTGGGACGCCTGCCCGGAAATGACGCGGCGGGAAATCCGCGAGCATTTTTCACCGCGCTGCGCGCGCTGGTCATCGAAAAAATTCCGCTGTTCGCGATGGCGGCTGCGGGCGGCGCAATAACCGTGTACGTACATTCGCGGGAACATGCGCTGACGGCGACGATGCCGCTTAGCTGGCGATTCAAGAATGCGATCTTTTCCTATCTCGCTTATCTCGGCAAAGCGATTGTGCCGGTCCATTTGGCGCCCTTTTATCCACATCCGGAAAATACTTTGCGATGGGCGACCGTGATTCTTGCCGGGCTCGGCCTCGTGGCGATCACCGCGCTGGTATGGCGATATCGGGCGCGAAAATATCTGGTGATGGGCTGGCTGTGGTATCTGGGAACGATGTTTCCGATGATCGGGTTCGTGCAGACGGGGCGGCAAGGAATGGCGGACCGGTTCATGCACATTCCAATGATGGGCTTGTTGTTTGCGGTGGTTTGGTTCGTTGGAGATATGGCGGCGGAAAAGAAGTGGCAGAAAGAGATCGCCATGGCGATTTTCCTGCTGCCGGCGGTGCCGTTCGCGATGTTGACAATAAAGCAGATTGGCTACTGGCACGACAGCTACACGCTGTTCGCGCACACGCTCGAAGTGACGCAGCATAACGGGATGGCGGAAAATAATTTTGGAGTTGCATTGGTTGCGCGAGGAGAGCAGGAACTTGCGGCGCAACATTTCGCCGCAGCGGTGCGCTACAGCCCCGATCTGGCGTCGGGACACTACAATCTTGGGATTTATTTCCAGCGGCATAACCGGCTGGACGAAGCGGAACGCGAATACCGCACGACGCTAGCACTTTCGACCGACGAGAGAGAAATTTCACAGTCGCACAACAATCTGGGAATTCTCTATATGAGCGAGCGCAAATATCCCGAAGCTTTGAAGGAACTCGACACGGCGATTGCGCTGAATCCCAGCGAGCAGAACAGTTATATCGGGCGCGGATCGATCGAGATGCAAACGATGAATTTCGATGCGGCGATTGCGGACTTTGGCAAGGCGGCACAGATTGCGCCTTCGCCGCTCGCGCTCTACTGGCTGGGGCGGGCGCTAGAAGCCAAGGGCGAAACTCAGAGGGCGATAGCGGCTTACGAGGCTGCACTGAGGCAGGCTCCGGGAATGGCGGAACCGCGAGCGCGGCTTGCGGCTTTGCAAGCGAAAGCGCAGTGATGTCAGGCCTGCCTGCGAAGATGGTGTACTTAGTTCCCTTCTGAGGCGGTCCGGATATTTGGCAAACCATGAGAAAGCCACCCCCAGTGATTTTCATAAGTGTTGCATTTACAGGTGTTACGGGCGGAATTTGCGTAAGTGTTGCATCTACATGGATTGTAAGTTTTTGTTTTCAACATTTAGAGAGGGGATCGCAAATGTTGATGCCAAAAGAATTGCCGGAGAGGTGACGGGTAACTCGTGACTGGTGAGTAGTAGACGAACAGGAGCTGAGAGGCTGCGCGGCTTGCGCGCCGGTGCGACAGGACTATGAGAGAAGAATTCTCGCGCAAAGACGCGGGGAAGCTCAGTGGATGGAAGGGTTTGCGGGGCAACTTCGAGTTTGGTGAGACGGAAAGCGTGGACAAATCAAAGATCACGGCCGCAAAAACGGCTTTCTTTTTCCTCACATGCCTACTTGCTGAAGAGTATGGAGATATTTGACGATGTCGCCGGTCGAGAGCATGCCGACGATGTTGTTTCCCGCCATGACGGGCATCAGGCTAATCCCGTCCTTGCTCATTTTTTCCATCGCGGTCCACAACTCCGCGCCGGGATCGAGCTTGCCGAGTTTTTCCACGGGTATCATTGCTTGAGCCGCGGTGGTCGAGGTCCAGGAAGGACGCGGGACTTCTTTTATGTCATGAAGAGTAAGCAATCCGACGACACGCTCGTCCAGGTTTACGAGAAAGCACTGCCGGCCGTGCGCAAGAACCTCCTGATCGACCAAACTTTGTAAGGTGGCCCCGCCTGGAACCTGGGTACACGCATTTCCCATGATCTCCGACACTTTGTGGCCGACTAGCAGCCCTTGCACCAATTGCTGCTGAACCTGCGCCACCGCTGCGCTTTCAAGGAACCAGCCAATGAAGGCGATCCACAGGCCGTTAATGAGGTTTCCTTTCAAAGCCAGCCACACGCCGACGAAAATGAAAAAGAATCCGAAGAATCTGCCGGTGTTCGCGGCAATGACCGTAGCGCGGCGAAAGTTTTTGATCGTTGCCCAAACAATGGCGCGGAAAACACGGCCACCGTCGAGGGGGAATCCCGGAATGAGGTTGAATAGTCCCAGCATGCCGTTAATGAGCGCCAGATACCTGGCGACTGCCAAGGCCGGCGCGGCGTTCACGAGCAACGGCTCCAAAAGGTAAAAGATCACCGCGAGCGCGAAACTGGTGAGCGGCCCGACAACCGCAATCAGGAATTCGGCGCCGGCGCTCGGGGGCTCCCCGGCAATCTGAGATACACCGCCAAATACAAACAGAGTGATCCGGTGCACCGGTATCTTGTAGCGAAGAGCGACCCACGAGTGGGCCAACTCGTGAACCACGATGCTGCCGAAGAAGAGTACGGCGGTCACGGCGCCCATTAGCCAGTATTCGGCGCCCGTGCCCCCCTTGAATTCGACAGGGTAGTAATCGACGGCCAACATCCAAGTAATCAGGCCAGCGATCAAGAACCAGGAGTAATCCAGATCGATAGGAATTCCAAGGACGCGCCCGATGGGAATCGTGTGGCGAAACATAGTTCACCTGCCTTTTGAGAGAGAGGAATCCCAAGCGCAAGACAGCGCGCTCGACCCAGCTAGACGTCCAGGCCGCCCCAGAAGCCGGTGACGCTAATTGCGCCACCGGCTGCGATGGAATTACAAGTTTACGACTTTTTGGCAGGCGCGGCGGTTGTGACTTTGTGGCCGGTCATTTCTTCGACGGTGGAAAAGTCGCCGCCGTTTTTCGACATTTCGAGTTTGAAGGTGTACTCGGATTTGGAGACGTGCTTGACGGTGACGCGGACGCTGTACTTATCGTCGCCCTCCTTGGATTCCGCAGTCCAGTTCCAAGTGTCCCCGTCGGCGGTGCCTTTGGCATCGATGGCGCCGCCCGTGCTGTCAAACTCATGGTAGGTGTAAACCTTGTCGTTGGTGTCATAACCCATGAAGGAGACGCTTTTCGAGGCGCCCATGGGGCCGGTGCCTTCGGAGCGGCACGTGACGTAGAAGCCGCCTGAATACCAGGAGCACGTTTCGGTGGCTGAGACCTTGCCTCCGGGCATGCCGCCGAAGGGTTGGGCTTCGCCTTCGATTTTCCAAGTGCCGACGTTATAGGCGAGCTTCTTGACCTCGGGACCCGGTTTCGGCGGGCCTTGAGGCTCCTGCGCCTGAATGGATAGTGCCAACGACATCACACAAAGAGCGGAGAATACGGTTAATTTTTTCACGATTCCCTCCATTGGATTTGCCTGCGCAGCGGATTTACGCGGGAGAGGGGCTCCTGGGGCCGGCGCTGCGCCGTGTGGGAGGATGATACACCCGATGGGCACCGCGGCAACATCGGGCCTTGGCACGAGAGCAGGAGATGGAGGGCGCGAGGTACGCAATCGCTATTCGCCCCAAAAGGAAAAGGGCCGGGATGAGAGGTGAATCTCCATGACCCGGCCCATCCTTGCCGTCGCTACTGTACTGCTCCCTCGTGTTAGCGGGCGGCATAGGATTCTGTTGGGCACACCTGTACCTTTGGCTGCGAATCCGCTTGATTCACGAGTGGTAAAAACGCGCTCTGAATAAAGGGTAGGAATTTAATGAATTGATATAGGGGCCGGAGGAAATTCGAAGCGGGTATGACGCAGAGAAGATCCGAGGTTACGTAGACTGTTTATCCAACTCGGCGAGAATCCATTTTTGCAAGAGGGCTCGAGAATCCGCCCTCATGCCGCCGAACATCAGGCCGACGCCGGCGGGGATTACGTAGATGACGGTCGCCGCGGATTCGAACGTTTCACCAGAGTGGAAGACCTTGAGTTGGAGGTGCTGCCGTTCTTCCGCGGATCCGGACATTTCGAGGCGGCAGCCCCGCAAGCTCAATTCGGTGACACGAGCGGGGATACCCACCGCGGAGTTTTCGGCAATAACCTCGGCGGGCGCGTTAAATGAAAACCGGAGACCGCGCTGCTCTTCGTGCATGACAGAAAAGAGTACAGGCTCAGGAGCGCGGGAGAAACAATAAATTGTGATCGGAGACTCGGCGGGTGCCGCATGCGTTAGGGGTGGCGGCGAGGGGCGCTGGAGTTGAATTTTGTGCCGCGGGGCGCGGCTGGCCGAGACGAAGGCAAATGGTTTGCGTCCATAGAAGTAGTTCCGTGCGTGCGCGCAGGCAGGGAACTTTCCCGGTGGCCTGGGAGTCCAAGGAACTTTTCGGGCGAGTCGGGAGTATAAACGGGGAGAGGTGGCGGTATGGGCGAACTTTGGCGGGATATCCGATACGGCGTGAGGCTGCTCTGGAAGAGCCCGGGGTTCACTTCGGTGTCGCTGCTGGCGCTGGCTTTGGGGATTGGGGCGACGACGGCGATCTTCAGCATTCTGTATTCGGTGCTGCTGGCGCCGCTGCCGTACGTGGATAGCGACCGCATCATGATGGTGTGGTCGCACCAGAAAGGGGAGCGCAACGGGACGTCGCCGAGCGACTATCTGGACTGGCAGAGGCAGAACACGGTGTTCGAATCGCTGAACGCTTGGACGGGTGAAGGCTTCACCATTTCGACGCCGGACTGGACGGAACAGGTTCAGGCGAGCCAAGTCGCGCCCGGGTTCTTCGATCTTTTGTTTGGAGAAAAAGTGGCGCTGGGAAGGCATTTTGTTGCGGAGGACGCGCAACCCGGGAGCGATCACGTGGTGATTCTGAACAACAAGTTCTGGAAAGAGAGATTCGGGAGCGATCCGAACATTGTCGGCAAAAAGCTGCGGATGAGCGGGGAGCTTTACACGGTGCTGGGCGTGGCGGCGCCGAGTCCATCCGACCACGGAGACTCGATGATGAATGTGCCGCTGGCGTTTAAGCCCGCGGAGATCAGCCGCGAGAACCATTATTTGCTGGTGATGGGGCGGTTGAAACGCGGAGTGACGCAGGAAGCGGCGAACGCGGAGATGACCGTGATCGCAAAGCGGCTCGCGCAAGCTTACCCGAAGACGAACGAGGGATTGACGGTGAGCGTGGAGCCGCTGAAAGATGATTTTCTGCCGAGCGGCACGCGGTTGGGGCTGTGGTTGATGATGGGGGCGGTCGGGTTCGTGCTGCTGATCGCGTGCGTCAATATTGCGAATTTGCTGCTGGCGTGGGGAACGGCGCGGCAGAAAGAGATTGCGGTGCGGGCGTCACAAGGGGCCACGCGGGCGCGCATTTTCCGGCAATTCCTGATCGAGAGCCTTTCCTTGGCGCTGATGGGTGGGGCTTTGGGCACGCTCCTGGCGTTTGCGCTGTTGCGTGGCGTGATGAGCTTGATGCCGCGGAACCAGTTGGGGATTCCGTACGAAGCGGATCCGCACCTGAATGTCGCCGTGCTGCTGTTCACGCTTGCGGCGACGCTGCTCAGCGGAGTGCTTTTCGGATGTTTTCCGGCGTGGCATGCGGCGCGGCAAAATGTCGGCGATCTGTTGAAGGAAGGCGGAAGGTCGTCGGCGAGCGCGGGGCATAATCGGCTGCGGCGAGTGCTGGTGGTAGCGGAGTTTGCGCTTGCGCTGATTTTGGTTGCTGGAGCGGGCCTTATTCTGCGGAGTTTTTGGAATGTAACGCAAGTGGATTTGGGAATTCGCGGGGATCACGTGCTCACATTCAGCGTGCCCATACAGCACGAGCGCACCTCCAGTGTGGCGCAGATTCGCAGCGTGTACGCGCAATTGCAGGAGAGGATCGGGGCGGTGCCTGGCGTAATGAGCGTGGCCATCGCCCCGGGATTGCCAGCCGAAGGGGCTGGACGGCTGCATTTCACCGTGGTCGGGCAGCCGGCCGAGGAAGACGTGAATAAACAGCCGCAAACGATTTTTATGCCGGTGACGCCGGGATACTACAAAACGTACGGGATTCGGGTGACGCGCGGGCGGTATTTGGACGGCCGGGATGTTGCCGGAGCGCAGCGCGTGGCGATGGTGAGCGAGAGCTTTGCGAAGCAGTACTTACCCGGATTGGACCCACTTACGCAACGGGTCAAAATCGTGGAGTTGTTGCCGGATCACACGCCGCCATTCGGCGCGCCTGTGGAATGGCAGATTGTGGGAGTTTTTCACGATGTGCAGTACGAAAGCCATCCGACCACCGGATCCGCCGAGGTGGACGTGCCGTTTGACCAGAGCCCGTGGCCGTATACGACGATAGGCGTCCGGACCAATGGGAACCCGACGAGCGTGACGAAAAGCCTTGCCGCCGCGATTCGCTCGGTGAATCCGGATTATCCGATGACACGTGTGCGTACGATGGATCAGGTGGTGAGCGAATCGCTGGTGACAGACCGCTTCACCGTGATGGTATTCGGAAGCTTTGCCGGGCTGGCTCTGCTGCTGGCGGCCATCGGCATTTATGGGGTGATGACATTTTCAGTCGCGCAAAGGAATCATGAGATGGGAATTCGCATCGCTCTTGGCGCCGGCAGCGGGCAAGTGCTGAAGCTGGTGGTGAGCGAGGGGATGTGGGCGGCGCTGATTGGAATGGCGATCGGGATTCCCGGCGTTTACCTGGTCGGGAGAACGCTTAAGAGCATTTTGTATAACGTCGGCGCGATGGATGTCCGAGCACTGATCGGGGTTGCCATCGTGCTGCTGGCGTCGGCTCTTGTAGCGTGCTATCTGCCGGCCCGGCGAGCCACCAAGATTGATCCCTTGGCCGCGTTGCGGCAGGAGTAGTGGCTGGCCGCGCCGTCAAAAAGCAAAGTCATCGAGAGCGAATCATCAAACATAGTCGAAGAGGGTCATGAAGCCGAAATCCATGTGGAGTTGCTGGTGGCAGTGGAAGAGCGTGAGACCGGGATTGTCGGCTACGAAATCGACCTCGGCTTGTTGATAGCCCCCGAGCATTAGGACATCTTTCAAGATTCCGGCGGTGGGCTTTCCTGCAAGGTTGGTTAACTCAAAGCTGTGGCGATGAAGATGGATGGGGTGAATGTCGTCACTGGCGTTGTGGAAGCGGAGGCGGTAGCGCTTGCCTTGCTGTAGATGAAAGGAAGCCGGGACGATGCCCTCGGTCATGGGATACGAGGCGCCATTGATGGTCCAGCGATTGAAACCTTCTTCAGCGGCGTTATCTTTGGCGAAAGTCATGTCAAAAGTTTCATCCGGCGCGGCGGAAGTGGCGCCGGGTTTTTCGAAACGAGTGTAATCCCAGCGAAACGGTGGCGGAGCAATCCACTGGGCGTGACCGGTGCGGCCAGCGTATTCGACGACGATGCCCATGCCATGCGGGCGATCGTCATTATCGAGATCGCCGAGAATCCATACCCCGGGATGATTCATCTCGACAACGGCGGAGATGCGTTCGGCGGTGCCGAGCCAGAGAACCGGGACCCGAGTGGGATTGGGAACGGGATTGCCGTCGAGGGCTACAACCTCGAAAGAATGGCCGGGGAGAGCGAGGCTGCGGATCTCCGTCGCGCTGCCGTTAAGGATATGAAAGAGAACGCGCTCGCCAGATTTTACGCGGATGGGCTCGCCGTGGCCGAGCATTCGGCCGTTAATCGTGAAGGAACCATAGCCGACTTCGTAGCCGTGAGGCAAACCTTTGGCGAGAGAAGCTTTCATGGCGGATTCGCCGGTCTGCTGGAGAGATTTGTTGGGAGCGGAAGGAGAGAGAAAATCCTGGGCCATGTCGCCGCCGCGGCTGAAGGTAGGCTCGAACTCTTTTAGAGTGAGAAAAACTTCACGGTCGAAACGGCCTGGTTCATGGCGCGGCTCGATGTAGACGGGGCCGACTTCGCCGCTGTATTGGCCGGCGTAAAGATTGGAGCCCGCGCGAATGTGCGTGTGATAGAAGCGGAAGCCGGCAGGCTTTGGCTGGAATGCGATGCGGCGCATGCCGTGCGCGGGGATGTAGGGAGTGCCCTCCTCGGAGGCGCCATCCACATCGACGGGAACTTGCTGGCCGTGCCAGTGGAGCTGCTCGGCTGTGTCAGTTTCATTGAATATGTCGATGGTGACTTGCCGGCCTTCCTTAAAGCGGAGGAGGGGGCCTGGAAAGTGGCCGTTGTAGGTGGTGACGGAGAGGATGCGCTTGGGAGCGATTTCGATCGGAGTGGTTTTTATGCGCAGAGTGTAGTCGGCGGGTGCGGCATCGCCTGGCGTGGCGACCGGGCTGCTGCTTCGTGTGAGCGCTTCGATCTGAGCAGCATTCGGCTTCGGGGAAAGCAAGAGCGCCCCGGCAACGAGGCTCGTGGTTTTCAGAAATTGACGGCGCGATTCTGGAAAATTAATTTTGCGTTCCACCTTGTCCACCCGCCCAGTGTCTTTGCGCGTCCAGCGACCACGTGCCGCCGCCCGCGGATATCAGGAAAATCAGTAAGCAGAACATCGCAAAATCTGTGCGTGCGTCGGTGACCATATACCAGAAACCCTGGCCGGGCCGAAAGAGTTCCGGGATTTTCGTGGTGGCGATGGCGGTGGTGATGACGATCAAGAGCGGGACGGCAGCCGCGCGGGTAAAGAAGCCGGCCAGCACGAGGAGTCCACAGACAATTTCGAAGGAACCCACGAAGAGCGCTGTGAAGTGGGGGTGTGGAAATCCGATTTTTGCGAAGCGCAGCACGCCCATGCGCGGGTCGGTGAATTTGAGAATGCCCTGCGTGAAGAAGATCAGGCCCACCGGAATGCGAATCAGCGCAATGCTGAAGGGGCCCGGCACTGGAGCGAGAAGGAATTGCAGGGGGGATTTCATGACCGATTCTCTTCTTTCCGCAGGGTGAAAAGACATCTTAGCGCGCGAAGCGCAAATGGTCACGGGAACTGTTCAACGAATCGCAGGTTCGAAGGCGGGCAACGACCTCTCCTTGTCCACAGAAACGGCACATCCAAAAGGAATAAAACGTGGCGAGATGGCACGCCGTGTTAGATTTGCGCCATCCACTGGTTGTGAATTTGTTATGAATAGCGGCCGCGGGCCTACAATCATCAAGCACCTTGCGGTCGAGTGTGCACGGGTTTTCCGGGATTCGCCCAGAGAGATTAAGGAGGAGAAGAATGAGCCCAGAGGGCCTGATTTTTGTCGTCTTTTTCATTTTCATTGCGATTTTGGTTTTGAGCGTGCTACTTGGTTCGTTCTTCACCGTCGAGACGGCGCAGGTTGCCATCGTGCAGCGCCTCGGCAAGTTCGCGCGCGTTGCTGGCCCGGGGCTCAATTGGAAAACGCCATTTATCGAGGCGGTAGTCCGGCGCATGAGCATGAAGGTCCAGCAGTTTGACGTGAAAGTCGAAACCAAGACGCAGGACAACGTGTTCGTGCAAATTCCGGTTTCCATCCAATACAAAGTGATCCCCGAATCGGTGGAAGCCGCGTTCTACAAGCTGACCGATCCCGTCAAGCAGATCGAATCCATGGTCTACAACGTGGTCCTCGGGCACGTTCCAAAAATGAAGTTGGACGACACGTTCCTGAATCAGGCCGCCATCGCAAATGATTTGCGTGATAGCCTCGACGGCTCCATGAAGGAATACGGCTACTCCATCGTGAAGGTGCTGATCTCCGATATCGTGCCGGACCTCAAAGTGAAAGCCGCGATGAATGATATCAACGCAGCGCAGCGCGAACGCGAAGCGACTGTGTCCCGCGCGGAAACCAACAAGTTGCTGCTGGTCAAGCAGGCCGAAGCGGAAGCCGAATCCAAGCGTCTGCAAGGCGAAGGCATCGCGAACCAGCGCAAGGCCATCATCTCCGGCCTGAAAGATTCAGTGGAAGACTTCGCGAAGACCGTCCCGGGCTCCACGCCGCAGGACGTCATGCAACTCGTCCTGATGACGCAGTATTTCGATACTCTGAAGGATATCGCCGCAAACGATCACAGCAACACTATCCTGATCCCGCACACGCCAGACACGCTGACCGATCTCTTTGGCCAAATCCGCAATGCCATCATCACCGGGACGGAGATGACGCACCGAGCAGTACCCTCCTCGGTGCCCACAGGCGGCGCGGATAAGTAAGGTTGTAACGCCATACACGGGAGTGGAACCAACTCTTGCGCAGAGCCTAACCGAGGCGTAAAAGTCCCTCATTTTAGCTAAAGCTCAGGTCAGCCCAATTCGGGGGCGCGTTAGAGCAAGCGCGTGGTTCCTCGACCATTCGACCGCGCAGAATCGTCAGCGGCGCGGTAAGATAGTTCACCCCTGATTTACCAGGACAACGCAAATGACAACGACAACAGAAGCGGACAACCGGATGCAGCGGCCCCTCGAAGCGGTGGATCCGCAGATAGCCGAGCTTCTGCGCGAGGAAGCGCAGCGCGAGGCGACCGGGCTCGAGCTGATTCCCTCGGAAAACCTTGTCTCAGAAGCGGTTCTCGAGGCGATGGGCTCGATCTTCACAAACAAATACGCGGAGGGCTACCCGGGGAAGCGTTACTACGGCGGCTGCGAATACGCCGACAAAGTGGAGCAACTGGCGATTGACCGGGCGAAGGAATTGTTTGGCGCGGAGCACGCCAACGTGCAGGCTCATTCGGGTACTTCTGCAAACGTCGCGGTTTATATGTCCACCCTGCAAAAAGACGACGTCGTCCTGGGAATGAATCTTTCGCATGGCGGCCATTTAACGCACGGCCATCCCTTGAATTTCTCGGGGAGGATGTACAAGTTCGTGGCGTACGGAGTGCGGAAAGACGACGAGCGGATCGATTACCAAGAAATCGAGAGGCTGGCACAAGAGCATAAGCCAAAGATGATCGTGGCCGGCGCGAGCGCCTATTCGCGGATTATCGATTTCGAGCGAATTGCCAGGGCGGCGAAGTCGGTGGGCGCGTTGTTTTTTGTGGATATGGCGCACATCGCGGGGCTGGTTGCCGCGGGAGTACATCCGAGTCCCGTTCCGCACGCGGATATCGTTTCGACGACAACGCACAAGACATTGCGCGGGCCGCGCGGCGGGTTGGTCCTCTGTAAAGCGGCTTTTGCGAAAGAACTGGACAAACTGACGTTTCCCGGGACGCAAGGCGGGCCGCTGGTGCACACCATTGCAGCGAAGGCCGTATGTCTGAAAGAAGCGATGGAACCGAGTTTCAAGGACTATCAAAGACAGGTGGTGGCCAACGCGAAAGCGCTGGCGGCGGCAATCGCAAAGAGCGGGTACCGCATCGTGACGGGTGGAACTGACAATCACGTATTCCTCCTGGAAGTGCATCCGCGCGGAATTACCGGAAGCGACGCGGAAAAAGCCCTGGACCGCGCCGGAATCACCGTGAACAAGAATTCGATACCGTTCGATCCCCTGCCCCCGATGAAGGGCGGCGGCATCCGGCTGGGCAGCCCCTCGGTAACGACGCGAGGAATGCGCGAAACAGAGATGGAGCAGATCGGCGCCTGGGTTGGAGAAATTCTCTCGCATATCGGCGACGCGGCCACGGAACAAAAGGTGCGTAAGCAGGTGGCGGATTTGGCTGCCCGCTTCCCGATTTATCAGTCGCGCGTGCTCGGAACGTCAAGGGCTGATCACGCCCGGCTCTGAAAGCGCCGGGCAACGCGAAAGCACGCGAAAATAGCGGGGATTTCGCATCCTGTCCCTCACAACCGGAAAGTTACTTTAGTGCGGCTGAACCAAGACTGTCCCATGGGTCAGTAGATTCCTCCAAAAAGTGCGCGTAGGTTCAAGAAGGACTGGGATGGGAACCGGGCACACTACGCTGCTCCTCGCTAGACCGAACACCACTCGGGTGATGGCAACCTTATCATGGCCCTCTTGGACGGCCTCGAATCGGGCGGTCCAGCTCAACGCCTCGACTGGGCGGTTTGTGTCCATCTTTGCGTAGCGTGCAGCGAGTTCCCCGCTTCCCGGGGAGTCCTAATTTCTACCTGACCTGAGAAGGCTGGGGGCAACGGGGTGAATCGATGATGGATACGGAAGCCTTCCGCGAGTTCAAGACCGGCTTGACGCTCCTGCGCGATAATTATGCGAATAAAGCGCTGCCGCACATGAAGCGTGCGGTGGACCTGGACAAAAACAATCCGTACTACATGTCGTACCTCGGAGTCGTTCTGGCGCGTTCGGAACAAAAGTGGGGCGAAGCCGAGCGGCTATGCGATGCGGCTGTGCGGATGAAGCGGAATCAGGCACAACTCTATTTGAATTTGGCGGAAGTTTACGCCACGGCGGGCCGGCGCGATGAGGCTGTGGAGGCGCTGCAGTCCGGGTTAAAATTTGCCCGCCGAGACGTGCGGTTGACGATCGCCATGAATCGCCTAGTCGAGCGACGGCCGCCAGTACTGGGATTTCTGACGCGCAAGCATCCGCTTAACCGCCAGCTGGGCATGTTGCGGCACAAAACCTTGAGCATGTTTGGCCAGGATTAGTTTCTTCGCGATTTTTCTCCAACCCCCCAATAACGGGAAAGGGCGGGTGGCTCAATGCCATCCGCCCTTTCTTGTTTTCAAAATTGCATTAACCGCCGTGAACGCCGAATTTACCAGCCGGCTCCGGACGCACCGTAAACAGCCGGCTGCTGCAGACCCATCTCCATGAGGATCTTCAGGCCGATGCCAAACATTCCGGTGGGTAGAGGATCGCGCCTCACCACTTCGGCGAGATATTCGCGATTCATGGCCATGGGATTCTGTGAGTATGGCAGCGTCACGAACAAGCGCATGCCGATTTCGTAGAGAGGTTCACTGGATTGGAAGTACACGCCGCTACGGGACACGCTGAGCGTTCCGCGCATGTCGTCGAAATGCTCTTTTTCCGGATCGGAAGGCCGGATACGCATGAGCTGCGTGATCTTGCAGCGCCGGCTGCCGCGCCGTTCCGCTGTTACAGATTTCGAACTGGCCTTGCCAGGTGCGCTGGGTATCTTCGCCATAACGTCGTGCTGGGTCTCCATGGAAGCCTTGCCTCTCCCCGACAACATGTCTCAGTTGCCAGTGTAAGGCCCGCGCGAAGCTAAACCTATAGAGGAAACGTACCTGTACGCGCGTAAGTACGCTAGGACGGAATGATAGTACGGAAGTACCGCGAAAGGAAGAGAGCACGCGGGATTGTCTTTTCACTAGAGAGAAGAATAAGAAAGACTTAATCGAGCCGTCCCGGTGTGGACCGGCGGCTCCAGGCTGGTACCGAAGTGGGACTCAGTTTGCAGACAGTCCTAGAGTGACCGGACTCTAAGCCACAGGTCCAGTGGGAGATAATTTGAGACCGGAGTGTGGGACGGACTGTTCGAATCGGCTGCCAAATTGCAAAAGTTCGGGGAGTCCCGCGAGCGCGGATTCCAGGCCAGTAGAATTCCGGGGCGGAGCAACGAGTTGGGGGAAAAGCAATGGAGACAGCGGCACGCCGAAGTCTGGCTTCGTCAGCGAATGCGCAGCGCTCAGAGTCATTAAGCACTGACCGCCGCGGACCTCTGTCTCTGGCGGATGCGCCAACCAAGACGGCGATTAAAAATAGAGAGGGGCAAAACGCGCGTGTGTACATCGCTGCGGAAAACCGGCTTTTGCGAGAAGCCCTTGCTAGGATGCTGATGAGGCACGGGGACATTGAAGTCGTGGGAATGAGCTTCGTCGGCCCTTTCCGCGCAGAAGGCCTGTTGAAAGAGGAGCCAGACATCCTGCTCCTGACCTCCCGCGGGAGCTTGGCGGAAGACATTCATGTGATTCGTCAGGTGCGCTTGATGGCGTCCACGGTCCGGATCTTGCTGGTCGGAATGACGGCAGACGAAACCGAGTTTATTCAGTACGTGAGGGCCGGGATCAATGGATATCTGCCCCGAGATGCCTCCTCTGAGGACGTGTTGGAGGCCATGCACGCAGTTCTTGACGGCGAGGCGGTATGCCCGGGCTCGTTGTGCGCGCGGCTTTTCCAATTCTTTGAGCGCGAAGCCACCTCGCTACACTCGACTTCCATGCAGCCCAAACTGGGCCTGACCCGGCGAGAACAACAAATCGTTCCGCTGATCGCGCAAGGGCTCACGAACAAAGAAATCGCGAACAAATTCTGCCTCTCTGAACAAACCGTAAAAAACCACCTCTATCGAATGAAACACAAAATCGGTGCGGACGATCGCTTCGGCATTGTGCATCTCTGCCGCACGCAGGGATTCTTGGTTTAGCCTTTCAACTACAGGCAGGCTCCGCCATCCAGGCTATATAGTTTGTCACAGGCCATCGGATCGTACCGGGAGCTCCTTCCCGGAATCAGTTTCCTACCCTTAGGTGACTTCTCTCTCCCATTTGTGCGATTCTCTTGCTCAACAAAACTGGGGAATTGCCGATGCTGAAGAAGAAATTCAAGGAACTTTCCGAAAAAGAGATTCTGGCGCTGGCTATTGCGTCGGAAGAAGAAGACGGGCGCATCTACGGCGAATTCGCCGATGGTTTGCGGGAAACGTATCCCGCGACCGCCGAGATGTTCGAAGCGATGCGCGAAGAGGAGGTCGTGCACCGCGACCGCCTGCTGGCCACCTTCCGCGAACGCTTTGGCGACCACATCCCTTTAATCCGGCGCGAAAACGTGAAAGGGTTCCTACAACGCCGCCCGACTTGGCTGGTGCGGCCGTTGGGCGCGAACGCAGCCAGAAAACAAGCTAAGGTCATGGAAATGGAAGCGGCGCGCTTCTATTCGCGAGCCGTCGGCCGCGTTACGGATGCGCCCACGCGAGAACTGCTGAATAAGCTCGCGGATGAAGAGCGAAAACATTCCGCAACGGCTGAAGGGCTTGAGGAAAAACATCTAACGGAGCCCGCCCGCGCCCAAGAAGCCGAATCGCAACGCAAACTGATCCTTCTGCAAATCGTGCAACCAGGCCTGGCTGGCTTGATGGACGGCTCCGTATCGACGCTGGCCCCGATCTTCGCCGCGGCTTTCGCCACGCACAAAAGCTGGGACGCATTCCTGGTGGGCCTGGCCGCTTCCATCGGCGCAGGCATATCCATGGCTTTCTCCGAAGGGCTCTCCGACGACGGCTCTCTCACCGGAAGAGGTTCGCCCTGGTTGCGTGGGTCCGTCACTGGCGCGATGACAACTGCAGGCGGAATCGGCCACACGCTGCCTTTCCTAATCTCGAATTTTCACGTCGCAACGCTGGTCGCAGTGATCGTCGTCGCCGTGGAGCTGGCGGTGATCAGCTACATCCGTCATCGTTACATGGACACGCCGTTCTTGCAGGCGGCGTTTCAGGTGATCGTAGGGGGCGTCCTGGTTTTCTTTACAGGGTACTTGATCGGGAGTTCGTAGAATTCAGACGGATTAATCCGCCTGAGCGCCAGCGGGCGCGGCCGCGTGTCCGTGCTTGCGAACACCCTGCAGCCACGATTGCAGACGATCCATATAGATGTAAACAATCGGCGTGGTGTAAAGCGTGAGCATCTGACTGACGATTAGCCCGCCGATAATCGTGATACCAAGCGGGCGCCGGAGTTCAGATCCTGTCCCGTTGCCAAGCGCCAAAGGCAGCGCGCCGAAGAGCGCGGCCATGGTGGTCATCAAGATCGGGCGGAAACGCAATAAGCAAGCTTTGTAAATCGCATCCAAGGGCGAAATTTTCTCTTCGCGCTCCAGCTGCACCGCAAAATCGATCATCAGAATCGCGTTTTTCTTCACGATGCCGATCAGCAGGATGATCCCGATCAATGCGATCATGTTCAGGTCTGTGCCGGCAAATTTGATCGCCAGAATCGCGCCAATCCCAGCCGACGGAATCGTGGAAAGAATCGTGATCGGATGTATGAAGCTTTCATACAGAATGCCAAGCACGATGTACACGGCTATGAGCGCAGTGATCACAAGAAAGAGTTGCGACGAACGCGAGTCTTGAAAAGCCTTCGCCGTGCCTTGGAATGTCGCGTGGACCGTCGCCGGAACCCCGATTTCCCTCGTTGCCTCCTGGATGTGCTCAACAGCTGGTCCGAGTGACGCGCCCGGCGCGAGATTGAACGATAGCGTGATCGCCGGAAATATTCCCAGGTGATTTACAGAAAGCGCGGTGTTCGACGGCTCATATTGGGCGAATGCGCTGAGAGGCACGAGCTTGCCTCCAGCAGCGGGAACGTAGATGGACTTAAGCGCGTCCGGAGTCTGCTGAGCGCTGGGCATCACTTCCAGAACGACGTGATACTGATTGAGTCCCTCATACATCGTCGAGACCTGCCGCTGACCGAAGGCGTCGCTGAGCGTGTTGTCTACCGTCTGCATCGAGACACCCAGGCGGCTGGCCGTGTCTCGGTCAACGACCAGTGAGCTTTCGAGCCCGTGCATCTGCTGGTCGGAGTTTACATCCCGCAGTTCAGGAACCTTACTCAATCGTTTCTGCAGCAGCGGCGCCCAATGGGTCAGATCCGTCAAATTGTCGGCTTGCAGAGTGTATTGATATTGCGCCGCGGTGCCATGGCCGCCCATGCTGAGGTCCTGCACGGCCTGCAAATAGAGCACCGCCCCGGGAACCTTCGCAGTAGCTTTCCGGATTCGTGCGATGACTTCATCCGCACTGATCTTGCGTTCGCTCAGGGGCTTCAGCTGCCCGAACATGCGGGCCGTGCTGCCTCCGCTGCCACCCCCGGTAAAGGAAGCGATGGTATCCACAGCCGGATCTTTCAAGACAATGTCCGTGAACGTGCGCATCTTCGCCGCCATGGCCGCGAAAGATAGATCCTGGTCGCCCTGAATGACCCCGCTGATGCGCCCGGTATCCTGCTGCGGGAAAAATCCGGAATTGACATGGAAAAAGAGATACGCACAAAGGATAGCCGTAAGAAAAGTCGCGCCTAGAATCAGCAATTGGCGCCGGAGAACCCACCGCAGCGAAATATCGTAGAGATGAAGAACTCCATTGAAAGATCTCTCAAAAAACTTGTAGATCCAGTTGTGTTTGCCGCTTTCATGCTTCAGAAAACGCGCACACATCATGGGCGTGGTTGTCAGCGAAACGAAAAGCGAGACCCCGATAGCCACGCTCAGCACCACCGCAAACTCGCGGAACAGCCGGCCCACGATCCCCGGCATTAACAAAATCGGAATGAACACCGCCACGAGCGATGTGCTCATCGAGAGCACCGTGAAACCGATCTCGCTTGCTCCTTTCATGGCCGCTTCGTATGGCTTCAGGCCGTTCTCGATGTGGCGGGTAATGTTCTCGATGACCACGATGGCGTCGTCCACCACGAATCCCGTGCATATCGTCAGGGCCATCAGCGAGAGATTGTCCAGGCTGTAGCCGGCAAGATACATGATGCCGAACGTTCCGATCAGCGATAGCGGAACAGCAACGCTTGGAATGATGGTGGCCCAGGTATTCCGCAAAAAAGCAAACACCACCAAAATGACCAGGCAGATGGAAATCATCAGCGTGATTTCCACGTCGTGCACTGACGCGCGGATTGTGGTGCTGCGGTCGATGGCCACGCTTAGATGCAGCGACGGAGAAACGGAAGCGCGCAGGACCGGCAAAATGTTCATAATGCGGTCCACGGTCTCGATCATGTTGGCGCCGGGCTGCCGGAAAATCGCGAGCAGAACCGAGTTTTTGCCCTCGAAAAGGCCCAGATTGCGTGTGTCTTCCACGGAATCCACGACATCGGCCACATCCCTCAAACGGACTGGCGCTCCCGCATGGCCCGCTACAATCAACGGCTCGTAAGCGTAGGCTTTGAAAATCTGATCGGTATCGGCTACCGCCCAGGCCTTCTGCGAGTCTCCCAGCGAACCCTTCGCGAGATTCGCGTTTGCCGATTGCAAGGAGGCTCGAAGCTTTTCGAGGCTGATCCCATAACTATTGAGCTGATAGGGATTCGCTTCTACGCGAACCGCGGGGCGCGAGCTGCCCCACGTAAACACCTGCCCCACGCCTTCAACCTGCGCCAATTTCTGCGCCAGGATCGAATCGGCGGCGTCGTAGATTTGCGGACGCGGAATATTCTCCGAGGTCAAAGCCAAAATCAGAATGGGCGCGTCCGCCGGGTTTACCTTACGATAGTTCGGCTGGCCTGGCAGGTCCGCCGGCAATTGGCTCCGAGCCGCATTAATCGCCGCCTGGACGTCGCGCGCCGCGGCGTTGATGTCGCGATTCAAATCAAACTGCAGTGTGATGTTGGTCGAGCCCAGGCCGCTGGAAGACGTCATCTCCGTCACGCCGGCGATCCGCCCAAACTGCCTTTCCAGTGGCGTCGCAACGGCGGATGCCATGGTTTCCGGGCTTGCTCCGGGCAGGCCCGCGCCGACGGAAATCGTCGGAAAGTCCACTTGCGGCAGCGGAGCTACAGGAAGAAAACGAAACGCCACGGCGCCAGAAAGAAAAATCGCGATGGTAATCAGTGTCGTGGCCACCGGGCGACGAATGAAGGGCGCGGAAAAGTTGGTTGAAGAAGTCATGGTCTAATCGCCGTGGGCCGGCTCCTCGACTGGATTGCCGATGTGAAATGCGAATCGACGCGACAGCCAATCGAATGCCAGGTAAACCACGGGTGTAGTGTATAGCGTTAGCAACTGGCTAAGAATCAGCCCGCCCACGATTGTGATGCCCAGTGGACGCCGCAGCTCGGAACCGACACCCGTACCGAGCGCAAGAGGCAGCGCGCCGAGTAGCGCAGCCATCGTGGTCATCAAGATGGGGCGGAATCGAAGCAGGCACGCCTCGAAGATAGCGTCCAGCGGCGCCTTCCCTTCTTTGCGTTCTGCCTCCAGCGCGAAATCGATCATCATAATCGCGTTTTTCTGCACGATACCGATCAAGAGAATAATGCCGATAAGGGATACTACGCTGAACTCCATGTGAAAGAGGAGTAGCGCGAGAATTGCGCCAACGCCCGCCGAAGGCAGCGTTGAAAGAATCGTGATGGGGTGAATGTAGCTCTCGTATAGTACGCCGAGAACGATATAGACCGTCACGAGTGCGGCAAGGATCAGCAGCGGTTCGTTCGCCAGTGAATTCAGAAATGCCGCCGCAGTGCCTTGGAACGTGGCCTGGATGCTCGGAGGCATGTTTAGTTCGTCCTTCGCCTTGTTGATGGCGTTGACAGCGTCGCCCAATGCGGCCCCTGGAGCCAGATTGAACGAAACCGTGACGACCGGAAATTGTCCCTGATGGTTGATGGCCAAGGCGGTGGCGCCGGGCTCGAAACGCGTGAAAGCGCTGAGCGGAACCTGCGGACTCGGCGCCGAAGTGATGGCCTGCTGCTGCGTGCTGGAAATATTCGCCGTGGAACCAGCGGAAGCTTGCTGGCCTGACGTGACGGACTTCACGTAGATATTCTTCAGGGCATCGGGACTCTGCTGAAACTGCGGATCCACTTCCAGCACCACGCGATACTGATTCAGTTGCGTGAAAATCGTCGAGACCTGCCGTTGCCCGAAGGCGTCGTACAGCGTGTTGTCAATATCCGCGGGAAGAATTCCGAGACGGGAGGCGGTGTCGCGGTCGATAACCAGATTTGCCAGCAGCCCCGCATTAAGCTCGTCGCTGGCCACATCGCGCACGTCTGGAAGCGACTTCAGCTTATCCATGAATCGCGGCGTCCAATAAGCGAGTTCTTTCGGATCCACATCTTCCAGGCTGTATTGAAATTCTGTGCGGCTCACACGGTCTTCGACCGTCAGGTCCTGCACCGGCTGCATGAAAAGCGAAATCCCGTCGACCTTGGCGACTTCTGGCTGCAGCCGGCGGATCACGTCGGAAGCACTGATCTTTCGCTGAGCCAGCGGCTTCAGATTGATTTGGATTCGGCCTGTATTCAGCGTTAGGTTTGTCCCATCGATGCCGATAAAGGAGGAAAGGCTTTCGACCGCCGGATCCTTCAGAATAACGTCGGCGAGCGCCTGCTGGTGGCGCGTCATCGAAGCAAAGGAAACATTCTGCGCGGCTTCCGAGATGCCCATGATCAGGCCTGTGTCCTGTACTGGAAAGAAACCTTTCGGAACGTAAACATAGAGCAGAATGGTGGTAACCAGTGTCCCGATGGTGACGAGCAGAGTAGTGGTCCGGTACTGAAGGACAAATTTCAAAGTGCGGCCGTAAAACGCAATGATGGAATTAAACGCCAGTTCGGACTTGTGATAAAACCAGCTCTGGTCCTCCTCCTTGGTGTGGCGAAGCAGTTTCGCGCACATCATCGGAGTGAGCGTCAGCGAGACGAAAGCGGAAATCAGGATTGTGATCGCTAAGGTTATAGCGAATTCGCGGAAGAGCCGCCCCACGATGTCGCCCATGAAGAGAAGCGGGATCAGCACCGCAATCAACGACACCGTCAGCGAGATAATCGTGAAGCCGATCTGGTCGGAGCCCTTGATTGCCGCCTGAAGAGGCGAATCGCCGGCTTCGAGAAAACGGCTGATGTTCTCGATCATCACGATGGCGTCGTCCACTACGAAACCGGTCGAAATGGTGAGCGCCATCAGCGAAAGATTGTTCAGCGTGTAGCCGCATAAATACATCACGCCAAAAGTGCCCACGATCGATAACGGCACGGCCAATGCTGGAATTACCGTAGCCCGGATGCTCCGCAGAAAAAGAAAGATCACCATAACGACCAATGCGATGGTCAGCATCAGCGTGAATTGCACGTCTTCCACTGACGCTCGAATCGTCGTCGTGCGGTCCGTAAGAATGTCAATCTTCACGGACGCCGGCAGCGAAGCCGAAAGCTGCGGCAGCAGCTTCTTAACGCGATCCACCACGGAGATGATATTCGCGCCCGGTTGGCGCTGAATGTTCAGAATGACGGCTGGATTCTTATTCGCCCACGCCGCTTGCATGACGTTTTCCGTGCCGTCAAGTACGGTGGCGACATCCGAGAGTCTCACTGGAGCGCCGTTGCGGTAGGCCACGATGATGGGGCCGTAGCTCGAGCTGGAAATAAGTTGGTCGTTCGCGCCGATCGTGTAGGCCTGGTGGGCGCCATCAAATGTGCCCTTGGCCTGATCCACGTTCGCCGCGCTCAGTGCCGTACGCAAATCCTCCAAACCAAGTCCGTAGGAAGCGAGCGCCGTTGGATTGGCCTGGATGCGCACTGCCGGGCGCTGCCCGCCGCTAATGCTGACCAACCCAACGCCTGGCAGTTGCGAAATTTTCTGCGCGAGCGTGGTGTCCGTCAAGTCTTCGACCTTGGATAGAGGAAGAGAGTCCGAAGTCAGTGAAAGAGTCAGAATCGGCGCGTCGGCTGGATTGATCTTGCTGTAAATCGGAGGGTTTGGCAGTCCCTGCGGCAGAAGATTGGAAGCACTGTTAATCGACGCCTGAACCTCTTGTTCGGCAATATCAATATTGAGGTCCAGATTGAATTGTAACGTGATGATCGAACTTCCGAACGAACTCGTCGAGGTCATCTGGTTCAATCCGGGAATCTGGCCGAACTGCCGCTCGAGCGGGGCCGTCACGGACGACGCCATCACCTGGGGACTCGCGCCAGGATAAAAAGTCTGAATCTGAATTGTGGGGTAATCGACCTGAGGCAGCGCTGAGACGGGCAATTGTCGGTAGGCAACAAAACCCACCAACAGCACGCCGATCATCAGCAGCGTGGTCGCGACAGGCCGCAGAATAAACGGCCGCGACGGACTCATCGAACCTTGCCTCCCGCTGGCGTGGCTGAAGATCGCCCGGATGGCGATTTGCCCGTTGGCGATCCAACGGATTGCGAGGACTCGCTCCCCGCTGGTCTTTCGGCCGCGCCGGTCGCCGATGTGCTCGTCAGGACTTTGCTACCATCCTGGAGCTTGTCCTGCCCGTCGATCACGACCACCTCGCCCGCGTTTAGGCCGGAACCGATGCCGATGTTATTGCCGGATGTTTGCGCGATCTTCACCGGCCGGATATTCGCGACGTCTCCTCCAGAAACCACATAAACGTACGTTCCTTGCGGCCCTCGCTGAATCGCTGCCGCCGGAACAATCACGAGATTCTTTTTCACATCCACAAGCATGTGCATGTTCACGAATTGATTCGGGAAAAGTGCATTGTTCTCGTTGCTAAAAATAGATTTCAATTTGTACGTCCCAGTCGTCGGATCGATTTGATTGTCGATGGTTGCGAGCTTGCCTTCAGCGATCTTCGTGGTGTCGTCGCGGTCGTAAGCCTCAACGGGAAGCTGGCCACCCCCGCGCAATTTCCCCAACACTTGCTGAAGTTGGTCCTGCGGCAGCGTGAAGATCACCGAAATCGGCTGAAGCTGCGTGATGACCAGAAGTCCTGTCGTGTCGGAAGCATGCACGATGTTTCCGATATCGACCAGGCGCAGCCCCACGCGGCCGCTGATCGGCGCCGTGATGTGTGCGTAAACCAGCTGAAGCTTTGCGTTGTCGATGGTGGCTTGGTCGGCCTTGATCGCCCCTTCATACTGCCCCACTTGGGCCTGCTGCGTATCGACCTGCTGCTTTGGAACGACCCCCTCGTTGTAGAGAAGCTGGTAGCGTTCGAAATCGACTTGCATGTCGTGGAGCTGAGCTTGGTCTTTCGCGAGCTGGCCTTCGGCTTGTTCAAGCATCACCTGATACGGCCGCGGATCGATTTCGATCAGTGCATCGCCTTGGTGCACGAATTGGCCTTCGGTGAAATTCACCTTAACGATTTGGCCATCTACGCGGCTCCGCACGGTTACCGTGTTGAAGGCCGTTACGGTGCCGAGCCCAATCAGGTAGACCGGCAGATCGCCCTTCTCCGCGCTTGCCACGACCACAGGCACAGTGAAGCCTGCACCGCCGGCTCCCCTTCTTCCTTGTCCGCTTGCGCCCGCGCTGGCTGTACCACCAGCCTCGCTGGTCGAGCGCGCTCCGCGAAAATACCAGATACCGATCGCAACAATCCCGAGGACGACGAGCCAAAGCCACCAACGGCTTTTGGCGGGGCTGCCAGCCCCGGAATGACTTGTGTGTTGTTCGGGAAGCTCTATGGAGTCGAGATGGCCCATTCGTACTCTCCTGTCAATAAATCCAAATAGTGCGAGTGAGTCTGCCGGGGCAAGACAATCGCGGGTACCACTCAGGGCAATCCCCGCCGAATCCTTTGAGCCTACCGGAAAAGTCGGCCTGCGCATACATAAGACGGATTTCAAATGAAAATGGTTACTTGGCAACCGCTACGACCGAGCGGAGGCCGCTGCACAAGAAAACAGCCCGATTTTGACTATAGGGAGTGGTTCGAATCGGCGATATTTCTTGTGGGCAACAGGGTAGAGGAGAGATTACACTAACGCACCGCGCACCATTGCGGAGGGACGAATCAGAGTCGGTAACTTGAAAAGGACGGGTGGAGAGGGCATGTTCAAGGGCATAATCGTCGGCATTCTGTTGACAATCTTGCTGAGCGCGTGCGGAGTGTACTTTTATTTTGCGACCGGGCGCGCGCCCGTTGCGACCACGGACCCACCCTTGCCCTTTGAAAAGAAATTTGCCCACATGGATCTGAACGCGCGCATCGCCAAGCAGCAAGTTCCGGAGTCGCCGGTAGCCGCGGATGAAAAGAGCTATTTGGCCGGCGTGGACATTTACAAACAAAATTGCGCCGTCTGCCATGGTCTGCCGGATCAGCCCAAGACGAATATAGCCCAGGGCATGTATCCACCGCCGCCGCAACTGTTCCACGGAGTTGGTGTATCGGACGACCCAGCCTCAGAAACCTACTGGAAGGCGGAAAATGGCATCCGGCTGACGGGAATGCCGGGCTTCAAGGGACGCTTGTCCGAAACGGAAATTTGGCAGGTCAGCGTCCTGCTTGCCAATTCTGACAAAATTCCCGCCTCGGTGAAAGCGGCGCTGGCCGCTCCGCCTGCTCCTCCACCAACAGCACCAGCCGCTACGAGCGCTGCCACGCCAGCGGAGTCCAAAACCACGGCGCCGGCGAAGACCAAACCATAAATCGGCGAGCATTCGACACACTGGCGTGTGCGCGTGGCGCTCCCAACTGGCGCCATTCGACGCGGCAAAGTCTCGAAAGATTCACGCCGCTCGGTTCGGCAGCGAGTGAACCTGCTCGACTTTCCTCAATTCCGGAAAGCGCCACGCCCAGATCGCCGTTACGACGATCGTTCCAATTCCACCAAGAATTACCGCCGGGACAGTCCCGAACCACTGCGCTGTAAGACCGGACTCGAATTCGCCAAGTTCGTTCGACGCGCCGATGAAAACCATGTCCACAGCATTGACGCGTCCCCGCATTTCGTCGGGCGTGGCCACTTGAATCAACATGGCCCGGACCACCAGGCTAACCATGTCTGTCGCTCCCACAAAGAACAAGGAGACCAGCGACAAAATCAGACTGTGCGAAACTCCGAAGAGGATGGTGAATACCCCGAATCCGGCAACGCACCACAACATCGTTAGGCCGGCTTTCTTTCGCAGAGGACGGTACGCCAGGAGAATGGCCATTACCGCGGCACCCGCACCGGGCGCCGCGCGCAATAGTCCGAGTCCCCATGGGCCTGTGTGCAGAATCTCTCTGGCATAGACCGGTAGAAGCGCGACGGCTCCGCCGAGCAGAACAGCGAACAAGTCCAGTGAAAGTGAGCCCAGAACTATTTTCTCACGCCAGATGTAATGCAGACCCGCGAATACGGTCTTGGAATTGAATGGTTCTCTCGCGCGCGGTTTGGCCTCAGCTTTGATTGCGATCACGCAGGTTACGGCCACTAGCGTCAGAATCATGGCGGTGACGTAAACCGCGCCCGGCCCCCGAAATGCAGCGTAAATCACCCCGCCCGCGGCGGGGCCAAGGATGGCGGCGCCCTGGAAGAAGCTGGAAGCCCAGGCGATAGCCGTGGGAAGGTCTTCCTCCGGCACCAATTGTGGCAGGAACGCGCGGCTGACCGGAGCATTGAAAACGCGCATCACTCCTAAGATCACGAGAATGATGAAAATGGGGAAAACCGAGCGGCCCTCTCGCAGAGCGGTCCAGAGCAAGAGGCCAAAACTCAGACCGTACCCGATGTAGCAGAGCATGATCAGTTTCTGGCGGTCGTAGCGGTCGGCGACGTGGCCTGAAACGAGAAACAGAAGTATCCCAGGCAGAAATTGAACGAGACCGACCAGGCCCAGGTCCAGCGGACGGTGGGTGATTTCGAAGACCTGCCAGCCCACCGCGACAGATTGCATCTCCATGGCCACGACCATAGCCGTGCGGCCCGTTTGAAAAAGCACGAAGCTTGGATACGCGAAAACTGCCCGTCGAGCGGTCTGGTTTTTTTCGGGTCCGGGCATGTGTAATTACTCTGCCATAAAAAGAAAGTTGCGACGAGTGCGCTGCGCGGGGCGCAGTCGGCGGTTTCGCGACGATGCGTGCGTGGCTGAGTCACTTGTCGCGCTGAATCACTGCTTGTCAACGTTGACGTAATAGAGGTCGGTAGCCACGGCGAAGTTGTCTCTCGTGAGCGCCGTCTTCATGGTTTGCCAATCCGTCGTCGCCTGAATGACCTGCCAATTCCCTGCTTTTCCCACGCGGACAAGCATTGCGAAACCAGCCTCGTCTGCTTTCCAACGATAGGCGACCGTGCCTTCCGCTACGTTGAACTTCAGTTCGAGCGTTGGAATCGCCGTGTGGCGAAGATACTGATTGTAAATGGGCGTGAGATTCATTCCGGTTTGCTGGTTGAAAAACTGGACAACGTCTTCGGTCATTATGTTCTTGTATTTGAAGTGCTGGAAGTAATCGTGAATCAGCTTGAACCAGCGGCGGTCGTCGTTGACGACGCTGCGCAAAGTGTTTAGAAAGAGCGCGCCTTTGAAATACATATCTTGCGGCGGCTCGGCATTGACGCCGCGCTCGGCAATGATGGGCACCTGATTTTTGACTTTGGATTTGTACGCGTTGACGTACTTCAGGTAATCGTCGTGGCCGTACATGTACTCGACGTACAGGCATTCGAGATAGGTGGCCCAGCCTTCGTGAATCCACATGTCCGAAGAATCGGCGGCTGTGACGGCATTGCCGAACCATTCGTGCGCACTTTCGTGGATGATAATGAAATCGAATTTGGTGCTGATGCCAACGCCGGTCCAATCGCGTTCCAGATAACCGTTTGCGAAGTGGTTGCCGTAGGTGACGGCGCTCTGATGCTCCATGCCGGAATACGGGACTTCGATGAGCTTGTACCCGTCTTTCTTGAAGGGATACGGCCCGAAATAATGTTGGAACGCTTCGAGCATGCCCTTGGCCTGGACGAACTGTTTTTTGGCTTTCTCAAGATCTTCCGGAAGGACATAGAAATCGAGCGCGAGGTCGCCGAGTTTGTCGGAAAAATGAACATAGTTGCCGACGTTCAGCGAGACGTCGTAGTTGTTGATGGGATAGTGGACGAGCCAATCCCAGCGCGTGTAGCCATCGCCGAGATCGGTCTTGCCAAGAAATTTTCCGTTTGAGACATCCACTAGATCGTTCGGAATGGAAACGCTGATTTCCATGCTTTGCACTTCGTCGCGCCACTGATCCTTGTTCGGCCACCAGACGCTGGCGCCGATTCCTTCGCAGGCGGTAAAGATCCAGGGATGGCCCTCGGGATCTTTGTGAAACGAAAAGCCGCCGAAGCGGCCCTGCTCGCGAGGATTCCCGGAGTAATAGAAGTCGATCGAATAGGTGTGGCCGGAGCGAAGCGTCTCGGGAAAATCGACGAAAACGGCGCCAAATTCACGGCTGTACTTCAGGTCCGTTTTGCCAAGTAGAATTTTGTCAACCTGGAGCGGCTGCTGAAGGTCGAGCTGGATGCGCGTGCCGTCCTGAAGCATTTTGAAACGGATGGTGTTCTTGCCGCTGATGAACTTCTTTTCCGGATCGACGCGAATGTCGAGGTGGTAATAGAGCAAATCGTTGTTGGCGCGGTACGGCCCGTAAGCGCCCCGCAAGATATCAGCCTGGGTTGGCACATGGGGCGCTGGAAGAGCTTGGCGCGCGGCGGCTTGCTGGGAAATCGTTGCGGAGGGTTGGGCCACAGACTGAGCGTCAAATCGCTGCGCCGAGAGCGAAATAGCGAGAAGAATGCCGAACATAGTCAAGGTAGAGCCGTTTCGCCGCATAAGGGGCCTCGGAAGTGGTTTGGACTTGCACGCGGCAAGGTAACACACGCTGGTGGAGCGAATGAAATTATCGAGAGACGGCCGTGAGAAGCAGTTGGGCATCCACTCCATATTTTTTGTAAGAATGGCATACATCAGTGAGCGCAGCACTCAAGAGAAAACGAAAGCCCCCAGCCTTAGAACCGAGATCTGCGGCGACCCGCCGCCACAGGTCGTCTCGCGCAAGGCTTGGGGAGGTGACAGCTTAAGAAAGCGGCACGAGCGAAGCCGTTCCTGGCGATTCGCTGGTTTGCAGGGGGCGATGGACGGGCATACCGGCCCAGATATTCATCATGCCAAGCAGCTCGTGAACGCCTTGGGCGCGCGAGGAAGGAATCATCCACCAGTTGAAAGCAGCAAACTGGTCATGCGGTACGGCGTGGACAACGATCTCTCCACGGCCAGAGTGATACCTTCGCCAGAGAGAATTGACGCGCCCCGTGTGAGCCTTGTTGGTGACGATAATGACGGAACTTCCGCCTCTCTCTTTCAAGCGGGAGTCAATCGCGTTTAGCTCGTCGGCGGTATTGACAATGGGCAGGTCAAGAACGCGGATAGCTTGTCTTGGCACTCGGGCGCTGCAAAGAATCTCGGAATTGCGCGAGTCTTCGGCGGGCTGCCGCAACTGCCCGAACTCGTCGAGACTACCTGCCTTCTTCGGGTGAGTGAGCCAGATCTCGCGGGCGTAGCCGCGACGGTACAGCCTCGCTGCTTCGAGCGCACGCTCGGGAGAATTGCCGGCTAAAACGACGATAGCGTCCGCTTTGTGAATCGCATCCTCGTGGACTAGCCAGTTGCCAAGCAGAGGCAGACTGAAGTAAGTGAGAGAAATGCCGGCGAGCAGAATCTCCAAGAGAACCGGGACGAACTGTCTGAAACGGAGAGAATTGCTTCCTATTTTCGCGTGCCCGATGGAGTCCATCCCTTCGATCGCTTGTTATGCGCCCGGTGCGAATTCCCTACGACGAGAAAGAAGCATCTGGGGGGCCAAATGAGGGCAAAAGGGACCCTCTCAGACTTTCTGTAAGATACAGAAATACAAGCGGTTAGACGGGGGAATGTAGAGAATCGCTTTTGTTTGCAAATGAAGCGCATTTAGGACGACTGCGAGAACGTTAGAGTTGCTCGTGCGTACGTAACATTTACAGAGTGCCACAAGCTCGAGGGGGCGATCTGGAGAGCACTCATGCGGAGGTTTATTTAACTCAACCACATGCGTCAGATAGACTCATGGTATGTCCAAACGACTCCAAGTCATCTTGCGGGATCAGGAGTACCGTGAGATTCAGAAGGCGGCGCGTTCGCAGCAGATGTCGATCGCGGAATGGGTGCGGCGGGCGTTGAGCGCAGCTCGCAACCAGCGGTCCACCGGAGACGTCAAAAAGAAGCTTGAGGCGATCCGGGCGGCAGCCCATCATGAATTTCCCACCGGCGATATCGAGCAGATGCTGGCGGAAATCGAGAGCGGCTACCTCGACGATACTCATCCATGATTTTCGTGGACTCGAATGTTCCCATGTATCTTATCGGCGCGGCTCACCCACACAAAGCGGACGCGCGGCGTTTGCTGGAGAAATTTGCAAGCGAGCGCGAACGGCTAGTCACCGATGCGGAAGTGCTGCAGAAATCATTCACCGTTACACGGCCATCAATCGCCGGGAGGCGATACAAGCCGGGTTCGAGGCGTTATTTAGCGTGGTCGAGGATGTTTTCGAGATCGATCGAGCGGCGGCGGAACGCGCCAAAGAAATCGTGATGGGACACGCGCGGATGTCCGCGCGCGATGCAATTCATCTGGCCGTCATGGAGAAGAACGGGGTGGAGCGGATCTTCAGTTTTGATATGAGGTTTGACGGCTTCCCTGGCATTACGCGAGTCGCGTGACATTCACATTCCCCGAGCCTCCATTGCTGCGCAAGTGCCAGCCAGCACCTGAACGAGCATGGTTCCGAGACGAAATCTCTAATCTGTAGCTTATGAAAGCCCGAGGATTTTGCGGAGGGCGGATTGGTCCGCGCCAGAGCTGGCGAAATCGTCGAAGGTGGTTTTCGCGGCTTCGATGATGTGGCGTTTGATGAAGGGAGCGCCTTCGCGGGCGCCTTGTTCGGCGGATTTGATGCAGCACTCCCATTCCAGAATGGCCCAGCCGGGAAAATCGTACTGAGCTAACTTTGAAAAAATGGCAGGGAAATTGACCTGGCCGTCGCCCGTGGAACGGAAGCGTCCGGCACGCTGCAGCCATGGTTGATAGCCGCCATAGACGCCCTGCCCGCCGGTGGGATTAAATTCGGCATCCTTGACGTGAAACATTTTGATGCGCGAGTGATAGAGATCGATGAACTGGAGATAGTCGAGCTGCTGAAGAACGAAGTGGCTGGGATCGTAGAGGATGTTGGCGCGGGGATGATTGCGGACGCGGTCGAGAAACATTTCGAACGTAGCTCCGTCGTGGAGGTCTTCGCCGGGATGAATCTCGAAGCATAGATCGACGCCGGCTTTATCGAAAGCGTCGAGAATGGGAAGCCAGCGCTTGGCGAGCTCGTCGAAGGCTGTCTCGATGAGGCCTGCGGGTCGTTGCGGCCAGGGATAAATGTAGGGCCAGGCGAATGCGCCGGAGAAGGTGACGTGAGCTTTGAGGCCGAGATTCGCGGAAGCGCGCGCGGCTTGGAGGAGCTGCTCGACGGCCCAAGCCTGGCGCTCCTTGGGATGGCCATGAAGATTTTTCGGAGCGAAGCCATCGAACATGGCGTCATAGGCGGGATGGCAAGCCACGAGCTGGCCCTGAAGGTGCGTGGAGAGTTCGGAGATGGCGAGTTTGTGGCGAGCGGCAACGGCGCGGAGGTCGTCGCAATAGGCTTTGCTTTCGGCGGCACTCCTTAGATCGAAGAGACGCGCGTCCCAAGTGGGGATTTGCACCGCGACGTAGCCGAGACCGGCGGCCCAGGCGCAGATGGAGTCGAACGTGTTAAAGGGCGGATTATCGGCCGCGAACTGCGCGAGAAAAATGCCCGGACCTTGGATCGTTTTCATTGGTGCGCTCCGAAGAAGGCGTCGACTTCAGTTCCTGAGTGGCGAAAAATTTCAGCCATCGAGTTGTACTAAGTTTTGAGCGGGAATTCAATCGGGGAAGCGAACTCAACGTAGATCCGAGCAACGGCTGGAGCAGAAAAAATATTGGCGGGCGAGCCTGTAAGCCGGATTTTGTGCTGCGCGCCACCCCGTAAGGGACGTCGAGCAGCGGCAATCATTCCTCTAGGCCGTGATTCGCACCACGGCTCCAGCAGCCTACCCGAGGGTTGCTCTCAACGATGGATCGCTCCAACGCTGAGGAAGAGCGCTTGCTTACGCAAGCGTTCTCGGCGAGCCGGGCCGGCTCTCCCCTCCTATTTGGCCTTGCACCACGCGGGGTTTTCCGTGCCTCGTTTGTTGCCAAACGAGCGGTGGGCTCTTACCCCACCTTTTCACCCTTGCCTAACTGAGCGAGCGTTTCGAAGACGTCCCGCAGGTTTTCCTGCGCGATGCCACCGTGCTTCTCCCAGCCGGCGGTATTTTCTCTGTGGCACTTTCCGTGGCGCCGTTGTAGCGCCGGGCTTTAGCCCGGCATCTTCAACTTCGCCCCCTGGCGTTACCAGGCGCGTTGCCCTATTTCGTCACCGGCTCTCGCGAGCCTACGACGACGGTGTCCGGACTTTCCTCCCGCCCAGCCATCTCGCGATAGCCAAGCCAGCGATCACCCGGCTCACCCGCCACACCTATTATACCCGATGAAAGGGACTCATCTCCCGAACAAATCGAGTTGTGGAACCTGCGGCGATTTACCCGGAGGTTTAGACTTAGCCTTTCGTCGAGGCTTTGGTTTCAAGTCAGCCGCGGGTTTCGATTTAGCCCTCCTGGCTTTCTTCTTCGTTCCCGTTTTGCCTTTTCGTTTAGGTTTCTGCTCGCGCGGCCCCCTCGCTGATCTTCTCCCCCTCTGACCTGGCTTTCGGGCCTTGGACGATGGTTCGGTAGGCACGCCGGGGCTGACGGGGGAGTCCGACCCTGCAGGGCTTGCGACAAGCTCCTCGAATTGGGCTTCACTCAGGATAGTGACGCCGAGCTCTTTCGCTTTGTCGTATTTTGAGCCTGGGTCGGAACCCACAATAACGTAGTTGGTTTTCTTGCTGACTGAATCTGCGGACTTGCCGCCATGTTGTTTGACGATCTCCGCCGCTTCTTCTCGTGAGCGATTGGATAGGGTACCGGTGAAGACGAATGTTTGTCCCGCAAACTTAGTACTTTTGACTACCAGTCTTTCAGCCGAGGGTTGCACACCTGCATCGTGCAGCTTCTTGATGAGCTGCCGATTGGCCGGCTCGGAGAAAAACTCGGCGATTGCCGCGGCCACAATCGGTCCAACTTCGGGCACGGCTACAAGTTCCTCTTCCTTTGCGGCGGCCAGTTCTTCGAGCGAGGAAAAATGTTCCGCCAGCAATTGGCCCGTGCGTTCCCCGACGTTGCGAATGCCTAGCGCATGAATGAGGCGCGCCAGACTGTTTTTTTTGCTCCCTTCGATTTCTTCGAGCAAATTCTGCGCGGACTTTTCCGCCATGCGATCGAGCCCCGCGACTTCATCCTCTTTGAGCGAATAAAGATCGGCAACGTCTTTCACCAGGCTCTTGTCCACGAGTTGATCGACGATCTTCTCTCCGAGGCCGTCGATATTCATGGCGTGGCGACTGGCGTAGTGCAAAAGAGATTCTTTGCGTTTCGCAGGACAGGCGGCATTCACGCAACGGTAAGCGACTTCGCCCTCCACGTGATGAATCGCGCTGTCGCACTCGGGACAGCGCTTGGGCATGCGAAAAGGCTTCCGGTTCTTCCCTTCTTTGACGACTTTCAAGACGTGCGGAATCACTTCGCCGGCGCGCTCAATAAGCACCGTGTCGCCAATCTGCAGACCCAGCCTTTGGATCTCATCAAAATTGTGGAGTGTCGAGCGGCTGACAGTGACGCCTCCGACTTGCACCGGTTCAAGCACCGCAACCGGGGTAAGCGTGCCAGTGCGCCCGACTTGCACGATGATGTCGTTGACGACGGTGGTCTCCTGCCGCGCGGGATATTTGTAAGCAATCGCCCAGCGCGGTGCGCGCGACGTAAAGCCCAATTCATTCTGAATGGGGACCGAATTCACCTTAATCACCACGCCGTCGATGTCGTAAGCCAGCTTTTCGCGCTTCGTGTCCCAAGCGTCGCAGTAGGCTAGCACCTTGTCGATTCCATCGCATAGTTTCCAGTCATCCGAGGCGCGGAAGTGCAATTGCTTAAGAGCCATCAGGCTATCGGAATGTTTCGGGAACGGCACTTTGCCATCGACGAACAGGTAGTACGCGAAAAAATCCAGCCGCCGCGCGGCGGTGATCGCCGGATCCAGAACGCGCACGGCGCCGGCCGCCGAATTGCGCGCATTCACAAAAATCTTTCCGCCGATCTCCTCCTGGTGCCGGTTCAACGCCTCGAACGCCTTGCGCGTCATCATGGTCTCGCCGCGTACCTCAAAATCAGCGGGCAGCTTGACGTTTTTCAATACGGCCCTGTCAACTCGCAGCGGAATCGACCGGATCGTTTTCACGTTAGCCGTAACGTCTTCGCCGGTGGTTCCGTCGCCTCGCGTCACGCCCCGCACCAGCACTCCGTCTTCGTATTGGAGCGAAATGCTCAGCCCATCGAATTTGTGCTCGGCGATATATTCGATTTCCTCGCGCCCGCTACCCTCGCGCACGCGCCGATCCCAATCGCGCAACGCATCGTAGGAGAAAGCGTTGTCGAGGCTGAGCATCGGCCGCGCGTGGCGCACGGTCTGAAAACCTTCGCGGGGCGCGCCACCCACGCGGACAGTCGGCGAATCCGGCGTGGCCAACTCCGGATGCCCGGCTTCGAGAGCTTTCAGCCGCTCCATCAGCTTGTCGTAAGCCGCATCCGAAATCTCCGGTTCATCAAGCACGTAATAAAGATATTCGTGATGCCGAAGCTTTTCGCGAAGCCCTTCGATCTCTTTCTTGATGGAGGCAGGAGCGGCTTTGGCCATGAAACCCTCTAAAGAAGGGATAGCTGAATTTCGCCTCACATTATATAGAATGAATACGGCCTGTGGAGTGCGGCAGCCCTGCTGCCGCTTTTCCGAGCAACCCGCACGACTCTATTTTGGACAGGCTCAATAGCTCTCGTCGGAACTGAGGATGACCACGGAAATCCATAACGCACTCCTGATTCACAATCCAAACGCCGGCAACGGCGGTCATGGCCGCCGCGACATGCTCGATGAAGCGCGCCGAATATTTGCCGCTGGTGGAATCCAGACGGAACTTGCGGAAACCACCAAAGCGGGCGACGCCACGGAAATCGCGCAGCGCGCGAATGAAGAAGGGCGGCAGCTTGTCATCGCCTGTGGCGGAGACGGGACGCTGAATGAAGTTGTGAACGGCCTGGCTGGCCAGCAAAATGGCCATCGCGTCCCGCTCGCGTTGCTTCCGGGCGGAACGGCCAACATTCTTGCCAAGGAATTGAATTTGCCCTGGGATATTCCCAGCGCCGCAAAAAAGCTTGTGCAAGGAGAAGTGAAGGAAATTCCGCTTGGACTTGCGACTCCGCTCAACGAGCCGGCAAAGAAGAAATACTTTCTGAGCGTGGCAGGAGCCGGGCCGGACGGCATGATCGTTTACTCCATCGATCTGGATCTCAAGGCGCGTGTCGGCATCCTGGCTTACTGGTGGGAAGGTGCGCGCGAGGTTTTCCGCTACAAATTCCAGCATTTTCGCGTAACAGCCGCAGGCAAGCAGATCGATTCCTCCCTCATCGTGGTGGGCCGCACAAAAAACTACGGCGGTCCATTCAAGATCACCACCGACGCGGATCTGTATGAGGATCAATTTGAGTTGATGACCCTGACCACGCGCAGCGGCTTGCGCTATTTGAGTTATCTCCCGACGCTCTGGCTCGGGAAACTGCGCGGCGCCAACGGCGTGCACTTCTGGAAGTCGGATCGGGTACTCTGCGAGCCGCTGGATGGAACTCCCGTTTATGCGCAGGTGGACGGAGAGTCTCTCGCCCGTCTCCCGGTGGAGTTCAAAATTGTGCCGCGCGCCCTGAAACTGCTCGTACCTCGTAACGGCGTTTCCTCGGGAACAAAAGCACCCGCGCTGACGTAATTGTGGACATCGTCACTCATGGATTGGCCTCGCTTGCTGTTGCGCGGGGCTTTTTTCCGCGCGCGGGAAAGCTGGCGACGGCGGGTGCCGTTCTTGCAGGCTGCATTGCCGACATCGATTGGCTGAGCAGCTATTTCGGACCATCGGCTTTTCTCACCTGGCACGGCACGTACGCACACTCGATCTTTGTGGCCGTCATTATTTCTGCAATCTTTCCTGCAATGCTCTTGGCTGCCGTTCTCTGGGGAGGGCTCGGCATCGAGGTTGAGTTGCAAGAAGGCGAAGCGCTCTTTAAAGATCCACGCCCCGCACGAAATCGGGCACTGCTAACTGGCCTCGTCCCATTATTTTTCGCGCTATTTCTTCCGGCCATGCTACATATCGCCATGGACGCCTGCCAATCCGATGGCGTGATGCTCTTCTGGCCCTTCAGTTCGCGGCGATTTGCGGCGGATTGGCTCCCAAGCATCGATCCGTGGATTCTTACGATCCTAATCGGCGCGATTGCTCTTCCGGAGTTGTTGCGTTTGGTCGGTTCTGAAATTGGATCTCGAGAGAAAAAGCCACGCGGCCAAACCGGAGCCATCGTCGGGCTGGCGCTTGTCCTTGTGTATGTGGGCGTGCGTGCGACTTTGCATTCCAGCTCGACGGCTTTGATGACTTCGCGGACGTTTCACGGAGAAACTCCGCGGCGCGTGCGCGCCTATCCGGAGTCGATCTCGATTCTCACTTGGCATGGGGCGGTGGAAACCGAGAGCGCGCTCGATAAGATCGACGTGAATTCGGCATCGCCAGGCGAATTCGACCCAGATAGCAGCGTGCGCTTCTTTAAGCCGGAACCTTCTCCCGCGCTTGACGCCGCCCGGAACACGACGGTGGCCAGGCGATTTCTCGCCACCGCGCAAATCCCCAGGGCTAGCGTGGAAAAATTGGAGCGAGGCTATGCCGTAACTCTTCGAGATTTCCGGTATGCGGCGTCAGGCGAGGCAAACCATGAAATCGCCGCATACATTGAAGTGAATCTTAACAATAAAGTGGCATCGCAAGAATTGGTCTGGGCCCGCGACCTAAAAAATGACTGAGCCTCGAAAATCTTGCCACTCAGTATTTGGAGTGCGGCAGCCCTGCTGCCGCTTTTCGCCGCGTCTCGCGCGACTCTATCTTCCCCAGGGCCCGGCAATTCCTCTACAGCCCTACTCGTGCGCGTCCGAGTGTGGCCTATGCCGCAGGATCCACCGCGAAAGACCGTAGCTCGCCAGAACCAGCCCAATCACCAGAACCGTTGCGTGTAACTTGTGCGCAGCCAGATAAGGCATGGCATCTGCACCGTAGCGAACCGCAAGATAACCCACTCCAAAATAGCGAAACAATCGAGCGAGCGTGATTGCCGACGCAAAACCAATAATGGGAGCTTCGAAAACACCCGCGGCAAATACAAAAATCTTAAACGGGGTCGGCGGCGGCAGCAGCGCCGCGACTAACATTCCTCCAAAGCCGTTTCGTTCGACCCAGTGACGAATCGCGTGGGCCCGGGCTCCGGCTTTTCGATGAAAGTAAGCCTCCCCTCCCGCACGCGCGATGAAATAAAGCAGCACGCATCCCAATACGGAGCCAGAGGCAGCCATCAATGCGTAAAGCGCCATGCGCGCCGGGTGCTGGATGCACAATTCGATCAACAGCAAATCGTTAATGATGGGAAAGGACAGCACCGAAGAATCCAGAAAAGAAATGAGGAACAGGCCGGGCGCTCCGAGCCCGCTCGCGAACGCGATGATCTTCTGTTTCCAGCCGCTCAAATGGAAGGACAATCGTCACCCGATTTTGGAGTGCGGCAGCCCTGCTGCCGCTTGCCGTCACCCTCTCGCGCGACCCTCATATTCTGGCGAAGCTCACTAGGGAAATGGCGCAGCCTTCGCACCGCTATTGCGCAAATGCGGCGCGGTCAAAGTGATTCATGAAGATTTGCATCAAGGCAGTTCGATGGAGGTTCGGCAAACGAGGGATTTCGCCAATGACCCGGACATGTCCAAACTTCTCAATCGTTTCGCGATTCTCGCGGTTCTGGTCGCCAATCAGGACAACTCCATGGACGGGCAACTCGGCGGCGTGTAAAGCGGCCAGCGTAAGCAAAGTATGATTGATCGTCCCGGCACCGCTGCGCGCCGCAAGAATGACTGGGAGCTTGAACTTCACCATCATGTCGAGCATGAACTGCTTTGAATTGATGGGAACCAGTACACCGCCTAGCCCTTCGACGACCAGCCAGTCATTCAGCAAGCTGGTAGGCAGATTGATGCGGCCGAGGTCGATTTCGACGCCAGCCCAGCGCGCCGCCAGATCTGGCGAAACCGGCGGCACAAACTTGTAGACCTCGTCCAAAGTTCGATCCGTACCGATGCCCGCAAGCCGCATTACCGTCACGCGGTCTGAACCCTCGAGCGTGCCCGTCTGGATCGGCTTCCAATAGACTGCATCGAGCGCCGCACAAAGCAGCGCAGACAGCGTCGTCTTTCCAACGCCCGCGTCCGTGCCAGTAATAAAGAAATGATTTCTCACGCTTGTCCCGCGGCCCGGCCGCTGTGGTCTCGTCCGGCGATGTCTCCCCGCACGGATGACGCGCGACGAAGTGTAAGGGACTCAGCCTGCTTTACAAAATAGCAAGGTCTGGATGTAGTGGTCACTCTGCCTGCTGCCTGCAAAAAATGTTGCTTCATGCTCCCCCGCCCAAACCGGGATGGTAACTGGTGCGACGATGCAGGCATGTTACCATCGGTTTGCAACTGTTTGTGGCCCCCGTATTTGCGGCGGTACCGTCCTATTAACATCCGAGATCGTGACGCTTGACCACCATTTCTACCTGTAATTCGGAGCACTCAGGCTGAACCCGAGCTGAACCCGGGCCGATTGACCCGCCGCTGCGCTAAATGTTATAAAACAATGCTTTGTGTTAGCCCGTACGTGGCCCTACAGGGAACTGCCCCGGCGACTTCCGGCGGCAGAGTAGGTTGGGTGAGCGTGCAGGCAAGCCCCGGTCCGGCTGGGGAAGCACAAAATCCAAGTTCCTGTCCTGTCTTGAGGTGGGAGCCTTTTGAAATCCGGCAAGGTACTCCCCCGACGCTAAACAAGAAGCGTTCGGCAGAAATGGTGTGCTGGAAACGAGTGTGCAGGGCCGCGGTTGCCCTGAATCCGATTTTTGATCATGGAGGATCTTTGATGCGCACCTGGCTTGCAAGCGCCTGGTCTCTGGGTATTCGATTCGCAAAATGGAGCGGCGTGGCCGCTTTGCTGGCTATGACTGCGGGAACTGCGGCGGCTCAAGAAGCTGGCGGTGAAGCCAGTCTGAAGGTCCCGGATCTCTCGCAAGTGACCTTTCTCGGAATGGACGGCCACAAGCTGCTGCTCTTTGGCATCGTGTTTTGTGTCTTCGGGCTGGTCTTCGGACTGACTATCTACAGCCGGCTGAAGGGCATGCCGGTCCACAAGTCCATGAAGGACATTTCCGAGCTCATCTACGAGACTTGCAAGACCTACCTTTTCACGCAGGGCAAATTCCTGCTTTTGCTGTGGCTCTTCATCGCGGTGGTCATCATTCTTTACTTCGGCGTTCTCGCTCCGGTGCATCCGACCGCTGTGACGCTGCCGATCATTCTCATCTTCAGCATTATCGGCATGGCGGGAAGTTACGGCGTGGCGTGGTTCGGCATCCGCGTGAACACGTTTGCCAATTCGCGTACTGCTTTCGCGGCCCTGCGCGGCAAGCCCTATCCCATCTATCACACGCCGCTCGAAGCCGGCATGAGCATCGGCATGATGCTCATCAGCGTTGAATTACTGATGATGTTATTTATCCTTTTGTTTATTCCTGGCGATTACGCAGGGCCGTGTTTCATAGGCTTCGCCATCGGTGAATCGCTTGGCGCCGCCGTGTTGCGCATCGCCGGCGGCATCTTCACCAAAATCGCCGACATCGGCTCGGACCTGATGAAAATCGTCTTCAAAATCAAGGAAGACGACGCGCGCAATCCCGGCGTCATCGCCGATTGCACTGGAGATAATGCAGGGGATTCGGTTGGCCCTAGCGCGGATGGCTTTGAGACGTATGGCGTGACTGGCGTTGCGCTCATCACGTTTATTCTTCTCGGCGTGAAGGATCCGAAGGTACAGGTCGAATTGCTCGTTTGGATTTTCGTGATGCGCATCGTGATGCTCGTTGCCAGTGCGGCGGCCTATTTCATCAACGGTTTCATCGCCAAAGCAAAGTATGGCAGCGTAGACAAGATGAATTACGAAGCGCCGCTGACTTCGCTCGTGTGGATCACTTCCTTCGTTTCCATCGCCTTCACCTACGTGATCTCTTACCTCATCATTCCAGACCTGGGCGGTGATCCATCCCAATGGTGGAAGCTGGCCACGATCATCTCCTGCGGAACGCTGGCGGGCGCGATCATTCCGGAACTGGTAAAGGTATTTACCTCCACGGAGTCGCGCCATGTGCGAGAGGTTGTTTCCTCCGCGGAAGAAGGCGGCGCATCCCTCGGGATTCTCTCCGGATTCGTTGCGGGTAATTTTTCTTCGTACTACATCGGCTTGGCCATGGTCGTACTGATGTCCATCGGATATCTGATTAGCACGCTCAGCTTGGGAGCCATGATGCTGGCTCCAGCCGTATTTGCCTTCGGTCTAGTGGCATTCGGTTTTCTCGGGATGGGGCCGGTGACGATCGCCGTCGATTCCTACGGACCGGTGACGGACAACGCGCAATCCGTCTATGAACTTTCTCTGATCGAGCACGTTCCCGGCGTGCAGCAGGAATTGAAGAAGGACTACAACATCGACGTGAACTTCGAGCGCGCTAAGGAAATGCTGGAAGCCAATGATGGCGCGGGCAACACGTTCAAGGCCACCGCGAAGCCAGTGCTGATTGGAACCGCGGTCGTCGGCGCCACCACGATGATCTTCTCGATCATCATGGCGCTCACGCACGGCCTCACGGAGAACGTCAACAATCTTTCGCTGCTGCACGCGCCGTTCGTTCTCGGGCTCGTCACCGGCGGCGCCATGATTTACTGGTTCACCGGCGCGAGCACCCAGGCCGTGACCACCGGCGCTTACCGCGCCGTCGAATTCATCAAAGCCAACATTCATCTGGAAGGAGCGGCCGCGGCCAGCATCGAGGACAGCAAGAAAGTCGTTGAAATCTGTACAAAATATGCGCAGAAGGGCATGTTGAATATTTTCATCGCTGTATTTTTCGCGACCTTGGCCTTCGCCTTCATCGAACCCTTCTTTTTCATCGGCTACCTTTTTTCCATCGCCATCTTCGGGCTCTATCAGGCCATCTTCATGGCCAACGCAGGCGGCGCGTGGGACAACGCCAAGAAAATCGTCGAAGTCGAACTCAAACAAAAAGGCACGCCTCTGCACGACGCCACGGTGGTTGGCGATACGGTGGGCGACCCATTCAAAGACACCTCTTCCGTAGCGCTGAACCCGGTAATCAAGTTCACGACGCTCTTCGGTTTGCTCGCGGTCGAGCTAGCCGTGCAACTCACTGCAAGCCAAGGTGGCAACGGTTTGACGCACATCCTGGCGGCGGCGTTCTTCATCGTTTCGTTCTCTTTCGTTTACCGCTCGTTCTACGGTATGCGAATCCGCGGCTCGGCGGCATAGGGAACGGAGGAGCCTTTCTTTGGAGTGCGGCAGCCCTGCTGCCGCTTTCTGACCGAACAATATGTACCAGGGTCGGCCAGGGGAAAAGCGGGAGCAAGGCTCCCGCACTCCACATACTTTATCAACGAATAGGGAGCACTTCGAACTTGTCTGGAACGTTCACCCGGTCAGAGGGGAACCCCATCACGGTCTGATAAAACGCGCGAGAAGCGTTTCGTTGAAACCAGGCCGCCGAACATCATGGATATGCGCTAGGCTCCCGGACTAACTCGTGCCGGACAGCATTCATGTGAACATAGTTCAGGCGAGCCAAATACGACTTCTGGTAAGTAAGCATCGTATCCCAATACTGAAACCAAACCGTTCCGCCGGGAGTGCCATCAAGCTGGTTGATGTACTTCGCGGACGCGGAGTGCAGATACTGCACAAGGCGCCTCAAAGTGCCCGGCTGAGTCGACTCGGCGACAAAGTGATAGTGATTCGAGAAGACCGCCCAGGCTTGGAGTTTCCAGCCGTACTCGTTCGAGAGTGCCAGCAGCGCTTCAGTCAAGAAGGTCAATCGGTCCGCGTCACGAAAGTGATGGGATCTCTTGTACGTTCCCGCCGTAACGATATACGTCCCCCCTTCGCACAGGCGATGGAGTGGCGCGTGCGGCCAGTCCGGAGCGGTGCCTTTTGGGACCATGGTTGACCTAACTTATCGAGAATATACTCCAAGAATTTTATTAATGATAGGTTATAGTGAGTGCGGGCGCCCGGCTCTCACTGTTGGCGGTGTGTTTCGTGCATAGACCAGAAAAGAAAGCGGGAGCCGGGCTCCCGCACTCCATACGGGGTTTCAAGAAAGTTTCGTCCACTGATGTATTTGACAGCGAATCGGAGTTAGAATCCTCGCGCATCGGAGCCGAGGTCCGAACATGAAAACTAGTCATGCAACTTTGTTGGCCGCCGTTGTGATTGCAGCATGCCCGGGCATTTTGCTGGGACAAGTCGATACGCGCTGGAAACAACACGATATGAACCGCCCGGTGCCGCCGGTCGTTGCTCCCGGCACGTCGAGCACGCAAGCCGAACCGGGAAGGCCGCCATCAGATGCCGTCGTTCTCTTCGACGGAAAGGATCTCTCGAAGTGGCAGCAGGGCGACGGCAGCCCGGCGAAGTGGAAAGTCGAGAACGGGTACGTTGAGGTCGTGGCGAAAACAGGCGAAATGCGAACGAAGGAAGCTTTCGGCGATTGCCAGTTACACGTCGAATTTCGCGAGCCAACGCCTCCTCACGGTGAAAGCCAGGAGCGCGGCAACAGCGGCGTGTTTCTTCAGGGCCTTTACGAAGTGCAAGTCCTCGACTCCTACGAGAATCGAACCTACGCCGACGGCCAAGCCTCGGCAATTTACGGCCAGTATCCTCCGCAAGTGAACGCTGCTCGTCCGCCGGGCGAATGGCAGTGGTACGACATCGTCTTTCACGGCCCACGCTTCGATGCCAGCGGCAAGCTGCTGCGCAAAGCGCGCTTCACCGTCTTTCACAACGGCGTCCTCGTGCAGGACAACGTCGAGCTGACGGGCCCGACAGCAAACGGAAGTCGGCCACCTTATAAACCGACTCCCGAAAAGCTACCGCTCGCGCTACAGGACCACGGCAATCCGGTGCGCTACCGCAATATCTGGATTCGCGAGCTGAAGCCCGGCGAGTGATGCCGCTTCTAAAAATTTTGCTTGCTCTGCGGCTGGCGGATGCGAATCTTGCGTTCCGTGGCGACCACAAAGCGTCCGGCCCACTGCTCGACGTCTTCCTTCTGAAATAATTCGGTGATGCGCTCGATCAAGTTTCTTCTGGTCGGCGAGTGAAGGCGTGCGAGCAAAATGCCGCAGTGCGCACCAGGGGCGAACTTGCGCAAGTCCGAGAAATCCAAATCCTGCGTAATCAGGAACCTCGATTCCTTCTGCGCCGCCTCCCAAATCTCGGCGTCCGCATGGCCCGTCAAGCGCTCGTCACGGACCGTATGAACGTCGTGGCCAATCTCTTCCAAGAGGCTCGCGAGCCGGCGAGGGAGATTCTCGTCCAACTTGATTTTCATCGAATGTGTGGAACTTCTGGGACTGGCAAGTCCTCTTCGGCAGAAGCGGCGGCAAACGCAATGGCGGCTTGAACATCCTCAGCTTTCAGGCTGGGAAAATCGGCAAGGATTTCTTCGGGGGAATCGCCGTCAGCCAAGCTGGCGAGTACGGTGCGCAAGGTGACGCGGGTCCCTCTGAACACAGGCTCCCCGCCGCAGACTCCCTTGTCCCGGACGATGCGTTCTCCGTAGTTTTTGAGATTGTCAGTTGCGCCGCTCACGTTGCTTGCCTCACATTTGGCTGACTCATCTTACCATCTGGAGCGATCTTTGTGAGGCTCACTGTCATCCTAGCAGGCCAGCGGAAATTGGCGATAGATTGCCGACCCGATGGAAAGAATAGGCATCGACTGGGGACCGAGGATACCGTGCAGTTCGTCGACAAATCAGGAATTAAGACGTGGGCGTGGCCTCCGCAAGGGCAGCCTGAGCCGCGGCCGTTTGCCTATCTACGTCGGTTACGCCGCGCCCCATAATGATCAAACGATAGAAGAAGAAGCCCATCACGATTTTGTTCAGTTCCGGTCTTCTCACATTGTAAAAAACAATCGTCGCCAATTCAGGAGGGTGACGCAGCCCAAAGTACAGACAGTCCCCTCCGTAATATTCTCCGCGCTCTCCCCTAAACTGATAGGAGACTCGACCAATCCACCCAGCTGGTGCGCGATGGATGGTGAAGGATCCAGCGCTGCACGCCTCTGCATCTCTCATAACCCTTCTCTCGTCGATCCAGGCCACGAGCAAGGCAAAAACCAGCAGGGGCGGATACTGACAGAATAGAAAGACGATGGATGCATAGTGTGATGAAAAAATCCAATTCAAGTAGCTGAACTTCGCTGGACCACTGGCCGCGAAAAACACCAGAACAGCCACCGACAGAAAGGTAGGTACAAACAACAGCCATAACCTCACAAGTTCAACTTTGACGGCCAAGAAGTCATGCTCTAGAAGCGGGCGTCGGTCCGGGTCAATGAGTCGTACGGCGGTGCGCACGTAGAACACCTCCCTGCCCGGGTGCAGCAAGAAACCGGCCACGGCAGCAGCGACGATGGCGAGCGCTATAACGCCTTCCAGGAGAGCCTCGTACGGTGTGAACAGGAGGGCTCCGGCAAGGATCGTAACGACGACCAGCGCAGGTCTTAAGAATTCCATCGTCCATACCACCAAATGGAAAGATGATAACAATAAGCGTACGCCTTCCCGAAACGCCCTGTTGGAACTTCAGCTCTTTTCTCAGTGCCCGAGTCACGGGCTAAGCGCAAGTGAGCCGCCATCGTGTGAAAATCTTGCTTGACGGACGCCCAGAGTTTCATGTAAAGTAAATCTTGTAGAAAACTACGTTTCGACAGCGGGAGATTCCTCTCCCGCTTTTTTCATTTTAGGGACAGCTCACTCCGCTTCTTTGCTGCGACCAAGCCAAATCATATTCCAGGTTGCTTACCGCGGGGTACGAGCCGACGGTGCTCGCCTACGGGCGCGAGAGATTGCTCCTGGCTTTTCTTCGAGATTGCAAGGGCGAGTTACGGCGGCCATTCCGACGATTGGGGCAATTGCGGGTGGAAGAAAAGCGGCAGCTAGGCTGCCGCACTCCCAAAGAGCGGGTCTAAAGACCCGCCACTACACCTAGACTTCGCCCCGGCAGGACACCCATGCCAGACAAACGGAAAATCCTGAATTCCATCGCCGCGGCGGCGAGAAAGCTCGGTCGAGCGCCGTCGCGGGCGGAGTTTCAATCACAATGCGGAATCTCGGCATACTTCGTGTTGCAATACTTCCGAACGTGGAGCGAAGCGGTGCGAGCCGCGGGACTACGGCCGTACACGCGGAATGCGAAGATAGAGAGCCGGGCCCTGCTGGAAGATTGGGGCGAGGCGGTGCGAAAGAACCGAGCGATCCTACCGCGGCATATCCATCTTCGGCTGGGAAACTACAATCCCGGCACGCTGGCGAAACGGTTTGGGGGCTGGGGGGCGGTGCCCGAAGCCTTTCGCAACTTTGCCAAGGGAAAGCGGGAATGGGCAGACGTGATGGCACTACTTCCCCCGTGTGCAACGCGGCGTGCAGCGCGGCCAACTGGGCGGAAGGCCACGCGGCAACTTCCGCGGAGCGGCCCTGCTCCCGCTATCGCGGCTCGCAGGAGATGGCACGTGCGGCTGAGGGGCCGTCCCATCTACGGCAACCCGAGTCCGTTCCAGTGGCTGCGTCATGAACCAGTGAACGAACAAGCCGTGGTGTTTTTGTTTGGGATGCTGGCGAAAAAGCTCGGCTATTGGGTGCAAAACGTTCAAAAGGGATTTCCGGATTGCGAGGCGCTGCGACAAATCGGTCCGGGGCGCTGGCAGCGCGTCTCGATCGAATTTGAATTCGAGAGCAAGAATTACCGGGAGCACGGCCATCCTATAAGCGGTTGCGATGTGATCGTCTGCTGGCGCCACAACTGGCCCGAGTGCCCGCGCCACATCGAAGTCATCGAACTGGCCGGCGTGATCGAATCTATGCGGAAGGCGGAAAACACACGGGGTCTACATACCTGTGTGGAGTGCGGCAGCCCTGCTGCCGCTTTTGCTTTCAAACGGGCTGTCCCCATGTAATCCAGGACTGCAAGCAAAAGGCAAAGCGGGAGCCAGGCTCCCGCAGTCCAAAGTACTACGCTTTGATGAGGCCAGGGAAATTGCGCGCATCGTTGTCGAAGCCGGGGAAAACCGGCGCGAGATCCTTGACGCCGATATGCTGCGTTAGGATTTCGCCGAGGACGCTGCGAAAATCCGTTGTGAGGACGAGATCGCGGCCTTCGTTGAGCTGATGATCCGCGAGGCCCGGCCACTTGCCGTAGACGCGGCCGCCTTTCACGTCGCCGCCCATCACGAACATGCAATTGGCGTGGCCGTGGTCGGTTCCGCGATTTCCGTTTTCGTGCGCCGTGCGGCCGAATTCGCTCATGGTCACAACAACGATGTTCTCCATGCGGTCGCCCATATCTTGATGGAAAGCGGCCAGTCCATGGCCTAGATCGCGCAGCAAATTGGAGAGCTGGCCCTGCACGCCGCCTTCATTCACGTGGTTATCCCAGCCGCCGCAATCGACGAAAAGCACTTCCACGCCGATGTTGGCCTTCAGAAGCTGGCCAATCTGCTGCACGCTCTTGCCGAGGCGGCTGGTGGGATACTCCGCGCCGTTTTCCGGCTGATATTTTTCCGGGTCGGCGTTGCGCAGCAGGTCGATGGCTTCAAACGTTTCCGTGCCCGTGCCGCGCAGCGCTTGGTCGACGGTCTGTGCGTACATGGCCTCGAAACCGCCTTCGACGACTTTCCCTGCGCCCGGCGATTGCGCCATGACTCTGAATTGCTTCAAATCCGGCAGAGCGATTGCGGGAGCGCCGCCGCGCAACGTCAGGGGCAGGTTCGGCCCCATCGCCACGGCGCGGAAGGGCGAAGAATTTTCTTCCGGCACCGTCTCGAGAGCCCGGTTCAGCCAGCCGTCATCCGTCGCGCGCAAACCGGGCGTTCCGGACTCCATGAAATCCTGCGCGTCAAAATGCGAGCGAGTCGGGTCCGGCGAACCCGCGGCGTGCACGATGGCCAATTGGTTTTTGTGAAAAAGCGGCTCGAGCGGCGCGAGGCTTGGGTGCAGCCCAAAAAATCCGTCGAGGTCGATGGCGGCATCTGTGCCACCGCGCTGCGGCTGCGGAATCGCGATCGTCGGGCGCAGGCGGTAGTAGTTCGGCTCGCCGAAGGGAACGACGATATTCAGGCCGTCCGCCGCACCGCGCTGAAAGAGGACAACGAGCTGCTTTTTGTTCGGCATGGGAGTTGCGGCGACGGCGCGCTGCAAAAACGCGGGCATCGCGCTTAAGCCGACCATGGCTATCCCGCCCTGCTTCAAGAAATACCGGCGAGAAAATTTCAAGCCTCGCACGCCTTCGCAACATTTGTAGCTCATTTCAGCCTCTCAAGTTCACTCCCGAATATGGAGAGCCTTAAGATGGAGTGCGGCAGCCTTGCTGCCGCCCTTTGCGCCCCCTGCTCTGTCCTGGAAACGCGCAAAAGCGGGAGCGGGGCTCCCGCACTCCAAAAACTAGCGTCTCCAAGAACTATCGTCTCTGAAACTCCGGCGCACCGAGCACCAGCCCCGCCACCATGCCGAGATCCACGTGCTTGACAGGATCATCGAGTCTCGCCTGCAGCACCTGCGGATTGTTGAGCTGCTTCTCGAGCGTCTCGACGGTTGTGGCGGCCGCTTGCCCGCCGAGGAAAACCTGCACGGCGCGATCGAGCGCGGCCTTCGGGTCGCTGGTCGTTTCGACTCCAAGCAATGCGCCAACATCCGTGCGCGATCCGCGCATTCGATTGCCAGCAAGCGCCAGTGAGAAATTCAGCCGGTTCAGCAGCGCGCCCGTGTTTACCCACGCGTCTGCTTTGTCTGCGTATCCAGTTGGAGGCTGACATTGATAGAGCGGTTCGCCGATGCGGCCGACCCAAGCGACTAGCGGCAAAGGCGTGCTTACGTCCGTACCCAGCGCGCGGGCCGCGGAAACAACCAATTCGAACGGAGTCTTTATCTTGGCGCGATACGCCTCGCGCGACCAAAATTCCTGCGAATAGATCATTGTCCTCATCACTTCACGGATGTCGCCGTCAGATTCCTGGAAGGTTTTCGCCATGCGCGCGACCAGTTCGGGCGGAGGATTGTCCGAAACGAAGCGGCGGGCGAGCTTGGTCGAGATGAATTTTGCGGTGCTCGGGCTGTGCGCCAGCAGGTTGATCACCGCTTCGCCGTCCTTCATGCCTCCGGCGTGAATTTTCTTACCCAGCACGTATTTGGGATCGGGATCGTGCAAGCGGTCGTCAAATTTGAATTGTGGATTCAGACGCGGCTTGTCGATGGTCCAGCCGGTGAAGCAGCGGGCCACTTCGGTAACATCCTTCTGAGTGTAGCCGCCATCGACGCCGAGCGTTTGCAGTTCCATCAGCTCGCGGCCATAGTTTTCGTTCAATCCGCGCTCGTTCTTCTTTTTCTGCTGAGCCTGCGGCGCGCGTGGCGGAAAGGGCTGACCAAAACGCCCAAAGCGCATCTGTTGACGCATGGCCCGCTCCGCCGCCAACCTCTGCGCAGCGCGCGGATCAACGCTTAGGAAATTATCCAGATAGAAGAGCATCGCGGGGCTTTTCGCCGATGCAGTCAACAAATCTTTGAACTTTCCCAAGGCGTGCGGCTGGATCACATCGCGTTCGTACGACGTGAGATACCAGCGGTCCTCTCCCTTGCCGGCAAAAACGTTGAAGTGATTGAACCAAAAATCGTCCATCACTTGTTGAAGCTGGCGCTCGCTGTAAATCGCGCGCGTCACTTTCGCCATGGCTAATTCGGCGATAATGCGTTGAGGCCGCTTGCTGTCTGGCCCCAGCGCTCGCGCCATTCTGTCCGGATCTCCGTTGTCGGAAAAACGCCGCTTGCCTGCGCCACGCGCAGCCGGAGTTTCTTGCGGGGGATCATCCTTCATCGGGGAAGACGTATTTGCATCCGCCGCCTCGGTCGCAGCTGCCGCGGGCGTCAGCGTAGCGTCGGTCTCCGCAGCCGCGGTTTGCGCGGAAGGCGGCGGTTGCATGTCCTGCGCGACAACCGCCGCAGCGGCGTCCGAACGCCTCTGCTCGTTCTGCTCGAGTTGCGCCTGCGCGCGCTTGGCGGCCTGTTTTTCGGCCTGCTTCGGTCGCGGATAATCTTCGATCAACGTCGAGGTGGACATCTGAAGAGTCGGGAAATCTTCGAGGCGAGCGTCCAGCGCTTTGTCGTCAATCGAGGCGGGATTTAGTTGCTGGTCGATCCAATTCGCAAGTCCCATCTTCTTGATGCGCTCAACGTCACCCGGACGAGGGCCATACGCCAGGCGGTTCAGCGCGTGCAGAATCGCTTCCTCTTCGGTCAATTCCGTTATAGGAAGACTTTTCAGGACAGTATCTTTTTTTGGCTTTTTGACTTTCGTTGCCGCGGGCGCGGCGGAAAGAACCGGCACATCAATGCCGAGCGAAAAAGCGCAAGCTAGCGAAAGCAAAGCTGCGAGGAAGGATTTGGGTGTCGCAAGAAACGGACCAGACTGCTGGCCGGGGCCATGCTGCACACTCATGAGACTCTCCTGCAGGGCGAGGTGGTTCAGAGACACTTGGCACTTCCTAGAATAACCCCGGGCGGGGCCGGAAGTTGCACGCCAGAAAACACTTTGTCGAAACCTTACTTTGCCCGTCCGTACAGGCAAGCGCAATGCTCTGATTCGCCGGAAGATATCTGTGCCGCCGGGCCAGGTGGTATTGACGTGGCTGCGCTCTGCCCGTATTCTCGGTCTTCTTTCTGGGGAGGCCACGTGCTGGTTCGCAACTTCATCTTCTGGCTGTCCACGAAGCGCAGCGTGACGGACCGCATTGCGCGGCGCGGCATGAAGAATGGTTTCGCGAGACGCTTTGTGGCGGGCGAATCGCTCGACGAAGCGATTACGGCAAGCCGGGAACTGTGCGACCAGGGCCGCAATGTCAGTTTGAATTATTTGGGCGAGAATGTGACCAGCGAAGCGGCAGCGCGCGAAGTCTGCGCCAGCTACATCCGCATGATTGAAGAACTGCATTCGAGAAATCTTTCGGGGAATATTTCCATCAAGTTGACCCAACTCGGACTGGATATCGACAAGGAACTTTGCCGTTCGATGGCGCGGGAAATCGCCGCGCGCGCTTCGGCGCTGGGCCGAACCATTGAAATGGATATGGAGGGCAGCGCATATACCGATGTGACGCTCGATATCTTCGAAAGCGTGCAGGGGGAACTCGGCAATTGCGGGCTGGCTCTACAAGCCTATCTCCACCGCACGGAAAAAGATTTGCAAAGGCTGGCGCCCATCAAACCAAAGATCCGGCTCGTCAAAGGCGCTTATCGCGAACCAAAGACCATCGCTTTGCAGAAAAAGAGCGACGTCGATGCCAACTACAAGAAGCTAACCACTTTGCTGCTCGAAGGGGCTTCGCGAAGAGACTTTCTACCCGCTATCGCCTCTCATGACTGGAACATGGTTGCACACGCGCAGACCGAAGCAGCGCGGCTCAAACTGGAAAAAAGCCAATACGAATTTCAGATGATTTATGGGATTCGGCGCGACCTGCAGGAGCAAGTGCGCAAGGCCGGAGACTGCTTGCAGGTTTATGTGCCTTTCGGAACGGACTGGTGCCCATATTTCATGAGGCGGCTCTCGGAGCGGCCGGCGAATTGCTGGTTTGTGATCCGGAGCCTGATGGCAGAGTCAGGCAGCACCGCTCAACAACCCGCCGCGTGACGCGCGTCTCAAGCGTTGGCCCACGAACCGCTCTTAGACTCCATTTCCGATTTGAATCTGAAGAAATGCTCCTACGTGACACCTTCTTTTCTCTTGGGCGAGTCCGGAACCGCGCGTAACTGCCTGAATCCCGCGACAGATTTCCTTGACTCCCGAGCGGCGCTATCGTTTAATATGTTGCGAGGCCATATATGGAGAGCACAACCCGGCAGGTGGAATGGAAACGAGGCAGCGCCGAGCTCTTGATTCTTTCACTCGTCGAAGCCCGCCCGCGCCACGGCTATGAAATCTCAAAACTCATCGAGCAGCGGTCGAGAGGCGCGGTGCGCTTCTATGTGGCCTCGCTCTACCCGTTGCTCTATCGCCTGGAAAAGCGCGGTTGGATTCAGGGCCGATGGGTCGAAAAGAGCGGGCAGCGCCGGCGACGCTATTACCGCCTGACTTCGCAGGGACGAAAAGTTCTAGCCTCGCAGCGGCGCGGCTGGCAAGTATTTGTGGAGGCCATCAAGCACATCACGGAGGCCGAGAATGCCTGATTGGGAAGCCGAAATTCTTCGCAGACTTGCTCCGCTGAAACTTGGTCCGGCGCGCGAAGCGGAAATTGCCGAAGAGATCGCGCAGCACCTTGAGGATCGCTACCAGGAACTCCTCGTGGCCAGCCAGTCTGAAGATGTTGCGTACCGCACTGCCATCGGCGAACTGAAGAGCGAAGACCTCCTCGCGCATAGCCTCAGAGCAGTCGAGAGTGATTTGTATCGCGAGCCCGTCGCGTTGGGAAAGGACAGCAGCAATTTGTTTGCGGGTGTCCTTCAGGACCTTCACTACGCCTTGAGGATGCTTCGCAAGTCTCCAGGCTTTACCGCCGTCGCCGTTCTCACTCTTGCCGTTGGCATCGGCGCTAACACCGCGATTTTCAGTTTGCTCAATGCCGTGCTCATTCGCTCTTTACCCTATGCAGATCCCGGTCAGCTCGTCTACGTCTTCACTCCCAGCCACGAATTGCCTCAAATTCCCATCGAGGCCCTCGGCCCCAGCAACGGGGATTTTTTCGACATTCAACGGCAAGCGCGTTCCTTCTCAGCAATCACTCTTTTTGATCAACGGTACTTCAATCTCGCGGCAGAAGGAATGGCGCAGCGGGTCAGCGGCGTATTTGTTCAGTCGAACTTTTTCCCGACGCTCGGCGTAAGCCCGCTCTTCGGTCGTGCCATCCAACCTGCGGATACCGAGCCCGGCCGCGAGCACGTCGCCAACATCAGTTATGCCTTGTGGCAGTCAGCGTTTGGTGGCAGCACGCAGGTCCTGGGCAAGAGCGTCACGCTCGACGGGCAGATCTATCAAGTCATCGGCGTGATGCCCGCCTCGTTCGGCTTTCCCAGCGGTAACGAACTCCCTTATTCAGATCAAGGCCGAACGCAAGTTTGGCTACCCTTGGCTCTGACCCCGCTGGAAAAGACCGACCGCGAAAATCCGGAAGGCAACGTAGTTGCGCGCTTGCGCCCCGGCGTTTCGCTCGCCCATGCTCAGGCCGAGATGAATACCATCATGCCGCGTCTCGATCCTCTTCATGCCTCCTATTCGCCTTTCAGGGATACCTATTGCGTTCTAAGATCCTGCACGGGCACGGTCGTTGGTGGCGTGCGCCTCTTCGTCTGGCTCCTGTTCGGCGCGGTATGTTTGGTTTTGTTGGTCGCTTGCGCGAACGCGGCCAATCTTCTATTCGCCCGTGCGGCCACCCGCACTCATGAAATGGGCATTCGTGCGGCCCTCGGCGCGCATCGCGGAAGGCTCATTCGTCAGGTGCTCACCGAAGCTCTCTTACTCGCGTCCACCGGTGGCGCGGTGGGAGTTCTGATCGCCTACGCCGCAATTCGCCTGCTCCTGCATTTGAATCCCGGCAACATCCCCCGCCTGGGCGAGACTTCTCTCGATCTGCGCGTCCTCCTTTTCGCCGTCGCAATTTCCATGCTGGCGGGCGTTATCTTCGGCATCCTTCCCGCGCTAGGCGTCTCGCGCACAAATTTGACCGAACTTCTTAAGCAAGGCGGCAACAAAGGGGTCGCCGGCGTTTCAGAGCGCTGGCGCCATAGCCTGATCGTCGGCGAGGTCGCCCTGGCGGTTGTTCTACTCACCGGCTCCGGCCTCCTCATTCGGAGTTACGTGAACCTGCAAAACGTCTCCACGGGGTTCTCGGCCTCCACTCTGACCATGCACATCGCCCTCGACTCGCGCTATAGCGGGCCTGAACAGCGTCGTGCCTTTTTTCGCAACGTCCTCGACAAACTCGGCGAATTGCACGGCGTCACCACAATCGGCGCAATAAGTGACTTGCCGCTGAGCCATTCGGAATCCATGAGCTTATTCATGGTCGAAGGCTACGCAAACAAGAAGGGTCAAGCCGTCGATTCGCGATTCGCTACCGAAAATTACTTCGACGCCATTGGCACGGCGCTACTCGCCGGACGAAGCTTCACCCCCGAGGACGGCGTGCCCAAAGCTCCAGGAGTTGTCATCGTCAACGAGTCTTTTGCCAAAGAGTATTTCTCAGGCCGCTCAGCCATGGGCGGCCATTTCGCCATGGGTTATGTATGGGGCGCAACCAAGGCCAATTGGTCCACTGTCGTCGGCGTCGTCGCGAATACACGGCACTCCAATCTGGAAGACGCTCCGCCCCCTCAGGTCTATACGCCATTCTGGCAACAGGACACAGACCAGGCTTACATTGCCATAAGTTCTTCGTTGCCACCCGCGCAAATGATTCCTGCGATTCGCTCCGCCGTTGGCTTGATTGATCCCACACTCGCCGTCTCCGACATCGAAACCATGGACCAGCGCGTCTCCGAAGCCAGCGCCTTGCGCCGCTTCCAAACTTCGCTCTTCGCCGTTTTCGCTGCCGTCGCATTATTCCTCGCGGCGATTGGCCTCTATGGCGTGATGGCCTATTCTGTCAGGCAGCGCACGCCCGAGATCGGCATTCGCCTCGCGCTAGGCGCGCGGCCGTCAAACGTTTTGAAGCTCGTCGTCGCGCAGGTAATGATTCTCACCGTCCTCGGAATTCTCCTTGGACTCGGCGGCACCTTCGCACTCACGCGCCTGCTCTCCTCGCTCCTTTACGGAATCGCGCCCAGCGATCCCGCAACCTTTACGAGTGTCGCCGCGGTGCTTCTCGCCGTATCGCTGCTCGCGGGTTGCGTACCTGCGCGGAGGGCGATGCGCGTCGACCCTGTAGTGGCGCTCAGGTATGAGTAACCGGGGCTACGCTATAACCGGAGTGCGCGCGAGGCTCGAAACGGACTAAGAGCCCTGAGTCTCGAAGTGCGTGTGTATCACGCATGAGAAGAGACCATGTGGATATACGGATTTAGGAAAGTTATTCCGTGATCTGAAAATCGGCGACACGATTCTTGGCGTGGTGGCCAGCTCCATCGACGGCCATCATCACCAATTGATAGTTGCCAGGAGCCAGGTCGCTCACTTTGATATCCATTCCAACGGGCACCATTGGGCTGCCTTTTTGAATGAAGCTGGTCAAGGGAACCGCCCCCGTCTTGAGTACGATTTTCCCGCTGGCCTTTTCGAGGACTGCATAGCCAGCCGCGACTTCCGGCGGATTCGCGGAAGTCAGCAATGGTTCGTAGACCTCGGTATACAAGTCCACTTTATCGGATTTTTTGAATTGATTGCTCGCCGAGGGATTGATCTGCATGCCTTTGACGACCAGCGGCGTGCGATCCTCGAGCAATGCTGAATCGAGGTCCGTGGGCATGTCCGTCAGCCGCTGGACGGAGTTGGTGAGGACCACGCCGCCCAGGCTGAATTGCTTGCCGTCGTAGGGATCGATCTCGAGGGGCGATTCGTATTTACCGAAAGCGTCGCCGCCGGAGCTGACCACCACCGTCAACTTGTACGTTCCCGCACCGGCATCGAACTGGTTTGCATAGTCGTAGGGCTTTTTCTCAAACTGCTTCATTTCGTCTTTTTCGAAATCGAGATTGACTGTGTCGCTGAACTTGGCGCCAATCGAACCATCCGGCTTATAAGCTATGCCCAGCACATTCAGGCTGGCGTGATACTTCCCTTTTTCTTTTTCGAAATGCACCGTGCTTGAAGGGATCTCCATCGAAAGATTTACACGAGCCACATTGGGAGCCGTGTAGAAGTAAGGCGCTTCGAATGGGCCATGCATCGTGCCTGCTTGATTGCCGGTTGCCCGCGCCTCGAGTTGCTTCTCCAGCGGGGTCCCTTCGAGGATGTTGGCCGGTTTGGTGTTGCAATAGCCGCTGCGCGACCGCACGTGCAAACCGCCGTGATTCATCTTGACTTTGAGGGTATGGCAACTTCCCTCCGCGGTTTGCGGCGGTACATAGCCCAATATGTAGAACTCGTTCGCTTCGTGGCCGATTTTCTCGAGACCGCTCAACAAATCGTTGGTGTTGAAGATCGTGAATCCGCCCGTTCCTTCCGCGAGCGCCGCCAGAATTTGCTGGTTTGTCGAAGCCGAAGGAGGGAATTGCGGGACGATGGTCCTTGGCTGCGTGTAGATGGAGTTCGGATTGTACGCATTGGGATTTGAATAACCTCCACTGCGTCCCGTTGTGCCTCCACCAGTTCCGCCGCGCGTGCCTGTTCCGCCAGTTCCTCCCGTGCCTCCTCTACCACCCGTACCACCGGTCCCTCCCGTGCCTCCAGTTCCCCCTCTTCCGCCAGTTCCTCCTGTTCCGCCTGTACCGCCTGTACCTCCAGTGCCGCCTCCACCTCCTGGCCTCCCGCCTCCGCCGCCTGAGCCGCCTCCAGCGACGGGATGTTGTGGCTCAAGCAGATCGAGTCGGTAGGCCGCCAGGATCAGATGGACAGTATGATGGCGGCTGTTTGTCACGCGGTTTTCGGCCGCAAGGCTTCGCCCATTGTCAGGCTTGAGTAAACGCGAAATACCGCCGGGCGGACTGGCAACGAGCCCGCGCACATCGAGAGCATAGATCGCCACATTAGCCTTATTGCAGGCGTCGATGGTGGCGGTAAGCTCGGATTCGCTTTCCATGGTCAACGGAAAGCCCGCGGAAAAAAGTACGACCATTTTGCGTCCGGGCACTCCGCGCAAATTCTTCGCAAGACTGCGCAAAGAGAGCAACATGCTGCGAGCGCCGAAATCGGCTTCGGCATTGTTCATCGAAGACAGCGGGGATGCAAATCCCGTAGCGCCGGGAGATAGCCCGGCAGAAGCCACTTCGACTGGAGCCTGGGCATTGGGATCGACGGAGGAAGGCTTCGCTCCGCCTACAGCCGCCTGAAGCAGGGCCGCGTTAGCGGTAAAGTTCTGAACGATGCGCAAGGTGCCGCCAAAATCCACAACGGCCATGAGTTTGTCCGGGCCAGCATTGGAGTCAATGAACTTTTTGGCAGCGGCGCGAGCCTGAATCTGATCGGGGGCGGCCATCGTGGAGTTGTCGAAAAAGAGGATCATATACCGCTTCTGATTCTGTGCCTGAATCGCGGTGTCGGCGCCGAACGAAAAGCTCGCTACGTTTTGTTCCTTGTTGTCTTCGTAGACCTTGAAATCGTTTTGCGTCAAGTCGTGAACATAATCGCCCTTCTTATCGGTGACCACGGCATCCACCAAGACCATTCGCGATTCCGCTTTAATGACAGCGCCGGGCGCTTTAACCGCTTCGGGGGGCGGCGCGGGCTGCTGCGCCGACGGCGTCTGGCCAGCAAGCTGCGCCAAGAAGAGACATAGTGCTATAGTCATGAATCCGATAACATAAACCCACGATCTAAATGCACGGCTCTTTAGCGTATTCATTTGCTCCCCCATCAATTCGGTATGACTACGGCCCCATTCCGCGCCGCGAGCTGAGCTCCCTCTGAGTCCCGGACGACCTGCCGTACGAGATAACTGCCAGGCTTCACCTCAAAACTTGATTTCAGATTCAGACCCGAGCGCATCAACCGGTCGTAGGTCGGATCCAAGAGCTTCATTTCTATGATTTTTTCTCCGCCGGTGACGTAATTTCCGTTTTCATCGAAAATCGCGGTGGCCACCGTCAGATCGTCCCGCGTGCGCCCGTCGGCCTTGCGGAAATGCATGCCCTTGATATCGACGTGAGTGACCACCGCAAGCCGGGCCTGGTAGTCGGCCGTCTTGAAAAACTGCGTGTGCAAGTCGACGGGCAAATCGCGAACCTCGTCCTGGGAGAACAGGGCCTCTTGTATTTCCTGCTTGGCTTCTTCGACAGGGTCCGCAACATGCCGCGGGGCGAAGTACCCATGCCGGGCCTGAATAGTGTAGGCGGACTTGTGCACGAAGGAGACTTTGAGAGTGTGAAGACTGCCATTGAGTTTTAGGTTTTGCGGCGAGAATCCTAAAAGATACGTGATTGCCGGGGCGGCTCCCGCTTCGCGCAAGCCTTCATCCACGTCATTGCGGTTATGAAAGAAAGTCCCCCCGGTTCCATCAGCAAGCTGCGCGAGCACATCTTCCTGCGCCAATTGAGCGGCCACGCGATAGGAGGACTTGTATCCCTCGATTTGCGGAGGCCCTCGGTAAGGGTCGGAGATGTCGCCCATGTCCGGCGTATATAATCCCCTGGCATCGATGGTGTTGATCACGATGTTTGCCTTGGTCGCGCGGTCCACCAAATTGCTGGTTTCCAGCTCGAGCGTTGAAGGAATGAATCCTGGCGAGACGAAGACCATAATCCGCTGGCCGGGCATGGTCGCCAGCCGGCGCATGACATCTTCCATGTGCCGGTAGGCATACTCCGTCGAGGAGTCCTCCCGACCGAGCACGGCACCGGTCATCCCAAGCGCCATCGCTTGCGCTGCAGCCCTCTGGGTTTCGTCGCCCTGGAATGCGCACTGCACTGCGTCTTCCGTGGCAACATCCAGAGCTTGCGGGTCTCGCTTGTTCTGGATCAGGTCGGCCTGGTAGTAGCTAATGTCCGGACAGTCGTGCGTCCCGGCGGTGGGCGAGTGGGGCAAAATCTTGAGAAGCGACTTGCGGAGGAGTTCGTGATCGTCCGTAAATTCCTGCGTAAACTGGCCGGAAGTCGAATAGATGCCGACACGATCCGAAGCCGCAAGCGAATCGAAGAAGCGGCTGGCCGCAGTCCGCACGAACATGGCGTCGGACATCGTCAGGTGCTGGTCGTCAAACACCACGGAGACAAACCGCTGCGGCAGGGAGGCCATCGCGGCGGCCGCAGCCGGAGCAGAAAGTTCTCCCGAATTGGCGCTGGCTGTCGCGTCGGCTAGATGTGACTGAGGCGTCTCGACGCTAAAAGTGGATATGGTCTGCTGTTTGCGGTTGTCGGTGAGCTGAAAATCCTCCTTGTGGAGGCCCGGAACTACATGCCCTTGCTGATCACGCACCACGACCCTTACCAACACGAGGTTTACGCGGACTTTGAAGGTTGGGGAGGTGTCGCGGCTAGAAAGTTCAGCACCGTCATTGGAGCCTGGCGTTTGCGGCTTGGCGGGCTCGGCTGCAGGGGTTGCAGGGCTTGGCGACTGCGCGGGCGATGGTCCCTGGGCGAGGGCGATGCCGCCAGCCAGAAGGCATAGCGCGAAAAGACAAGTCGAGAAACGCGCCAACGGGAACTCCGGTAGGTAGGACATCCCATTCCTTCTCTGATCCGAGCCGCAGGCACCGCCGGCTCACTGGGAAGCCGACACCACGGGGGAACCTTAAAACCAGTCTTGTGGATTGACTATACGCTCTGGTTAATTTTTGTGTCAACGCGTTTTCCAGCGGCCCGGAAAGCGGCCAAGCTCCAGACGTCCTGCGCGTCGTCGCGACGCAAGACATAGCTGTCGCCGTTCTGGGCAAGCACACGAAAATAGGTTGCGCCCGGCGAGTACCAGCGATCTTCTACCGAGGCAATCTCCAGCGATTGCGCTTCGAAAACGATACGCGTGGGGCGTTCGTCTGCTTTGTGCCCGGAATAACATTCGACGCGAACCAGTTGCTCGCTCATTTCAGTCGAGGCCACCTTTTAGCTAACCGTAAGCCCGCTCTTCCCTGCGGCTTTCCGCGAGTTCCGCGTTCCAGGCCGCGCCCAAAAACACAATCACTGCGGAAAGCTGCATCCAAATCATCAGGCCGATGACGGCCGCGAGGCCGCCGTAGACGATGCTGTATGGCACACGCCGCACGTAGAACCCGAAGAGCACGTTCACCAGCCACCACAGCGATGTTGCGACCATCGCACCAGGCAGAACGTTACGCAGGCGTTCCTCCCCTGGCCTCGCTACCCGATAGATGACCGTCAGCGCCAACATCGCCAGTACGATAGCCGCGGCGGGAAAGAAGATGGCCCACCACCCTTGCATGGGATGATGGTGACCAAGTTCCTCTGCCAGCCAACGGCGCAGCGGCCGGCCGAGAATGCCCAGTATTGCCGCAGCCAGAAGCGGGGCGATCGTAATCAGCAGCAATAGCAATCCCCGGAGCTGCCGATGCAGGAATCCAGGCTGCTCCTTGTCCCCGTAAATACGATGGATGCCGTCCATCAGCAGCCGCATGACCTGCGATCCAGCGAGCAGAGTTCCCGCCCAGCCGATCGCCGCCACTTTCCAGGCCTCCGGCCCGCGCTTCACCAGGAATTCAGCGACGATACTTTTGCTACCCGGGGGCAAGAACTCGGTCAGATCGCTGATCAAATCGAAAAGGCTGGTCCGCCCGCCGATGCGGCTGGTGGCGAACCCCACGGCGATCAGGAGCGTTGGGAAAAATGCCAGAAAAAGATTGAACGCAATGGCCTGGGAAACCATGCCGCAGCGAGGAAAGACGCGCGAGGTAACCCGGAAAATTCGCTGGATGTACGACGAATTGGAAGTCATGCCGCGACATTATACGCATGCAATGGCGTAGGCCGCACCATCGCATCATCCGAATGGCGACCTCGATGCGGGGCGCCTGAACCTTACAATTGGCGGTACATGACCAGCGCATCGACGGGACCTCGCCGCGGATGAAGGAAGGCATCCGGTAGCCGCCCAACGATTTCAAATCCCATGCTCTTCCATAGATGCACGGCGCGCTCGTTGCTGCTTACAACGAAATTGAATTGCATGGCGCGGAAACCTTGTTCTTTGGCACGTTTGAGCGAGTCTTGACACATGGCCCGCGCAACGCCACGTCCACTCGCCCACGGTGCCGTTATATAACCGCAATTCGCGACGTGTGCTCCGCCGCCCTTTTGATTGGCACGTAGATAATAGGTTCCTAAAATGTCCCCGTTTTCTTCAGCGACAAACACTTCGTGGCCTGCCGAGAACCAGTACTCAAGCGCATCCGCCTGCGCTATATCCGGGGGCAAAGTGTAGGTATCACCGGCACGGACCACCGGTTCGAGGATTTTCCAGATTGCATCCCGGTCGTCTGCGCTCGCCGCTCGGATGTTCATTGCCATTTTTTTCACCGTGTTTGAGCTGGCCACACACTCGCGTACTTCCAGAATGCAATTGCGTCCTGGAAGTGCTTCGCCCTGCCGGTTCAGGGAGATGAAGATTGGATATAACAAAAAAACTGCTCCGGAGAAAGTGCCGACGGAGAGGCGCGGGTACGCTTGCCGCGCGTTTCAGCGCGTCGTACACTCGAACGGAACTTATTTCCAGCCCGAGGAAGCGCCCATGACCACGCCCGCAAAGCCTGTGCAGTCGACAATGACGCGCAGCGAAGAAGTCATTGCCAAGCACAAGAAATACATCTGGCCTTCGGTGACCAACTATTATCAACATCCATTGGTCGCCGATCATGCCGAAATGCAGCACGTCTGGGACGTCGAAGGGCGCAAGTACCTGGATTTTTTTGGCGGCATCCTCACCGTTTCCGTGGGGCACTGCAATCCAAAAGTCACGAGCAAGGTGAACGCGCAGGTCAATCGCTTGCAACACCTCTCCACACTCTATCCCAACGAGCAGATCGTGGCGCTCGCGGAGAAAATCGCGCAAATCACCCCCGGCAACCTCCAATCGAGCTTCTTTACCAGTTCCGGCAGCGAAGCAGACGAAGCCGCGATTCTCATCGCACGCATGGCCACGGGGAGTTACGACATCGTGGCACTGCGACATGCCTATTCCGGCGGTTCCTCGCTGATGAAGTCCGTCACTGCGCATGCGCCGTATCGCAAAGCGGCTGTCATCAGCGTGGGCATCGCGCACGCCATCAATCCTTACTGCTATCGCTGCCCGCTGCACCTCAAATACCCCGAATGCGAAGTGGCTTGCGCCGGCGACGTGGAAAATCTTATCCAAACCGGCACCAGCGGGAGCATTGCGGCGTTCATTGCGGAGCCGATTCAGGGCGTCGGCGGGTTTATCACGCCGCCCAAGGAATATTTCAAAATCGTATTCAACATCGTCAAGAAATACGGCGGCCTCTTCATTTCGGATGAAGTGCAAACCGGTTGGGGCCGCACCGGCAAAAAATGGTTCGGGATCGAGCAGTGGGAAGTCACACCGGACATTCTGACGAGCGCGAAAGGCATGGCCAACGGCGTCCCGGTGGGTCTCACGGTCACCACTCCAGAAATCGCTGCCGGCTTTCAGGGACTTAACATCGCCACTTTTGGCGGCAATCCGGTGACTTGCGCCGCGGCTCGCGCGACGATTGAACTGATCGAGGAAGAAGATTTGCGCGAGAACGCGCACACCGTCGGCGCTTACTTCCGTGGCAAGCTTGAAGAGCTTCAGCAAAAGTATCCGCTCATCGGCGACGTACGCGGCATGGGGCTGATGCAAGCTCTCGAGCTCGTGAAAGACCGAAAGACCAAAGAGCCGGCTCCAGCGGCAACCACGCAAGTCATGGAGCGTGCCCGCGCCAATGGTCTGCTCATCGGCAAAGGCGGCCTCATGGGTAACGTGCTTCGCCTCGCTCCCATGCTCAACACGACGAAACCCGATGTGGACGAAGCCATCCGCCTGCTCGACAAGTCATTCAGTGAAGTCCCGAGTTGATTTCAGGTATGCAAGCTGTTCTCGTCTCGGCGCTGCTATTTTTAACGTGGTTCCCGCAGGCGCCGCCCACCGGGAAAAAGATTGTGTGGCAGCCGGTGCAATTTGCGATTGTGCGCTTCAACAACGCGGCGCCTCAAGCGTGGAACATCTATCACGCGGAAAAACACGAAGTTCTGCTCATCAAGCTTTGGAAACGCTACCTTCTGCTGGACAGGAAAGAGCAGGAAGTGTACGAAGTCGATCCGCAGACCGTGAAGACGGACGGCGACAACGTCCAATGGTCGCTTTCCGACGCGCCGAACGATCCGATCGAAACGTCAGAGTGGAAGGAGCGCGACGCGGGGCTTGTCGAACGCATCCGTTTTCGCTTCGGGAAGACGGGCCACTTTGTCGATATTGAATTGCCCTTGAAGCCGAACGGCAAGATTGCGTATTGAGACGCGCGCAGTTCGCTCGACAGCGCGCTTAACGCCGGTACACGCCGTAATACCACGGAATCCCGAGCGCTCCCGGCTCGGTCGCAACGACGACAGTGTCTCCAGCCTGAAACCGGTCAAAATCGTCTGCATCAACTGCCAAACGTTCGATGTGCTCTCCGGGGCGCCATGATTGCACGAACAAGCGCCGACTTCCCCGTACAATCCCCTTCATGTTGTATTTGCTGACGACGACAGTCGGATGATAGACGATATCTTTTTGCGAATCGAGTCTGCCATTCGCAAAAAGCGCCGTCGCAAGTATCCACGGCAAGGGGATGAACCCGGTGTAAATACGCTTGAGGATTTCAAGCTCCTTATGCTGCCGCGCGCGGCTTTCGAGAATCACCGCGATGGCCAGCGCCAGAAAAAAGAGCACTCCGAAAAACACCAGCATCAGGTCCAAGTCCAGCGGTGGATATATCTGGCTTACATAAGGAAACGCCAGGGAGCCGACGAGAAAGAATGCGGTCCGGGTAATCAGGCGGCGGCGAAACAAAAGTTCGGCGGCGATGGAGGTCAAACCACAAGAGGGACACTGGTCCGCGGTGCGTGGTGAACCGCAATCTAGGCATCTGGTCATGCGAACGCAAACGCCTTTCCGTGTGGCGGCGTCACTTGCAATTCCGCGCAGCCCCAAGCGCGCGACTCATGCCGCGCCGCTGCAATCATAGTATAAGAGGAGGTTAAGAACCCGTGTTGGAGAGAGAGTCGAGAAGATCCTGATAGCGCTGTTCGTGTTGCTGTTCGGAAAGGGTCACCGAGACGCCCATGCCCCGGCCTGGCTCGATGCGCCTGACGGAACAGTCGACCTTCAGGCGCTTGTCCAGCACCAAGTGCGCGGTAAACCCGGCGCCGATCCACAGGGGATCGGGCGATTCGATGAACATGCCGTTGGTGCTGATGTCGCGGGTGCTGGCGCGCAGGATGGCCGAGCCCCACTCGATCTCGAGGTTGGCACGAAACGAGTAGCGCGGCGCCCAGCGTCGTTCGGAACGCCGGGGCGGTTGATCCCCACTGGCCATGAACCTGGTGAACCCTCCTGCCAAGGATTCCGAGGTGCGGCGCCACTGTGATCTCGCCGCCAGATGGTCTAAAGCATACGCCTGTTGCCAGCATTCCCATACGACGCCATTGGGAGCCGTTTTGTTCCCAACAAGCCGATGATTTCCGCGTAGGCCCACCCCGGGCACGCCCAACGGTGTCAGAGCGAAAGGACGTTATTTAGTTTTCGTTAGATGCGGCAGAAGGCTCAAGGTTGTCGCCGCTCCGCCCGGATTTTTCACCCTTCCGAATTCGCCGCTTGACTTCCGCCTCCAGATATTTCCGCAGGCTCTCATGAACGATTCCCGGGGAAGCTAGTTCGCGAAGGTCAGAGACAGTGAGTTCCGGCAAATAGGCGAGAACGGTGGCCAATGGAGACGACGGGTGACGTACCAATGCGAGCCGCACGTTGTAAGTGATGGACCACTTGCGATGCTGGGACACCGCCTGCACGACGACGGGCGGCAGTTTCTCCCGCGAGAGCACCTTTAACACCTGCGCCTCTGTCAGATAGGCGTTATCCAGCACGATCGGCACAATTTGCCCATGCCCTTCTGCGAGCAAAGCGCCGGCGAGACGTGCGGGTCCTCGCCGCGCCAGCATGATTTTTTGTCCGAGTGGCAATTGCGGCAAGCGTGACACCAATTGATCCTCGGCATTTCGTTTCAATTCCTCGGGAATTCCCGGCAAGAGAGTGAGCTGGACGAGATCCATCAGGTAAAGATCCCGCAGCAGCCGCAGCGTGACGAGCCGCGGCGTCCGCGGATGAAAGGCCAGCCCGCGTTTCACCCTGTAACTTTTGAGCAACGGCTTCCGTCGCGCCACCTCTTCGAGAACTTCCCCCGGAAGATTCTTTCGCTCCAGCAAGATACAGAGCTGCGTTTCATCGAGCGCGGGATTATCCAGAAGTGCGATCAAAATCGCTGCATCGGCGTGATGGAGCAAGGCCGTCAGCTCGTCGCCAGATGCGGCGAGAGCGCGCTCGAGAATTTTCTCCGCGCCTGCCATCTCACCGTCCCGCCGGATGCCCGCCCATCCGTTTCGTGTTCATTGCGCCACCTTGCGGCAACAGTCGAAGCGCCAGGCGCGCCGCAGCCTCCGCGGGAGAGACCCGAAGCGCGCCAATCTCGGCTTGTGGAAACGAAATGCGAAGCAGTTCGTCCAGCTCCGATTCAAGGAACTTGCACCGCCCAATCATACCGCCTGTTTTCGCGAGAAAAAATGCCGTGCCCCGCAATTGCAATCGCTCCGCCAGATTTTGCGCCAGGGTGGCAAGATCGAGCGCGGCTGCGCGAAGGATATCCTGTGCCGCCAGATCGTTGATATCGGCCATTGCAGCAACAACCGAGAAGAGCCGCGGAAAAACCTCATCAGATGCGGCCTGCGCGCGTGTTTTGACTTCGGACCAGTCTTTGCAAGCCAGCTCACGCAGTAGCCGCTGGCCAAGCGGCGAATCGGCTCCGGTCCGGTCGTTTTCGTGCATCGCGGTCAAGACCGCGCGCCGCCCAATGTCGTACGCGCTGCCTTCATCTCCGATTTGCGATCCATATCCGCCAGCTCGCGCCGTCTCGCCCGCGATATTTCGCCCTACCGCAAACGAGCCGGTTCCGGCGAGCAGCACCACCGCCGGCCCATCGCCCGCCGCTGCGAGCGCGAGATCGAGGTCCGTGCAAACCTGAACCACCGCTTCAGGGAACTCCGTCGCAAAAAGCGCCCTCATCTTCCCCGCCGACTCGGGAGGACCAGCCCCCGCAAGACCAGCGCAAATCGCAGCGGCAGAGGAATCGGCAGTCACTGCCGCTTGCGCGACGGCTTGCCGCGCCGCCTCCCGAATCGCAGAAATAGCCGCCCCAAATCCCACGCGAAGCGGATTTGAAGGCCCCCCCTGAGTTTTCGCCAAACTTTTCCCGGATTCGTCCATCAAGACGCAATCCGTCTTAGTCCCGCCGCCATCGAACCCCAAAACGAAGCGCATGCAAAAAGCATAAGCGAGAAACGCGGCCAATGCATTCGCGTAGAAAAAATGTGCGCAATTGTGCGCCTGCCCATTGCGCTGAAACTAAGCTGGCCACAGGGCCGTGATCGCGGCACCGACTTTCAAGCAATTCTTGACCTGTGTGCGCCCTGCCACTATTCTCGATTCACTTTTTGCGCGACAAAATCTGTTTACTGGGAGAACGCAGCCCTTCAGGCTGAGCCGTACCGTTTCACCTGCCACAAGCGACTAATGCGCATCCACCCACTCGATCTCGCGATCGTCATCGCGTACCTTCTCGGCGTAACGGCGCTGGGCATGCGCTTCCGCCGGAGCAAAAAAGAAGTCGCTGGCACCAACCGCGAAGCCGTCAGCCTGGATTATTTTCTCGGAGGCAAAACCGCTCCCTGGTGGGCGCTGGCTTTTTCCATCGTCGCCACGGAAACCTCCACGCTCACCATCATTGGCACTCCCGCGATCGCCTACGCCGGTAATATGACTTTCATTCAATTGGTTTTCGGCTATTTGATTGGCCGCGTCCTTATCGTGATCCTTCTCTTGCCTGGCTATTTTCGTGGACAGTTCCTCACCGCCTACGCGCTCATCGAGAAACGCTTCGGCGAGAAAATGCGCGCGGTCGCGGCCAGCACGTTTCTCATCACGCGCGCCATTGCCGAAGGCGTGCGCGTGTCTGCCATCGCTCTCGTTGTGAGCGTCGTCCTCGGCACTTCCGAGCATTTGGCCGTCGTTATCGTCATCGCGCTCACCATCCTCTACACTTTCGAGGGGGGCATGACCGCGGTCATTTGGACCGACGTTGCCCAACTTCTCCTCTACATTACCGGCAGCCTCTTTACCTTTGGGATTTTGATCCACCGCATTCCCGGCGGATGGACGGAAGTCGCGCAAGTCGCCGCCGCAGCCGGCCATAAATTGCAATTCCTCGATTTCACTTTCGACATCACAACCAAATACACATTCTGGTCTGGCCTCATCGGCGGCGCGTTTCTCACCATGGCCAGCCACGGCACGGACCAAACCATCGTGCAAAGGCTGCTGGCCGCTCGCAATGAAAAAGACAGCCGCCGCGCGCTTCTCACCAGCGGCGTTATCGTGCTCATTCAATTCACCATTTTTCTTCTCATCGGCGTTTTGCTCTACGTCTTTTCCCAGCACACGCCGCTCCTCGCGCCGGGGGCTCGGACCGACAGCATTCTTCCCCTCTTCCTTGTTCGCGAAATGCCCAGCGGTCTTGCTGGCCTACTGCTCGCCTCTATCGTCGCCGTCGCCATGTCCAACGCCAGCGGCTCGCTCAATTCCCTCGCCGCTTCCAGCGTTCTCGATTTTTCAAAACTGCGCGGCCGTTCCGCCGATTCGGTAAAATTCTTGCGCCTTTCGCGTCGCATGACGCTTATCTGGGGCCTCATCCTAATGGCGTTCGGCTTCATCAAGTGGGGACCGCTGCTCGAAGCGGGCCTCACGGTGGCTTCCCTGCCCTTCGGCAGCTTGCTTGGACTTTTTCTTCTCGGCACGCTTGACCGGAAAGCCACCGCAACCGGCGCCCTCGCTGGCATGTTCCTCGGTTTGGCAACCATCCTTTGCGTTTGGCGCTATACGGACGTGGCATTTACGTGGTACGTCTTAATTGGCGCGGCGGTGACCTTCGCGGTGGGGCTTGCCGTGAGCCGCATCCAAGAAAAACAAAATGTACCCGCCTGAAAATTTCGTGCACGAAATCCCGCCGGCTCGATGTATCGTCCACGGACCTGCGGGGGCACGATATATCGTGTACCTACGCTTGCTGCAACACGACTTGCATCACATTTAAGCGGAGGCTTATGCCCGAAAAACGCTTAGACCTGGTTCGCGGCCTCGGCGCCTGGGCTTCCGGCGCCATCGTGGTCGGCACCATGATCGGCACCGGCATTTTCATCAAGCCTGCCGAAATGGCTCGCGTGGGCGGCACCGTCTCGATCGTTTTCGCCGCGTGGATTGCCGGCGCGATTCTTTCTCTTTTCGGCGCGCTCTCTTTCGCCGAACTCGGCGCCGCCATTCCCGAAGCAGGAGGCGAGTACGCCTACTTGCGCCGCGCCTTCGGACCTGCCTGGGGATTTCTTTTCGGTTGGATGCACGCCATCGTCGGGCGTCCCAGCTCGCTTTCTTCCATCGCTGCGGGCCTGATGCGCTTCATGAGCTTTCTGCTCCCCGTGGTCGCCGTGCCCATTTTCACGCTGCACATCGCCATTCCGGGTTTGACCGGATGGATTAAGCCGTACGATTTCGTCTTCACCTGGGCGCAGCCGCTCGCCGTGCTCTGGATTGTCGCGATGACCGGCATCAACTATCTCGGCGTGAGGCTCGGGGGAGCGGTGCAAGTTTTTCTCACCGCTATCAAAATTACGTCGGTGGTAATTGTGATTGGCGTCGCGTTCTTCGCACCTGCCGGCCCGCCGCACGCGGCCAGTCCTATTTGGCCGCATGCGCTGAATGGCAGCGTCTTCGGCGCGTTTCTTGCCGCTCTAGCGGCCGCTCTATGGGCCTACGATGGTTGGGAGGACTTAAACCTGGTCGGTTCGGAAGTGAAAGATCCGCAGCACGTTTTTCCACGCGCCATGTTTGGCGGCGTGACGCTTGTCGCCATCATTTATTTTCTCTTCAGCGCCGCCTGTCTCAGAGTCCTGCCCTTCAGCTCCGTCGCCGCTTCGCCGCACATCGCCTCTGACGTCGTACAACAGGTTGCTGGCACCTCCGCCGCCGCATGGATCACCATCGCCATGATCATCAGTGCACTTGGCACAATGAATTCCTCAGTCCTGAGTGGCGCGCGCCCTGCTTACGCTATGGCCCGCGACGGCATTTTCTTCAAAATCGCCGACGGCGTTCATCCCAAATATCGCACGCCCGGCCGTGCCCTCATTTTTCAATGCGTGCTCGCCAGCCTGATGGCTCTCACCGGCACGTTCGAGGAACTCACCAATCTTTTTATTTTTGCCGGCTGGATTTTCTACGGCCTCGCGGTAATCGCTCTCTTCCGCCTGCGCCGCACCGAACCCGACATGCCTCGCCCCTATCGCTGCTGGGGCTACCCTGTAGTCCCTGCCATCTTCGTCATCGGCGCCATCGCGCTCACGCTCAACATCTGGCTCGACCGTCCCGGCCGCTCCTCCATCGGCCTACTACTAATCCTCGCCGGCCTCCCCTTCTACCGCTACTGGAATAGGAGGTTGCAACAAACATGACGCAGTTGAACCTCGGAACCAGTTCAATCTCCGCTGGTGCAAAGGCGCAGGAGGAAAAGCGTCCGCCGTCTCGCGTAAAAAAGATTGCAATTGCACTCCTGCTCGGCCTTCTCGTTCCGGGCCTCGGCCAAATCTTCGCCCGGCGGCCGCGGCGAGGCATCGCAATGGCCGCGTCGGTCACTCTGCTCTCGTTTGTCATCTCGGTTTCTCGGGTCTTGCTGTCATTTTGGGGATTTGTCATTGCTTTTCCCGTGAGTGTTATTTGGCGGCTCTGGATTGCAGGTGACGGGTCTTACGTTGCTTGCAAAGAGCTGGTTAGTCCGTCTCCCCGGGGCAGTGTGAAATTGATGATTGCGGCCACTCTCGTCGTCTTGCTTCTTGGCGTTTATCCCGTGCCTGACTATATCCTGCATCGATCGCTGCGTTACTTTGGCGCGTTCAGGATGAATTCGGGATCGATGTGTCCAACGCTTTGTGAAGGCGACCGGGTTGTTGCGGCTCGCGATGCATTCAAATTGCGGTCTCCTGAGCGCGGCGAGTTACTTCTTTTCGATTTCCATCACACTGGAAGCATATACACCAAGCGCGTGATTGGCGTGCCCGGAGATACTATTGCCCGCGGTCCTGCGAACACAATCCTCGTCAATAACAAAGCCTTGGCCTTTCCGAAATCCTGCGGCAGGAACGAATCCTTCTCCCCACTCGCCGCGGAAGGCCTTCCCTTCCAAACGGTCACAGTGCCGAAGGATGCTCTGTTCGTGATCGGGGACAACCTCGATAATAGCTTTGACAGCAGGTCCTTTGGATTTGTCACAATGGACGAAGTCCGAGCAAAACCACTTTTCATCTACTTGTCGCCCAATCATTCTCGAATCGGCTGCGAACTCCATTAACCGCTGCATTGACACATTCGGATTAGGCACGCGCGCTGTCGGCTGAAGCTGGACGACGCGATCGCAAGAGTTGCACCGGCAGCCCACCCGCGAGCAAAGCCACCGCAGGCAACACCACCCACGTCACCAATCCTACCCACAGGGCGCTTAGCACCACATTGTGCGCAACGTGATCGTCGAGAATCACGCACACGGGAAACGCCACAACGAAAAATACGAAATACGGCAACACTGGAAAAACAATCGATACAAACGTCCCGCGTCGGGACGCTCCCGCCCGGACCGAAAGGTACGTTCCCATCGCTCCGATCGGAACCAGACAAAGGAGCCATGGCACGTAAATCACTGCCATCGGAGCCATCACCCGCCAACCGTGGGGACTCACAACCCAAGGCTTGGGACCAAAGAACTGAATCGCCATGAGCAGCATCATCGAAAGGAACAACGTCAAAAACCCCGGTAGCCACACTTGTTTGACTCGGTCCGTCATCCCGTCCTCCTTCCTTCGCGCCCTCTGAATTTTCCGCCGGAGCGCTTGCCAGTCCCGCACTTGCGAAAGCGCGCGCTCCGCCGCCCGTTCTTCCGTAGGCCCTTGCCGCCGTAACTCCTCAAACATTTCTTCGAGATGCGCGGCCAGCTCCACGATCACTTCGTGCCGCTCCCTTGATTCGAGAGAAAGGCCGCGGAGATGTTCACGGACAAGCTTTTCCCAGTCACGCATGGGTCACCTTCGTCAGCCGCTTCAAGGCGCGGAAAAGTTCCGCCCATTCTGCGCGCATCGGTGAGAGCTTTTTCTTTCCCTCGGCCGTGAGCCGGTAGCAGCGCCGCCGCCGCCCCGAGTCACTGGTTTCCCACGCGCCGCGCACCCACCCGCGCTTTTCCAGCCGGTAGAGCAGCGGATACAAAGATGCCAGCGTAAACCGCAGCGAGCCGTGCGTCTGCTCCTCGATCCGCCGCGCCATTTCATAGCCATGCAGCGGCCCGTCTTCGAGCACGCTCAGAACTGCCAGTTCTGCCGTCCCGCGTTTGATTCCTGGAGCGATCATAAACTCTCTCCCTATGTATAGGACTTTTATATATAGCCGCAAAAGATGTCAACTGTCCTGAAGAACAGGCCCGCGTGTCGCGAAAGTGTAATGGGTTGTTTAGCCTGAGCTACTCATTCTTGCACTTGCTCGCCGACCATTCGGAGCGCTATTCGCCGAGGGGAGCGGCGATACCCAGGAACACTAAAACTGCGCGATTCAGCCGGAGCATATCCTTATCCGAAAGTTGGCCAATGCGAGTCCCTAATTTTGTTTTCGGAACCGTCGTGACCTTATCCACCATCAACCGGGACTCCGCTCGCAGTCCATTGCTTTCGCTCGGCTTAATCAGCAGCCGAAAGAGCGGCGCTTCCGTCGGGTCCGTGGTGAACGCGCACACTGTGACAGAATCCGTCCTGTCGAAACGGTCGTCTTGCAGAATCACTACCGGTCGCGGCTTCCCGGAATAATCCGCGCCGCCGGAAACCGTCCATATCTCGCCGCGTTTCACGTTTCGTCCGGCCCGGAGATTGCATCGATGAAGTCTTGGTCCTGCTTGGCATGCGGACTGTTGGCGACCGCTAGTGACTGCCTGCGCGCTTCTGCCGCAAAGACGGGCGAACGCAAGTCCGGCACCCAAATCTGTATAGGCCGCAGTCCTTGCTTGCGCAAGCGGCGGCGATGCGCCCTTACCTTGTCGCGGGACGTCTTCGGCTGGCTCTTCGTTCCCACGTCAGCCCTCCAGTCGGGTTACATGTAACTTACCACAACTTGACCGCCGCGCTCCACATCGCATGGCCGGGAATTGCCATAACGCGAAATCGCTGTGAGAACTACAAGGGATTCCGGTTCCGCGCGTTTAGGCCGAGGCGCGAAGGGACGACGGAAAAACGGAGACTGGCGAAGCGATGGGAATCGCAACGTTTTCGGCTTCGGGGCTGACGGCGACTTCCGTATGCAGGATTTTTGCGAGCGCTTCGATGCCGGTGATGAGGCGCGGGCCGGGGCGCGAAAAGTAGCCACTGGCATCGAGCGCGTAGACGCGGTCGTTGCGAACGGCGGGAATCGCGCTCCATTCTTCCAGGAAAGACATCGCGAGATATTCATCGCGCGCTTGCTTCGCGCTGTACCCGCATTGCGCGATCAAAAGAATTTCCGGCGCGGCTTCGATTATTTCTTCGGCAGAAACGCGGAACGAAGCCGTTCGCTTTTTGCCAAGCACATCTTTTCCGCCGGCAACCCCGATCATCTCCGGAACCCAGTGCCCCGCCACATAAAACGGCTGGAGCCATTCGAGAATGGCAACGCGCGGCCGGTGTTCGACGCTCTCGATTTGTCGCTCCAGTTCGCCAAGGCATGTTCCGATTTTCTTTAGCACATCTTCCGCTTCATGCCCGCGGCAGGTCGCTTCGCCCACCCACAGTATGTCGCGCCACACATCGCCGAGGTCCTGGGGATTCAAGCAGAGTACCTCTGGCGGATCAGGGAATCGCGAGAGCGTGGCGGCAAGGTCATCCGGCGAAGCGGCGCAGACCTGGCACAAATCTTGCGTGATGATTAAATCCGGCGCCAATTCCTCGAGCGCCTCGGCATCCACCGAATAAAGGCTTTCGCCGCGCGAAACGTACTCGCGCACCAGCCGGTCAATTTCCGCAGGATCCGCGTCGTGTGGCAGCCGCGAATGAATCACCACCCGCTTCGTACGCGCTTGCGGTGGAAAATCACATTCGTGGCTAACGCCAACGACTTCTTTGTCGAAACCCAGCGCAAAGAGGATTTCCGTCGCCGAAGGCAGCAAAGACACGACTCGCATGAGCGTGACTCTAGCACAAGAACCTCGCGTGCGCGTTGACTAAATCACGCGTACCCGAAGTCCAATAAGACTATTTGTAGAGAAAATATTTGCGGCGCTCATCGTCGTACTTGGCGAGATCCGGCGCCCAGCCAGCGACGATTTCTTCCGGCGGGACGCCGGCCTCAAGCTGGCGAATTGTCTCCGCATTGCCAACCAGCGTGATCATCTTTGCCGGATCGAATTTTGCCGGATACAGTTTGTGCAAAATGGACGCGATTTCGAGACCCGTTCGTACGGAGCGCACCGCCGCCCGGTCCGTGACGCGGATACTCACTCCTCCACAACGCTGGCCGGCGTGAAGTCCCGACACGGGGACAAAGGGATGATCGTCAAATCGCAAGCCAGGCAGATGGCGCGCGTTCAACTGCGCCGCAACGTCCTCGCCGGCGATCCACGGCGCCCCAAATTCTTCAAAAGGCGTCTCCGTGCCGCGGCCGACGGAAACGCCAGCGCTCTGCAGGATTTCAATTCCCGGGTAAAGAATGGAACCTTTGACGGTAAGAAGATTGGGCGAAGGAGGAACCCAGCGAATGCCGGTGCTCTCGAAAAAATAATTGCGATGCCAGTTTTTCATGGCGATTACGTGCAAGTCGCAACCAATGTGATTCTCTTCGTTGAAAAATTGCGCGAGCTCGCCGATGGTCAGCGCATACCGGATCGGGATCGGATAGTAGCCGACAAAATTCGTCTTGTCGGAGTCGAGCATGGGCCCTTCAATGATGTCGCCGCCGAGGAGATTCGGCCGGTCCAGCACGTAAAACGCGATGTGGCGTTTCGCGGCTTCTTCCATGGCGTACGCCATCGTGACGGTATAGGTGTAGAAGCGCACGCCCGCATCCTGGATATCGAAAACCAGAGTGTCGATTCCGGAAAGCATTTCGTCTGTGGGGCGAAGTGATTCACCATACAAGCTGTAGGTCGGCAGACCGGTTGTCGGATCTTTCGAGGAGGAGACTTTTTCGTCGGCCCGGCCGGAAATGCCGTGCTCCGGGCTAAACAGCGCTACAAGCTGCACGCCGGGCGCGTGGAAGAGCCGTTCGATCGTGGTACGGCCCTGCGCGTCGAGCCCGGTGTGGTTCGTGATCAGGCCGACGTGTTTCCCCCGGAGCGGCGCGAACTTTTCCGCTTCGAGGACGTCCAGCCCGGTTTGGACCCGAGCGGCGCGTCTTGAATGTCTTGCATGTTTTACGGTGGCGTGCGCGGATGAGCTGAAAGAGAGAGCGAAACAGACGGAAATCACGAACCTGATCGTGAGAGCTCGGCGAATTTGGGGCAAAGCATTTCCTCCCGTTGTGCGTCACCAATGATATTCTGGAACGCATCGTTCGGCGCTGCGTTGTGAGCGCGAAGTGCGTGTGTTATATACAGGCGCAGGATCCGGGCGAAAACCGGGAGACCCACATCCGATGAAAGGACGCCGTACCAGGGTTCTGCTGCTCATTCCTTTTGGTTTGTTCCTTCTTCTTATGGCCCACACGACACGCAGTCAGAACAAGAATTCCGCGACGGTTCGCACGAAACAATCAGCCAGCGTAAAGAAGAATGCTGTTTCCGCGAACCCGGCGAAGAGATTATCGCCTGCGGCTGCACAGTGGGTCGAGAGCACAATCAAAAAAATGACGCTCGACGAAAAAGTCGGGCAAGTGATTTTCACGACGTATCACGGAAGCTTCACACCCACCGACGCACCCGCTTATGCAGAGATGGTGCGCGACGTGGAAGAGTTGCACGTCGGCGGTTTTATCAACATCACGGAGCGCTCGCCGCTCGGCATCGTGAAAAGCCAGGCGTATCCGACGGCGGTTCTCACGAACCAATTGCAAGCGAAGTCGAAGCTGCCGCTTCTGATCGGGGCGGATTTCGAGCGCGGCACGGCGATGCGCCTCGATGAAGGCACGTCGTTTCCAACGGCTATGGCGCTGGCCGCCGCAGGCAATCCGAAGGACGCTTACACGATGGGGAAAATCACGGCGCTCGAAGGACGCGCCGTCGGCGTGCAATGGATTTATGCTCCGGTTTCGGACGTGAACAACAACCCAGACAATCCCATCATCAACACGCGCTCCTTTGGGGAAGATCCGCAGAAAGTTGCGAAGTTTGTAACGGAGTTTGTGCGCGGCGTCGAGGATAATGGCGGGCTGGCAACGGCGAAACACTTTCCGGGGCACGGCGACACCGCGTCGGATTCGCACATCGATCTCCCTGTGATTCGCGCGAGCCGCCAGCGAATTGAAAGTCTCGAACTGGTTCCCTTTCGCGCAGCGATCGCCGCGGGTGTGGACACGATCATGACCGGGCACCTCTCGATTCCCGCGCTGGAGCCGGACCCGAATACGCTGGCGACTCTTTCCTCGAAAATTTTGACGGGACTTTTGCGCGATGAACTTGAATATAAAGGCCTGGTCGTCACCGACGCGATGGACATGGGCGGAATCACGGTGCGCTACGCGCCCGGCGACGCGGCGGTGCGGGCGTTCGCGGCGGGAGCGGACGCGTTGCTGATGCCGCCAGTGCCGGATGCGGCGTTCGACGCGCTCAGGGATGCGGTGAAGTCCGGGCGCATTTCGCGCGAGAGGCTCGATGCGTCGGTGCGGCGGATTTTGCAGGCGAAAGCACGGCTCGGACTTTACAAAACGCGGCTTGTAGACGTGAACGCGCTGAACAAAAATTTTGGCCGAGTGGATTGGCAGAAAGAAGCGCAGGATATTTCGGATCGCGGCGTGACGCTGTTGCGGGACACGGCGCAGCGATTGCCGCTGGATGGAACGAAACCGAGACGGGCGCTGCTGGTTTCACTTTATTCAGACCCTGAACCATATCCCGGCGAGGATCTCGAACGCGAACTGCGCTCGCGCGTGGACACGCTCACGGCGTTGCGAGCCGACACGAAGTTTTCGAAAGCGGACAATTTGGTGTTGCCAGCGCCAGACACGTACGACGTGTGCATTCTTGCGCTATTCGTCAAGGTCAGCGATCGCAAAGGAAATATCGATCTGCCAACGGAACAGGCAGCGCTGGCCGACAAGATCTACAAAGCTGGCAAGCCGGTTATTACTGTCGGGTTCGGAAGTCCTTACGTGATCGAGCATTTTCCGCAGGCGGAGACATGGCTCGCGGCGTTCGGTATCAGCGACGTAGCGCAGATTTCCGTGGCGCGCGCACTGTTTGGCGAGATTCCCGTTCAAGGGCACCTGCCCGTGACGGTGCCACGCGTCCAGCTGAATACCGGATTCGGGATCGAAGTGCCCGCGGACCTGATGAAGGTCGAACCGATGGACGTTCGCACGGAGGCTCAACTACAGCCTGCCTACGAGGTGCTGGAGAAGGCGATTGCGGACAAGGCCTTCCCTGGAGCGACGCTAGCCGTCGGATACAAGGACAGAGTGGCGCTGCATGCGTTTGGGAAGCTGAGCTACGACGCGAAATCGCCGCAGGTGAAATTGAACACGATGTATGACGTGGCGTCGCTGACGAAAGTGATCGTCACGACGACGCTGGTCGAAAAACTGGTCGAGGGCGACTTCCCTTCACCGCTGCAACTGGACGCGCCGATCGAGCGCTACCTGCCGGAATGGGCCACGGGGCCGCAACCGGAATGGCGGCATCGCGTGACGGTGCGGCACTTGATGACGCACACCTCAGGTCTGCCGCCTTTCAAGGAATACTGGCGGACGTCAAAGGGGAAGCAGGACACGCTGCGCATGATCTTTGCAGAGCCTCTCGAGTACGAGCCAGGAACGAAGATGGAGTATTCCGACCTGGGAATCATTCTGATGGCCGAGATAATTCAGCGGCTCACGGGACGGACGCTGGACGATTTGGCGAATGAATATATTTTCGGCCCGCTTGGGATGCGCGATTCGATGTACAAACCGCCGAAAAAACTTTGGCCTTCGATTGCTCCAACCGAATTTGATGCGATTTACCGGCACCGGCTGATTCAAGGTGAAGTCCATGACGAAAACGCCTACGCGATTGGCGGAGTTTCGGGACATGCGGGAGTTTTCAGCACGGCGCCGGATTTGGCGGCGTTTTGCCAGATGCTCTTGAACGGCGGGGTTTACGAGCACCGGAGGATATTGCGCCGAGCGACCATTGCGCAATTCACCGTGCCGCAGGAGCTTGCCAAAGGTACGCGGACTCTGGGCTGGGTAGTACCGACCGAAGGCAGTTCGAGCGGACACTACTTTTCACCTCACAGTTTTGGGCATACGGGATTTACAGGGACGTCGATCTGGATCGACCCGGACCGGCAATTGTTCGTGGTGCTGCTGACGAATCGTGTGAACCCGACGCGCGAGAACCACAAGATCGCAGAAGTGCGGCCGGCTTTGCACGATGCAGTGATGCAGGCGCTGGGATTCGCGACGGTGCCAGCTCCTGCGAAGTAACATTCCGCTAAGTCTTTCGCCTTCAGTGGAGCACCAAATCGGTGCTTGGCCCTATCCCCACACCGGGTATTTTCTCAAAGAGTGCACAATCTATTGAATTGAAAGATGTTGCGAAAAACACCGTTGCCAAAGAGTGCGTAAGAGCATGAAAACAAGGGGTCAATTCCTGACACATTTTGCAGAAGAGCAAGAGAGTCCGTAAGTGTAACAAGAGACGGCACTTAGCCTGGGAAAGTGGTTGGAAGGGAAAGAAAGGGCGTTTCAACCACTTATTCGCAAGGACCTAGCCGATGTGCGAGGCTAGGCACAAAAAAAA
>Ga0335083_10000187_pt1 | contig 105795 bp, 117 predicted proteins | sample Lox_Sample_42_FD_206716 | JGI IMG/M metagenome (GOLD analysis project Ga0335083, IMG submission 206716) | Soil microbial communities from Loxahatchee National Wildlife Refuge, Florida, United States - Lox_Sample_4.2 | ecosystem: Environmental > Terrestrial > Soil > Wetlands | place: USA...
CCCGCGCATGCAAGCCGTGGAGACTCCACACGGGCGATGCGGCTGACGGCCTAGCCTCCGTCACGCCGCCGGCCCAAGGGAGATCACATCCAGCCCTGGCCATCGCGATGGTCCAGGGCTTTGGTGTTTTTGGGGAGTCTCTCCCGCGCGGGGGAAAGCCTGGAAGCGCATGCTTCGCGGAGAGACGGTCCTAGAACCCCACCACGTCGCCCAGCGCCGCGACCACGCGTTCGACATCGTCGACCGTCATGGAGGCGTAGAGCGGCAGGCTGAGGCAGCGCGCGTAGTAGCGCTCGGCGCCCGGCAGCTTCGGGGTGGGGAACGCATCGGCGTAGTAGGGCTGGCGATGCACGGGCACGTAATGCACCTGCGTGCCGATGCCGCGTTCGGCGAGCGCGCGCATCACCCTGGCGCGGCTGACGTCGATGCGGGCGAAATCCAGGCGCACGGCGTAGAGATGCCAGGCCGGCAGGCAGGGCCGCGTGCGCGCCAGCGGGCGGATGAGCGGCGCGTGCGGGGCGAGAAGGGTGTCGTAATGCGCGGCCAGCAGGCGCCGGCGGGCGACGAAGCGGCCGAGCTTGCCCAGCTGCGACAGCCCCAGCGCGCACTGGATGTCGTTGGCGCGCCAGTTGAACTCGGGCCGGTGCAGCTCGTAGTACCAGGGATTGGGCGTGCCGTCCGCGTCGAAGGCGTCGCCGGCGTTCACGAAGGCGGCGGGATCGCGGATCATGCCGTGGTTGCGGGCGCGCACCAGCTTCGCCGCCAGCTCCCCATCGTTCGCCGTCACCGCGCCGCCTTCGCCCATGGCGATGCTCTTCACGGGATGGAACGAGAAGACGGACAGATCGCAGAAGGCGTTGGACCCGATCTGGCTGACGCCGCCGTCCTTGGCCACATAGCCGGTGCCGAGGGCGTGGCAGGCGTCGTCCACGATCTTCAGGCCGTTGGCGCGGGCGATGCCGGCGATCTCCTCCAGCGCGCCGCACTGGCCGTTCAGGTGCACGTTGAATACCGCATCGGCCTGGCCGGCGCGGGCCAGCGCCGCTTCCAGATCCCTGGGCAGCATCAGGCCGGTCTCGGGATCGACGTCGGCGAACACGATCTGCGCCCCGTTCATGTGCGGCGCCGAGGCGGTGGCGAGGAAGGTGACGGCGGGCACGATCACACGCGTGCCGGGGCCGAGATCGAGCGCGCGCGCCGCCATGTGCAGCGCCGCGGTGCCGTTGGCGCAGACCGCGGCGTGCCTCGCGCCCACCGTCTTGCACAGCGCCGCCTCGAAGCGGCCGACATAGGGCCCGGTGGTGAGAAGCTCGCCGCGCATCGCCTCGGCCACGGCGGCGATGTCGTCCTCCTCGATGACCTGGCGGCCATAGGGCAGGAACGCATTGACGGGGGCGGGCTTGAGGGCCGGCGAGCTCATGGAACGGCGCTCACCGCGTCACGCGAAGGAATGCGCGAGCAGCATCTGCAGCCCGCGCGCGTCCAGCCGCTCGGGATTGGCGTCGCTGGAATAGGCGAAGCCTTCCTCGACCGGAGCGGCGCCGCGGTTGAGATAGGCCTCGCGCGCGGCGGCGGCGAAGCTCGCCAGGATCACGAAGCGGTCGTCCAGCTCCACCGTCCAGCGCGAATCGTCGGCCGGGATCATGGTCTCGTGCAGCTTCTCGCCGGGACGGATGCCCACGACCTTGTGGCCGAGCTTGGGGCCGATGAGCGAAGCCAGGTCGCAGATGGTGGTGGACGGGATCTTCGGCACGAAGATCTCCCCGCCCCGCGCCAGCTCCATGGAGGAGAGCACGAAGTTCACGCCCTGGCTGAGCGTGATCCAGAAGCGCGTCATGCGCTTGTCGGTGATGGGAAGCTCGCTCACCCCGTCCTGGATGAGCTTGCGGAAGAACGGCACCACGCTGCCGCGGCTGCCGAAGACGTTGCCGTAGCGCACCACGGCGAACTTGGTGCCGTCGGCGCCGGAAAGATTGTTGGCGGCGACGAAGATCTTGTCGGAGGCGAGCTTGGAGGCGCCGTAGAGGTTGACCGGGTTGGCCGCCTTGTCGGTGGACAGGGCGATCACCTTGCTGACGTTGCGGCGCAGCGCGGCGTAGACCACGTTCTCCGCGCCCAGCACGTTGGTGCGGATGCATTCGAAGGGATTGTATTCGGCGGCCGGGACCTGCTTCAGCGCCGCGGCGTGGATCACATAGTCCACGTCGCGCATGGCGAGCTCGAGCCGGTCGCGGTCGCGCACGTCGCCGATGAAGTAGCGCATGAACTTGTGCTCGTCCATCGGGAATTCCTGCTGCATCTCGAACTGCTTGAGCTCGTCGCGGCTGTAGATGATGAGCCGGCGCGGCTTGTAGTGCCCGATGACGGTCTTGACGAAGTGCCTGCCGAAGGAGCCGGTGCCGCCGGTGACCAGCACCGTCTTGTCGTTGAGGTCGAGCCAGGGCTGGGAGAAATCGCGCAGGCCCGAATGGACCGGGGCGAGGCGCGGGCCGCCGGCCTTCGCATGCTCCGGCTTCTCGGAATGCTTTTCCGGGAGATAGACTTTCACAGCCCGCTGGCTCATGAGGCTTGGACCCTTCGATGTCGCGCAAATGGTTGCAGAACGTCGTTAAGAAGCGGTTTTCGCCGGCATGAGGCGCACACCGAAGCGGAAGCGGCGCGGGGCGTTTACGATCGGGAAAGGCTTGCGCGTCTCGTCCAGCTCGAGCGCGGACAGCGCCAGCTGGCAGAACAGCGAGCCGCCCACGCGGCGATGGGTGAGAAGCCCCAGAAGCGGCGCCGTGGCGCGGTCGACCTCGATGCGCAGGCGGGTCCTGGCGTCGCCCAGCTCGGCCCAGCCCTCGGTCATGCCGAAGCCGTGCGAGCAGGAGACCAGGAACGAGACCGGCGCGCCGTGGTCGACCGTGGCGTCCTTAAGCGAAAAGGTTTCGCAATCCTTTCCGCCATTGTGCGTCGTTAGCGAAAGCGCGGACCAGTCGAACGCCTCCGGCAACAGCGTGATGTGGCCCAGGCGCAGGCTGCCCTTGCCCCAATCCGCCCAATGGAACGCGAGATCGAAATCCACCTGCGGCCCGGTTGCGGAGAAGCGGAGCGTCTTGTCGATGGGCCCCCTGGGCGTGTCGATGCGGGCGAAGGCAATGGTGTCGCCGCCGTCCGAAGTGCCGAGGCGCGCCTCGCACCATTCCAGGTCCGTCACCTTGTGCTCGCCCGGCGCCTCGAACACGCAGTCGCCGGTGTACCAGTCGGCCTGCAGCGCGATGTCGTCGAAATGCCCATGCGGCAGGCCGCCGATGAGCGGCGCGCCGCCGAAGGCCAGCCGTTCGATGGCCAGCCCGCGGCGGCGGTCGAGACGGGCGGTCAGGGCGGGCGTGGCGATGTCGATGTGGCGGTCTTTAACCTCCCCCTTGTGGGGAGGTCGAAAAATCGCCGAGCGTAGCGAAGGCGATTTTTCGGGTGAGGGGCCGGCCCCGTTCCCCCCACCCGAAAACGCTTCGCGTTTTCGACCTCCCCACAGGGGGAAGGTTATGCTGGGATCCGCCGCCTTCAGCCGTGCCGTGAAGGCCGTCCACCGCTTGTCGGTGATGTGGGTGCGGAAGTCGCTGGACCAGAGGGTGCAGAGCTCTTTCCAGGCGTCGGTGCCGGCGCCGGACGCGACCAGCGCGTCGTGGATCCGCTGGCAGGCGGCGTTGATGGCGATGTCGTCACGGCCGGTCACGGCCCAGCGGGAGAGATTGTATTTGCGCTGCTTCTTGACCGGCACGGGACAGGCGGCGGTTTCCAGGCGCAGCGGCTGGCCGGCGTCGCGGCCGAAGCAAAGCGACAGGACTTCGCCGGGGGCCACGAGCGGATGCTCCTGGGCAAGCGCCCCGAAGGCTTCGGCCAGGCGCTGCCATTCGCCGCCGGAGTTTTTCTCCTCGGTCCTGTAGCGGCCGGGGCGGAAATCGAAGATCTCCGCGTCGCTGGCGTAGAGGCAGAGCGCGCGCGGATTCGCGCCGGCGCGGCCGCGCACATAGGCGCGGTAGTCGTCGAGCCCGATGTCGCCATGGGCGAAACGCTGCAGCTTCTGGAAGGCGACGGTGGATGTCCACAACAGCCCGATGCTGCGCCCGTCGCTGCCCAGCGCGCGCTGCGGCAGGTGCCGCGTCTCCGCGGGCCATTCCGGATGATGGGCGCCGGGATTGTCCCAGTCCATCAGGAGGGCGCGATAGCCGGCATCGAGGTAGAGCCCCACCAGCCCGGCCGAATAGGCCTGCTCGTTGACCAGCGCGAGCGACGGCCGCACGCCGAGCAGGCGCTCGTAGACGGCGTTGCCGATCTTCAGGTTCTCTTCGGTCACCCGCGCGGGCACCAGCGGGCCGATGATCTGGGCATGGCCGGAGCCGATCAGCTCGAGCTTGCCCGCGGCGATCAGCGCGCGAGCGCGGCCGATCCATTCCGGATCGAGGCGCGCGATTTCCTCCAGCGTGAAGCCGGTGGCTTCGAGACCGATGGGCCCATGCCGGGCGGCGAGATCGAGCAGCGGCCAGTAGCAGCGGACGATCACCTCGCCCCGCTGTTCCTCCTCGATGGAGGAGAAGGCGAGGTTGCAGTGGAACAGGGCGAAGAGATGGAGCGTGGCCGGCGAAACGGCGAGGTCGCGGGCGCGGAGCGGCGCGTTCATCTGGTCACGATCTTCAGGTGCGAGAGCGCGTCGTTGGCAGCCCTGAGCGCGTCCTCGCGGCTCGCGCCCGTCGCCAGAACCATGGCGGCGCTCGGCCGCCTGTCGCCCGCCGGCGGGATGATGTCGCCCGGCCGGGCGGTGACCACGACCTCGGCGATGCCGGGAACCGCGCGCGCGTCTTCGGCGCCCTCGACCGACACGATGCGGCCGGGATCGGGGAAGGCGTAGCGCTGGATGACGGGGGTGAAGCCCCTGGGCTCCAGCTCTTCTTCGCCGACCGGCTCGCCCAGCGCCACCTTGATGGCGGCGCCGATGAAGTCCACGCCGGTGTTGAGCGGGATCTCGCGGGTGCAGAAGAAGCCGCCGGAGAGCCGGGCCGCCAGTTCGATCACGTGGGGCTCGCCATTGTGGACGACGATGTCGCCCTTGACCGTGCCGTTGAAGATGCCGAGCGCCTGCGCGGCAGCGGCCACCACCGCGCGCACCTTCGCCTGCGTCTCTTCCGGCAGGTGGCTCGGCAGGTCGCCGCCATTCTCGATGAAGAAGGGCGCATAGCGCTCGAGATATTCGTAATTGCGGTCGGAGAAGCCGGGGGTGAAGCAGCGGCCGTTCACCACGATGGATTCGGTGGAGACCTGCGGGCCGTCGAGATACTGCTCCACCATCACCCGCTCAGTGGGCGAATGCGAGCGCGCCAGCGCGAAGGCTTTCTCCAGATCGGCCACCCGCGCCACGCGCTGCACGCCGCGGCTGCCGCGCGAGTCGGCGGGCTTGATGACGAGGTCGCGTCCGCGTTCGATGGCGATGCGCTGGAGCTGCTGCACGGTGGCGACGGGCGAGAACCACGGGATCGGCACGCCGGCGGCGAGGAAGCGTTCCTTCATCGCAAGCTTGTCGCAGGCGATGCGCGCGCTTTCGGGCGAAAGGCCGGGAAGGCCGAGCCGCCTGGCGACGGCGGCGGCCGTCTGCGGCGCGTCCGCCGCCACGCAGATCACGCCGTCGAGCTTTCGCACCTTGCGGCTGAAGCGTTCGGCGGCGGCTGCTGTTTCGTCCGCGCCGTAGACGTCGGCGATGATGCAGGAATCGGCGAACCGGAAGCCCGGCGCCGCGGTGTCGCGGTCGGAGACGACGACGTAGAGCCCCATCTCCTTGGCGCGGCGGGCGGCGTCCGCCGCTTCGATGCCGCCGGAAACGATGAGAAGCGTCTTCTGCATCCGAATGCTTTCTTAGAAGTAGAGGCCGCCGTTGACGTTGAGCACCTGCGCGGTGACGTAGGAGGAGGCTTCCGAGGCGAGGAACACCGCCGCGTCGGCCACTTCCTGCGCCGTGCCCTGGCGTTTCAACAGGATGTTCTCGGCCGCCTTCTGCACGCTCGCCGCGGCGAGACCCGCCGCCGCCATCCCGGAAGAAATGAGGCCGGCGCACAGCGTGTTGGAACGGACGTTGTCCCTGGCGCCGAAGCGCGCGATCACCTGGGCAAGCGAGATGAGCCCCGCTTTCGAGGCTGCGTAATGCGCCGTGCGCGGCCCGCCATATTGGCCGCTCACCGAGCCGATATGCACGATCGAGCCGCCGCCCGCCTCGCGCAGCAGCGGCAGGAACACCTGGGCGCAGACGAAAGGGCCCTTCAGATTGGTGGCGAGGACGGCGTCCCAGTCCGCGTCCCCGATGCCATCGAAATCGGTGGGCTTGTTGATGCCGGCATTGTTGATGAGGATCGAGATCGGCCCCAGCGCGCGCGCATCCTTCGCCGCGGCTTCGACGCTGGCCCGGTCCGTCACGTCCATCTTCAGCGCCACGGCTCTTTTGCCCCTGGCTTCGATGGCGCGCGCCGCGTCCATCGCCTCGTCCTGCTTCTCGCGCCAGGTCAGCGCGACATTGGCGCCGGCCTCCGCCAGGCCCAGCGCGATGGCGCGGCCGAGCCCGCGGCTGCCACCGGTGACGACGGCGTTGCGGCCATCGAGCGAGAAGCGCGAATTCATTTGCGGCCCTTGCGCGCCGCGGCCTTGCGCGCGATGACCTTGCGCGCGGCCTCCGCGATGGCGCCGGAGCCGATGCCGAAGGCGACGGCCAGCTCGTCGGGCTCGCCCGAGGCGCCGAAGGTGTCGCGCACGCCCACGAATTCGATGGGGCAGGGCGCGGTGCCTGCCAGCGCCTCGGCCACCGCGCCGCCGAGCCCGCCATGGATATTGTGATCTTCGGCCGTCACGATGGCACCGGTCTCCTCGGAGCAGCGCGTCAGCAGATCGCGGTCGATGGGCTTTATGGTGGCCATGTTGACGACGCGGGCGGAGATGCCTTCGCCCGCCAGCGTCTCGGCGGCTTCCGCCGCGCGGGCGACTTCCACGCCGCAGGCGACCAGCGTCACGTCCGTGCCGTCGCGCAGGACGGTGCCCTTGCCGATCTCGAAGGTGTGCGCATCGGCGAACACGCGCCGGGAAGGGCTGCGGCCGGTGCGCATGTAGACCGGGCCGTCGAATTCCAGGATGGCGCGGGTGGCGAGCGCGGTCTCCACCGGATCGGCGGGGGAGATCACGGTCATGCCGGGAATGGCGCGGAAGGCGGCGAGGTCTTCCAGGCATTGCGCCGAGCCGCCGTCGGGACCCACGTCGATGCCGGGATGGCTCGCCACGATCTTGGCGTTGCGCCTGGCATAGGCGAGCGACAGCCGCGCCTGCTCCACCGCGCGCAGGCAGAACACCGCGAACGTCGTCACCACCGGGATCCAGCCCGTGGCGGCGAGGCCGCCCGCGGCCGCCATCATGTTCTGCTCGGCGATGCCGAACTGCAGGAAGCGGCCGGGATGGGACTTGCGGAAATGATGCGCGCCGGTGCCTCCGGCGATATCGGCGTCGAGCACCACGACGTTGCCGAACTCGTCCGCCAGGCCCGACAGCGCCTTGCCGAAAGCCTCGCGCAGGGAATCGCCGGAGGTGCCGATCAGTGCGGGATTAGACATCGAGCAGGTCCTTGATCTCGTTGCGCGCGGCGCCGAGGTCGCGCAGCGCGTCCTCCGCCTGCTGGCGGGTGAGCTTCACGCTGCCGTGCCAGTGCGGCACGTTCTCCATGAATGTCACGCCCTTGCCCTTGACGGTGTGGCAGATGAGGATCTGCGGCCGGTTCCCGGTGAGCGCGGCGCGGCGGAAGCCGGTGAGGATCTCGTCGATGGAATGGCCGTCGATCTCCGCCACCGCCCAGTCGAAGGCGCGCCATTTGGCGCCCAGCGGCTCCAGCCGCATGATGGCGTCGTTCCTGTCGTCGCTCTGGAGCTTGTTGTAGTCCACGAGGACACAGAGATTGTCGAGCTTGTGATGGGCCGCGCACATCGCGGCTTCCCACACTTCGCCCTCCTGCATCTCGCCGTCGCCCAGCATGGCGTAGACGCGCGCCTGGCTCCTGTGCAGCTTCAGTCCCATGGCCATGCCGAGCGCAACGGAGAAGCCCTGGCCGAGCGAGCCGGTCGAGGTCTCCACCCAGGGCAGGTCCAGCACATGCGGATGGCCCTGGAAGGGCGAGCCGAGCTTGCGCAGCCCGAGCGCCGCCTTGGCGTCGCAGAAGCCGTGATGGGCGGCGATGGCGTAAAGCGCAGGCGCGGCGTGGCCCTTGGAGAGCACGAAGCGGTCGCGGTGCGGATCGTCCACCGAATCCGGCCACAGATTGAGCTCGGCGCCGAACAGGCAGGCGAGGATGTCGGCCGAGGACAGCGCGCCGCCGGGATGGCCGGAGCCCGCGTGATAGATCGACGCGATGGAATGCCTGCGCACGAAGGCGGCGGCCGTGGCGATGTCGGCGGCGATCTCGCGCTGCTCGCCGGCCGCGGGCTTGACCGGCTTGCCGGCCGGCTGCCGGGGAAGAGAGACCACGCTCATGCGGCTTTCCTGAGATGGGCGCGGGTCAGAAGCGCGCTGTAGAAGACGATCTCGGCCTCGGGCGCCAGCGTCGCGGCGTGCGCCGCGATCTCCTCCGCGAAGCCGCGCGACATGATGACGATCGCGCCGGGCCTTGCTTGAGCGATGGCATCGGGGGTGTGCAGCGCAAGGCCGTGGCGCTCGCCGACATGCTCGGCGAGATGGCTGTCCACGAGCAGCGACACCGCGGAGGTATCGAGTCGGCCATGCACCACCAGCGAATCGAACAGCCTGCCCGCGCCCCAGATCGCCACCTTGCGCGGCGCCAGCTCCGCGATCTCCATGGCGGCATTGGCAAGCGCGGCGATGTTGCGGGCGCGCTTGAACTTGTAGGCGGCCACCAGACGCTCGGCTTCCGCCACTTCGCGGGGATCGGAATCGATGGCGAAACGCGGCGCGCCGGTCTTGCGCGCCACGATGAAGAGGTTCTCGCGATCCTTCAGGTCGGGCGGGGTGAGGATGTCGAATCCGGCCGCCGCCACCATACGCATCAGCGTGCGGGCGGAGAAATGGGTGAGGTGCTTGTCGATGAACCATTCCTCCACGATGTCCTCCGCGTCGAGGATGGCGGTGGAGGGCGCGTCGAGTATGAGGAGCCCGCCCGGCTTCAGCACCCGCCAATGATCGGCCAGGGTGCGCGCGGGGTTCGCCAGATGCTCGACGGTGTGGCAGGAATGGACGACGTCGAAACGCCCGCTCTCCAGCGCCGCGTCCTCGATGCGCGCGGCGATCAGCTCCACGCGATCGAGGCCCGCGCAGGTCCCGGCCACGCGCTCGTCGGGCTCGACGGCGGTGATGTGGGCCTCGCCCGCCTCGTCCAGCGCGGCGCGCACGAAGCTGCCGCGGCTGGAGCCCACGTCGAGGATGGCGATGGGCTGGTGGATTTCCGCGTAACGCCGCAGCGCCGCGATGGCGGGACGGGTGCGGAAGCCCTTGCCGTAGCGCACATTGCCCCAGTCGGCGCCCGACGACACCGCCATGGCCGCGCGCGGCGCGCGGTCGATGCGCGGCGTCGACTGGATGAGGCCGCAATGCCTGCACAGCGCGACGGTGAGGCCGCGGGCAGAGCGTTCCGGCGCGTAGGCGGCTTCGAGCGCGTCGCGGCCGCAAAGTTCGCAAGTGTCGATCATTGAGACAGTCCCGGGAAGGTCCCGGTAACCATCATCCGCCGGTCGTGCTTAATATTTCACTACGTATTCGCGGCGATCCGCATAGCCCAGCGCCGTCATCATCGGGTGGGCGATGGCATCGAATTGCGCGCGCTGCGCGCCGTCGAGCAGCCGGTCTTCGGGGCGGTTCACATTGTGGGGGCGGGCGAACATCGTGGCGATGCCGTCGCGGCAGGAAAGATCAAGAAAGCGGAAAAGCCCCTTCACCGCGTCAACGCTCCGGTAAAGCTCTTCCAGGCGGACAAAGTGCCTGCGCGCCGGCGGAAGTTCGCCGAGCGACGCAAGGATGACGCGGTTGATCTCGGCCCAATGCCAGCAGATCCGCTGGAACCGGTCGTAGCCGGCGAAATCGGCGGCCTGCGGATGACGCTTTTGCGGCAGCGGCCACCAGTATTTCTTCTCGGGCGGCGGCGCGGCCACATGCGCCGGATCGGCGGCATGGGCCCGCAGGACGGCGGTGGAGCGGTCGTCATAGCATTCCGCGGAAAGCTTGCGGAAATACGACCCCGCCACCTTGCGGCCGTCGCGCACGAGATGGACGAACCGGGCTTCAGGCAAGAGTTCCGCCAGTTCCGGGATCAGCCAGGACAGCTTGTTGGAGGAATCGCCCCAGTGCGCGGCCTCGCTGTAATGGGCCGCCGCGGCATGGGTCGCGGCCAGCACCCGCCGGGCCTCCGCCGCATCGGCGAGCCCCATGTAGCGGCGCACGCCCAGGGGCTGGACGATATGCACCATGTATTCGTGATGCATCTCGACGTCGTCCGCCGCCGACAGGGCCTTGTGCAGCATGGCCGTGCCGGAGCGGCCGCTGGAGACGATGAAAAAGGCCTGGGTGTTCGCGGACATCGTTAACCTTCTTTTAGCCAAGCCGCCTTTAGAAACGGTTAAGCACGAGGAGGCCCGATTGGCTCAGCCGCTTCCCACCGCCCCGCTCTTCATCGCCGAGGCTTCCAGCAACCATGCCCGCGATCTTTCGCGCGCGCTCGCCTTCGTCGACGCGGCGGCGGACGCCGGCTGCGGCGCGGTCAAGTTCCAGCTCTTCCGGATCGACCGCATGTTCGCGCCGGAGATCCTGTCGCAGAGCCCCAAGCATCGCGCGCGCCGCGAATGGGAATTGCCCGTCGCGCATCTGGCGCCGCTGGCGGAGCGCTGCCGCGCGCGCGGTATCCGGTTTTCCTGCACGCCCTTCCATATGGAGGCGGTCGCGGAGCTCGAGCCGCACGTCTCCTTCTACAAGATCGCGTCCTACGAGCTTCTGGTGACGCCCCTGCTCGAAGCCTGCGCGCGGACCGGCAAGCCCATCGTGCTGTCGACCGGCATGGCGACGCTGGACGAGATCAAGACCGCCGTCGCCACGCTGCGCCATGCGGGCGCTGTGGACGTGACGCTGCTCCACTGCGTCTCGGCCTATCCCGCGCCGGCGAGCGAAGCCAATCTCTCCGCCATCCAGTCCATCCGCGCCGCCACCGGCTGTCCCACGGGCTGGTCCGACCACACCCGCCGGCCCGCGGTGATCGAGCGCGCCGTGCATCGCTGGGCCGCCAGCGCCGTGGAATTCCATCTCGATCTCGACGGCAAGGGCGCGGAATACGCCGCCGGCCATTGCTGGCTGCCGGAGGAGATCGCGCCCGTCATCGCGCGCATCCGCGAGAGCCTCGTGGCGGACGGGCAGGGCTTCAAGGGCCCGCAGCCTTCGGAGCTCTCCGACCGCGAATGGCGCGCGGATCCGTCGGACGGCATGCGTCCGCTCCTGCCTGTGCGCGCGCATTGGAAGCCTGAAGCGGCATGACGCCCGAACCGTCCGATCACTTGCGCATCGTCGCCGTCATCCAGGCCCGCATGGGCTCCACGCGCCTTCCCGGCAAGGTGCTCAAGCCCATCGCGGGCCAGCCGCTGCTCTGGCACATCGTCCACCGGCTCAAGCGGTCGCAGTTCATCGAGGACATCGCGGTCGCCACCTCCACCAATCCGCGCGACGACGCCATCGTCGAATGGGGCAAAGCCAGCGGCGTGACGGTGGTGCGCGGCCCGGAAGACGACGTCCTGGCCCGCTTCGCCCGCGCGGCGGAGCTGCTGGACGCCGACGTGATCGTGCGCGTCTCCTCCGATGCGCCGTTCGTGGACGCGGGCTTCGTGGATCATCTCATCGCCTCGCTGCTGGAGCAGGATGCCGATTACGTGCTCCTGGAGGAGGATGCCGTCACCGCGCATGAGGGTGTCGATCCGTTCACCCGCCGCGCGCTCGACCGGCTGATGATGGACGCGGGCGAGGATCCGGTGGCGCGCGAGCACGTCACCGGCTATTTCAAGCTCCATCCCGGCTTCGTGCGCATCGCCCGCGCCCCGGCTTATCCGGAGCTGGCGCGCGAAGGCGGGCGGCTCACCATCGACACGCCCGACGATCTCGCCTTCGTGGAGGCGGTGCATGAAAGGCTGGCGGCGAAAGCCGGCGAGGCTTCGCTCGCGGACCTGCTTCTGCTGCTCGAACGCGAACCCCATCTGCGCGCGCTCAACGCCCATGTGAAGCAGAAGCCCATCGCGAGCGAAGGCGCGTTGGCGCTGATCCGCTGCGACGGGGGCGGCCGCTTCGGCTACGGCCATGTCAAGCGCATGGTGGCTCTGGCGCGCAATCTGCGCGACCGCGAAGGCATCGGCGCGCTCTTCGCCGTGAATGGCAGCGCAGACGCGCTGGAGCCCATTGCGCGCGCCGGCTTCGAGGCCGTGCCGGCCGGCGCGGCGGCGGACGCGGAGACATTGACGGGCCTGATCGCCGCGCGCGCGCCCGATATCCTGATCTGCGACCTGCGCGAAGGCGTCGGCGCGCGCGAGCTCGGGGAACTCGGCGTCCCGCTCAAGATCGCCATCGACGACGGATCGGAGCGGCGTCTCGCCTGCGACCTCGCCTACTACCCGCCGGTGCCGCAGGCCGAAGCGCTGGACTGGCACGGTTCGTCCTGCAGGCCGCGCATCGGCTGGGAATGGGCGCTGCTCGGTCTGCCGCGCGCGCCTGCGCCCCTGCGCTCGGCTTCGCCCCGGCCCACGCTCCTCGTGAGCATGGGCGGCAGCGATCCCCTCGAATTGACGCTGCGCTTCGCCCGCGCGCTCGCCAGGCTCAACCCCGTGTTCCGCGCCCGCTTCGTCATCGGGCCGGGGATGGCCAACCGCGCGCGGGTGGCCCGCGCCATCGCCTTCCTCGGCCCCCATTTCGAGACGGTGGAGGGCGCGGCCGATCTCGCCGCCGAATACGCCGCGGCCGATCTTGCGCTGGTGGCCTATGGCGTCACGGCTTTCGAGCTCGCGGCCTGCGGCGTGCCGGCGCTTTACCTCTGCCTCAACGAAGACCACGCGCTGTCGGCATCGGCCTTCGAGCAGGCGGGCATGGGCGTGTCGCTTGGGACGGTGGACGGGGTTCGTGACGAAGACGTGGCGAACGCCGCGTGGGCGCTCCTCGGCGATTCCGCGCGCCGCCGGGAGATGCGCGCCGCCGGTCTGATGACCGTGGACGGCGAGGGTGCCGCGCGCGTCGCCGCGGATATCGCGAAGGAATTGCGCGCCCGCCGCGCCGCCGGTCTCAGGCGCGCGAGCTGAGCGCGGCGAGCGTCTTCCCGAAGGCTTCCGCCCAGTCGCCGCCGCGTTCCGGCATCATGCAGCGGCAGGATGGCGCGAAGGGCTCGTGAGCCTCGCCGAACGACGTCCAGCTGCGGTCATAAAGGATCTTGTACGTCGGCACGCCGGCCGCGGCGGAAAGCCAAGACACGGCGGTCGGCGCGCTGACCACCGCGCCCAGCACGGAAAAGAGCGCAAGCGCGCGGTCGAGTTCGTTCTTCTGGTCGATCCCTTGCGGCATGAGGATCGGCTTGCCGCTCATCGCTTCCAGCGCGGCGATTTCATCGGGGGCGGCGTCGTATTGGACGCAGAGGATGGGCCGGTCGAGCCCGCGCAGGAAGCCGGCCCAGGCCGCCAGCGGGGCGTATTGCACCGCCCGGCCGCCGCCCGTCTTGCCGCTGCGCCAGCAGATGCCGACGGCGCCCGCATGGTCCTGCCAGCGCGCCGCTTCCGCCGCATCCGGGACAAGATAGGCGTGTGGCGCGGGAAAGCGCCCGGGTTCGCCGCGCATCAGCCTGGGCAAGCTTCCCATCTCGATGGCGAGATTCGCGCCGCCCACGGCTTTCAGCCAGCCGTAGCGGGCCCGCGTCACTCCCGCGTTCGTCTCCATCTCGCTTGCGCGTGTGTCGGCATCGGGGAACGAGCGCGCCAGAAGCGGAACCAGGCGCTTGTCGCATTCCAGGATCACGCGGCCGCCCTCGGCCTTCGCGCGGGCGATCAACTCCGGGAACACGCTCGCGAACATCACCTGGTCGCCGATGCCTTGCTCGGCGGTGACGAGGAGGCGCTTGTTGCGCAGGCTGCCGCCGTCCCAGCGCGGCAGGCCGTGATCGCAGACGGGCGCCTTGCCGGAAACATTCAACCGCGCGGCATAGTCCTTCCAGCCGTCCTTGAGGTTGCCCGAAGCAAGATGCAGGACGGCGCGATTGAGCTTCGCCTGATGGGCGTGCGGATCGCGCCGGATGGCGCGGTCGTAGAGGGCGAGCGCCTCTTCGTTCCCGCCCGCATCGAAGAGAAGATCGGCGAGATTGGCGAGCGCGGCGGGATAATCCGTGCGCCGCGCCAGCGCTTCGCGATAATGCCGCGCGGCCTGCGCCGCGTCGCCGCGCTCGCGGTGCACGGAGCCGAGCGTGAGCCAGAGTTCCGCCGAATCCGGCGCGCGCGCCAGCGCAGGCGCCAGCAGGGCCTGGGCTGCGTCGAACTGGCCATTGGCGCGCAGGAGATTGGCGAGGTTCACCACCGCCTCCAGCCGCCCGGGCTCGAGCGCCAGCACCTTGCGGAAGAAATCCTCGGCCGGGCGCGCGAGCCCGAGCACGCGCGCGGTATTGCCCAGCGCGAACAGCACGCGCGCATCGTCCGGCTTCGCCGCCAGCGCCCGCTCGAACGCCGCGATGGCCTCGGCATGGCGGCCGCTTCCGGAGAGCTTCAACCCGAGGGCGTAGGCGTCCTGCATGCCGCTTCCTGGCATGGCCGCCGTTAAGCCCGCGTTAAGCATGGCATCGCGGTTAGCGGGCCATTAAGGCGCCGGCGCGAAAATGGGGGCATGGCCACGACTGTCACTTTGCCGGCGATCGATGCGTCGGCACTGATCGGGTATTACAACGCGAAGCTGCCGCTTTCCGCGTCGCAGATCGCGTCGTCGCCGGCCAGCGCGGCCACGAGCGCGGCCTCGACGGAGCTGGGCGGTTCGCCGCCGTGGGAGAATTTCACCCCGCCGCCGGCGGAAGTGCAGAACGCCGCGCTGCTCTCCACCACCAATTTCATCGACCTCGACAATTCCAAGCTCACCCAGGGGTCCTCGACCGACGCCAAGATGGCGCAGGACAACGAGAAGCTCTTCGCGCTCTACACCGGCGTCAACCTGCTGTCGCAGCTGGCGGGCCTTTCGCAGTCGAGCACGGCCACGGCCGGCCAGCTCGCGGGCTACAACACCCGCTTCCAGGCCGGGCTGGCGCAGATCCAGTCGTTTCTCTCCGGCACCAGCTTCAACAATTTCACCCTGCAATCGGGAAATCCCAGCGCCTCGGCCACCAGCACGGTGTCGATCCCGTTCGCGAGCTTCGGCTATCAGGGCGGCACGGTGGTGAGCGACGCCAATCTGTCGAGCCCGCTGCCCAAGCTCGATCCCGGCGAAAGCTTCGACATCACCGTCACCAAGGGCGGCGTGGCGACCGACGTGCCCATCGACCTGTCCCAGGTGCAGGGCGGGCTTACGCTGGACAACGTCATCTCCTACGTGAACCAGCAGCTGTCGGCGGCCGGCTTCTCCACCCGCTTCCAGCGCGTCTTCACGCAGGGCTCGATCGACGATCCGTCGACCGCGAGCTACGGGATTTCCATCAATGCGGCGCCGAGCGAGCAGGTGAGCCTGTCCTCCGCGGCCGCGGCGCCGGCCATCTACGTGGCGGGCAACAGCGGCAGCGCGGTCGGCGCCACCACCGTCACCGGCGGCACGACTTCGACAGCCGCCGCCGACCAGCAGGGGCGTCTGCTCAAGCTCGACGTGTCGGGCGGCGCGCCGCAAAGCGTCTTCAGCGCCACCCAGAACCCCGACACCGGCAACACCACCGCGCAATCCACCGTCGTGGACTCGCAGGGCAATGCCTACGTGCTGGGCAATGCCACCGGCGATTTCGGCAACCAGCTCAACCAGGGCGACCAGGACGTCTATCTGTCCAAATACGATTCCGCCGGCAATCTGCAATGGACCCGGCTGCTCGGCTCCACGGGCACGGCGTCCGGCTATTCGCTCGCCGCCGATCCCACGGGCGGCGTCGTGGTGGCGGGCGCCACCACTTCGGACCTCACGACCACGGCGATCGCGAACGGCAACAACGATTCCTTCGTCACCAAGTTCGCCGCCGACGGCAGCCAGACCTGGACCACGCAGATCCCGACACTGAACGCCAACCAGGCCAACGCGGTAAGCGTGGACGCATCCGGCAACGTCTATGTCGGCGGCCAGGTGAGCGGGGCGATCGGCGCGGGCCAGGCGAGCCAGGGCGGCAGCGACGCCTATCTCGCCAGGATCTCCAGCAAGGGCGTGGTCAGCTACGAGCAGCAATTTGGCACCTCGGGCACCGACTCCGTCGCGGCGACCGCGGTGGAATCGGACGGCAGCCTGGTGGTCGCCAGCGTCCAGAACGGCCATGCGATCCTTTCCAAATACGCCAATGGCGACGCCACCCAGGCGCCGGTCTGGCAGATGGACATGGGCGACCTCAAGGGCGGCTCCATCGGCGGCCTCGCCGTCAGCGGCGGCAACATCTACGTTTCGGGCACCACCGCCAACGGCGCGCTGAACGCCACCGTCGCGAATGCGTCCTCCGGCGGTTCGGATGCCTTCGTGTTCAGCGCCACCGACAGCGGCGCCAGCGTCGCCGCGAACCAGGTGAGCTATGTCGGCACGTCCGGCCAGGACGAGGGCGGCTCGCTCGCGGTGGGCACGGATGGCACGGTCTACCTGACCGGCACCACCACCGGCACTTTCGCGGGCCAGACGCGCAACGTCGCGGGCGTCAACAACATGTTCGTCAGCGCGCTGGCGGCAGACGGCTCGGTGTCGTGGACCAGGCAGTATGGCGGTCTCTCCGGCCAGTCCACGGGCCAGGGCATCGCCATCGACACCCAGGGCACCAGCGTGCTCGACGCGCTCGGCCTGCCGCGCGGCCAGGTCACCGTGAACCAGTCCGTCGACCTCACGACGCAGAGCACGCTGAGGGCCGGGGATTCCTTCGGCATCGATATCCAGGGCACCGGCGCGCGCGACATCACCATCACCATCGACAAGGGCGAAACGCTGTCGAGCCTGGTCAACAAGATCAACGCGGAAATGCTCAACGCCGGCAAGGCGAGCGTGACCTTCGCCAATGGCGGCGAGGCGCTGCAGATCAAGCTCAACACCGGCGTCACCGCCACGCTGGTCGCGGGCCCGAAGGATTCCGACGCGCTGGGCCGGCTCGGCCTTCAGGCGGGCGTGCTGACCAACGCGGCGAGCACGTCCGCGGGCAGCTCCGGTTCCTCCAGCTCTTCGGGCAACGCCTCGTCCTCGACGACGCAGGTTTTCGGGCTCGGCCTCACCGGCAATCTCGACATCTCCACGGCCAGCAGCGCGGGCGCAGCGCGCGCCACGCTCCTGAACGTGCTCACCGCCATCCGCAACGCCTACCGCACCGTCAACACGCCGGCCTCGTCGACGAGCGCCACGTCCGCATCGGGGAGTTCCAGCGGCACCACGCCCGCTTATCTCCAGGCCCAGCTTGCCAACTACACCACCGCGCTGAACATGCTGGGCGGATCGACCTCGACATCGGCCTAGGTTTCCCCCCGCGCGGAAGCGAAAGGGGCTTCACACCACGCTGTTGTACAGCATCGCGCCGGATGCGCGTGGCGCGGCAGCGGGAAGGCGCGCGTATGGGCGCGCGGCCTGGCGGGTCTTTTCCACGTCGCGCGCCACGGCCTGGATCAGGCCTTCGCTGGCGTTCTTCATGCGGGTCAGGATGCGGGCATGCAGTGCCAGCGCTTCGCGGAAAGCCCCGGTCGCCGCCATGAGCTTCTCGCGCAGCGGCGCGGGCGCGGCTTTTGCCGCCGCGGAGTCCACGCCCGCGGCCTCGCGGTTGTAGAGCAGGGTGAGCTGCTGCATGTCCGGCGCGATGGCGCGCATGCCGGTGGCACGGCCCTGCTCCAGCGCGGCGATGTCGGCCCTGATGGTGCCGGTCAGCCGCTCTGTCAGGGCGATCAGGCGTTCGATCTTCTGGCTGTCGAGCCTGGGGTTCATGACGGGTTCGCCGGGACGCGGGCTTCCTGCATCTGCAGGAGCTGTCTGGTGATGGCGTCGGAAAGGCCGAAGCCGCCGGAGGCCTCGATCTGCTTGCCGTACTCGTCGGTGAGCAGCGAGCGGAACATCTCCTCGCCCTCGCCGCCGCCGAAGGGGCCGTCGGTCGGGATGCCCTCGAACATCTGGCCCATGAATTCGCCGATGAAGCTCGCCTCGAACTGGCCGGCCACCTTTTTCGCCATCGCCGTGTCGATGGCGCCGTGCGGCGGGGTCGCAGGGACTTGCGCTTTCGCGGCCAGCATCGCGCCCTGGATGTCGAGGCCGGAGATTGCCGCCGTCATCCCACGACCTCGATCTCGGCCTGCAGCGCGCCCGCGGCCTTGATGGCCTGCAGGATGGAGATGATGTCGCGGGGGCCCACGCCCAGCGCGTTCAGCCCGTCCACCAGCTGGCGCAGGCTCGCGCCCTGGCCCAGAACGGCCATCTTGTTGCCGTGGCTGTCGTCGACCTGCACCTGCGTGCGCGGCACCACCTGGGTGGTGCCGTTGGAATCGGGCAGCGGCTGGCTCACCTGCGGCGTCTCGGTGACGCGGATGGTGAGGTTGCCCTGCGCGATGGCGACGGTGGAGATGCGCACGTCCGATCCCATGACGATGACGCCGGAATTCTCGTCGATGACGACCTTGGCGGGCTCGTCGGGCGTGACCTTCAATTGCTCCACGTCGGTCAGGAGCCCCACCACGCCGCCCTTGTATGCGGCGGGCACGTTCAGATGCACGGTGGACGGATCGTTGACGACCGCGATGTTGGCCCCGAGATAGGTGTTGACCGCGTCGGCGATGCGCGTGGCCGTGGTGAGGTCGGGATTGTGCAGGGAGAGTTTCAGCTGCTGCTCGTCGGCAAGCCGGAAGCCGATCTCGCGCTCCACGATGGCGCCGTTGGCGATGCGCCCCGCCGTCGGCACGCCGCGCGTCACGCTCGTGCCCTGGCCCTGGGCGGCGAACCCGCCCACCGCCACGGGGCCCTGCGCCAGCGAATAGATCTCGCCGTCGGCGCCGAACAGGGGGGTGACGACCAGCGTTCCGCCCTGCAGCGACTTGGCGTCGCCCAGCGCGCTCACCGACACGTCGATGCGGGTGCCCTGCGCGGCGAAGGCCGGCAGGTTCGCGGTCACCATCACGGCAGCCACATCCTTGGTCTGCATGGTGGTGCCCTTGGTGTTGACGCCAAGGCGCTCCAGGATCGTGTTCAGGCTCTGCTGGGTGAAGGGCGCGTTGCGCAGGCTGTCGCCCGAGCCGTTCAGGCCCACCACCAGGCCGTAGCCGACCAGCATGTTGTCGCGGATGCCCTGGACGTCGACCAGGTCCTTCACCCGGCTGAAGGCGAAGGCCTGGATGGGCGCAAGCAGCGTCACGGCCGCCGTGAGGGCGGCAATCACCTTATAGAATCGGGTCCGGACCATGGGCGGTTCTGCGCCATCGCGATTTTTCCGTCCTCTCCCTTGCGAGGATCGGGCCAGCGCCGCAATGGATTTATTCTTTCCAGATCAAGCAGTTATGAAGGAGCATTCCCGGCTTCGCGGGTGCCCCCGGCAGCTTTTTCCCGGCAACTCCCATCCGCGCGCCCCTTAGCGAGGGCCGGCAATTTTCGCAGGCGTGCGCAACAGCGAACGGCGCGAAGCAAATTTCGGGATGGGTCGGCGGCGGCGGCGCAGCGACGGCCCCGCCCCGAAGAAAGCCGTCGGCATTTCGACCTCCCCAAGGGGGGTGTATGAGGTGTCTCATGTCCCTGTCCTCCGATCACAAGCTCGTCCTGCTCCGCCACGGCGAGAGCGAATGGAACAAGAAGAACCTGTTCACCGGCTGGCGCGATGTGCGGCTGTCGGAGCAGGGGCTGAAGGAGGCCCGCGAGGCGGGCCGGGTGCTGGCGGCCGAGGGCTATCAGTTCGACATGGCCTACACCTCACTTCTCACCCGCGCCATCCAGACGCTGGAGATCGCGCTCGACGGGCTCGACCAGATGTGGGTGCCCGTGGGCAAGAGCTGGCGGCTGAACGAGCGCCACTACGGCAGCCTCCAGGGCAAGAACAAGATGGAGGCGGTGGAGAAATTCGGGGCCGAACAGGTGCAGATCTGGCGCCGCTCCTACGCCACGCCCCCGCCGCCCGCGGAGAAGGGCACGATCGACGATCCCCACACCGACCGCCGCTACGGCGGGACCGAAGGACTGCCGCTGGGCGAGAGCCTGAAAGACGTGCTGGCGCGCGTGCTTCCCTATTGGGAGCAAGTGATCGTCCCGCGCCTCCAGGCCGGGCGCACGGTTCTCATCGCCGCGCACGGCAATTCGCTGCGCGCGCTGCTCAAGCACCTGGAAGGCTTGAGCGACGAGGCAATCGTGGACGTGAACATCCCCACCGGCGTGCCCCGCGCCTACAAGCTCGACGCCGGCCTCAAGGCCGCGAACGCGCGATATCTCGGCGAGGGCGTCGAACAGCGCATCGCCGCCGTAAAGGCGCAGACGAAGACCTGATTGCCTCTCCCCCTCAAAGGTGGAGAGGGAGTAGGATGCGCGCGTGATTTCCCTCCGCGCCCCGACAGTCATTTTGATCGCCGCGATTGCGGCATCCTCTGCTTTCGCAAGAGCGCCCGCGCACAAGCCTGCCGCGAAGCCCGGCGCGCACAAAGCCATCGCGCACAAGGCCGAGGCGCATCGCGCGCCCCTGCCGCAAGCCGGTGGCGACGCGCCGCTGGTGCAGGACATGTCCGGCGCCATTCCCGCGTCCCAGGCGGCGAAACTGCCCAGCACGGCGGAGCAGTATCGGACGCTGAAGTCCCAGATCGCGAAATCGAAGCCCGAAGTCGCCGGCGCCAAGGCGCAGAGCGACAGGCTCGAGGCCGAGGCCGCGGCGCTTCGCGCGAAGCTGATCGCCACCGCGGCGCAGGTGCAGTTCCTGGAAGAGCAGAAGGGCCGCATCGACGCCGAGGTCGTCCGTCTCGCGGCGGAGGAAAAGACGCTGGCTTCGGATTTCGCCCGCGACCGCGTGCAGGTGGCGCAGCTTCTCGCGGTGATGGAGCGGCTGGACCAGGACATGCCGCCCGCGCTGGTCATGCGGCCCGACGATGCCCTGGGCGCGGCGCGCGCCTCCATGGTGATGGGCGCGTCGCTGCCGCGGGTCTATGGCGCGGCAGCCGCGTTGTCGGACCGGCTCAAGCGCTTGCGCGCGACGCGCGCGGCCCTGGTGATCCAGCGCGCCGAAGGCGTGCGCAACGCGATCCATCTTTCGGCGGCGCGCGCGGAACTGGATCAACTTCTCGCGATGAAAAGCCGCGAGGCCGACGAGGCGGCGGCGCAATATGGCGATCTTGCGGCCAGGCTCGACGCCGCCGCCGACCAGGCCGCCAATCTCGGCGCGCTGCTGGCGAAGGTGGCCGCGCTGCGCCAGGGTCCGCCCGGCGCGGGCATTACGCTGGTGACAGCTTCCAACATCGCGCCCGAGGCCGTGTCCGGCCCCAGGCTCGCGCGCGGCGCCATGATCCGGCCCGTCGTGGGCCAGATGGTGCCCGGCGGCGGCGAGGATGGGCCGAAATCCCCCGGCGTGAGTTTCCTCACCGAAGGCGGGGCGCGCGTCATCGCCCCCGCCGATTGCAGGGTCTTGTTCGCGGGCCGTTACCATAAGGAAGGCCAAGTCTTGATCATGGAGATGGGCGGCGGCTACGATCTGGTGCTTGCGGGCTTGGACCGCGTCGACGTGAAACCGGGCGATCAATTGCTTGCCGGCGAACCGGTGGGCACGATGCCGCAGACAGGCGGATCAAGGCTTTATTTCGAGGTGCGCGACGGCGGCAGGGGCACGAGCCCCGCGCCGTGGTTAAACTCCAGTCCCAGAACCGATCTCAGGAAGGCGAAGAAGACATGAGGCGTTACGCGTTGGTTGGTGTCGGTGCGGCGGCCGGATTTGCGGCGGCGTTCCTGCTTTTCCCGGTGGCGCATGGCGCCACCGATCTGTCGTCCTACCACCAGCTCGACCTGTTCTCGGACGCGTTCACCAAGGTGCGCGAGGATTACGTGCGCCCGGTGTCCGACAAGGAGCTCGTCTCCAACGCCATCGAGGGCATGGTGTCCGCGCTCGACCCGCATTCCAGCTACATGGATCCGAAAGACTTCGCGGACATGAAGATCCAGACCACCGGCCAGTTCGGCGGCGTCGGCATCGAAGTCACCATGGAGAACGGGCTCATCAAGGTGATCAGCCCGATCGACGACACGCCCGCCGCCCGCGCCGGCCTCAAGAGCGGCGACTTCATCGCCGGCATCGACGGCGTGCCGGTCCAGAACATCACGCTCGACGACGCCATCTCCCGCATGCGCGGCACGCCGGGCAGCAAGGTCACGTTGACCATCCTGCGACAGGGCGCCAAGAAGCCGTTCGACGTGACGCTGATGCGCGCGATCGTGCAGGTGGACGCGGTCAAGTATCACCGCGAGGGCGACGTCGGCTACATCCGCCTGCCCACCTTCAACGAGAAGACCGACGAGGGGCTGGAGCGCGCGGTGCGCGACCTGAAGCGCCAGATCGGTCCGGGCCTCAAGGGCTACGTTCTCGATCTGCGCAACAATCCCGGCGGCCTGCTCGACGAGGCGGTGTCGGTGTCCGACGACATGCTGAACGGCGGCGAGATCGTCTCCACCAAGGGCCGCAACCCCTCCGACAATTCGCGCTTCGACGCCCATTCCGGCGACATCACCGACGGCAAGCCCATCGTGGTGCTGATCAACGCCGGCACGGCCTCGGCGTCGGAGATCGTGGCCGGCGCGTTGAAGGACGATCACCGCGCCACGGTCATCGGCATGACCTCCTTCGGCAAGGGCTCGGTGCAGACCATCATCCCGCTCTCGCCCGGCAACGGCGCGCTGCGTCTCACCACCGCGCGCTACTACACGCCCTCCGGCCATTCCATCCAGGCGCTCGGCATCACGCCCGACATCGCGGTGGCGCAAGGCGACGAGAACCTCACCGGCAGCAGGCTGGAGCAGGAAAGCGAGGCCAATCTTCCCGGCCACCTGCCCGGCGAGAAGCAGCCGGCCAAGGCGCCGAAGGTGATCCACGCGCCCGCCGGCAAGAAGTACGACGATTTCCAGCTCACCTACGCGCTGGACTACCTGCACGGCAAATCCCTGAAGAGCGCGGATGCAAATTGAGATGGCACTGAAGCGCGTCGGACTGACGGTTCTGGGAGCAGGCCTGGGCTTCTGCGCGGCGCTCGCCGTGCTGCCTTACGCCTATGGCGCCAGCGACGGCGACCTGACGAGCGCCTATCACGAGCTCGATCGCTTCGGCGACGCCTTCGCGGTGGCGCGCGCGCGCTATGTCGAGCCGCCCAGCGACAAGACCATGGTCGAGGGCGCGCTGGCCGGCATGATGGACAATCTCGATCCGCATTCGAGCTATTTCGATCCGCGCACTTTCGCCGACATGACGGTGCGCACCGAGGGCGAGTACGGCGGCGTGGGCCTCGTCATCTCGGCGGAGACCGGCGCGGTCAAGGTCGTGGCGCCGATGGACGACACGCCGGGCAGCCGCGCGGGCATCAAGGCCGGCGACACCATCACCGCCATCGACGGCGAGCCGATGCTGGGCAAGAACCTCGACCAGGTGCAGAAGAAGCTGCGCGGTCCCTCCGGCAGCCACGTCACGCTCACCATCCTGCGCGAGGGCGTGAAGGACCCCTTCGACGTGAAGCTGGTGCGCGCGGCAATCCAGGTCGAAGGCGTCAAGTTCAAGCGCGAGGGCGACGTGGGCTATATCCGCGTGCCGGCGTTCAACGAGCAGACCAACGACGGGGTCGTCAAGGCGATCCGGGACCTGAAGGCGCAGATCGGGCCCGGCATCAAGGGCTACGTCCTCGACCTCCGTGACGACGGCGGCGGCGTTCTCGATGGCGCCATCGGCGTGGCTGGCGATTTCCTGGACGGCGGCGAGATCGTCTCCACCCGCGGCCGCAAGCCGTCCGACACCGAGCGCTACGACGCCAAGGCGGGCGACCTGGCGAACGGACTTCCCGTCGTCGTCCTGATCAACAGCGGCACGGCCTCGGCGTCGGAGATCGTGGCCGGCGCGCTGCAGGACCACAAGCGCGCCACCATCATCGGCACCACATCCTTCGGCAAGGGTTCGGTGCAGACCATCATCCCGCTCGACAATGGCGACGAGGGCGCGCTGCACATGACCACGGCGCGCTACTTCACCCCGTCCGGCCGCTCCATCCAGGCCACGGGCATCGTTCCCGACATCGCCGTGGCCTCTGGCAAGGACGAATCGGACGAGTCGGTGCTCTTCCAGGAAACCGAGGCGATCCTGCCTGGCCACCTGCCGCCGGACGACAACAAGCCGCCGGTCGTCTCGGCCACGCCCATCCAGCCCGATCCCGGCAAGAAGTACGACGATTTCCAGCTTTCCTACGCCGTGGCCTTCCTGGACGGGAAGGGCAAGCCCAGCGCGATCGCGGCGCGGACGGGCACGGCGGAGGACGGGAATTAACCCCGCCGTAACCACGAATTCCGTTATCTAGGGCCATGATGCGGGGCCGCACGCTGCTTGCGCTCGCCTGGGCGCTCCTGTTCCTGGGACTGGCGGGGGTCGCCGGCGGCATCGCCCTGCTCGGAGATCCGCGCGCGGGCGAGCCCAGCCTCTCCTTCGATCTGCGGCCGCCCGCGAAGAAGCCCGCGCCGCATCGCGCGCAGCAGGCCTCCAACGACGCCAATGCCAACCTCATCGGCGCCGGTCCCCAGCCCACCGAGCAAATGCCGCCGGCCACGCCCGCGCCGAACGGCCAGGCGCCGGGCCAGACCGCGGAGTCGCAACCGCCTCAAGCACCGCTGCCGCCGGTGACGCTGCCGCCGCAGCTCGTGCCCGCGCAGGTGAGCAAGGCGGTCTATGCCGGCCGCGCGCTCATCGCCGATCCCGCGCTCACCGAGCAGACCGCGCAAGGCCCCATCCCGCGCATCGCCGACGACGGACGCACGCCCATGGCGGCTTACGCGCCTCCGGCCGCCGCCGCGCCGAACCAGCCGAGGATCGCCATCGTCATCGCGGGCTTGGGCCTTTCCGCGCGCTCGACACAGGCCGCCATCGCGCAGTTGCCCGCCGGCGTGACGCTTGCCTTCGAGCCCTACGACAACGACGTGCAGCGCTGGATCGGCGAGGCGCGGCGGCAGGGCCACGAAGTGCTCATCGAAGTGCCGATGGAGCCTTACGACTTCCCGGACAGCGATCCCGGCCCGCACACGCTGAGGGCCGCGGCCAGCGAATCGGCCAATTTGCAGCGGCTCACTTGGTCGCTGTCGCGCGCCACCGGCTATGCCGGCATCACCAATCTGCTGGGCGACCGCTTCATGTCGGACGCCGAGGCGCTCGAGCCGGTGATGACCTTCCTGACGCGCCGCGGGCTGATGTTCTTCGACAACGGCACGGTCTCCCATTCCGCCGCGCCGGACGCCGCCAAATCCGCGGGCACCGCCTTCGTGCAATCCTCCACGGAGATCGACGCCATCCAGGCCGCGATGGAGATCGACCAGCGCCTGTCGGAGCTGGAGACGCGGGCCCGGCTGAACGGCTGGGCCGCCGGAACCGGCTATCTCTACCCGGTGACGGTGGATCGGGTGACGGTCTGGGCCAGGGGTTTGCCGGGCCGGGGTATTGCCCTCGTTCCCGCTTCCGCCATAGTGGCGCCGTCGAAATAGCGCCGGCGTCTTCCCGCATGTCCCGTCATCAGATCCGTCACGAGGATTTGCCGTACCGGCCCTGCGTCGGCGTGATGCTGTTCAACGGCGAAGGCCTGGTCTTCGTCGGCAAGCGCATCGACCAGACGGTCGAGGGCTGGCAGATGCCGCAGGGCGGCATAGACGGCAACGAGACCCCCGCCGAAGCGGCGCTGCGGGAGATGGAAGAAGAAATCGGCACCCGCAACGCGCAGATCCTTCGCGAGATGGACGGCTGGCTCTCCTACGATCTCCCCGCGCATTTGCTGGGCGTGGCGCTGCATGGGCGCTATCGCGGCCAGCGCCAGAAATGGATCGCCGCGCGGTTCCTTGGCACCGACGCGGAGATCAATGTCGCCACCCATCAGCCGGAATTCGCGCAATGGAAATGGCTGGCGGTGGAGGCGCTGCCGCGCATGATCGTGCCGTTCAAGCGCGACACCTACCTGAAGGTGATCGCCGCCTTCCAGGACCTGGCGTTCCCCGCCGCATGAGATCTCCGAAAATGAGCGTTGCGTATCCCCAGGTCGTGATGATCCACGGCGCCTTCTGCGGCGGCTGGGCCTTCGAGAACTGGCGCGCGCGCTTCGAGGCGCACGGCTACCGCGTCCACACGCCCACGCTGCGCCATCACGAAGGCGACGCCTATCCGCCCAGGGCGCTGGGCACCACCAGCGTTCGCGACTACGCGGACGACCTGGAAGCGTTGCTGACGGGCATCGATGCGCCGCCGGTCCTCGTCGGTCATTCCATGGGCGGATTGCTGGCGCAGATGCTGGCGGCGCGGCGGCCGGCGAAGGCGCTGGTGCTGCTCGCGCCGTCCGCGCCCTGGGGGGTGCTGCCGTCCACGCCCTTCGAGCTGGCGTCCGCCTCGGCGTTGTTCCTGGCAGGGGAATTCTGGCGCAAGCGGCTCAGGCCCACCGGCTGGATCGCCGCGGCCAACGCGCTCGACCGCATGCCCGGGCACGAGAAGATCTTCTCGCGCTTCGTGCCGGAATCCGGCCAGGCCACGTTCGAGATCATGCACTGGGCGCTGGATTTCTCGCGCGCCACCCAGGTCGATGCGCGGCGCGTGACGTGCCCCATCCTGTGCTTCTCCGGCGGGCGCGACCGGGTGAACCCGCCCGCCACCGTGCGCCGTGTCGCCCACCGCTACGACGGCCGGGTCGTGCATGAGGAACTCGGGGAGCACAGCCACTGGCTCATCGGCGAACCCGGCTGGGAAAAGATCGCGGACCGCGCGCTTCAGTGGCTGGACGAGGTGCTTGCGGAGACGGATGCGGTGCCCGCGGCAAAGGCGCGCTAGCATTCGCCGGCCGTGAAATACCGGAGCGAATCGGACGCGCCCGCGTCTCGCGGCCCCAGAGCGCAATCGGGCGAAGTGTGCAACGGTTCGCCCGAAAAATTGCGGGTCAATCAAATACCTGGAGCGGGATCGCGATTCGAAGAAGAGCGATCCTGCTCTAGTTCGTCTGCGCCGGGTCGTGGCTCTTGCGGAAGTCCTTCATGAAGGCCTCCAGCGTGTCGATGCTCGCGATCTTGCCCGCGAGGTCGCGGAACTGGGTACCCTGGGTGTCGATGGTCTGGGTGACGACGGCGAAGGCGCTGGCGTCGGGGCTCGCATTCATCTTGGCGGCGAAGTGCCCGCGCAGGCGGTCGAGGCTCGGCTGGTCTGCGGCCAGCGAATAGGCGATGGCCGCGCGCATCACTTCGGTGCGCTCGTCCGGGGTGAGCGGGGTTGCGTCCGCATAGCGCGCGCCGATTAGCTCCTCCGCCTTCTGTCCGGCCACGGCCCAGTTGCCGCTTTCCCAGTAGATGTCGGCGCGCAGTCGGCGCGAATCCGGTGCCTCGTCGGTCGCGATCATGTCGAGCGCCTGGTCCCATTGCTTGAGGGCGGCCAGCGCGCGGGCGGCGAGCACGGCGCGTTCGTGGCCCACGTCGTCGGGCATGCCGGCGACGTCGGTGGTGCGCAGGGCCTCCAGCGCGTCCTTGGGCTTGTGGTCGAGCAGGTCGATCATGGCGAGCCGCGCGGCCACCTGCGCGCGGGCCACGCCGTCCAGCCGTTTGGTGACCTGGTAGTCGAGCAGCTTCGCGGCCGGCTCCAGAAGGTCCACGGCCACCAGCCGGTCCGCCATGCGCCGGATCATCTCGTCGCCGTCCGGACCGATCGGCGTGAGGTCGATGTTGTCGTAGAACAGCGCCAGCGCTTCCACCGGCGCCATCTTGTCGGCCGCGCCCTTCAGGAACAGGGTCTCGAAGGCCGCGCGCATGTCGTCCTCGGCCTGGCGCGCCAGGTCCTGGTCGCCGAAATTCTGCGCGGCCACGCGCAAGGTGGCGAGGCCCTCGCGCCACTGTTGTCCGGCGAAATAGAGCGCGCCGAGCTTGCGCAGCGTCTTCAGCTCGAGATCGTCGCCGCGCCAGCGGAAGCGTAGCGCCTCGAGCCTGTCGATGGCCGCCTTGCGGGTGAGGGCGCCCGAATTCAGGCCCGCCTCCACGCCGTCGTAGATCGCGCGCACGGCCAGCGCCTCGTCGCCGCCGTTTTCGACGGCGCTGAAGAGTTCCTGCGCGTCGCGATAGCGGCCTTCCTGCGCGTAGAGCCTGCCGCGGACGAGCTGCGCCTCCAGCGCCAGCGAATGGGGCAGGTCGCGCGGCAGGCGCGACAGCGCGGAATCGGCGCGCTCCAGGCTTCCGGTGGCGATGGCCGCACGCGCGCGCGCGATGCGGGCGCGCGCCTGCCATTCGGCCGGATAATGCTTCAGCACCGGCTCGGCCTGGTCGAGTTCCCTGCGCGCGGCGTCCCAGTTCTCCAGTCCGGCGTCGGCCAGGCCGCGCCAGAGCGCGTCGTGCTGGTCGGTGTCGAAGGCTTCGCCCGCCACCGCGTTGTGGGCGTCCTTGTAGCGCCCCATCATGAGGCTGGCGGCGGCGCGCATGGTCTGCAGGCCCGTATCGGCGGAGAGAGATGGATCGGCTTTCTGGATCTCGTCGATCAGGCCCAGCGCTTCCGCGGCCAATCCGTTGGCGAGATCGTAGCGGGCGAGCGTGAGCCGGCCGCGATTGGCGTCGTTCTCGCGGAGGCGCGCGATGTTGGCCATGAGCTTGCGCTGCGCGTCGTAGACCGGGCCGCCGGCCGCGTTCTTCCAGGCGGCGAAATCGATGAAGCTCGGGCCTTCGCCGGTCTGCGCCAGCATGGCGGCGGAATCGATGGCGGGCGCGGCCGGCGGCGTCAGCAGGAGGCCCCTGGGCCGGGTGATCAGCACGCGCGAGTCGGCGACCTTCACCGAAAGATCGTCGCTGAAGGATTTGATGACCACGCCCTGCGCCGTCGGCAGGAGCGCGAACTCCGCGTAGTTGCGCGGCTCGGTCACCGCGCGGCCGGGCGGCGCGGTGACGACGGTGAGCGTGTCGCCCGCGGCGGGATCGACGATGCTGAAGGCGTGCACCGCGCCGGGCAGGAGCGCTGCGAGCGTGGGATGGCTATCGAGGCTTTCGGGCGAGAAACCCACCGCCATGGGCGTGGTGGCGTTCTGGGCGGCGAGCGTGACGACGAGCTTTCCGCCTCCGCCGTGGGCGGCGATCTTCACCGGCGCCTTGAGCCCCACGCGCAGCACGCTTTCCGTGTCCGCGATGGACGCATCGAAGCTCGCCGGAAAATCGCCCAGCGCCGTCTTGAGCTTGAGGGGATCGATGGCCTGCTTGCCGTCGAGCACGATCCAGGCCGTCAGCCCGCGCACGAACACAGCGCCGTTGGAGGCGCCGGGGAAACTGAGGGTGACGCCTTTGGCCGTGCGCTGCGCGTCGGCGGTCTGGACGGGTGCCGTGGGCGGGGAAGGCGCGGCATCCGCCCGCGCGTCCGGTGGCGGCGATGCGCCGGATTGCGCGGGCGCCGGGTTCGCGGGCGCGGCCTGCGCCGTCCTGGAATCGGCTTTGGCCTTGCCGTCATCCGGTTTGGCGGGAGCCGGCGCCGCATCCCCCGGCCTGGCGTTCAGCTTGGCCGCGGTGTCGGCGATGGCCCGGGCCTGCGCGGACACGGTGGCGCCGGCGAGCTTCACCGCGGTGGGATGGGCGATACCGGGCGGCCTGTAGGCGGTGGCGTCGGTTTTCGGCGCCAGGATGTCGAGCACGATGTGCGCGCCGTCGCGGAAATCGTGGTAGCCGGAGGCTGCGTCGGTTTCGAACTCGAGCACCAGGCCGTTGTTCTCGACCCGCCAGCCGGTGTTCTTCACCCAGGGCGGGGAGACGCGCGCGAGCCCGTCCAGATCCGGCCGCGCCATGGCTTCGAATCGCAGCGTGAGCTTTCCCTGCCCGGGGAACACCGTGTAGGGCACGTTCCTCGGCCAGTCGAAAACGAGCCGCGTGAAATTGGAATAGGCGCCGGCGCGGATGGCGAGCACGGGCAGCCTGGCGATGTCGGTGGCGGCGGCCTGCTTCGGCGGCGGCGGAGGAAGATCGGGTGGATTGCCCGCCATCGCCGCCGGCACCAGATCGAGCGCGAAGCGGTTGCCGGAGACGCTGGTGTGCAGCCGCTCGCTCTGGACGAGCGCGATGCGCAGCGTCATGCCGTCGGGATCGAGCCGCGCGCCGGAGGCGAAGCCGCCGATGCCCTGGACGGCCGCGCCGGCATCGACGCCGACCTTGCGGTCGAATTTCACGATCGCCACGCCGTCGCTGAGCGAGGCGGTGGCATGGGCGGCGGGATCGAGGGTGAAGACGATGCGGCCATAACCGCCCTGGGCGCCGGCGGCGACGGAATCGGCGCGTGCGTGCGGCGCCGTCGCAACGACGGCGGCCAGCGCGATGCATCCGACTGCGGCCTTCATTTCGTTCCTTCGCGCGAATCGCCCGCGCCAGATCCAAAGCTACTCCTCAAGGCGATTTCTTCGCGGGCGCACCGTTGTTCGCGGGGGCGGCGGCTTGCGGCACGGGCGTCGCGCCGGGCGGCGAGGCTTCGCCCTGCGGCGCGGCGGCAGGCGCGGCCCCCGGCGAGAGGGGCGCGGCCGGCGCCAGCGCGGCGGTCTGCTGCGGAGCGGGTTGCGGCGGGTTCTGGGTCACCTTCAGGCGGTCGGCGAGGCGCACGGTCAGCTTCTGTGCCTGGTCGGCCTGCATGCCCGCCATGATCGCGCCCAGCACGTCGGGCTTCATCTGGCTGGCGACGGAGAGCAGCACGTCCTCGTTCAGGTTGTTGAAGATGCGCGCGGCGTCCTTCGGCTTCATGGAGGAATAGGTCTTCACCAGCGCGGCCAGTTGCGCCTTCTCGGCGTCGTCGCGCTGGCCGAGCAGGGCTTCGACCTGGGTCTGGAGCTGCTTGAGCTGCACGATCTTGCCGTCGACGCGCTGCTCGGCGGCCCGGATCAGGTTCTCGCGCAGATCGAGCGACTGTTCGCGCGCGTCGAGCTCCGCGCGGCGCTTGGCGAGGCTGGTGAGGACGTCCACTTCGCCGGTGCTGCTGGTCGCCGCGCCGTCATCGGCCGGGTCGCTCGACGGAGATTGCGCGGCCGCGGGTGTCGTGGCGGCGGGCGTCGTGGCGGCGGGCGAGGGCGCGGCGGCCTGCGCGCGCGCTTCCATCGTCACGTCCGTGCCTTTCAGCACAAGCAGCGCGGCGGCGATGGCGAAGACGGCGGGAAGAAGGCGCGGTTTCACCGGAGGCCCCCCGCCATCTGCGCTTGCGGCTTCAGCCGGTTCATCAGGCTCGCGGGATGGATCGCGTTCCTGGAAGAGGTTGGCGCCCCGCCCGCGATGCGCTCGGCGATGCGCTCGCCGGACGAGGTGATGACCGACAGCTCGTCGCTCAGCGCGCGGGCGGACGCGATGCGCGAATCCAGCGTCTGCGCGGCATCCGAAGCCGTGGCCTTGAGCGCGCGCAGGGAGGCGCCGGCCGAGACGATGGCGGCGTTGAGCTCGGCGATGGTCGATTTGAGCCCATCCTGGCCCTTGCGCAGGGCCGACAGCCTGCGCTCCAGCAGCGCGCAATAGACCAGCGTGGCGGCCAGCAGCGCGATCAGCGTGATCTCGACGAAGAAGGAGACGTTGAAGGTCATGGGCATGTCCTAGAGCGAGCGCGAGGCATCGGTGCGGGCGACGGCTTCGTCCACCCTGACGGCGACGGACGAGCCGACGCGGCCCATGCGCCCCTTGAGCAGGGGCACGCCGCCGCAGCGCAGCTCGATGCGGGAGTCGGGCGAGGCGTTGAGCATCATGGTCTCGCCGATCTTGAGGTTCATCACCTTGTTGAGCGACATGACCTGCTCGTCGAGGATGGCGTCGATCTCCACCCTCGTGGACCACAGCTCGGTGGCGAGATGGCTTTCCCAGATGGAGTCGCGGCCGAATTTCTCGCCCATGAACTGCTGCAGGAGCAGCTTGCGGATCGGTTCCAGCGTGGCGTAGGGCAGGAGCAGCTCCGTGCGCCCGCCGCGGTCTTCCATGTCGATCCTGAGGCGCACCAGGATGGCGGCGTTGGCGGGGCGCGCGATGGCGGCGAAGCGCGGATTGGTCTCCAGGCGGTCGAGGGTGAAGTTCACCGGCGCCAGCGGCTCGAAGGCCGCGCACATGTCCTGCAGGATCACCTCGGTCATGCGCTGGACCAGCGTGCGCTCGATGGTGGTGTAGGGGCGGCCTTCGATGCGCATCTGGGCCGTGCCGCGGCGCCCGCCCAAAAGCACGTCCACGATGGAATAGATGAGATTGGAGTCGACGGTGAAGAGCCCGTAATTGTCCAGCTCCTCGGCGCGAAACACCGCCAGGATCGCCGGCAGCGGGATCGAGTTCAGGTAGTCGCCGAAGCGGATGGAGGTGATGTTGTCCAGGCTCACCTCGACATTGTCGGAGGTGAAGTTGCGCAAGGACGTCGTCATCAGCCGCACCAGGCGGTCGAAGACGATTTCCAGCATCGGCAGGCGCTCGTAGGAAACCAGCGCCGAATTGATGATGGCGCGGACGCCGGACTTGTCCTGCAGCTGCTCGTCGTTGGAATCGAAGCCCAGAAGGCTGTCGATCTCCTCCTGGTTCAGGATGCGTTCGGCGGTGCCGCCGCCCGCGCCGGCCGCGGCCCCCTCGCCCTCGGGCGCGGCCGCGCCCTCGGCTGCCGGCTGCGCGGCGTCGCTGCCTTCGGCGGTTGGTTCGGTATTTTCGGTTTCGTCGGCCATGTGATCCTACTGAACGATCATTTCCTTGAGCAGCACGTCCTTCACCGGGTACGGCGCGGCGGCCACGTTGATGCGGCGGAGGAGCTCTTCCTTGAGGCGCAGCACGCCCGCGGAGCCGTGCAGGTCGTCGACCCGCAATTCGCGCAAATAGCCCTGGAACTGGTCCACGATGCGCGGCGTCACCGCCTGCAGCGCCGCCTTCTCGTCCGCGCTGGCCATCTCCAGCGACACCGAAAGCTTGAGATAGGCCGAGGAGCCGTCGGGATTGGTGATGTTCACCACGATGTCGGGCAAGTCGTAGAAGGCGACATTGGGCGGGATCACGGGAACCGGCGACGCCGCCACCTTGGCGTCCTTGGCGGCCGAGCCGCTGAAAAAGAAGAAATAAGCACCCGCGCCGCCGCCGACGAGAACGAGCAATGCGCCCGCCGCGACGATCAGGAGCTTCCTGTTGCCGAGGAGCTTCTTGACGAAACCCTGTTTCGCCGCGGCCTCTTCGGGCGCGGCTTCGCCTTCGCCGTCCTCGGTCTCGGGTGTGTCCTTCGCCATGCCGGCCTCTTCGCTGTCCCGGGCCGAGTGTGAGGCAGTTGTGGTTAAGGACTGGTGTTTATGACCGCCCAGGCCCGGCAATCTTTGCCGTCGCGCGCCGCGGCCGTCGGCGAAAGCCCTTGCAAATCAAGGTTTCCGCGCTGGCACGGCCGCTGCACAGACCGGTCCACGGACCAGAAGGGGCCGAAGGACACCGTCCATGGACAACACGCTGCTCGTCAGCCTTTCGCAACAGCTCGCATCCTTCCGCTCGATGGAGGTGATCGCGAACAATCTCGCCAACGCCGACACGCCCGCCTTCAAGCGCGAGAGCGCGATGTTCCAGGAATATGTGGAGCAGGTCACTCCGGCGGAAGGCGAGACCGGCAGCCAGCAGATCAGCTTCGTGAAGGACGCCGGCACCGCGCGCGACCTGAACCAGGGCCATGTCAGCGTCACCAACGCGCCGTTCGATTTCGCCATCAACGGCAAGGGCTATTTCACCGTCCAGACCGCCAGCGGCCCGCGTTACACCCGCAACGGCCACTTCACCATGGACGCCTCCGGTCGGCTCGTCACCTCCGACGGCGATCCGCTTCAGGGCGACGGCGGCGACATCACCATCGCGCCGGAGGATGGCGACATCCACGTCGCGGCCGACGGCACGGTGAGCGGCCTCAAGGGCCAGATCGGCAAGATCAAGCTGGTGCAGTTCGACGATGAGGCCGCGCTCGTCAACCAGGGCGCCAGCCTCTATTCCACCGACCAGCAGCCCAAGGACGTGGAAAAGCCCGTCATCCAGCAGGGCGCGATCGAAGCCTCCAACGTCTCGCCCGTCATCGAGATCAGCCACATGATCCAGGTGATGCGCGCCTACCAGGCCACCGCCAACCTCACCCAGTCCCAGGAAGACATGCTGCGCAACGCCATCGACAAGCTGGCCGGGACGCAGAGCTAAGGAGCATCAGACATGCGCGCACTCGACATCGCCTCGACCGGAATGCTCGCGCAGCAGACCAACGTGGAAGTGATCGCGAACAATCTCGCGAACATGAACACCACCGGCTACAAGCAGCAGCGCGCCGAATTCCAGGACCTGCTCTACCAGAACATCGAGCAGCCGGGCGCGCAGACCTCCGATTCCGGCACCTTGCTGCCCTCGGGCATCCAGCTCGGCGCGGGCGTGCGCACGGCGGCGGTCTACCGCATCACCTCCCAGGGCAACCTCGCCTCGACCTCCAATCCGCTGGATCTCGCCATTCAGGGCTCCGGCTATTTCCACATCACGATGCCCGACGGGTCGGACGCCTATACCCGCGCGGGCAATTTCGCGCTGTCGCCGTCGGGGGAGATCGTCACCGACAAGGGCTACACCGTGGCGCCGGGCGTCGCGGTGCCGTCCAACGCGCTCTCCGTCACCATCAACGCGCAGGGCCAGGTCCAGGCCACCGTCCCCGGCCAGACCGCGCCGCAGACGCTGGGCCAGCTCGAGCTGGTGCGCTTCCCCAACGAGGCTGGCCTCAACGCGCTGGGCGACAACCTGCTCACCGAGACCGCGTCCTCCGGTTCGCCGCAGGCCGGCATCCCGGGCTCGACCGGTTACGGCACGATCCAGCAGGGCTATCTGGAAACCTCCAACGTCAACCCGGTGGAGGAGATCACCTCGCTGATCACCGCCCAGCGCGCCTACGAGATGAACTCCAAGGTCGTCAGCGCGGCGGACCAGATGCTGCAGACCACTTCGCAGATGGGGAACGGGTGATGCGCGCGCTGCTTTTCCTGATGAGCCTCGCCGTCATCGCCGTCGTGATGCCGGCCTATGCGGCGCCCGCCGTTCAAAGCTGGCGCATCGTGGTGCCGAGCCACGACGTGCCCCGCGGCGCCACGCTGGGCGATTCCGACCTCGAATACCAGGACGTGGACGCGGCCCAGGTCCAGCCCGGCGTCGTCACCTCGATGAACGCGCTCGACGGCATGCAGACCCGCCGCCTCCTGCGCGCGGGCGAACCCGTGCGGCCGGACGACGTGCGCAAGCCCATCCTCGTCACCAAGGGCCAGACCGTGACGATGACCTTCGACGCGCCCGGCATCACCCTGACGGCGACGGGCAAGGCGCTCACCGAGGGCGGGCTGGGCGAGACCGTCACCATCCAGAACCCGGTCTCGTTCCGCCAGATCACCGGCGTCGTCACGGGCGCCGGCGAAGTCCGCGCGGGCGACGTCATCAACGTCTCCGGCGAGCTCGCCTTCAAATGAAGTCCCGGCCAACGAGAAAGACAAGAACCATGCGTCATCTGAGGAATTTCGCGAGCCTCGCCGTGCTCGCCACCGCGCTTGGCGGCTGCGGCGCCATCGACCGGGTGGAGAACATCGGCCGGCCGCCCGCCATGTCGCCGATCAACGTGCCGCCGACCCAGCCCGTCTCGGTGCCGCTGCCGCCGCCGCCGCCGGCCTATCGCGAGGCCAACGCGCTGTGGGTGCCGGGCTCGCACAGCTTCTTCCACGATCCGCGCGCCAGCCATGTCGGCGACCTGCTGACCATCGACATCACCATCGCCGACGCCGCCAAGCTCTCCGACACCACCTCGCGCACGCGCACCAACTCCGACGACGCCAACCTCACCAATTTCTTCGGGCTGGAGAACAAGCTGCAGAAGGCGCTGGGCTCCGATCCGTCGAGCCTGGTGAAGATGGGGTCGGACACCTCAAACGTCGGCGCCGGCGCCATCGACCGCTCGGAGTCGGTGAACCTCACGCTGGCGGCGATCGTCACCCAGACGCTGGCCAACGGCAATCTCGTGGTCAGCGGCCACCAGCAGGTGCGCGTCAACAACGAGATGCGCGACCTGCAGATCGCCGGGATCGTGCGGCCCGAGGACATCACCCAGGACAACACCGTCAACCTCGACCAGATCGCCGAGGCCCGCGTCTCCTATGGCGGCCAGGGCCAGATCATGGACATGCAGCAGCCGCGCTACGGCAGCCAGCTCTACGACATCCTGATGCCGTTCTGATCCGGAATACGGACGACAGAAAATACGGACGACGGAATACGGGGATCGGCTCTCTTTTCCGGTCCCTGTTCCTCGCAGTCCGATTCAATCGTCCCGGTAGACCTTCTCGCGGCGCTCGTGGCGTTCCTGGGCTTCGATCGACAATGTCGCGATCGGGCGGGCGTCGAGGCGCTTCAGCGAAATCGGCTCGCCGGTCTCCTCGCAGAAACCGTAGGAGCCGTCTTCCAGGCGGCGCAGCGCCGAATCGATCTTGGCGATGAGCTTGCGCTGGCGGTCGCGGGTCCTGAGCTCGAGCTGGCGTTCGGCCTCGGTGGAGGCGCGATCGGCCAGGTCGGCGAAGGGCGTGGTCTCGGTCTGCAGGTTCTGGATGGTCTCGCGGCTCTCGCGCAGGATGTCTTCCTTCCAGCGCATGAGCTTGCGGCGGAAATACTCCCGCTGCCGCTCGTTCATGAAGGGCTCGCTTTCCGTGGGCCGGTAGCCGGACGGAAGTTCAATACCCATGAGCACACCCCTTGTGGCGATTCGCCCGAGCTTGAGAGGCGGGGGTTATACAGGCGCCCCCCGCCGTCCCGCAAATGGATTTCGAGGCCGCCATGGTCCAAAATTTCACATTTGCGACAGGCAGTTAAGGATATTCGGGCATGGGCGGGCCGGCTCCCGCCGTGCCGCTGCCGGGCGGCGGGTCAGGCGACCGCCCGGTCGGCCTGCTCGAGCTTGGCCAGTTCCACGCGCGCCCGCAATTCGATCTCGTCCAGCACGGTCTGGAGCTTGGGATCGGAGAAGGTCTCGTGCCGGCGCGACACCGCGCTGGCCAGCCGGTTGAGGGTGGCGCGGGGGATGCCGCCGGAGAGGAGCCCGTCGCGCACGTCGTCGAGCAGGCCGAGCAGCTGTTCGCCGCGGGCAACGCCCTTGGACGGGCCGGAGGTCGAGTCGTCGATGTTCTGCAGCGTGAGGATGGTCTCCACCGCCGCGAGCGGGCCCGGTGCCGCGATGGTCGCGGCGCGCGGCTGCTCGTGCGTTTCGGAAACCGAAAAGCCTTGCGCCCCCGCGCCGCCCCTGGCGATGCGGCGGATGTTCGACGCCTCGACGCGTCCGGTGCTCTTGATCTCCATGGGCGTGAAGTCCCATTGCGACAGCGAACCATCGCGCGGCATGGTTAAGATTGCGTTTCCTTCGGGGCTCGCCCTTTCGGGCTCGCGCCTCAGGATGACGGCAACGCCCGCTCCGAACGCGTCATGCTGAGGTGCGCGGCGCAAGCCGCGCCCCGAAGCATCACCCCCGATGATATGGATGCCCGCCCAGGATGGTCAGGGCGCGGTAGATCTGTTCGCACAGCATCGCGCGGACCAGCAGGTGGGGCCAGATCTGGGGGCCGAAGGCGAGGCTGCGTCCGGCCTTGACGCTCTGGGGCAGCGCCAGCCCGTCCGGTCCGCCGATGACGAAGACCAGGTCGCGGGCGCCCGCGTCGCGCATCGCGCCCAGCATCTCGGCGAAGTCCTCGCTGGTCATGCCCTTGCCGCGGGCGTCGAGCACGATGACATGGCCGCCCTGCGGAATGCGCTCGGCGAGCTTCTCGCCCTCGGCGGCCATGCGCGCGCGGGCCTCGCGCAGCTTGGAGACCGCGATTTCCTCCACGGTGACGGCATTGAACCCCAGCCGCCTTCCGAAGGCGCGCGCGCGGCCGCAGAAATCCTCCGTCATCGCGCCTTCCGGCGTGCCGCGGGCGATGCCGACGGCGAGGATGTGCAGACGCATCGATCAGCCCGCGCGCCGTTTCGGCTCCGGTACGTTCCACATGCCTTCGAGGTCGTAGTACGCGCGCACCTCCGGGCGGAAGACGTGCACGATCACGTCGCCGGCATCGACCAGCGCCCAGTCGCCCTGCGCCGCGCCGTCCACCGGCCGCGTGCCGTAGCCGGTTTCCTTCAGCCGCCGCGCCAGGTTCTCCGCGATGGAAGCGACATGGCGGGTGGAGCGGCCGCTGGCGATGACGATGGCGTCGGCGAGCGAAGAGCGGCCGGCCAGGTCGATGGTCGCGACGTCTTCGGCCTTGTCTTCGTCGAGCGATGCGAGAATGCGGGAAAGGAGCGCGCGCTCCTCAGGGTTCTCGGAAGCCTTGGCGGCCTTCCTGGCGCGCACGGCGCCCTTCTTCGCGGTGGGAATCTTGGAACGCTCCTGAACTCGCGGCGAACCTATCACGCGGGAATGATACGCAACAGGGCCTCGTCGCGGGCGGTCCTGGCGCGGATGGCGGTGGAACTGGCGCCGCTGCGCCGCCCATCCAGCACCACCAGGCAGGGCGGGCTGGCCGTCGCCAGATGCCTGAGCGCGCTCCTGTCGCGGCGGGAGCAGACGAAGCGCTGCGCCGCCTTGGCATGAAGGGTCGCCAGCGTGGAGCCGGGCCGCATCACCACCGCGATCGGCACGCTCAGCGCGATGTCGGCCCAGCGCTTCCAGCGGCGGAAGCCCTGGAGATTGTCCGTGCCCATGAGCCAGACGAAATGGACCTGTGGGAACCGGCGCTTGAGCGCCGTCAACGTGTCGATGGTGTAGCGGGTGCCGAACGCGGTTTCGACATCGACGATGGCGATGCGCGGATGCTGCTCGAACCTGTCCGCCGCCACCGCGATGCGCTCGCACAGCGGCGCCATGCCCGCGGCGGGCTTGAGCGGGTTCTGCGGCGCCACCAGCCACCACACATAATCGAGTCCGAGCCGCTTCAGCGCCGTCTCGGTGACGTGCAGGTGGCCCTCATGCGCCGGATTGAACGACCCGCCGAGCAGCCCGATCTTCATCCCCGGCGCGACGGGTCCGGGCGGACGCAGCCAATGCGCGGAACGCTGTTTCATGGGAGGATTATAGACGACGGCGAGGCCGGAAGAAGATCACGCCGGTTCCCGACCTCCGATACCCGCCATGGCCGGCGCGCGCGGGCCATGACACCTGAAAGGGAGAGGCGGCGATCGGCTAGGGCGCCCACGCGCCCTTCGCCGCGCCTTTCGCTTTCGGCTTGCGGGCGTTGCCGATCAGCTTCGCCAGCGCGCGCAGCACCTCGTCGACGCCTTCGCCCGACACGCCGGACATGAGATGCACCTGGGCGCCGCTCGCCTTCTCCAGCGAGGCGCGCTTCCTGGCCAGCGCGGATTTCGGGATGGAGTCGATCTTGTTGAGCACCACGATTTCCGGCTTCTCGGCAAGCCCGCGGCCATAGGCCCTAAGCTCGCCGCGGATGGTGGCGTAGGCCTTGGCGATGCCGGTTTGCGCGCCGTCGACGAGATGCAGGATGGCGCCGCAGCGCTCGGCGTGGCCGAGGAATCGGTCGCCCAGGCCCGCGCCTTCATGCGCGCCCTCGATGAGGCCGGGCAGGTCGGCCACCACGAAGTCGGTCGCGCCCGTGCGCACCATGCCGAGCTGCGGATTGAGCGTGGTGAAGGGATAGCCCGCGATCCTGGGCCGCGCGGCGGAGACGCGCGACAGGAAGGTCGATTTGCCCGCGTTGGGCAATCCGATCAGCCCCACATCGGCGATCAGCTTCAGCCGCAGGACGATCGTCTTCTCCTCGCCGGGCTGGCCGGGATTGGCATGGCGCGGGGCGCGGTTGGTGGGGCTCTTGAAATGGGCGTTGCCGAAGCCGCCATTGCCGCCCTTGAGCAGCATCACGCGGTCGCCCGCATGCGCGAGATCGGCGATGGGCGTCTCGCCGTCCTCCTCGTAGATCTCCGTGCCCACCGGCACGCGCAGGGTGGCGTCCTCGCCATTGGCGCCGCTCATCTGCTTGCCCATGCCGGGGCCGCCGTTTTTGGCGCGCAGATGCTGGCGGTAGCGGTAGTCGATGAGGGTGTTGAGGTTCTCGACGGCTTCGGCCCACACGTCCCCGCCGCGCCCGCCGTCGCCGCCCCAGGGCCCGCCGAACTCGATGAACTTCTCGCGCCGGAACGCGACGCAGCCATTCCCGCCCGAACCGGACGCGATATGGACCTTCGCCTCGTCGAGAAATTTCATCGGGTCACCGAAAGCGGATCCAGGCGGAGCCGCCAAGCCGCATGAATCGACCGTTCCTCGCTCATGCGGCCTGCTTTCGCGTTTGGGAGAAGGCGTCCGGGGTCAGCGTCACGGTGTGGCAATAGACGGCATGGCCGCGCGCCCTGCAATCGCGCCGGTCCGCGCCGGTCAGGACGAAGCCGGTCTTCTCCAGCACCCGGCCGGACGCCGGATTGTCGTGGAACCAGCCGGCCAGGAGCCGCTCGGCCCTGAGCTCGCGGAAGCCGAAGCTCGCCAGCCTTCGCGCGGCCTCGCTCGCATAGCCGTGGCCCCAGAACGGCCTGCCGAGCCAGTAGCCCAGCTCGAAATAGCCGTGCTCGCGCAGGTGCAGCCCGCAGCCGCCCAGGAACGCGCCGTCGGATTTTCGCGTGACGGCGAAGTTGAAGTCGGTGCCGGCGGCGCGGCCCTCCTTCACCTTCTCCAAAAAGAACCCGGCATCGGCCCGCGTGTAGGGATGCGGCAGCCGGCTCAGATTCTTGGCGACGTCGTAGTCGTTCGCCAGCTGCGTGAGCGCATCGGCATCCGCCTCGATCGGCGGGCGCAACAGCAGGCGTTCGGTTTCCAGTTCGCAACAGGACATGACACGTTCCCCCGTCAAGGGCCTCCTTCAGCGAGGGAACAAAAAAGGGAAGATGGCGGACCACCTTCCCTCGTCGCGATGAGCCGCCAATTCGTTGGCGGCTTTTGGGGCGCCGCCCTATCCCGCCTGCTTCGCCGGGGCATTCATCGCCACCACCGAAACATAGGTGCGGCGCTTGAAGCCCGAGCGGAATTGGACGTGGCCGCCCGTCGTGGCGAAAATCGTGTGGTCCTTGCCCATGGCGACGTTGGTGCCGGGATGGAACCTGGTGCCGCGCTGGCGCACGATGATGTTTCCGGCTTCGGCGGCCTGGCCGCCGAAAATCTTCACGCCCAGCATCTTGGGGTTGGAGTCGCGCCCGTTGCGCGATGAGCCGCCCGCTTTCTTGTGCGCCATAGTCTGCTCCTCAGCCCGCGGTGATGCCGGTGATCTTCACCGTCGTCAGCGTCTGGCGGTGGCCGCGCTTGCGGTGGGTGTTCTTGCGGCGCTTCTTCTTGAAGGCGATGACCTTGGGGCCCTTCTTGGTCTCGACGATCTCCGCGGTCACCGAGGCGCCCGACACCAGCGGGGCGCCGTGCCTGGGCGCGTCGCCGCCCACCATCAGCACTTCGCCGAAGGTGATGGTGCCGCCGGCATCGCCGATCAGCTTTTCGACCGCGATGACGTCGCCGTTCGCGACCTTGTACTGCTTCCCGCCGGTGCGGATGACCGCGAACATGACCCTAAGTCCTTGGAATTATTACGTTCCCGCCCCGACCCCTGTCGCGCGGGAGGCGGGGAATATACCGATCGAAGGGGGTGGGTCAAGCTGGCGCCGATCCCGGCATGGGCCGCCTGCGGGAACCGGAGCCGGGATCGGGTGTTTTCACCGCGCCATGCGGAGGGGATTTCGATGCGTGGGGTGGTGGCGGCGGCTGTTTTGCTGGGGATGTGTTCGGGTCTGGCCGGCGCGGACGCGGCGTCGGCGGACGATGGGCCCAGGCCGGAGCGCGGCACCATCAGCTTCCTGTTCGAGAACGACATCTTCTATCGCACCGACCGCGACTACACGAACGGCGTCCTGCTCGCCTGGACCTCCGCGCCGGCCGACACGCCGGATTTCGCGGTGCGCTGGGCGCGCGCCTTGCCGTTCTTCGCCCAGTCCGGCGAGGTGCGGACCTCCGTGGCGCTGGGCCAGGACATCTACACGCCCGACAACATCAAGCTGGCCAACCCGCCCCCCGGCGCGCGGCCCTACGCCGGATTCCTCTACGCGAATTTCGGCCTCATCGACAAAACCGAGAGCCGGCTCGACCAGCTGCAGCTGACGCTGGGTGTCGTGGGTCCGGATTCGCTGGCGGAAGAGACGCAGAAATTCGTGCACAAGCTCCTGGGCGACCAGACGCCCGAAGGCTGGCGCACCCAGCTGCGCAACGAGCCCGGCGTGGTGCTCACCTATGAGCGCAGCTGGAAGCTGATCCCGCCGCGCTCTTTCGCGGGCCTGTTGTTCGACGTCGAGCCGCATGCGGGCGCGGCCGTCGGCAACGTCTACGATTACGTCAATGCCGGCGCCATGGCGCGCATCGGCTTCCCGCTGCCGGACGACTACGGCCCCTTGCGCATCGAGCCCTCGCTGCCGGGTTCCAACTTCTTCGAGCCCGCCGGACAGTTTGGAATCTATGCCTTCGTGGGCGTGGATGGGCGCGCGGTGGCGCGCAACCTCTTTCTCGACGGCAACACCTGGACGGCGAGCCGCCATGTCGACAAGAACGTCTTCGTGGGCGATCTCCAGCTCGGCGCCGCGATCACGACCCGCAGCTGGCGGCTGACCTTCACCCATGTCTTCCGCACGAAGGAATTCTGCACCCAGAAGAATTCCGACCAGTTCGGCGCGATCAACCTGTCGATCCGCTATTGATGCGGATTGGCCTATTTCACCCCGCCCAGCCTGCAGATATGCGCCCATTCGGCGTCCGTCACGGGCTGGACGGAGAGGCGCGGTTCGCGGACGAGCACCATGCCCTTCAGCCTGGCGTCCGCCTTCACCGCGGCCAGCGTGACGGGTCTGGGCACGTCCTTCACCGCCTTGACGTCGACAAGGCCGAATTTGCCGCTCTCGTCTGTGGGATCGGGCTTGTATTCGGCGACGACCTCGACGATGCCGACGATCTGCTTCTCCTCGCCGGTATGATAGAAGAAGCCGAGATCGCCCTTCTTCATCGCCTTCATGTGCCTGGCGGCGGCGTAGTTGCGCACGCCGCTCCAGGGCTCGCCCCGGGCGCCGCGCTTCTTCTGCATCTCCCAGGAAAACGTCTCGGGCTCGGTCTTGAACAGCCAGTGCGCCATCAGAATTCGACCCCCTTGGGATTGAAGGTGAGCTTCCACGGGCGGATATCGGACGAGGCGAACAGTCCCGCCCTGGCATAAGGATCGTTCGCGGCCCAGGCCTTCGCCGCGTCGATATCCGCCGCCTCGAAGACGATCATGCTGCCCGCCATGTCGCCCTTCGCGTCCAGGAACGGGCCGCCCAGCCTGATGCAGCCGGTGGATTTCGCGTACTCGAAATGCGCCGCGCGCGTGGCCAGGCGAAGCTCCAGCGAATTGGGCTTGTCCACCGCGGTGAGCACGAACAGCATGAGCGTCTCCCGATTTGGTCCTATTCCGCCTTCAGCGGGCGCGCCATCAGCCGCGGGATGGCGGCTTCGAGCGTGAGCGTTCCGGAAAGTATATCGGCAATGGCGTGCGCGATGGGAAGATCGATCGCCTCCGCGCGGGCGCGCGCCGTCAGCGCGGGCGCGGTCTGCGCGCCTTCCGCCAGCGGGCTTCCGGGCGCGAAGAGGTCTTCGCGCTTCGCGCCCTGGCCGAGATTGAAGCCGAAGGCGTAGTTGCGCGAATTGGGGCTGGTGGCGGTGAGCACCAGATCGCCGAGGCCCGACAGGCCCATCAGCGTTTCGGACCGGGCGCCGATCTTCTCGCCCAGCCGGCAGAGCTCCGCGAAGCTGCGCGCGAGCAGCGCGGCGCGCGCGCTGTCGCCCAGCCCCATGCCCGCGACGATGCCGCAGCCGATGGCGTAGACGTTCTTCGCCGCGCCGCCGAGCGCCACGCCGGCGAGATCGTCGCTGGCATAGGGGCGGAACGTCGGATGGCTCAGCGAAGCCTGAAGCCGTACCGCGATTTCCATGCGCGCCGCCACCGTCACCGCGGTGGGAAGCCGGCGCGCCACGTCCCTGGCGAAGGACGGGCCGGAGAGGATGGCGGGTTCGCAGGCCGGCGCGCATTCACCCAGCACTTCGGTGAGGAACCGGCCGGTGCCCCGCTCGATGCCCTTGGCGCAGAGAACCAGCGGCACGTGCCTGGCCAGATGCGGCACCAGCGCGGCCAATGCCGCGCGCAGATGCTGGGCCGGCGCGACCAGAAGAATGGCCTCCGCGCCGGCGAGCGTCGCGATGTCCTGTGTGGGCGCGATCGCTTCGGGCAGGCGCGCGCCGGAAAGAAACGGGGTGTTTTCGCGTTTCGATCTGATCGAATCGCACACCTCGGGCTCGCGGGCCCAGAGGGTGACGTTGCGGCCCGCCTCGGCCGCCACCAGTGCCAGCGCCGTTCCCCAGGAACCCGCGCCCAGAACGCCGATATGGCTGTAAGGCTCTGGATTTGATGAATTTTTATTCAAGATCCCTGCCTTTCCTGGCCTTTTTGCATGCGCGAAGATTGAACGATTTGTTGATTATTCAGAAATTTGCCCTATCTTAAAGGGACAAAACAACAAGACACGATTGGGGAAGAAACGCGATGGCCATGGCCGAGAAGGATGCCGTACGTACCCAGATCATCGAAGCCGCCAAGAAGCGGTTTTCGCATTTCGGTTACACCAAGACCACCATGGCGGAGATCGCCTCGGACTGCAGCATGTCGCCGGGCAATCTCTACCGCTTCTTCCCCGGCAAGCTCGACATCGCGGAAGCCATCGCGAGCGAAGACTACGAAACCCATCTCACGCAGGCGCGCAAGCTCGCGATCGCGCCGAACAAGGACGGGCGCCAGCGGCTGCACGATCTGCTGTTCGAGGAGTTGCGCCGCACATACCACAAGCTCGAAAAGGATCCGCGCGTTCTCGAGATGGCCAACGTCATCGGCCATGAGCGGCCCCAGTTCGTGAACTGGATGCTGGCCAACGAGCGCAAGATCCTGGTGGAGCTGCTGGAGGAATCCGAGCGCCGCGGCGAGTTCGTGCCGCCCGGCGACAAGGACGAAATCGCCGAGATGATCCAGTCCGCCACCATGAAGTTCCGCTATCCGCAGCTGTGGTCGAAGCTGACGCTGCCCAAGCTCGAGCGCGAACTGGAAGGTGTGCTCAACCTCCTGATCGAGGGCCTCTGCCCCATGCGCCGCGCCGCCCGCACCGAGGCGGCGTAGTCCGGCATTCGCCACGCGGGGGGAATTCGGCTAAACGTCATGGCCGCGACCGCGCGGAGCGCGGCCCGCGCGCAGGCTTTCGTGGCGGCCATCCATTTGCCAGAAACCCGGCGGATGCTGACACGCATCTGGAAAATGGCCGGCCGGGACGGGCCTGGCGCCATGACGGCTTTCGGGAACTCGGATGACACGCCCAGCAATCCTCTTCATCGCCGCGCTGTCCCTGCTCGCCGCCGCGCCGGCCTTCGCGCGCGCGCTCACCCGCGCCGAGCAGGACGAGCTGGACAGGATCAGCGACGCCTACAACGCGATGCATTCGCTGGAGGCGAGCTTCGCGCAGATCGGGCCGGACGGGGAGATCAAGGAAGGCAAGGTCTACATCAAGAAGCCCGGCGACATGCGCTTCGAATACGCGCCCCCCGCCGACACGCTGGTGGTCTGCGACGGGCTCGACATCGCGGTGTTCAACCTCAAGCTCCACACCGTCGACCGCTATCCGCTCTCCACCACGCCGCTTGCCATCCTGCTTTCGGACCACGTCAATCTCGCGGGCAGCAACGTGGTCACGGGCATCGCGCACCAGCCCGGCCAGGTGATAGTGGACGCGCGCTCCTCGGACCGGCGCGTCAGCGGCCGGATCGAGATGGTGTTCTCCGATCCAGGCTACCAGCTGCGGCAATGGACGGTGACCGACCCGCAAGGCCTCACCACCACCGTCACGCTCAGCAATCTCAGGACCGGCGTGGATCTGCCCGACAACATCTTCTCGCTCAAGGGCCGGAGCGGGAACTAGGCCCGCTATCCCGGCCGCGCGCATTGTTGGGCCAACCATCGCATGCTAGCCATTCGGCCATGAGCACACGCCGCCCGATCGTCGGCATTCCGTGCGACCATCGCAAGGTGGGCGATCATCCGTTTCATGTCGCGGGCGAGAAATACATCGCCGCGGTGCGCGACGGCGCCGGCGCGCTGCCCTTCCTCATCCCGGTGCTGCCCGAGCCCATCGCGCCGGAGGAAATTCTCGACAGGATCGACGGGCTGCTCTTCACCGGCTCGCCCTCGAACGTCGCGCCGCGCCGCTATGGCGGCCCCGCGCCGCGCGACGGCGTGATGCAGGACGAGAACCGCGACGCCACCACGCTGCCGCTGCTCGAGGCCGCCATCGCGCGCGCCGTGCCCACGCTCTGCATCTGCCGCGGCTTCCAGGAGCTCAACGTGGCGATGGGCGGCACGCTGCACCAGCACGTGGAGGAACAGCCCGGCCGCATCGACCACCGCGAGAACGACGACGATTCGCTGGACGTGCGCTACGGCCCCGCCCACGAGGTGCGCGTCGCGAAGGACGGCCTGCTTGCCCGCGTGGTCGCGGAACATGCCTTCCAGGTGAATTCGCTGCACAGCCAGGGGATCGATCGCCTCGCCGCGCCGTTGCATGCCGATGCGGTGGCGCCCGATGGGACCATAGAAGCCGTGTCGATGCCGGCGGCGAAAGGCTTTCTTCTCGGGGTGCAGTGGCATCCCGAATGGCGCTGGTGGGACAATCCCGTCAGCCGCGAAATTTTTTCCGCCTTCGGCAAGGCGCTGCGCGGGGCGCAAACATAAAGGAGCCGCTGCCATGCGCGGCCGTTCGATCGTTTTCGTCCTCGCCGGGCTGGCGCTCGCCGCCTGCGGCAAGTTCAACGCGCCGGAGCCCGCGCGCACGCCGCCGCCGCCCGCGCCGCCGATCCCGCTTTCGACCGTCTCGGCCACGCTCACCGTGCCGATGGGCGAGCTGATTCGCGCGGTCAATGAGAAGACGGCGAACCAGCTGGCCCGGGCGAAGGACCAGCCGGCAAATTGCGGCATCGCCAAATGCAAGCTCGATCTCCTCGCCACCCGCACCGGCCCGATCACGGGCGGCACGGAAGACGGGCGCATCACCCTGTCGCTGCCGTTCCACATCGACGCGGACGTGAAGCTGAAGGCGCTGTTCAGGATCAAGGCGCATGCCTCGACCGACGGCGTGGCCCGCGCCGCCACCACGCTTGGCATCGGTCCGGACTGGCAGCTCGTCACGCACACGCAAGGCGACGTGCAGATGTCCAATGCGGAGGTGAATCTCGGTCCGCTCAAGGCGACGCTGACGGATCTGTGGAACCACAACGACCGGCATCTCTCCGATCCCCTGTTCCAGGCGCTGGACAGGCGGCTGCCCGAGCAGCTCAAGATCAGGCCCGCCATCCAGAAGCTGTGGGCCAGGGCGTTCGAGCCCATCCGCGTGGGCAAGCGGCCCGAGGCGTGGCTCCTGCTTTCGCCCGAGCGCGCGCTGGTGGGCGAGCCGATCGTCTCCGGCAACCAGGTGACGCTGTCCGTCGGCGTGGAAGGCCAGGCGCGCGTGGTGCTGGGCGCCAGGCCCGCGCCGCCCGAAGTCATTCCGCCGCTTCCCGCGCCGGGCCGGCTGGGCGCGCCGTCCAACCGCTTCTCCTTCGTGGTGCCGGTGACGCTGCCTTATGACGAAGCGGCGAGGCTCGCGCTGGCGCGGCTCCAGAAGAAGCCGCCCCGCATCAAGGGCGCGAACATCAAGTTCGACAGGCTGGAGATTCTCCCCTCCGGCCAGGACGTGATCGTGTCCACGCATTTCTGCGTGGGCGAAAGCTGGGATCCGTTCGGCTGGTTCACGTCCTGCGGCACCGGCTATCTGCGCGGCGTGCCGAAGTTCGATTCCGCCAACGGCACGATCCGGGTGACGAACATGCACTACGACGTGGCCACGGAAGGCGCGATCCTGGCGGCGATGAAGTTCCTCGCCGGCGACGAGCTCGGCCGGGCGCTGGAGAAGAATCTCGTCTTCTCCGTGGCAACGGATCTGGACAAGCTGGACGACGAAGTCCGCGCCGCGCTCGCCAAGCCGCAGGGCAAGGGCATCCAGATCCGCGGCACCATCGATCGCTTCGGCACCCCCACCCTCACCTGGACCGACACCGGCTTCCTCGCCGAGTTCCCCGCGGAGGGGACGGTGGAGACCGGCCTCGATTTTGAGAACTTGGAACGGTGAGCAACCAATAACCTCCCCTTGTGGGGAGGTCGAAAAATTCGAGCGAAGCGAGAATTTTTCGGGTGGGGGCGCGGTGGCGAAAGCACGGCACCACTCCCCCGCCCCGAAAAACGCTCCGTGTTTTTCGACTCGCCCACCAGGGGCGGGTTCAAGATGCCCTTGACATTCCGTAAGCAGTAACTTACTGTAAGCTATGACTTACGGAAGTGCCCTTGCCGCGCTTGCAGATCCCACTCGCCGCCGGGTGTTCGAGCGGCTGAGGCATGGCGGGCTGCCGGTGGCGCGGATCGCCGCGGGGCTGCCGGTCAGCCGCCCCGCGGTGTCGCAGCACCTGAAGGTCCTCAAGGACGCGGGGCTGGTGCGCGAGGAACGCGACGGCACGCGCCGTATCTACGCCATCGATCCCGCGGGGCTGGGCCAGCTCCGCCGCTGGCTCGATCAGTTCTGGGACGAAGCGCTGGACGCTTTCCGCGCCGAGGCCGAACGCCAACATCGCGAAGGGGAAAACACATGAACGCGCCTGCCCGCATCACGCCCGCGCCCGTGCGCAAATCCATCACCGTCAAGGCGCCGCGCGACACGGCCTTCCGCGTCTTCACCGCCAATATCGGCCAGTGGTGGCCAAAGAGCCATCATATCGGCGCGGCTCCGCTCAAGACCGTGCGCATCGAGCCCTTCGCGGGGGGACGCTGGTATCAAGTCAGCGAAGACGGCAGCGAATACGACAACGGCCATGTCCGCGTGTGGCAGCCGCCGGAGCACGTCGTGATGACATGGCGGCTCAATTCCAAATTCCAGATCGACGACACGATCGACAGCGAGGTGGACGTGCGCTTCCTCGCCGACGGCGCGGATGCGACGCGCGTGGAGCTCGAGCATCGCGTCACCGCGGTGGACGGCGAAGCCATTGCCGCCGCCGTGGGCGCGCCCAATGGCTGGACGGGCATCCTCGCCGTCTATGCCGAGGCCGTGGAGGGCGGATGAGATGGACCCGCGCGATTTTCGAAATCTTCTCATCGGCGCGGCCGTCGCCTTGCCGCTGATCCTGGCCAAACCCGGCTGCGCGGAAATCATGGGCGTGTCGCCCAGCGGATTTTCGTCCGTCGCCGCCGTCCATATCGCCGCCCCGCCGGACGAGGTCTACGACGCCCTCGTCACGCCGTCGAAATGGTGGAGTTCCGATCACACGTTCTCCGGCGATGCGAAGAACATCCGGATTTTCCGGTCTCGATTGATGGAGAAACGCACATGACGCTCAAGCTTCACGTCTTCCCGCCCAGCCCGCGCGCCTTCAAGACCCTGCTGGTGGCCAACCATCTCGGCCTCGACTACGAGATGCGGGTGCTCAACTTCGCCGCGGGCGAACACCGCACGGCGGAATTCACCGCCCTCAACGTCAACCAGCGCATGCCCGTGCTGGAGGACGGGAGTTATGTGCTCTGGGAGTCGAATGCGATCCTGGAATACCTGGCGTTCAAGAAGCCGGAAGCGGGCCTTTTGCCGGCGGACACGCCTGCGCGCCTCAACATCACCAAATGGCTCTATTGGGACTGCGCGCACTGGGATCCGGCCGTGGCCATCTTCATGTTCGAGCGCGTGGTGAAGAAGCTGTTCAACCGCGGCGAGACCGACGAGAAGGAGATCGCGCGCGGCACCGAGATGATCGGCCGTCTCGCCAGGGTGCTGGACGGCGAACTCGCCAGGCACCGCTATGTCGCGGGCGACCGGATCACGCTACCCGACCTCTGCCTCTCCGCCGCCTTCCTGCACGAAGCCGCGAGGCTGCCGCTCGACGAATACCGCGGCATCCAGCGCTGGGCCGCGGACATCAAGTCGCTGCCGGCCTGGAGCAGGGCGGCCAAGGTCTCGCTCGGCTGAGGCTTGGCGCGGCGCGCGCGCTGACGCATGCTGGGGCCCGAACCGCCTTCGGGTCCCGGCATGATCACGCTCTATGCGTCCTACAACTATCCCGAATTCATCAAGGGCATCCTGCGCGACATCCGCGCCTTCTGGGCGCTGGAGGAATTGAACCTGCGCTACCAGGTGCACTGGATGGACTACGCCGCGCGCGAGCATGCGGCCGGGCCCAACCGCGCGATCAATCCGTTCGGGCGGGTGCCGTCGCTCGAGAACGGAGCGCTGCGCATCTTCGAATCCGCCGCCATCGTGCTTTATCTCTACGAGCATGTCGGCCGCGCGCCGCAGGACGCGCATGCGCGTGCCGAGCTCAATCAATGGTGCTTCGCCGCGCTCAACACGGTCGAGCCGCTGGTGGCGGAGAACATGCGCTGGACGACCTACTGGAAGGACCGCCCGGGCCGCGACATCCGCATGAAGGAAGTCAGGGAGCAGCTCGCCGAGCGGCTCGCGGGCCTCGAAAGCGCGCTCGCCGGGAAGGAGTGGCTCACCGGTTCCGATCTCGGCCCTGCCGACATCCTGATGGTCGCCGTGCTCAATTACGGCGAGCTGACGCCGGGCGTATTCGCGCCTTACCCCAACATCCAATCCTACATCGCCCGCGCGCACGCGCGACCGGCTTACCGGCGCGCGCTGGCCAGGCAGGGCGCGCGCGGGGCTTAGCCGTCCCATTGCGGCAAATCAGAATGCGGGCAGGACCATCGGATAGGCTATCCGGCGGTGCAATTCCCAGGAGGCGAGCGATGGAGTTCCGCAACGATCTCCATGGCCGCGACCCGGTCTTGCTGGCGGCGATCGCGGCCCGCAAGCCCGTCGGGCGGATGACGCTGGGGCCTGCATGCAGCGGGCGCGCACGAGGCTGACGGGCGCGGCCGATCCTGCTAGGCTGGCGCCATGACGCGAAAACGCGCGCTCCTCATCCTCTGCGCCCGCATCGGCTACAATCCGCCGTGATCCGCCGGCCGCGCCCCGGCGCGCGGCCCGCCCGACTGCGTTGTCCCAATCCAAGCGGAGATGCGCCATGGCGCGCGAACATCACAATCTGACCCGGCACTGGCAGGCGCTCGACGCCGCCCATCACGTGCATCCTTTCAGCGACACCGCGGCCCTCAACAGGGAAGGCGTGCGCGTCATCACCAAAGCCGACGGCGTGTGGCTGTGGGATTCCGAAGGCAGGAAAATCCTCGACGGCATGGCGGGGCTGTGGTGCGTGCAGGTGGGCTACGGCAACAAGGCGCTCGCCGAAGCGGGCTGCGAAGCGCTGAAGACGCTTCCCTACTACAACCACTTCTTCAAGACGACGAACCCCTGGACCGTCGAGCTCGCCGCCAAGCTCGCGGGACTGCTCCCGGAAGGCCACGAGCACGTGCTGTTCGCCAATTCGGGATCGGAGGCGAACGACTCCGCGCTGAAGCTCATCCGCTACTACTGGAACCTGAAGAAGAAGCCCGAAAAGAAGATCCATCTCTCGCGCGACTATGCCTATCACGGCGTGACGTTCGCGGCCGCGTCGCTGTCGGGGCTGACGCCGATGCATCCGCAATGGGACCTGCCGCTGCCGGGTTTCCGGAAAGTGCCCGCGCCCTACTGGTACGGCGCCAGGGCCGCGGGCCATGGCGACATCGCGCCGGAGGCGTTCGGGCTTCTCATCGCGAAGAAGCTGGAAGAGAAGATCCTGGAGATCGGCGCGGACCGCGTCGCCTCCTTCTCCGCCGAGCCGGTGCAGGGCGCGGGCGGGGTGATCTTCCCGCCCGCGAGCTACTGGCCGGAAGTGGCGCGCATCTGCAGGAAGCACGACGTGCTCCTGCATCTGGACGAAGTCATCACCGGCTTCGGCCGCACCGGCGAATGGTTCGGCGCGCAGACCTTCAGGCTCCAGCCGGACATCATGACCATGGCCAAGGGGCTCTCCTCCGGCTACCAGCCGATCTCGGCCATCTCGATGGGCGAGCGCATGGCAAAGGCCATCCTTCACGCCGACGAAGAACTGGTGCACGGCTACACCTACTCCGGCCATCCTGTCGCGAGCGCGGTGGCGCTGCGCAATCTCGAGGCGATCGAGGAGCTCGGGCTGGTGAAGCGGGTGAAGAAGGAGATCGGGCCCTATTTCGCGCGCGCGCTGCACGCGGCGTTCGACGATCACCCGATCGTGGGCGAGGTGCGCACGCTGGGCCTGCTCGGCGCCGTCGAGCTCGTGGCCGACAGGAAGAAGCGCGCCTTCTTCCCGGACATCGGCAATGCAGGCACCCATTGCCGCAACTACTGTTTCAATTCCGGCCTCATCAGCCGCGCCATCCGCGACACCATGGTGCTGGCGCCGCCGCTGGTCATTTCGGAAGCGGAAGTGGACGAGGCGGTGCGCCTGCTGAAGAACGCCGTCGACCGCACGGCGAAGGATTTCGGCAGGCTGTGATCCGGCTTCTCGCCACCAGCGCGGGCACGCCGCGCGTCATCGGCACGCTGCATGGCGAGCCCGTGCGCTCGTCCATCGGCAAGGCCCCGGTGGCGGAGCCGCGCGTGTTCGTGGGACGCACCAACATCGCGGGCGACGCGCAGGCCGATCTCGCCGTGCATGGCGGGCCGGACAAGGCCATCTATGTCTATCCTTCGGACAATTGGCCGTGGTGGGAGCGCGAGCACGCCGTCGCCTGCCGCCCCAACAGCTTCGGCGAGAATCTCACCGTCGAGGGCGCGAACGAAACCGCCATACGCATCGGCGACCGTTTTCGTTGGGGCGAGGCGCTGCTGGAAGTCAGCCAGCCGCGCGGACCCTGCTACAAGCTCGGCATGGCGTTGCGCGCCGACGTGCCGCGGCTGATGACTCTGTCGGCGCGCGCGGGCTGGTACTGCCGTGTGCTGGAGGAAGGCCAGGCTCCAACAATCGGTATGCTCGAACACATTCCCGCGAGCGATGCCCCGTCCGTGCGCGACGCCTTCCTCGCGGCTTATCATCCGCATGTCCCAAAAGCGCTCGTCGACGCGGTATGGGCGGCGCCGGCGCTGGCGGAGAACTGGAAATCCGCGGTCGCCAAACGACGCGAACCTGCGCGGTGATTCGAAATCCTCACTGTTGCGTTTTTGCCGCTGTCACCTATGAAATTTAATCAATGGCTTAGTTCAAAAAAAATCTTGCAAAGTGTGGCATCTCTGCATAGGTTTGGCCTCGGAAGAACGGACCACCGGTCAGCAGGCACTGCCCCCCCGCTCGCACGCTGGCCGGCGTTCTTCCAGCGGTACCGGTCATCCCCTCCCGGTACCATGCGCGTAACGGCGCACGCGACGCCCGACTGGCCCCCCGGTCGGGCGTCTTTTTATTTGGAATCAACCGCTTGGCGTCGTCACCCGCCGCAGCGTGAGGTTGATCCGCCCCCCGCCGGGCAAGAGCGCGCAGGTGCCCGGAGCGGTCCGGTCCACGCCATGGAAGGCCAATCGCGCGGGCCCGCCGAAGGTGAGCACGTCCCCCGATTGGAGCCGGAAGGCGGTTGTCGGGCCCCTGCGGCCGGTTCCCCCGATCCGGAACAGGGCGTCGTCGCCCAGCGAGACCGAGAGCACCGGCGCATCCAGCGCCGCTTCGTCGCGGTCCTGGTGCAGGCCCATGCGGGCGCCCGCGCGATAGAGATTGACCAGGCAGCATTCCGGCGGCGCGCGATAGCCGGTGGTCTCCTTCCACAATTCCAGAAGCGCGCGCGGGATCGCCGGCCAGGGTTCGTCCGTGTACGGATGGCGCGGCGCATAGCGATAGCCGCTCTCGCCGGAGAGCCAGCCGAGAGGCCCGAAATTGGTCTCCTCCACGCTGAACGGCTTGCCGGACTTCGGCATGCGCGGGCGATAGAACGGCGCGCGCGCCACGCGCGACGACACCTCGTCCAGCAGCGCGGCCTGTGTCCGCGAGTCGAGCAGCCCGGGCCACAGCGACACGCCATCCTTCACGACGATGGGCCGCATCACAGCCCGGGGACGGGAATGCGCGGATCGTAGAGCCCGCGGTAGGAATCCTTCATCCCGTTGGCGTCGAGCCAGGCTTTCAGCTTGGCGTCGGAATAGTCTTCCGCGATCCATTGCGCGAGAGGCTTTCCCTTCGCGTCCGCGCGCGCGAAACGCAGGAACGGCTTCAGCCAGTGCTGATGCGCCTTGGGCCGATGCAGATAGGGCCACGCCGCGAACTGCCCCTCGGCCGCGGCCAACGCATCCCAGCCCCTTGTGTGCAGGAGATAGAGCGCGGCCGCAAAGCTCGAGCGGTCCTGCCCGCCGGAGCACTTGAGCAGCAGCGGCCGCGGCGCCGCGTCGAAGGCGCGCAAGAGCGCCGCCAGCATCTTCCGCGTGGGCAGCCGCCGCGAATTCAGCACCACGTCGAAATGCGCGACCCGGGCCTCGTCCGCCACCCGCTTTTCATAGCGCCACCAGCGCCAGTCCGGGTTGGGCCCGCGCAGGTTGATGAGCCCGCGGATGCCGCGCGCCTTCAGGAACGGCCCCAGGAATCCCGCCCAGGCCTGCGCCGAACGCGCCGCCTCGCCCGGCACGATCCAGTGGAAATTGTAGAGAAGGTCGCCCGGTCCGCGCATCGGCCGATGCTTAGCCCGGCCCAAGCGGCTTTGTCATCCGCACCAGCGGCACCCGCACGCCCGAAGGCGTCAACTGCTCGAACGGCTCCTCGCCGCCATAGCCGCAGGCGCGATAGAGCGGCAGCCCGCCCATGGTGGCGGTGAGCTCGGCGCGCGCGAAGCCCGCCTGAGCCGCCGCCGCCTCGCACAGCGCGAGCACCATGCGCCCGATGCCTCGGCGGGCGAAGGCAGGATCGGTGTACATCGCGCGCACCCGTGCGGCGTCCCTCGCCGGGTCGAGCAGGCGCGCGTCGCGGCCCGGCGAGTGGTCGCCGCCGAAGGGCGTGGCCCGGCGCGACCAGCCGCCCGCGCCCACGATCGCGCCTTCGCGCTCGACGACGAAATAGCTCCCGTCGTCGATCAGCTGCGTGTCCAGCCCCATGATGGAACCGGACGCGGCCACCTGTTCGGGGGTGAGCACCGGCTTGAGCAGCTCGGCGATGGCGCCATCCATCAGCCTGGTCAGCGCCGGGATGTCGTCGCGCGTGGCGAGGCGGTGGGAAAATCCGGTCACGAAATCTCCCGCCATTCGGGTTTCAGAACGCGTGGCGGCGCTGATGCGTTACAACGGCAGGGGTTTCGACGTCTCAAGACCGGAGGTCTCCATGATCCGCAAGCTGCCGTCGGGCGGTTACCGCCTCTATTCCCGCAAGAAGAACCCCAAAACCGGCAAGCGCCGCAACCTCGGCACCTTCAAGTCCCGCGCGGCGGCGCAGAAGCATGAGCGCGCGGTGCAATATTTCAAGCGGCACGGTTGAGGTTCCCCTTCATCCGCGTCGGCGCGCCATAGGTCGAGCACCAGATCAGGAGCGCGGTGACGGCGGCCACGAAACGGGCGAGGACGGCGCCGGCGCGGGTGCGGGTCGTTTGGCCGGCCTGCGCGTGTCTCAGATGTCCTTCCTCCTGCGCCTGCACGGCACGGATGGTCTGGCTCAGCGTGGGATCGTCCCTGCCGAGCCAACGAAGCTGCCTTTCGAGATGGGCGTGCACCGTGCGTTCGACCGCCTCGGTGCAGATGAAAATGGCGTCGCGGCCCAGAAGCCCGGTAAAGAGGCCGAGCAGCGCGCCACCCGTCCCCCAGAGCGGCAGGGCCCCGCAAGGCCGCGTGCCGCGCGGCGGCATCAGCTCGCGGAAGGCGGCGAGATGTTCGCGCTCATGGGCGAGCGTCTCGCGCAGGAACGGCAGCAGCGTGGGCTCAAGGAAGCGCGCCGTCAGGATCTGCGCCTGGTAGATGCGGATGGCGCCGTACTCGCCGGCGTGGTTGACGCGCAGGATCTGCTTGACCGTGCGGCGGAAGCGCCGGCCCGCGTCCATGCCTATTGCGGCTGCCGCTGATAGAGCACCGAGCCGTCGGAGGTCTGCACGCGGTAGAGATCCACGCAGCGCGGATCGGTGAGCGTGCGGCAGATCAGGTCGGCGGTCATCACATAAGTGGTCGACGTGGTCTTGGCCTCGCAGGAATAGCGGCCCTTGGCCGAAGTCGGCTTGGGATAGGGATTGGAGAGCTGGCCGTAGCCCGGCACGATGCCGTAGTTCTTGGCGTTCAACAGCTCCTGCGCGCAGACCAGGATCGCGGCCTTGGCGTCTTCCTGCTGCTGTTCGGTGGGCTGCGTCGTGGCTTCGGGCGCGGCGGGCGCGATCTCGCTCGTCACCGGCGGATGGGCCGCGCGCCAGCCGAAATAGCCGGCCACGCCCAGCGCGATCACGAAGCCGCCGGCCAGCACGAACTGGGCCGCACGCCATTCGCGCGCCGTCGCGCGCCGCATTTCAACGACATTGTTGTGGTCGTCGTCGTTCATCGTCACCGAGCCCCGAACAAATCAGCGCATGGTGGGTATCACGAAACTGGCGTTTTCGCGTACCCCGCCTTTCGGCCAGCGCTGGGTCACTGTCTTAATTCTTGTCCAGAATCGCACGCCCTCCGGCCCATGCTGGTTAACGTCGCCGAAGGCCGAGCGCTTCCAGCCGCCGAAGGTGTGATAGGCGAGCGGCACCGGGATGGGCACGTTCACCCCCACCATGCCCACCCTGACGCGGGCGGCGAATTCCCGCGCCGCGTCGCCGTCGCGGGTGAAGATGGCCACGCCGTTGCCGTACTGGTGCTGGGAGGGAAGCGCGATCGCCGCATCGAAATCCTTCGCCCGGGCCACCTGCAGCACGGGTCCGAAGATCTCGTCCTGGTAGGTCTTCATCTCAGGCCGCACGCGGTCGAACAGCGAGCCGCCGAGATAGAAGCCTTTCTCGTAGCCCTGCATCCTGAAGCCGCGGCCGTCGACCACGAGCTCCGCGCCCTCGGCCACGCCCTGGTCGATATAGTGCTTGACCTTCTCGCGATGCGCGGCGGTGACCAGCGGGCCGTAATCGGCGTCGGGATCGGTCGGGATGCCGACGCGCAGGGATTCGACGCGCGGCTTGAGCCTGGCGACGAGCGCGTCCGCCGTCTTCTCGCCCACCGGCACGGCGACGCTGATCGCCATGCAGCGCTCGCCGGCCGAGCCGTAGCCCGCGCCGATGAGCTCGTTGGTCACCTGGTCGAGGTCGGCGTCGGGCATGACGATGGCGTGGTTCTTGGCGCCGCCCATCGCCTGCACGCGCTTGCCGTGCTGGGTGCCGCGCGAATAGACGTATTCGGCGATGGCCGAGGAGCCCACGAAGCTCACCGCCTGGATGTCGGGATCCTCCAGGATCGCGTCCACCGCTTCCTTGTCGCCGTTGACGACGTTGAGCACGCCGGCCGGCGCGCCGGCTTCCATCATCAGCTCGGCCAGGCGCATCGGAACGCCCGGATCCTTTTCGCTGGGCTTGCAGATGAAGGTGTTGCCGCAGGCGATGGCCACGCCGAACATCCACATCGGGATCATGGCGGGGAAGTTGAACGGCGTGATGCCGGCGACCACGCCGAGCGGCTGGCGCATGGAATAGATGTCGATCCCGGGGCCCGCGCCCTCGGTGTATTCGCCCTTCTGCAGATGCGGGATGCCGCAGGCGAATTCGATCACCTCCACGCCGCGCTGCACGTCGCCGCGCGAATCGGCGAGCACCTTGCCGTGCTCGGCGGAGAGCAGGGCCGCCAGCTCGTCCATGTTCTTCTCGACCAGCGCCTTGAAGTTGAACATCACCCGCGCGCGGCGCTGGGGATTGACGCTCGACCATTCGGGGAAGGCCCTGGCCGCGGCCTCGACGGCCTTGCGCATCTCCGCGCGGCTGGCCAAAGCGACGCGAGCCTGCACCTCCCCGGTTGCGGGATTGAAGATGTCGCCCGAGCGGCCGGAGGCGCCCTTGACGGCCTGGCCGGCGATGAAGTGTCCGTATTCCTTCATGGTGTTTCCCACCTTGTTTTCTTGTGGGGCCGGGGCGGCCTCGCTTCCGCGCGGTGGTTTAGCGAAGGCGGCCGGAAACCTAAAGGGCAACCTGGAGAGCAACCTGAAAAGCAAACAAAAAGGGCCGCCGGGGAGCCGGCGGCCCTTTCTGCCCGAGGAGCCGGAGTATCAGTGGGAAAGAGCGACCTTGCGGCCGTCGGAGATGCGGGTGCCCTCGTAGGTGTCGCCCTTGGGCTTCATGAAGGCGATGAGGGTGCCGTTGTTCTCCATCAGGCTGAGCGAGTTGCCTACGGCCTTCCAGCGGCCGACATTGGTGCCGTTGCAGTCGCCGGTCGTGGCGGCCGTGCCGGCGTTGTCGATATCGGCGTCGGCGGTCAGCGTGACGGTGCAGGGGGCATCGGCCACGCCCGTGGAAAGCTTCCAGGTTCCCGTCACCGGGGAGGCGGCATGGGCGGCGCCGATGGTGGCGAAAGCGAAGGCGGCGCCGACGGCGAGAGAGGTGAGCTTATTCATGTGAATAACTCCTTTAGCATTCAGTGTTCAGACTATAGGGGCCAGCGCTTACTTTGGGAAGTGCAAAACCCGCATGCCCCGGCTGAAATTTTGGTGAGCGGGCGGGGCTTGAAGCCCGCCCCGCCGCTCCCCACCTGCTAGGTTTGCGTGCCCGTTGCGCGGCCGAGCCCCCCACCCCTACAGTCCGCCGTCCCCCTGTGGAGGCGCCCATGGCCATCCGGACCACCCCCCTCACCCCCACCATCGGGGCCGTAATTGGGGATATCGACCTCGCCAAGCGCCCTTCCGACGAGGCCATCGCCGGGATCCGCGCGGCCCTGCTGAAGCACAAGGTCATCTTCTTCGAGGACCAGCACCTCACCCCCGCCCAGCATCGGGACCTCGCGGCGCGCTTCGGGGACCTGCATACCCATCCGCTCTATCCCGGCGTGCCGGAGGCGCCCGAGCTGTTCATCCTGGACAATCACGCCGGCAATCCCACCGACAACGACGCCTGGCACACCGACGTCACCTTCATCGAGACCCCGCCCCTGGGCGCGCTGCTCTACGCCAGGCTCCTGCCCGAGAACGGCGGCGACACGATCTGGGCCGACATGCAGGCGGCCTACGAGGCGCTGTCGCGGCCGATGCGCGAATTCCTGGCCGGCCTCGATGCGGTGCACGATTTCGCGCGCGGCTTCCCCGCCAGGCTCACCGTCGCCAAAGCCGCAGGCGAAGACCGCTACGCCAGGGCGGTGGAGGAGCACCCGCCCGTCGTGCATCCGGTGATCCGCACCCATCCCGAGACGGGGGCGGATTCGCTGTTCGTGAACTACGGCTTCACCGCGCGCATCAAGGGTCTCAGGCGCAACGAGAGCGACGCGCTGCTCGCCATGCTCTTCGACCATGTGAAGAAGCCGGAATTTCACGTCCGCTGGCGCTGGAAGCCCAATGCGCTCGCCTTCTGGGACAACCGCATCACCCAGCACTACGCGGTGAACGACTACCTGCCCGCGCGCCGCGTGATGCACCGCGCCACCGTGCTCGGCGACCGGCCGTTCCACCGCTCCCGCATGCCGATGAAGGCGGCGGCGGAGTAATCATCGGGCTGCGCGCCAGGCCGAACGCGTCCTGGCGTGAAACGACCGCTACTCCGCGATCCGCGTGTCCGTCGCGATCCAGTTGGTTTCCCAGGTCTTGCCGCCATCGGTGGAGAAGGCCTGTTCGAAGCGGCCGGAGGTCGGCGTGATGCCCGACCAGATGTTGCGGACCAGCACCATGCGCCCGCCGACGTCTTCCTGGTCGTAGAATTCGCCGCGTCCGTCGCGGAATTCGCCCACCGTCGGCACGCCGAGACGGCCGCTCCTGCTGTTGGCGAAGTTCAGGCTCCATTGATGCGCATTCGCGTCGTAGAGGCGCAGGCTCAAGCCTTCGATGTGGCCGGCGGGGCCGTCGACTTCGAGTTCGACCATGTTCGCCTTGCCGCCCCAGATCTTCCGCACGACGGAGGTGCCGTCGTAATCGGTCCATTCGGTCGAGCCGGTGAGCGGATGCAGCAGGCGATGGATATGCGTCTTCCAGGTGCCGATCTCGAAGTCGAAATCGTGGCTGCCGTCGCGTGGTTGGGCGGCTTGCGCCGTGGCGCATGCGACGACGGCGAACGCAGCAAGGGTCTTTGACAGCATCGTTTCCTCTCGCGCCGAGTTGTGTTGCCATCGTTAGGCAGGAGGAGGACGCTGCGCCAGAACGCACCGGAAGGTAACCATGCGGCGCATCGCGGATTGCCCTCTCAACGCGGCCTGGCTGGCGCTGGGCGGCAAGTGGAAATTCACCATCCTCTATTGGCTCGCCGAACGTCCATGTCACTTCGCGGCGTTGAGGCGGCAGCTCGCTGCCGTGTCCGACGGCATCTCGCAGAAGGTGCTGGTGCAGCAGCTCCGCGAGCTGATCGCGGAGGGCCTGGTGAGCCGTCAACCGACCGGAAGGGTCCCGGCGCCGGTGATCTATGCGCTGACGGACTACGGCGCCACGGCACTGCCGATGATCGAAGCAGCGCGGGTGTGGGGCACGCGGCATCTGGCGCGGCTTGATCCCAGGCAGATTGCGCCGAGCTGCGCCGTTGCAAGGCCGCTGCGACAAGCGGTGGAATGAGCGCTCCCCGCACGAGAGGCATATCGCCCCCGGACGCGTGGGATCAATGCAGCGGCGGGCCGTGCTGGTAGCTCTCGACCAGCGAGCCGGCGACCAGCCGCCAGCCGTCCACCAGCACGAAGAAAATGAGCTTGAAGGGCAGCGAGATGATCACGGGCGGCAGCATCATCATGCCCATGCTCATCAGGATCGAGGCGACCGCCATGTCGATGATGAGGAACGGCACGAAAAGCAGAAAGCCGATCTCGAAGGCGCGCTTGAGCTCGCTCAGCATGAAGGCGGGCGCCAGCGTGGTGAGCGCGACGTCGGCGGACGTCTTGGGCGGCCTGGCGTGGCTCATGTCGAGGAAGAGCTTCAGATCACTGTCGCGCACATGCGCCAGCATGAAGGTCTTCATCGGCGCGGCGGCGCGGTCGAAGGCTTCCTCGCTGGTGATCTGGTTGTTGACCAGCGGCACGATGCCGGCCTCGTAGGCGTCGTGCAGCGTCGGCGCCATCACGAAAAGCGTGAGGAACAGCGCCAGAGAAACCACCACGCTGTTGGGCGGGCTCTGCTGCAGCCCCATCGCCGTGCGCAGAAGCGAAAGCACCACCACGATTCGCACGAAGCTCGTCATCATGATGAGGATGGAGGGCGCGATCGACAGGATGGTGATCAGCGCCACAAGCTGCATCACGTGATCGGTGAAGAGGCCGGAGCCGGAGAAATCGATGGAAAGCGGGCTCGATCCGCCGGGCGCGGCCGTGGCCGTGGCGGCGGCGAGCGCGCTGCCCGGCACCAGCGCGAAGAGCGCGGCGAGGCCGGAAAGGAGCGTGCGCGCCTTCACGCCGCGTCGCTTTCGCAGACGGCACGAAGCTGCGCGATCTTCGCCGCTTCGATGTCGCTTTCGATGACGGTGGCGCCGTCGGGCGCGATCAGCACCAGATGCTCCACGCCGTCGCGGCGCAGCAGCACGAGCTTGTGCCTGGTGCCCAGCACCAGCGTTTCGGCGATGGCGAGCCTGCGCTCGCCGCCGCCGAGCCTGGCGATGCCGGCCACGCCGTAGCGCTTGGCCGCGAGCGCGGCGAATCCCACCAGCCCCAGCACCAGGGCGAGCGCGCCGACGTAACGGGCGAAATCGATGACATCCATGCGCGCCATCCAAGCGCGTCAAGCTTAATCCGCGGTTAAGCGCAGGAAGAATCTGCCGGGCAAAAAGGTGCGGCTGTGTTAAGCGCCGATTAAGAGGCGCGCGCGAAGATGCCCCCCGGTAAGCCTAATTTCCGGTTACGGAGCGATCCGATGAACCTTCACCAGATTCCGCTGCTCGACGTGCTGCGCCAGCGCATGGAATGGCTCAACGCGCGGCAGGGCGTGCTGTCGCAGAACGTCGCCAATGCTGACACCCCCGGCTACATGGCGCGCGACGTCAAGCCGATGGATTTCGAAAGCGTGCTGCAGGGCGAGACGCGCACCGCGCCCGGCCTCACGGTCGACAATCCGCACCACATCGCGATCGCGCCCGACACCACTTCGAGCTTCGAGAACCAGGACTCGCCCGACACCGAGGCCAACCCCACCGGCAACACCGTGTCGCTGGAGGAGGAGATGATCAAGGTCGCCGACGTGCAGGGCCAGTACGCCGCGGCCACAAATCTCTACGCCAAGATGATGCGCATGATGCGCACCGCCGTCGGCGCGCCGCAGTCGTAAGGAGAACGCGAATGGATCTTGCCACCTCCATGGCCGTCGCCGCGTCGGGCATGCGCGCGCAGTCCGCCCGCATGCGCACCATCGCGGAGAACATCGCCAACGCCAATTCCACCTCGCCCACGCCGGGCGGCGATCCCTACCGCCGCAAGGTCGCCACCGTGAAGAGCGAATTCGACCGCGAGCTCAACGCCACCATGGTGGAAAGCGGCAAGCCCGTGTCCGACATGAGCGAGTTCCGCCGCCAGTACGATCCCGGCAATCCCGCCGCCGACAAGCAGGGCTACGTGCTGATGCCCAACGTCAATCCGCTGGTCGAGATCATGGACATGCGCGAGGCGCAGCGCTCCTACGAAGCCGACCTCGACGTGATGAGCGCCTCCAAATCGATGATCGCGCGCACCGTCGACCTCCTGAACAAGTAACGGAGCAGACCAATGGCCATCGCCCCCGCCGCCGCAACCGCCGCCTATCAGTCCATCGCCAAGCTGGGCGGGGCCTCCGCGCCGTCCGCCGCCACGGGCGCGGCGCCCGGCGCGAATTTCGGCGACTTCCTGAACAACATGGTGAAGGACGCCACCCAGTCGATGAAGCAGGGCGAGCAGCTCGCCGCCCAGCAGGCCGCCGGCAAGGCCGACATCGTGGACGTCGTCAACGCCGTGAACTCCGCCGAACTCACCCTGGATACGGTCGTCGCCGTTCGCGACAAGGTGATCCAGGCCTACCAGTCGATCATGCAGATGCCGATTTGACGGAAGCGGAACGCGCACAGGCAGGGACCGGATCATGTCGCCAGCAGACTCCATCGATTTCGCGCGCCAGGCCATCTGGGTGCTGCTCGAGATTTCCGCGCCCGCGATGATCACCGCGCTGGTGGTGGGCCTGGGCATCGGCCTGCTCCAGGCGCTCACCCAGATCCAGGAAATGACGCTGGTGTTCGTGCCCAAGATCATCGCCATCTTCCTGGTGCTCCTGATCGCGCTGCCCTTCGCGGGCGCGGCCATGAGCGGGCTGATGACCAGCATCGCCGCAAGAATCGCGGCGTATTAGCCGCGCCATGCACATCCATCTCGCCGATTTCACCGGGCAGCTTCTGGTCTACTTCCTCGTCTTCGCGCGCACTGGCGCGATGGTGATGCTGCTGCCGGCGGTGGGCGAGGCGGGCGTGCCGTCGATGGTGCGCCTGGTGCTGGCGCTGGCCGTCTCCGTCGCCTTCGCGCCCACCGTGGCGCATGCCTATCCGGCCGCGGCGCCCGCGAGCGCCATGCAGCTCGGGCTTCTCGTCTTCCAGGAAGTGACGGCAGGCCTTCTCGTCGGCGCCATGGCGCGCATCATCATGAGCGCGCTCAGCGTCACCGGCTTTCTCATCGCCACGCAGACGGGGCTGTCCTACGCCCAGCAGGTCGATCCCACCATGGACCAGCAGAGCGTGGTCATCGGCAATTTCTTCTCGCTCCTGGGCGCGGTCCTGATCTTCGCGACCAACCTGCATCATCTGGCCATCGGCGCGGTGGCGGGCAGCTATTCGATGATTCCGCCGGGCGCGGCGCTGCCCACCGGCGACATGGCCGAGCTCACCGTGCGCCTCGTCAGCGGCTCGTTCCTGCTGGGCTTGCAGCTCGCCGCGCCCTTCCTCGTCTTCGGCTTCGCGGTCAACGCGGCGATGGGCCTGCTGGCGCGGCTGATGCCGCAATTGCAGGTGTTCTTCATCGCCATGCCGGTGAACATCCTGGCCGGGTTCCTCCTGATGCTGCTCCTGCTCGGCTCGATGATGACCATCTTCCTCGACTATTTCGCCGCCCAGATGGGAAGCTTCGGCTAGGCGCCCATGGCCGAAGAACGCGACGATTCCCAGAGGACGGAAGAGCCCACACAAAGAAGGCTCGAACAGGCCGCCGAGCATGGCGACATCGTCAAGAGCCAGGAAGTATCTGCCTTTGTGCTCCTGCTCGGCGCCACCATCGCCATCGCCATGTTCGCGCCCTCCGCGGCGCGGAATTTCGCCGGCGTCTTCCGCGTTTTCCTCGAGCAGCCGGACCGGATCCCCGTGGATTCCGGCTCCATCATGGCCATCCTCAGCGGCTCGGTGTGGCGGCTGGCGGCGATCCTGGCGCCGGTTTTCGGCGTGCTGGTGGCGTTCGGCCTGGCGGGGCACGTGCTGCAGCACCGTCCCGTCTTCAGCACGGAGCGCATCAGGCCCGATCTCTCCAAGCTCTCGCTGGCCAAGGGCTTCACCCGGCTGTTCGGGCTCGACGGCATCTCCAACCTCGTCAAGGGCGTGATCAAGATCCTCATCGTGGGCGCGGCGGTGTGGACCACGCTGTGGCCGATGCGCGACCGGCTGGAGGGCATCCTCACCCAGACGCCGGTGGCCGTGGCGGCCGACATCGGCGAACTGGTGATCCGCCTTCTCGTCGCCGCGCTCGCCGTGCTGGCCGTGGTGGCCGTGCTCGACTACCTCTTGCAGCGCTACCGCTTCCTCGCCCGCAACCGCATGAGCCGGCAGGAATTGAAGGAGGAATTCCGCCAGTCCGAAGGCGATCCGCAGATCAAGGCCAAGATCAAGCAGATCCGCGCCGAGAAGAGCCGCCGGCGCATGATGGCGGCGGTGCCCGAGGCCACCGTCGTGATCATGAACCCGACGCACTACGCCGTGGCCCTGAAATACCAAAGCGGCGAGATGGCCGCGCCGGTCTGCGTCGCCAAGGGCGTCGACGCGCTGGCGCTGCGCATCCGCGACGTGGCGGAAGAGCACGACGTGCCCGTGGTCGAGAACCCCCCGCTCGCCCGCGCCCTCTACGCCGCCATCGACCTCGACGAGCCCGTGCCGCCCGAGCACTACAAGGCCGTCGCCCAGGTCATCGGCTACGTGATGCGGCTCTCCGGCCAGCTGCGGGCGAATTAGCCGTTCCGAGCGCTTCGGCGACCGCCTCGGGAATTGTCCGGACGCGCGAATCCCAACCATTTCTGCTACAACCGAATCGCCTATGAACGCGCGGGTTTTCACGCAGGGGATTGCCGGTCTGCCGGGCGGGTTGTGGCGCTGGGCGGCGCTGGGCTTGGCCGCCCTGGCGCTGGCCGCGGGCGCGCTGGCCCTCGTCTCGGGCGAGGGCGCGGGCTGGAGCGCGGTGATGCTGGTGGCCGGGATCGGCGCGGTGGCCTGCCTGTTCCTCCTGGCAGTGTGGCCGCGCGAGACCCTGAGCGCCGCCGAGGCCCGCCGCGTGGCCGAAGCGGCGGCGCGGGCCAATGTCGCCTGGGCCATCACCGGGGCGGATGGCGCGGTGCTGGACTGCAACGACGTCTATCGCCGCATGGCGGGTGCGGGCGAGAAGGGGGCAGCGCCGCCGCCGGAGCTGGCGCTGGGCGGGGAAACGTCCTCCGCCATGCTCTACCGGCTGGCGCGCAGCGCCGCCGAGGGCAAGCCGCTGGAAGAATCGCTGCGCATCCATGCCGGGCTGGAAGTGGTGGTCGCCGTCCGGCCGCTGCGCGACGGCCAGGCTGCGTGGTGGTTCGCGCCACGGCTCGCCGCCGCCCAGGGCGATGCCGCGCCGCAGCCCGCCGCGCCGCCGGCCTCGGCCGCCTTCTTCCGCGACGCACCGGTGGGCGTGGCGATCGCGGATTCCGCGGGCAAGCTTTCCGAGGCCAATACCTTCTTCACGCGGTTCATCGGCTCAGGATCGGCCGCGCTCGACGGCCGGGCGCTGGGCGATCTCGTGGAGCCGGCGGACCGCGCGGGCGTGCAGGATCTCATCGCGCGGGCGAACGATGGCGCCAACGATGCGGCCTCCGTCGAGCTGCGCCCGCTGGGCCAGCCCGAGCGCATGGCCGAGCTCTATGCAAGCCCGGTCAAGGGCGGCGCCATCCTCTATCTCGTGGACGTTTCCGAACAGAAGGCGCTGGAGACCAAGTTCGCCCAATCGCAGAAGATGCAGGCCGTGGGCCAGCTGGCCGGCGGCGTGGCGCACGATTTCAACAACCTGCTCACCGTCATCATCGGCAATTGCGATCTTCTGCTGATGCGCCACCACGCGGGCGATCCCTCGTTCAAGGAGATCAACGAGGTCAGGCAGACCGCGCTGCGCGCCGCCTCGCTGATCGGCCAATTGCTCGCCTTCTCGCGCAAGCAGACGCTGCAGCCCAGGCCGCTGATGCTGAAGGACACGCTGGGCGAGCTCGCCCACATGCTGCGCCGGCTGGTGGGCGAGGGCATCGAGGTCCGGCTCGAGCAGGCCCCGGATCTGTGGTTCGTCTATGCCGACGAGACGCAGATCTCCAACGCCATCATCAACCTCGTGGTCAACGCGCGCGACGCGATGAAGACCGGCGGCAGCGTGAGCCTGCGCACCGCCAACGAAGCGGTCTCCGCGCCCTCGGCCTTCGGCACCGCCATCATGCCGGCGGGCGACTACGTGCGCATCGAGGTGGCCGACACCGGCCACGGCATCGCCAAGGAGCATTTGGGCAAGATCTTCGATCCCTTCTTCACCACCAAGGATGTGGGCCAGGGCACCGGGCTCGGCCTCGCCACGGTCTACGGCATCGTCAAGCAGACCGGCGGCTACATCGCGGTGGAGAGCGAGAAGGGCGCCGGCACCACCTTCCGCATCTACCTGCCGCGCCACAAGGGCGAGGTGGTCGCCGCCGAAGCCGAGCCCGTGGCCGCGCGCGACATCACCGGCCAGGACACGATCCTCCTGGTGGAGGACGAGGACGCGGTCAGGAGCTTCGCCGCGCGCGCGCTGCGCCTGCGCGGCTATCAGGTGTTCGAGGCCTCGGGCGGGGAAGAGGCGCTGGAGATCGTCAAGAAGAACGAGGACAAGATCCACCTCGTCATCACCGACGTGATGATGCCCAACATGGACGGCCCCACGCTGGTGCGCGCCGTCAAGCGCCTGCGCCCCGGCATCCAGGTGATCTTCATGTCCGGCTACGCGGAAGAGACCTTCCGCAAGAACGACGAAAAGGCCGAGGACCTTCACTTCCTCCCCAAGCCCTTCGGGCTCAAGCAGCTCGCCGCCAAGGTCAAGGACGTGCTCTCCCAGGCCCCGCAGGCGAAGAAGAGCGCCTGAGGCACATCGCGCGCGCTGGCGCTTGCGGGCCGGCAAGGCCATCGGCGGCTGAAGAGCGCGATTTCTGGCGAAATTCAGTGCCAGCGCTGGAAGAAGGATTGGGCGCGGGCGAGCAGCGTCAGAAGATGATGGTGCCAGCGCGCGATGTCCGGGAACGGATCGGTGCGGTAGAGCGTGGCGTCTTCGGGCGGCTCGAGGAAGGCGCGCACGCTCGCGACGAGGCCGTTGCCCAGGAGCAGCGTGAGGAGGAACAGCAGGCCCGTCGCTGCGACGGCCATGCCGATCGCGATGCCGGCCGGCGCGAGATGAAGCTCAGCGCGCAGGTGCAGGGCCACCGCCGCCATGGCGCCGCACGCGGCCAATGCGGCCACCTGCAGCGCGGCCCGCCGGGTGTTGTCCCAGCGCACGCCGGTCATGATGTTCTCGATATGGAGGTTGTGGTCGAGATGCTCGTGCACGCGCGCGATCATCGCCATCTGGCCAAGGCCCCACAGCGCGCTCCCGGTGTCGTCCGGATCGAAGGAGTGGAACTGCTCGACGGCGTTTTCGGCTTTGGCGATCAGCTCGTGGTGATAGATCCAACGCTTCTGATGGCGGGCTTCACGCATCGTGTCATAGCGGCGCACCGAAAGGGCGAGCCAGCAGAGCACCGTGAGTCCCGCAAGGGCCGCGGCCGGCGCCAGGGGCAGAAGCCCGAAACGCCCGTCGAGGCCCGGCATCAGCGCGAGCGCGCCGGCGCCCGCCGCGGCGGCGCATACCGCCGATGTCGCCAGGCTGAGCGCGCGCCGCGCGTCCTTCACCAGCGCTTGCGCCGGGGCGATGAAGTGCTCCCGCGCCTTCTCATAGAACAGTTTCGCCGCTTCGCCGGCGTGGTCGCGATCATAGAAGCGCCGGGTGACGTCCGCGGCGCCATCGCCGGTGCCATCGGCTTGCGGCCGGCGGCAGGCGCGGCAGCAGCACTCGAAAACGACGCCGGCTTCTTCACCACGCTGCCCAGCCGGCGTCCGGGCGCGGGAGGTGCGGTGGATATCGGATTCTCTTGGCATTGGGTGTCCCCCTTGAAAGCGAGGCGCAATTGCCTCGCGCCAAATGTGCGCGCGGGAGGCGACAAAGCCAAGACAAATCGACAGTAACCTATTGAAATATCTCATGAATTTCTCAAGCTGGCGGAAATCTTCCGCCGCCTCCGTCCGCGACAGGCAGTGAACGCGCGTCCGCAGACGGGGACGGAAATGTGGACGATGCCCCGGCCGTCCGCCCAAGACCGTGAGGCTGGGGCGCCTTTCCGCACATTTCCATTGCAGTGTGGCGGAAATCTATTGAAGCTTACGATGCTTAATTGAAAGCCGCGGAAACATGGCGTCATTGAAACAACATCTGGACCAGATCGCGCTCTGGCTCGAGATGGACGGTCCGGTGACCCGCGGCGGCTTCAACCAGCTGTGCGCCGAAATCCAGGATCTGCTCGATCACTGGCAGAGCGCGGGCGCACCGGCCCATGTCAACGTGCGCAGATATCCCGCCGGCCACTCGATCCAGAACTGGTTTGCCGGCAAGGCGCGGCCTGAGCGGGAAAACCTCGCGCTGCTCGGTGCCGCCATCGCCACCGTCGCGCAGAAGCGCGGCAAGACCTTCGAACCCGGCTGGCTGCCGCTCACTTTCGACGCCCTGGCGCGCAAGCTCGGCGTCCGGCCCGCCAGCGACGGCCGCGCGACGTCGCGCTACGATTTCGGGCTCGCGATCCCCCCGGACCGGATGGAGCGGATCCTCGCAAAATACACCGGGGCGTTCTACGCCTATCGCCGCCATGCCACGCGCAACCAGGTGAGCCGCGACATCATCGCCTTCGGCGCCCGGCCGAATGCGAACCTGATGGGCTGCCGGATCTTCCGCGGCCATCAGAACGAGCGCCATCACGGCCCCGCGATCCCGACCGAGCACTGCATCACCGCGATGGTCAGCCAGGGCGTGGGCGGCGACGGCGCGACAACGGAAGTGCTGATGCTGCGCCGTTTCCGTCCCGCGACGCGCGCCTTCGCTGCCGTGCGCCTGCGGCTGTCGGAAGGATTGCTGCTGGTTCCGACCGCCTACCGCACCATCATGCTGCGCCGCCCCGATCTCGATCAGGCCGTGACGGTGGACGACCAGCAATTGCTGCAATCGCGGTGCCGCGATTTCGGTCCGGATTCGAAGATCTACCGCGACATGATCGAGATCCTGAGCCGCAACACCGACGGCAAGCAGGACGCCGACGACGCCGTCCTCATCACCGATGCCGAGGCCGTGCGCGACCGCTACGACAGCTACGTCGAAGAGGAATAGGCGTCAGGGCTTCGCCAGCGCCACGCTCTCCGGCGCCGCGAGCCCGCCATAGGTGGCGTCGATGTCCTTGAGCTCGGACAGTGCCTCGTCGCGGCGGCCGGAGGCTTCGAGGGATTTCACCCCGGCGAGTTTGGCGGCGACCGTCCGGTCGAGATCGGCACGGCACTCCGCCAGCGAGGGATCGGGCGCGGCCGGGACGTCGAGGGCGTCCAGCGCGCCGGCCAGCGACTCCGGATCGGCGGGCTCGTGGCCGAGACCCTGCGCGATCACGTTCGTGACGTTGCCGACGCACCATTGGCGCATCGAATCCTCGCTCCTGCGGTCCATGTCGCGGTGCTCGCGGTCGAGCGCGCCGGTGAGGTAGACGAGCCGGCTGTGCGCCTGGAAGCGCGCGAACAGCTCGCGCGGCGGCAGCGGAATCTCCGCCGAGCCGATGGGATCGCTGCCGGCGTTGAGGAGCGCGCCGTCGAAGACGTCCGGATACCCAAGCGCCACGCGCAGCGCCACGCGCGCGCCGCCCGACATGCCGGCGACATAGACGCGGCCGGGATCGAGGGTGTAGCGCGCGGCGATGTTCTGCCAGGCGAGCAGGGCCAGCGGCTCGCGCCGCGCCGCCACGTCCTGGCTGTTGCCCGAGCGCGCTGCGGCCACGAAGATGAAGCCCTTCGCGGCCAGCACGTCCGTCCAGCCGCGCGGCGCGGCGCCCTCGTTCCACGGCGCGATGAAGACGATGAGGCCATAGCCCTTCGCCGGCATCCGCGGCGGCACGCTGACGAAGAACTGCTCCTGCGCCAGATCGATCGCCTGCTCGCCCAGCGACTGGTGCGCTTTCGCCAGCTCCGCACGGATCTGTTCGGCCCGCAGCGGCGAATAGAGCCGGCGCATCATCTCCGCGTTGCCGGTCAGGTGGGAGTAGGTAGCGAACGTCACCAGCCCATCCGCCCGCGCCGCACCGGCGGCGAGCGCGAGGAGCGCGGCAAGAGCAAACGGCCTCGTCATCCACGCATGAGACACGGGCGCTCCGCGCGCGATCAATCCACATGCGCGTGATCGTGCGCTGTTCATGACGCGCCCGGGATCGGTCTATCCCGTGACGGGAATCCAGAATTCCATCCAGGCGCCCGTCCGCGCGGGATTGAAGCCGTCCGGATACAGCTCGAAATCCGGCGCCTGCGCCGTCTTGTGTCCGGCCCCGGGGATCAGCTCGCCCCAGATGACCGGCATCGCGGCCTGGATCTGCGGATGCAGGTCGGGACCGTCCAGCTCCAGCCGGAACACCGCGTAGCGGTTCTGCGGCACGCGCAGGCTCTGGAACCCCGCGGGCAGTTGCGGCGCGCCGGTCACCTCCACGCCCGCGAGATAGCAGATGCTGCCCTCGTCGCGGTCGAGCATCGCCATCACGCCATAGCCGCGCCCGTCCACCTGGCCTTCGAGCGGCAGCGCCCTGAGCAGCGTCGGCCACAGGGCGGGGATGCCGTGCTTGTTCTGTCCGTCGAACGCGGCGCGGAGGCCCGCGACCGTGAAGGCGTCGCGGTGCGCAAGCGCGTCGCGCATGGTCACGCGCGGCTTGCCGGCGGTTCGGGTCATGGCGTCTTCTCCCATGTCGTGCCTGGGGGCGATGCGCCGGAATTGTCCCGGCGGGGTGCCGAAGCGGCGCTTGAAGGCGCGGGTGAAAGCCTCCTGGCTTTCAAAGCCGCAATCGAAGGCAAGATCGATCAGCGCGGGCGGATCGGCGGCGGCGAGGCGGAACGCCGCCGCCTCCAGCCTGCGCCCGCGCACATAGCCCATCACGCTCTCCCCCAGCCGCGCGGTGAAGGCGCGGCTGAAGTGCCAGGGCGACAGGCCCGCGGCCTCGGCCAGCCGCGCCACCGTGAGCGGCGCGAAGAGATGGCCCTCGATATGGGCCAGCGTCTCAGCCAGGAAGTCCTTCATCGGGGCAGAGTGGCAGGGCCTTTGCGCCCTGTCCTGACCGGGATTGCTCAGTCGGACAGGATCTCTTTGACGGCCGCGGCCGCCCCCTTCCGATTCCGCGGAACGCCGCTGGAACATCATCAGGTATTCTTTTTCCGAATCAGCCCCTTATCTAGCGGCTTGCTTTCCGGAACAAACCATGCACATTAGCTTTGATTGCGCCGCTGGGGGCGGCGTGCAAGAAGGAGGCGAGCATGTCACAGGCGGCGCAATTGCGGGTGGTTGGCAAGGACAAGGACGACAATTCCGAGCGCAAGCGGGCGCTGGAGGCGGCGCTGCAGCAGATCGACCGCGCCTTCGGCAAGGGCAGCGTGATGAAGATGGGCCAGAAGGACATGGCCGTCGACACCGACACCATCTCCACCGGCTCGCTCGGCCTCGACATCGCGCTCGGCATCGGCGGGCTGCCCCGCGGCCGCGTCATCGAGATCTACGGCCCGGAATCCTCCGGCAAGACGACGCTGGCGCTCCACGCGGTGGCCGAGGCCCAGAAGAAGGGCGGCATCGCGGCCTATGTGGACGCCGAGCACGCCATGGATCCCGTCTACGCCCGCAAGCTGGGCGTGGACGTGGACGAGCTTCTCATCTCCCAGCCCGACACCGGCGAGCAGGCGCTGGAGATCACCGACACGCTGGTGCGCTCCGGCGGCGTCGACATCGTGGTGATCGACTCGGTGGCGGCGCTGACGCCCAAGGCCGAGCTCGAGGGCGAGATGGGCGATCAGCTGCCCGGCCTGCAGGCGCGGCTGATGAGCCAGGCGCTCAGGAAGCTCACCGGCTCGATCTCCAAGTCGAATTGCCTCGTCATCTTCATCAACCAGATCCGCATGAAGATCGGCATCATGTTCGGCAATCCGGAGACGACCACGGGCGGCAACGCGCTGAAATTCTATTCCTCCGTGCGGCTGGACATCCGCCGCATCGGCGCCATCAAGGACCATGACGACGTGGTCGGCAACCAGACCCGGGTGAAGGTGGTCAAGAACAAGGTCGCCCCGCCCTTCAAGCAGGTCGAGTTCGACATCATGTACGGCCAGGGCATCTCCAAGACCGGCGAGCTGCTCGACCTCGGCGTCAAGGCCGGGATCGTGGAGAAGTCGGGCTCCTGGTTCTCCCATGACGGCGAGCGCATCGGCCAGGGCCGCGAGGCCGCCAAGGCCTTCCTCGCCCAGAACAAGGACGTGGCCGGCAAGATCGAGGCGGCGATCCGGGGCAGCGCCGGGCTGATCGGCCAGAGCCTGGCCAATGGCGGCGGCGAAGAAGCCCCCGCCGGCGAGGACTGATTTCCGTCCCCGGAGGAGCCGGGGGCTGGCGAGGTTTGCCTGTTCCCTCGGCATGGGGAACGGCTCCAGAAGGGGCGGTCCACGCAAGCGGCCGCCCCTTCACCGTCTGAGGAAGGCCGTGCCCGGCGATCCGTTCAAGCCGGAAAGCGGATGCGCGGGGCCGGTTGCGGCCACAGGACATGGGATATCGCGCTGCCGGTTCTTGCGCTTTCAGAACGAGGACATTGCGAAATCGAGCAAACAACTACAAAATATAGACCTTTCGTTACTATGCATACCATATGTTGTGGTCGCGCCCGAAGGGCGCGGAGCCCCGCTGGATCGAGAAGAAAACATCGGATGGCAAATGGCGAAGACCGGCCGGCGGCGCCCCCGAGGAGGGGCTAGAATGGCCAACCTCGATCCGCCACCGCCTACACCCCCGGACCCATCCGGCGGCGGCATGTTCATCACCAGGCATCTTCCCGATCGCGATCGGCCCCGCACGCGCCGTTCCCGCCTTTGACGTTCGATGTGGGCGTGGACGCCTTCGCCGGACAGCGGCGGCATGCCCGGCTTGCCGTCCCGGGCGGGGAACATCGACACGATTTCCATCCGGGAGATGATCCCATGGCCGGGCGGGTTCAGCTTTCTCGGCGGCGCAATCCTGTTGGCGGCCGGCCGGATCGCCCGCGCGATCCGCCCGCCGGTTTCGAGCGCGCCGCCCGCTTGGCAAGCGAGCGAATAACCCCGCCAACGCCGATCCAGGCCAGCCATCAGGGCGCGCGGGGATGACATCGTTTCGCGTCGCGGTTACATACCAACCATGCACAGCCTGACCGAAATCCGCGCCTCATTCCTGGACTTCTTCCGCGACCGGCAGCACACCGTGGTGGCGTCCTCGCCGCTGGTGCCGCGCAACGATCCCACGCTGCTGTTCACCAATGCCGGCATGGTGCAGTTCAAGAACGTGTTCACCGGGGCGGAGAAGCGGCCCTACAAGCGCGCCACCAGCGTGCAGAAATGCGTGCGCGCCGGCGGCAAGCACAACGACCTCGACAATGTCGGCTACACCGCGCGCCACCACACCTTCTTCGAGATGCTGGGCAATTTCTCGTTCGGCGACTACTTCAAGGACGCCGCGATCGAATACGCCTGGGATTATGTGCGCAACGTCGCCGGCCTCTCGAAAGACCGGCTCTGGGTCACGGTCTATCCGACCGACGACCAGGCGCGCGGTCTGTGGAAGAAAATCGCCGGCCTCCCCGACGAGCGCATCGTCGGCCATGAGAGCAATCTCTGGGCGATGGGGCCGGTCGGGCCCTGCGGCTACTGCTCGGAGATCTTCTACGACCAGGGCGACACCGTCATGGGCGGCCCGCCCGGCAGCGCGGACGAGGACGGCGACCGCTTCCTGGAATTCTGGAATCTCGTCTTCATGCAGTTCGAGCAGGTCGACGAGACCACCCGCCTGGACCTCCCGCGGCCTTCGATCGACACCGGCATGGGGCTGGAGCGCATCACCGCGATCCTGCAGGGCGTCACCGACAATTACGATACCGACCTGTTCCGCCGCCTGATCGCGGCCTCGGTCGACGCGTCGGGCGCCAGGGCGGAAGGCGAGGCGAAATTCTCCCACCGCGTCATCGCCGATCATCTGCGCGCGTCCTCCTTCCTGATCGCCGACGGCGTGCTGCCGTCCAACGAGGGCCGGGGCTATGTGCTCCGCCGCATCATGCGCCGCGCCATGCGCCATGCCCATCTCATCGGCTCCAGGGAGCCCTTGATGCACCGGCTGGTGCCGGCGCTGGTGGCGGAGATGGGCGTCGCCTATCCCGAGCTCAAGCGCGCCGAAGCGCTGGTGAGCGAAACCCTGAAGCTGGAGGAGACGCGCTTCCGCGACACGCTGGCGCGCGGGCTGAAGCTGCTGGACGAGGCGAGCGGCTCGCTCAGGAAAGGCGATCATCTCTCCGGCGAGACCGCGTTCCGGCTCTACGACACCTACGGCTTCCCGCTCGACCTGACGCAGGACGCGCTCAAGGCGCGCGGCGTCGGCGTGGACGTCAAGGGTTTCGAGGCCGCGATGGAGCGCCAGCGCGCCGAGGCGCGCAAGGCCTGGGCGGGCTCCGGCGAAGCGGCGGACGAAGGCAAATGGTTCGCGATCAAGGACGAGCTCGGCGCCACCGAATTCCTCGGCTACGACACCGAGGATGCCGAAGGCAACATCCTGGCCATCGTGGACAAGACGGGCGCGCGCGTGCAGTCGGCCAAGGCGGGGGAGACGGTGCGCATCCTCACCAACCAGACGCCGTTCTACGCGGAGTCGGGCGGGCAGGTGGGCGACCAGGGCACGATCGGGACCGCGCGCGCCGGCGGCATCGTGGAAGACACCGAGAAGAAGCTCGGCGCGCTCCACGTCCATGTCGTCAAGGTGGTGAAAGGCCGGTTCGACCTGGGCGATGGCGTGCATCTGGCGGTGGACGGCGAGCGCCGCCGCGCCACCCGCGCCAACCATTCCGCCACGCATCTGCTCCACGCCGCGCTGAAACGCGTGCTGGGCGGGCATGTCTCGCAGAAGGGCTCGCTGGTCGCGCCCGACCGGCTGCGGTTCGACTTCGCCCATCCCAAGGCCATGACGGCGGAGGAGCTGGAGCGCGTCGAATACCAGGTCAACGCCGTCATCCGTCAGAATTCGGACGTCTCCACGCGCCTGATGGCGACCGACAAGGCCATCGAGGCCGGCGCGGAAGCGCTGTTCGGCGAGAAATACGGCGAGGAAGTGCGCGTGCTCACCATGGGCGACGACGGCGAGGAGCCGAAGCCGTTCTCCGTGGAGCTCTGCGGCGGCACCCATGTGCGAAGGCTGGGCGACATCGGGCTCTTCACCATCCTGTCCGAAAGCGCGGTCGCCTCGGGCGTACGCCGCATCGAAGCGCTGACCTCGGAGGGCGCGCGCCGCTATCTGCAGCGCGAAGCCAGGATCGCGCATGACGCGGCGGCCGCGCTCAAGACCAATCCATCCGAGCTCGCCGCGCGCGTCGCCGCGCTGGCCGATCAGCAGAAGAAGCTTGAGCGCGAACTCGCCGACGCCCGCAGGGCGCTGGCACTGGCCGGGCCGGGGCGCAACGACAGCGACACCGCCAAGGAGATCGCGGGCGTCAAGGCGGTGCTGCGCGTGGTCGAGGGCGTGGCGGCGAAGGACCTGAAAGGCCTGGCCGACGACGCCAAGGCCAGGCTCGGCTCCGGCGTCGCCGCATTCGTGGCGGTGGCCGACGGCAAGGCCTCCCTCGTCGTGGGCGTGACCGACGATTTGACCGCCCGCATCAGCGCGGTCGATCTCGTCAAGCTCGGCGCGGAAGCGCTCGGCGGCAAGGGTGGCGGCGGGCGGCCCGACATGGCGCAGGCAGGCGGGCCGGACGGCGCGCGCGCCCAGGCTGCGCTCGATGCCATCGCCGGCCGCCTGGCCGAACTCGCGCCTGCATGACGCGCGTGCTGCCGCGGCGGGAATCCTTGCGGCGGCGCGTCTACATCGCGCTGGAAGGCGGCCATGGCCGCGCCGGCGTCGCGGTGGAGATCCTGCTCATCGGGCTCATCGTGGCCAACGTGGTGGGCTACATCCTGCAGAGCGTGCCCGGGATCGAACGCGGCTATTGGCGCCCGCTTCTGGCGCTCGAGATCGTCTCCGTCGCGGTCTTCGCGGTGGAGTATGCGCTCCGGCTGTGGACGGCGCCGGAGGATCCGGCGGTGGGCGGGCGCGGCGCGGCGCGGGGCCGCATCCATGCCGCCACGCGGCCGATGATGATCATCGATTTCCTCGCCTTCGCGCCCGCCATCGTGCAGTTCTTCGTGCCGTTCATCGATCTGCGGGTGCTGCGGCTGGTCAGGCTCCTCAGACTGCTCAAGATTGCGCGCTATTCGCCCGCGCTGTCGACGCTGGCGCAGGTGATCGTGGACGAGCGGCGCGCGCTCTTCGGCACGCTGCTCCTGATGGTCTGCGCCACGATCCTGGCGGCGGCGGCCATGCATGCCGCCGAAGGCAGCGCGCAGCCCGCCATCTTCGGCACCATCCCGGGCGCCATGTGGTGGGCGATCACCACGCTCACCACGGTGGGTTACGGCGACGCCGTGCCCATCACGCCCATCGGCCGGGTCGTGGCGGGCATCACCATGGTGGTGGGCGTGGGCCTGTTCGCGCTGCCGGTGGGCATCGTGGCCACCGGCTTCGTCAACACCATCCACCGCCGCGACTTCGTGGTCACCTTCGGCATGCTGGCGCGCGTGCCGCTGTTCCGCGATTTCGACGCAAAGACCGTGGGCGAGATCATGAACCTGCTGAGGGCGCAGAGCGTTGGCGCGGGTGCCATCGTCTCGGCGCAGGGCGAACGGGCGGCGGCGATGTATTTCATCGTCTCCGGCGAAGTGGAGGCGGAGATCGCGGGCCGGCGCCTGCGTTTCTCGACCGGCGACTTCTTCGGCGAGCTGGTGCTGCTGCACGAGACCATGCGCGCGGCCAGCATCGTCGCCGTCACCCACACCCGCCTTCTCACCCTGGCGGCGGAGGATTTCGAGCACCTGCTCCACAAGCACCCGGCGCTGGAACGCAGCTTCCGCGAGCGCGCGGCCGACCACGTGCAGGAACTCGCCGACGCCGGCGCGATCAGCCGCGAGGAGGTCGCCGCGGCGCGCCTGGCCCGCGAGAGACAGTAGCCGCGAGGAATGGCGCGCGCGACCGGGTCATGCGTCCGGCGATCGCACCAGGCGCGAGACTTACGGCGTCCAGTAGATCGCGATCTTGTTGCCGGTGGGGTCGCGCAGATAGGCGCCGTACCAGGTTTCCTTTTCCGGCGGCCGGAAGCCGGGCTTGCCTTCGTCGGAGCCGCCGGAAGACAGCCCGGCCCTGTGCGCGGCGTCAACCTCGGCTTTCGAGTTGGCCTTGAAGGCGATCATCATGCCGTTGCCGAAGGTGGCCGGCTCCTTGTTGAAGGGCGGACAGAGATAGACGTCGTGCTTGTCGGAGCCCTTGGGGCCATAGCCGATCCAGCCGCCGTCGGCGAACGCGCGCGCGCAGCCGACCGCGCCCAGCACCGCGTCGTAGAATTTGCCGGAGGCCTCGCTGTCCTTGGCGCCGATGGTCACGTAGCCGATCATGTTCCGCTCCTCTCGAATGGGCGCGGAGCCTATCAAACGGTACGAACAAAGAAAGAACATAAACGCAGACGGGGTCTGCGCCGGACGCATGGGGCCTGCTGACAGATTTTAGCGGCCGCCCCGCCAGATCCTGAGCGGCCCCAGCGTCTCGAAGCCAAGGGCGCGCCATGGCGCCGGATCGGTTTCATAGCCGGCGAGCGGCGCGTCCTCGGCGAAGCGACATGCAAGCTCGACGATCCGCGCGCGGCAGGCCTCGTCCGGCGTGAACACATTGCTCACGCCACAGACCCCGGCGTGGCGATTGAAGACCGCGCCCGCCAGGCAGTCCCGTCCGTGCCATGCGCCCACGAAGCGGATGCCCGGCTGTCCGATCAGCGCCGCATCGAAAACGTCCGGCGCCGCATCGGCCTGCGCGAACCCGCGCCGCCATTGCGCCAGGGCAGTCTCGTCCTCGACCGCTCGCCACATGAGCCTGTCATCGCGAGGCTGCGCGACCCCAACGCGCGACGGCCGGCAGATCCATTGCGCCTCGAACAGCACATGCATGCCGAGGGATGAAAGGTCGAGGTCTGCGAATGAGTCCTTGGCGCTCCACATCATGCCGCCGCGCCCCTCGCCGAGCGCGCGCAACGCTTCGACCCGCGCTGCGGAATCGCGGGCGCAGAGCGTGATGGCGTCGGGATAGAAGCGCGGCGCGGCCTGGAGTGCGCGCCACAGCCGGCGGTCGAACTGCGTCAAGCCGCGATTCGCGCGCACCACCACATCGCACCACAGCGCGTTGTTGAGCACCGCGGCGCCAAGCAAATCCATCTCAGCCGCCGGGATCGGAATCGGTGATGGCGACGATGAGCCCCGCGGCCTGGCCGAGACGGTCGATCTGTTCCGGCTGCAGCCGGCCGATCGCCCTGGTGAGGCGCGCGAGCCTGCGCCTGCGTCCGGCGTCCAGCAACTTGCGCCCCTTGGGGGTAACTGCCACTTCGATGGAGCGGCGGTCGAGGGGCCGGCGGGTGACCAGGCCAAGCCGCTGCAGCTCTCCCACGAGCTGGGACATGGTCGGCGGCTTCACCTGCTCGGCTTTCGCCAGCGCGCCCAGCGTCTGGGGCCCCGCGAAAGCCAGCACCGACAGTGCCGAAAGCTGCGCCGCCGTCACGCCGGATTGCGCATCTTCCTTCCTCACATAGCGGAGGAGGCGGATGGCGGCGCCGTGCAGCATGTCGGCGACCTGTTCGGTGCGGAGCGGGGCTTGACTGGGGCGCATTTGATTGTTAGGCCGCCTAACAGTGTGACGCCCCAAGGTACATCGCCGCCGCCGCCGCGCGCCAGCCTTGGGAGGGAGACGAAGATGAGCGCACCCGATCCGCAGCCCGGCCTTGCCGGCCGCAAGCTGGTGCAGGTCGCCTTCACCTGCCGCGACCTCGGTCGCGCCCGCGCGTTCTACCGCGACACGCTGGGCCTGCCGCTGCTGTTCGAGGCGGGTGGCATGATGTTCTTCCAGCTCGACGGCCTGCGCCTGATGGTCGGCAAGGAGCACGTGCCGGGAAGCCCCATCGGCGGCTCGCTGATCTATTTCGACGCGCCGGACATCGACACGCTGGGCCCCGCGCTGGAGGCGAAGGGCATAAAATTCACCGGCCCCGCCGCCGTCGTGCAGCGCACGGATACCCACGAGCTGAAGCTGCGGGAATTTTTCGACCCCGACGGCAACGCCCTGGCGCTGATGGGCATGGTGCCGAAGGCGGGTTAGCCGCAACGTTTCCGCGCGACGGCGCCGGCGCAATCGTCGATGGTCCCGCGGGGCACGCGAACTGGCTGTCGAGCGGCGCCTTCATCCCGGCGGCGCGGGCGATCCGGGCGTCGATCATGCCGGCCAGGACCGTGCTCGGATTCCGCGAGGCCCGTTGAGGCTCAGCCGCTCGCGGCACAGGGCAGCGTGACGGAGAAGGTGGCGCCGTCCGGGCCGTTGGCGCTCAGCCAGATCTCGCCATTGTGGGCGCGCAGGATCTCGCGGCAGATCGGAAGCCCCAGCCCCATGCCGTGGCTCTTGCTGGTGTGGAACGGCTCGAACACGGCGGCGACGAGGTCTTTCGAGAGGCCGGGTCCGTTGTCGCGCACGTCGATTCGGACGACGCCGTCGGCGCGGCGCACGGCGACATGGGCCCGCCGCGTCGCGCCGCCCCCCATGGCCTCGGCGGCGTTGGTGAGAAGATTGACCAGCACCTGCTCGATCTGCGTGCGGTCGGCGTGGACGGGCGGCAGCTCCCCCGCGATCTCGCAATCGGCCTCGACGTTCAGCCGCCGCGCGGTCGGCTCGAACAGCGACAGGGCGTGGCGCACCATCGCACCCGCGTCCTCGGCGCGCTGGCGGCCTTCGCCGTTGGAAATGAAGCTTCGCAGGCTCGACACGATCTCGCCCGCGCGGCGGATCTGATCCCCGGCCTTGTCGAGCAGCTCGGGGTTGACCGCCGCGGAGGTGCGGTTCACGCGCGAATAGGCCGTGATGTAGCTGGAGGCCGCCACCAGCGGCTGGGACATGTCGTGCGCGATGGCCGAGGTCATCAGCGCGACGGTGTTGAGGCGGCCGAGGCGAGCGGAATCGCCCGCCTTGCGCTCCAGGTCGGCGAGCTCCCGGTTGGCGGCGCGCAGGGCGTCGATCAGGTCTTCGCGCTCCTGCGCCAGCCGGCGCTGGGATTCGATCTCATTGCGCGCCTTGAGCGAGCGGGTGATGTCGCGGACGCGATGAACGAGGTAGTTCACGCTGCCGTCCGCGGCCAGGATCGGCACGTTCGTGACGCTCCAGTAGCGCTCCTCGAGCGCGCCGCTCTCGCCCGGCAGGTCGAAACGCTGCACCGGCATCTCGTCGCGCCGCCGCGTGTCGAGCACGCGGCGGAAGGAATCGCGCAGCGACGCGCTTTCGCCGAAGCCGCGGCGCGCGATCTCCCGCTCCAGGACGGGGAAGTAGGCCTCGCCCTCGAGCGCGCGCCAGTCGAGACCGGTGACCCGGATATAGTTGTCGGTCGCATCGACGATGTTGAACTCCCGGTCGAGCACCAGGAGGAGGCCAGGCGCGCTCTCGAAGAGGGCGCGATAGTCGAAGGGTTCACCCATGAATTCTCCACCCCAAGCCTCCTATGGGCCCGGGATGGCCTCCGTTCCATACGCGCGAACCCGTACCGCCGTGCAACCTCAGGCTTTGAGCCAGTTTTCGGGCAGGGAAATCCAGGCGCAGCGGTCGCCATCCTGGGCGGAGAGATTGGGCGCGGGCAGGGGGTCCTCCACGAAACAGCCACCGGCGATGCCGGTCGCCTCGGGCAGGAAGCCGAAGCTCTTCCACCAGAGCGTGGTGCCGCAGCGGGCGCAGAAGTGCCGGTCGTAACCGGCGGCGCCGTCGCGGTGATAGATGCGGGTCTCGCCCGTCTTCGCCGTCACCGCCGTGTCGGGGAAATACGCCGACCAACCAAATGCCGTGCCGGTGCGCCGCCGGCAGCTCGAGCAATTGCAGATCGCATTGAGCACCGGCTCGCCTTCGACCGTGATCGAACAGGCCTCGCAGCAGCAGCTCGCGGTGCGGGTCATGGAAAGCTCTATGCCATCGCCTTCTTCAAATTCTCATCGACCTTGTCGAGGAAGCCTTCGGTGGTGAGCCATTTCTGGTCGGGGCCGACGAGGAGCGCGAGGTCCTTGGTCATGAAGCCCGCCTCCACCGTATCGACGCAGACCTTCTCGAGCGTGTGGGCGAATCTGTCGAGCGCGGGGTTGTTGTCGAGCTTGGCGCGGTGGGCGAGGCCCCGCGTCCAGGCGAAGATCGAAGCGATGGAATTGGTGGAGGTCGATTTGCCCTTCTGGTGCTCGCGATAGTGCCGCGTCACGGTGCCGTGCGCGGCCTCGGCCTCGACGATCCTGCCGTCGGGCGTGGTCAGCACGCTGGTCATCAATCCGAGCGAGCCGAAGCCCTGGGCCACGGTGTCGGACTGCACGTCGCCGTCGTAGTTCTTGCAGGCCCACACATAGCCGCCTTCCCATTTGAGCGCGGAGGCCACCATGTCGTCGATCAGGCGATGCTCGTAGGTGATGCCGGCGTCCTTGAACTTCGCGGCGAACTCCGCCTCGAACACCTCCTGGAAGATGTCCTTGAAGCGGCCGTCATAGGCCTTGAGGATGGTGTTCTTGGTGGAGAGATAGACGGGATATTTGCGGGCCAGCCCGTAGTTCAGCGAGGCGCGGGCGAAATCGCGGATCGAATCGTCGAGGTTGTACATCGCCATGGCGACGCCCGAGCCCGGCGCCCTGAACACCTCCCTCTCGATGATCGTGCCGTCCTCGCCCGCGAACCTGATGGTGAGCACGCCCTTGCCGGGATAGCGGAAATCGGTGGCACGGTACTGGTCGCCGAAGGCGTGGCGGCCCACCACGATGGGCTTGGTCCAGCCCGGAACCAGCCGTGGCACGTTCCTGCAGATGATCGGCTCGCGGAAGATCACGCCGCCCAGGATGTTGCGGATGGTGCCGTTGGGCGACTTCCACATCTCCTTGAGATGGAACTCCTTCACCCGCGCCTCGTCCGGCGTGATGGTGGCGCATTTGACGCCGACGCCGTGCTTTTTGATCGCCTCGGCGGCGTCCACCGTCACCTTGTCGCCGGTGGCGTCGCGGTGTTCGATGCCGAGGTCGTAATATTCGAGCTTCACGTCCAGGTAGGGCAGGATCAGCTTCTTCTTGATAAGGTCCCAGATAATGCGCGTCATCTCGTCGCCATCGAGCTCGACGACGGTGCCGGTGACCTTGATCTTGTCCATGGGGACCCTCTGGATATTGCGCGGCGGGCGGTATAGCGGGGGGTGGCTGCAAGGTCAAAGCGGTTCCGGAAGCGGTTCATGGGCGCCCCCGCCATCATCCTGTCCCATCCCCAGCTCGGCGAGAACATCGGCGCGGCGGCCCGCGCGATGGCGAATTTCGGGCTCGCGGAGCTCAGGCTGGCGGCGCCGCAATGCCCGTGGCCGAACGAGCGCGCCACCGCGATGGCGGTCACCGCCAAACACATCGTGGAGCAGGCGAAGGTGTTCCCCAGCCTGCGCGAGGCCATGGGCGATCTGCATCTCGTCTATGCGACCTCGGCACGCGAGCGCGGCATCACCAAGGAAGTGCTGACGCCGGGCGAAGCGGCGCGGCGGCTGCGCACGATGGGCGATCGGCGCACCGCCATCCTGTTCGGCAACGAACGCGCCGGGCTCGACAACGAGGAGATCTCGCTGTGCGACGCGGTCATCACCATCCCGACGGCGGGCTTCGCCTCGATCAATCTCGGGCAGGCGGTGCTGATCGCGGCCTATGAATGGTTCCGCGCCGACGATGCGACGCCGCCCGCGCGCATCGAGCATTCTCCGGCTCACCGCAAGCCCACGCGCGGGGAGATGCTGCAGCTTTTCGAGCATCTGGAAACCGAGCTGACGGAGGACGGCTTCCTGTTCCCGCCCAACAAGCGCGGCGCCATGATCCGAGCCATCCGCGCCACGCTGCACCGCGCCCGGCTCACCTACCAGGAAGTGCAGACCATCCGGGGCATGATCGTGGCCATGACGAAGGGCAAGTACCGGGGCGAAAAGTCGGCAATGAAGGATGTAAAGGATACTTGACACATCCCGGCGCCCGGCCTATGTAAAGAACACTTTACAGGAGGCGGTCATGTCCGCGGATGCAGTGCCGGTCAAGGGTGCCGGCAAGACCTACATCATCGAATGCGCAATCGTGTCGGCGCTCTATGCTGGCCTCGCCTGGGCGCGCCACTGGCTGATCGCGCAGGCGCCCAACCACGCGCTCGCCATCGCGGCGTCCATCGTGCCGTCGCTGCCGATCTGGGCGCTGTTCTTCGTGGTGTGGCGCTACTACCGGCGCATCGACGAATTCGAGCAGCAGCGGTTCCTGGAGACCATCGCGCTCTCCTTCGGCATCGGCTCGTGCCTGCTCGTCACCTTCGCCTTCCTCACCGATGCCGGTCTCGCCTGGCTCGACATCACCTGGGCCTGGCCGACGCTGGCGGTGTCGTGGGCGCTCACCAGCGGCATCATGCACGTCGCGCGGCGCTGATGAAGAACGCGCTGCCCCGCCTGCGCGCCGAACGCGGGCTCACCCAGGGCGACCTTGCCGACAAGCTCAACGTCTCCCGCCAGACCGTCAACGCCATCGAGACCGGCCGCTACGACCCCAGCCTCCCGCTCGCCTTCGCCATCGCGCGCCTGTTCAAGTGCCGCATCGAGGAGATATTCGAGCCTTAAGGCCGATTTGCGACCCGCCTTGGCCTGGGCTCGATTGTCTTCCTGTTCGCGAGCGCGTGACGAAGCCTCGACTCGCATTTCCCATCGCAAAGCCCTATATCGCCTCCGGGAGTCCGGCTGCGGACGACGCGCTCGCCAACCCGGTCAGGTCCGGAAGGAAGCAGCCGTAACGAATCCGCGCCGGGTCGCGGCCGGGCTTCCACCTTTCCACAACATTCGGCCGAAACCGCGCGACGGCGCGTCCCGGCTTGCTATAGTCGCGCCATGGACGAAACGGAAACCGCCTTGCCCGGCCTCGAGCCACCCCAGAAGGACGGCGCCTACCGCGTGCTCGCCCGCAAGTACCGCCCGCAGGACTTCACCGGTCTGATCGGGCAGGAGGCGCTGGTCAGGACGCTCTCCAACGCCTTCGCCACGGGGCGCATTGCCCATGCCTTCATGCTGACCGGCGTGCGGGGCGTGGGCAAGACCACGACGGCGCGCATCATCGCGCGCGCGCTCGATTGCATCGGGCCGGACGGCACGCGCACGACGCCCACGATCCATCCCTGCGGCGTCTGCGAGCCCTGCGTGGCCATCGCCGAGAGCCGGCATGTCGACGTGCAGGAGATGGACGCCGCCTCGCGCACCGGCATCGAAGACGTGCGCGAGATCATCGAAGGCGTCCGCTACGCCCCGGCCAGCGCGCGCTACAAGGTCTATATCATCGACGAAGTGCACATGCTGTCGAAACAGGCCTTCAACGGCCTGCTCAAGACGCTGGAAGAGCCGCCGCCGCATGTGAAGTTCATCTTCGCCACCACCGAGATCCGCAAGGTTCCGGTCACCGTGCTGTCGCGCTGCCAGCGCTTCGACCTGCGCCGGGTGGAGACGCCCGAACTGGTGGCGCACCTGAGGGCGATCGCGGCGAAAGAGAAGATCGCCGTCGAGGATGCGGCACTGGCGCTGATCGCGCGGGCGGCGGAGGGCAGCGTGCGCGACGCCCTGTCCTTGCTCGATCAGGCCATCGCGCACGATGAGGGCGGAACGATCTCCGGCGAAAGCGTGCGCGCCATGCTGGGACTGGCCGACCGCGGGCGCATCCTCGATCTCTTCGAGAAGCTGATGGGTGGCGATATCGCGACCGCGCTGGGCGAGCTTGCCGAGCTTTACGACCGCGGTGCCGACCCCCTGGCCGTGATGCAGGACCTGCTGGAGACGGCCCATTTCCTCACCCGCGTGAAGGTGGCGCCCGGCGCGGAAGGCTTTTTCGACGGCGGCAGCGCCGAGGCCGGGCGCGCGGCGGAAATGGCGAAGAAGCTCAGCGTGCCCACGCTCAGCCGCGCCTGGCAGATGCTGCTCAAGGGCCTGTTCGAGGTGCGCGACGCTACCCGCCCCATCCAGGCCGCGGAGATGGCGCTCATCCGGCTGGCCTATGCCGCCGATCTTCCGCCTACGGACAAGCTGGTGCGGGACCTGATGGACGGCCAGGCCGGCCATCGTCCTCAACTCGAGGGCGGGCCGAAGGCCGCAGGCGGCGCCACGAATTTGCAAGGGCGGGGCCCGCAGGCATCGGTTCTTCCGCAAGCCGAAGGTGGCGCAAGCGCGGCCGTCCAGCGCGCGCCGCAGCCCACCATGGCCGCGGAGGATGCGCACCTTCTGCGCACGCTGGAGGACATCGCGGCATTGGCCGCCTCGAAAGGCGCGTCCGTCCTCAAGGTGCATCTGGAGAACGACATCCATCTGGTGCGGCTGGAGCCGGGGCAGATCGAGTTCCGCCCCAGCCCGCGCGCGCCACGCACGCTTTCGGGCGACCTCGCGCAGAAGCTCAAGGAATGGACCGGCGCGCGCTGGGTGGTGACCGTGGCGCGCGAGGGCGGCGCGCCCACTATCGCGGAGAAGAAGCGCGCTGCCGCGGCCGCGAAGATCGAGAGCGTGGCGCAGGAGCCGATGGTGCGCGCGGTGCTCGACCGCTTTCCGGGCGCGGAGATCATGGCCGTGCGCGATCTTTCCGATGGCGACGGCGTGGATGCCGCCTCGCCCGCCGGCGAGGCGCCCCGGGACCCGGCAGAGGATTCCTAGGTGATCGGCCCGGAAATCGAGCGCCTGATCCAGCTCCTGGCGAAGCTGCCCGGTCTTGGCCCGCGCTCGGCGCGGCGCGCGGCGCTGGTGCTGCTCAAGAAGCGCGAGGCCCTGCTCGAGCCGCTGGGCGCGGCCATGCGCGACGCCGCCGCCGCGATCAGGACCTGCGAGACCTGCGGCAACCTCGATACCGCCAGCCCCTGCGCGCTGTGCCGCGATCCCAGGCGCGACACGCACGTGCTCTGCGTGGTGGAGGACGTGGCCGACCTGTGGGCGCTGGAGCGCGCGGGCGTGTTCCGCGGGCGCTACCATGTGCTCGGCGGCGCGCTGTCGGCGCTGGACGGGGTGACGCCGGAGAAGCTCAACCTCGCTGCGCTGACGGCGCGGGTGAAATCCGGCGTCGAGGAAGTGATCCTCGCCATGAACGCCACCGTCGAGGGCCAGACCACCGCGCACTACCTGATGGACGCGCTCGGCCCGCTCGGCGTGAAGGTCACCCGTCTCGCCCACGGCGTCCCCGTCGGCGGCGAGCTCGACTACCTCGACGAGGGCACGCTGAGCGCGGCGTTCAAGGCACGGCGGGCGCTTTAGCCCTCGATCTTCTTCGGCTCGTCGTCGAACGTCACATTGGCGATGCGGTCGGCATGGCGATCGACGCCGCGCATCGAGGCCTCGATGGTCGCGATGTCCTTGCTGGTGAGATCGAAATGGTCGCGCAGCTTGCCCACGCGCTCGCCCAGCCGGCGCACGTCGTCGAGCAGCGCACCTACCTCCTTCTGGATGAGCTGCGCGTTCTCGCGCATCTCCACGTCGCGCAAGACTGCCTGCATGGTGGTGACCGCCAGCCACAGCAGATGCGGCGAGACGATCGCGACCTTGGCTTCGCGCGCCCGCGCCATGATCTCCGGAAAGCCGAAATGCAGCTCCGCGAAGACGGATTCCGACGGCACGAACATGATCACCGGCGTCTGCGTCTCACCCTTGATGATGTATTTCTCCGCGATGTCGCGCACGTGCTTGCGTACGTCCTCGCGCATCTGGGTGAGCGCCTTTTTCTTCTCGTCGTCGTTGGCCGCGGCGCGGATCAGCTCGAACGCCTCAAGCGGGAATTTGGAATCGATCACCACCAGCCCCGCCTCTCGCGACAGGCGGATCACGCAGTCCGGCCGCGTGCCGTTGGAAAGCGTGTACTGGAAATCATACTGCTCGGGCGCCAACTGGTCGGAGACGATTGATTCCATGCGGTCGCCGCCGAAGGCGCCGCGCGCCTGCTTGTCGGAGAGGATTTCCTGAAGGGAAACGACTTGGGTCGAAAGCCCGGCGATGTTCTTCTGCGCCTCGTCGATCGTGGTCAGCCGGGCGCCGATGTCGGCGATGGTGGCGGCTGTTTTGGTCGAGCTGTCGGCGAGGGATGCGTTCATCTGCTGGGTCAGCGCCGCGATCTGCTCACCGACGGTGCGCGAGAGCGCCTCCTGCTGCGCCACGGTCTGGCGGAACTGGCCCGCGATCTCGCCCTGCGCTGCGATCATCGCATCGAGTCGCGTGTCGGGCGCGGGGCCTTGCGGCCTTCGCAGCGCGAGCGCCACGATGGCGGCCGCCAGCACCAGCGCGCCTGCGAGGATGAGGTAGGCAAAATCCATGGTTTTCCCGCGTTTGCCTTGACCGGACAGGCGGGCTCGCCTATCTCCCGGCCATGGCCATACGCCCCATCCTTACCGCGCCCGATCCCAGGCTGAAAGCGGTCTCCGAGCCCGTCGCCCGGGTGGACGAGGAGACGAAGAAGCTCATCGACGACCTGATCGAGAGCATGTACGCCGCCGACGGCATCGGCCTTGCCGCCATCCAGGTGGGCGTGCCCCGGCGCGTGCTGGTGATGGACATCGGCCAGCGCGACGGCAAGAAGACCCCGATGGCCTTCGTCAATCCCGAGATCGCGTGGGCGTCCGAGGAGCTGGCGACCTTCCAGGAGGGCTGCCTGTCGGTGCCCGAGATCTGGGAGGATGTGGAGCGGCCCGCGAAGATCCGCGCCACCTATCTCGACCGCGACGGGAACAAGCAGGAGCTGGAAGCCGACGGGCTGCTCGCCACCTGCCTGCAGCACGAGATGGACCACCTCGACGGCATCCTGTTCCTCGATCATCTTTCCAAGCTCAAGAAGTCCATCGCGCTCAGGAAGCTCGCCAAGGCCAAGCGCCTGAAGGACGCGGGCTGAACGGGCGCGCGCGGTCGCCTGGCGCGGCACGCGGTGCTATGACCCGGCCATGACTCTCCGTCTCGCCTTCCTCGGCACGCCCGATTTCGCGGTTCCGACGCTGTCGGCACTGTTCGGGCAGGGGTACGACGTTGCCGCGGTCTATTCCCAGCCGCCGCGCCCGAAGAACCGCGGGCTCGGCGAAGAACCTTCGCCGGTGGCAAGGCTCGCCGCGGCGCATGGGCTCGATGCGCGCACGCCGGCCACGCTGAAGGACGCGGGCGTGCAAGCCGCGTTCGCCGCGCTCGCTCTCGATGCCGCGGTCGTCGTCGCTTACGGGCTCATCCTGCCCAGGCCCATACTCGATGCCCCCAGGCTCGGCTGCCTCAATCTGCATGGCTCGCTCCTGCCGCGCTGGCGGGGCGCCGCCCCCATCCAGCGCGCGATCATGGCGGGCGATGCGGAAACCGGGGTCATGGTGATGCGGATGGAGGAAGGCCTCGACACCGGCCCTGTGCTGATGGCCGAGCGCACGCCGGTCGGGCGCAAGACCTATGGCGAACTGCACGACGAACTGGCGCGGCTTGGCGCCGACCTGATGGTGCGTGCGCTCGTGGCGCTGGAGCGTGGCACGGTGAGGGAGACGAAGCAGACCGACGAAGGCGTCACCTATGCCAAAAAGATATTGAAGGACGAAGCCCGCATCGACTGGGCGCGATCCGCGCGCGAACTCGATTGCCACATTCGCGGTCTCTCGCCCGTGCCCGGCGCGTGGTGCGAGGCGAAGGGCGAGCGATTGAAGGTGCTTTATGCCGAGCCGGCCGAGGGGGCGGGCGCGCCCGGCTCGGTGCTGGACGACGCGCTCACCGTCGCCTGCGGCCAGGGCGCGCTCCGCCTGACGCGCATGCAGCGCGCCGGCGCGCGCGCAATGGGCGCCGGAGAGCTGCTGCGCGGCTTCGCGCTCCCCAAAGGCGAGCGTCTCGCCTGATGCCGCGCTATCGCCTCACCGTGGAGTATGATGGCGCGGGCTTCGTCGGCTGGCAGCGGCAGGACAATGGGCCGTCGGTGCAGGGCGCGCTTGAAGAGGCGATCTTCCGCCTTTCGTCGGAGACCGTGACGGTCACCAGCGCGGGGCGCACCGATGCGGGCGTCCATGCCATGGGCCAGGTGGCGCATTTCGATCTCGACAAGAGCTACGCGGCGGAGAAAGTGCGCGACGCGCTGAACCACTATCTGAGGCCCGCGCGCGTGGCGGTGCTGGAGGCGCACGAAGCGGCGCCGGATTTCCACGCGCGCTTCCTGGCAACCGCGCGGCATTATCTCTACCGCATCGTCTGCCGCCGCGCGCCGCTGGCGCTGGACGCCGGGCGGGCCTGGCACGTCGTGAAGGACCTCGACGCGGAGGCGATGCATCAAGCCGCGCAGGCGCTGGTGGGCCGGCACGATTTCACCACTTTCCGCGCCGCGGAGTGCCAGGCCAACTCGCCCATCAAGACGCTCGACCGTCTGGACGTGCGCCGCGCGGGCGGAGAGATGCACATCGAAGCTTCGGCCCGGTCGTTCCTGCACCATCAGGTGCGCTCGATGGTGGGTTCATTGAAGCTGGTCGGCGAAGGCAAGTGGCGCCCGCGCGACCTCGCCGACGCGCTCGCGGCGAAGGACCGCGCCGCTTGCGGCCCCGTGGCGCCGCCGGGCGGTCTTTATCTGGTGAAAGTCGACTACGAGCAGCCTAGTGTTGCATAGAGGCGAGCGCACCCTGCGCCGCAGCCGCCACGCCGGGTTCGGGGTCGCTGCGCAAGGTCATCAGGAGATTCTTTGCGCCCGGCCCTCCGGCGTCGCCCAGCATCACGGCCGCTTTCGCGCGGCGCGCGGGATCTGGGCTCTTCGCCCAGCTGATGGCGAGCTGGGATTCGGCGGCGCTCTGCGGATCGAGCGTGCGCCGGAGCCTGTACAACTCCATCAGGTCGCAATCGCTTTCGGCGCGCCCTTGCGCAGCGCTGGACGCGGCGTTCTTCTCCGCCTTGACGAGCATGTCCTGGTAAAAACTCCGTGCCTGGCTGCTCACGTCGATGAAGCCGCCTGCCTGGTATCGGTAGAGTGCGGGGAAGCTCGCCATGCAGGCGCGCGTGCCTTCATAGGGCGACCATGGCTGCCACACGGCCAGCAGCGTCGAATTCCCGCTCCGGTATAGGGCATCCTTCACCTTGGGGATGTCCCAGACCTGCAGCTGACCGACGGTAATGCCCGTGGAGGACTTCTCGACAACGACGATCAGGTTGCAGAAGCGGCCGCTCGCCCGCACCGATGCGACCAACTCGTAGCTCTGGCCCGAAAGATTCGCGAAGGCGGCGCTACAGGCCTCGTAGGACTGCAGAGGCGGTCCCGTCACCTCATCCAGAAAAGCGCCCAGAGACTGCCCCCTCGCAACAAGGCCCGCCGGATCGACGCCCGGCGCCCACGTTCCGGCGACAAAATGCCTGGCGGCGGGCGAAAGCGAAGACGCCGGAACGGAGATGGATGGCATGCCCGCCTGCGCGGAGATCGCGTCAGACTGCGCTCCGGCCGGCGCGGCAAACAGGACAGCCGACACCACCATGCCGCGGAAAAGCGTTGCGTTCAGCTGCATGACGTGTGCCCCCTCACCGTTGCGACATAGCCGAGAGCGCCCGAGGAGAGATTGGGCCGTTGCACCCACGTCCAGGTTCCGCCGGTGCAGGTGGCACCGTTCGGCGTACCGGAGCACGATGGCTGGAAGTATTGCGGCCCGGTCCCTTTCACATTTGCATATCCCGCGTACATCAGCAGCGCTACATCCTCGAGTTCGACACCCGTCATGCCTTTGAGGCCGGTATGGGTCGCTTGCATGCTTTTCTGATAGGCGACGGCCGCGGTGAGCTTCTGGCCCATGATGGAGACGCCCTGCGTTCCGTTGGCATTCCAGTCCCAGGCCGTCTTCATGGTGGTGGGCACCTGGGTCAGCCCGATATAGAGGCCGCGCTGCGATGCGTTTCCGGTCGTGTAATTTTCCGCGGGCCAGAAGGCGGACGTGTTGTAGAGCGTGATGCGGTGGAAATGCTGGCATGAGCTTTCCTGAAATGCGACGCCGGACATCAGGTCGGCCGTGTAGTTCTTCAATCCCGCGCCAGTGGCGGCGGTGCCATAGAGGCCGTTGAGATAGGCCGTGACAGACTTTCTCGAGAGGTTGCTGCCGGTGATGTACGATTGCACCTGCGGCGCGGCGCCCGACGCCTGGCCCGTGGCATTCACCGTCACCTGGCCGCCGACGGCCGCGTAATTTCGCGCCCGCGGCTGGTTGATGCCGGTGTTGAAACTATCGTCCTTGGTGAAGGGACCGACGCCGCCGCTTGTCGTATAGCTGATGTCCACGGTCCATGCGACGGTGTCCGTGGTCTGAGACGATGTGCCTTCATAGGTAACCGATACCGTGCGCGCATCCGGGTCGAGGTTGTCCTTCTCGTCGGCTTGCGGCTGCGAGATCATCAGATTGCCGCCATTGGACGTCCAGGTGTCGGAGCCGCTCGTGCCGTCATCGTTGACGTAACTTCCCGATGCGGTCGAGCAATCCTGGAACGTCAGCGATTCCGTGAAGCCCTGACACTCGCTTCCGCCCGTATACGTGGCGTTTACGGTGAATCCGTTGCCCGACTGCGCAAGGGCAAGATTATGAATTGCCGAGCAATAGGGCAGCTTCATAGTCCCCGTCAGATCCTTGCTGATCGATATGATGCCGCCGAAGGATTCCGTCCAGCCGCCCGGAAGCTTGCAGGATGCCGCCTGCGGCGTCACCGGATGCGACACCTGAGGCGGGACAATCCTGGCCGCGGCGTGCGGGCACCCCCGGCTTCCCGGCCCGCACACGTTCGGTAGCTTCGATTGGGAATGTGCGGCCGCCGCGAAAAGCGCCACGGAACCGGCCGCGGCCAGCAAATAGCTCGACAATCTGCGCATTTTCGCCCCCGGGATGTGAACTGCGCAATATTAGCAAGTAAAGGAATGTCTGAACCAAATGGAGATTATCCGATTTCTTCCGCGTCGTAAAGGAGCCCGCGGGAACATGCAGGTCGCATGGCCGTCGCAGCGACTCGTATGGCGAACCGCCGCGATGGTGCTCAACCCTGGATGTCGACCAGCTCGACCAGCCCCGGATCGATGGGCTGGCCGAGGAAGATCTCGCCCACCCGCGCGAAGCGGTCCGGCGCGTCGGTGACGAGGAATCCGCGAGACGGCGCCGTGGCCGGCGGCAGTTCGCGCAGCCGCGCCTCGACCACGCGCGCTGTCGTCTCCGCGCTGTCGACCAGCGTCACGTCCGTTCCGGCGATCGCCGCGATGGTGTCCTTCAGCACCGGGAAGTGCGTGCAGCCCAGGACCAGGCATTTCGGCCGCGGCAGGCTGGCCATCAGGGGCTGGAGGTAGCGCCGCGCCACCGCCTCGGCGATTTCGCCGGTCACGATCCCTTCCTCTGCCAGCGGCACGAAGAGCGGGCAGGCCTGCTGCGCCACGGGCACGTCGCGCGCACGCGCGCGGATGGCCCGGCGATAGGCGCCACCCCTGATCGTGCTTTCGGTGGCGATGATCGCGATGGGCCCCTCCGGCGCGGCGGCGAGCGCCGCCTCGGCGCCAGGCTCGATCACGCCGATCACCGGCACCGGCGCAAGCGCCGCCTCGAGCGCCGGCAGCGCCACGGCGGAGGCGGTGTTGCACGCCACGACCAGGAGCTTGACGTCGCGCTTCATCAGCGCGGCGGTTGCCTGCACGGCGTAGCGCGTGACGGTTTCGCCGCTCTTGGTGCCGTAGGGCAGGCGCGCGGTGTCGCCCAGATAGAGGAAGGATTCATGCGGCAGCCGCCCCATCAGCGCGCGCATCACCGTGAGCCCGCCCATGCCGGAATCGAAGATGCCGATTGCGCTCATCGCGGCGCGCTCATTTCGGCGGATCGGCGAAATAGGCGCGCAGGATCTCCTCGTACACCTTCGCGAGATGCTCGATCTCCGCCACCGGCACGCATTCATCGGCCTTGTGCATGGTCGAGCCGGGCAATCCGATCTCCGCCACCGGGCAATGGTTGCGGATGAAGCGGGCGTCGGACGTGCCGCCGGTGGTGGAAAGCTCCGGCGCTGCGTTGTTCATCCGCGTCAGCGCGTCTGAAAGCTGCGTCACGAACGCGCCCGGCTGGGTAAGGAACACCTGCCCGCCGACCGTGAATTCGCAGGCGATGGAGGTGCCGGTCTCCTTCGCCACGTCGCCTGCAATCTGCGCGATCCATCGCCGGAGGCTGTCACCGCTATGGGAATCGTTGAAACGGATGTTGAAGCGCGCCTTTGCCTCGGCGGGGATCACGTTGGCGGCGGGATTGCCCACGTCGATGGAGGTGAAGGAGAGCGTGGAAGGATCGAAATGCGCCGTGCCGTCGTCGAGCTTGACGTTGAGCCGCTCCACGAGCCTGGCCACCGCGGGAATCGGATTCTTCGCCTTCGCCGGATAGCCGACATGGCCCTGCACGCCCGTCACCGTCACCACCGTGTTGATGGAACCGCGGCGGCCGATCTTGATGGTGTCGCCCGCATGCGCGGTGGCCGTGGGCTCGCCCACCACGCAATGGTCGAGCGTCTCGCCTTCGGCGGCGAGGCGGGCCAGCACCGCCTCGGTGCCGTTGACCGCGGGGCCTTCCTCGTCCCCGGTGATGAGCAGGCTGATGGAGCCCTCCGGCCGGCCCTGCGCCAGGACATTCTCGACTGCGGCGATGAAGGCGGCGATGGCGGATTTCATGTCGGCGGCACCGCGGCCATAGAGCACGCCGTCCTTCACCTCCGCCGCGAAGGGCGGATGGCGCCACAGCCCGGCATCGCCCGGCGGCACCACGTCGGTGTGGCCGGCAAAGCAGAAATTGGGCGCCTCGGTGCCGAGCCGTGCATAGAGATTCTCGATGGGTGCGGTGCCGGGCGCGGCGATGCGCATCCGCCGGCACACGAAGCCCAGCGGTGCCAGCGCCGCCTCGACCAGCGCCAGCGCGCCCGCATCCTCAGGCGTGACGGAGGGGCAGCGGATCAGGGCACGCGCAAGTTCGAGAGCTCTGGACATGGAGGCTTCGGATTTAGGCCCCGCGGCGGAAGCGGTCAATTCACGCACGCGAGGCAGGCCAAATCATGGCGCCTCGTTCTCGAAATGCTGGCGGGGCGCGGGGATGAATTCGCCGTGGCCAAGCCCGTGCCGCTCGACGGTCTGGTGCAGGATGGGGCTCATCACCTTCACCGCCTCGTCGGGCGCGCCATGGGCGTCGCGCACCAGCCGGCGCGCGTGCTCGGCATCGTGCGAGGCGACGTAGAAGAACTGATGCCGCGTCTCGCCGCCCCGGGACCCCGCCGCGATCTTGATCTGGTAGCCGCCCGGCGCGACCGGATGCTCGACCACCGGATCCTCGCCGAACCGGTTGGCGCCACGCGTGCCGCGGGTGATGCCCAGTTCGACCAGGGCGGCAACGAGCAGCGCCAGCATGATCAGATGGGGAATCCATGCCGCCGAAGCGGGAAGCGGCACGAAGCCCGCGGCGATCTCCACGGCGAACGGGCCGCCGGCATAGAGATAAGGCCGCAGATCGTCCTTGTCGCGGTCGTGCATGCGCTTCAGCGCGATCACATAGGTCGGGTAGACCGGCAGCCCCAGGAGCACGAGCCGCAGCATGCCGCTGCCCCCGGCGAGCACAAGAACGACGATGGCGAACACGAGGTAGAGGACGAGCAACCCGAAATACTGCCAGAAGTCGCTGCGGTCGATGCGGCCTTCGCGGCCGAAGAAGAATTCGCGCCAGTCCATGACGGCCTCCGGCCCGGTTCAGTCCCTGAGCAGTTCGTTGATCGATGTCTTGGCGCGGGTGCGTTCGTCCACCCGCTTGACTATGACGGCGCAGTAGAGCGCTGGCTTGCCGGGCGCCGATGGCAGCGTGCCGGACACCACGACGGAATAAGGCGGCACGCGGCCGGTGAAGATCTCGCCCGTGGCGCGGTCCACGATCTTTGTGGAGGAAGTGAGAAACACACCCATGGAGAGTACCGAGCCCTCGCCCACGATCACGCCTTCCGCCACTTCGGCGCGGGCGCCGATGAAGCAATTGTCCTCGATGATGGTGGGCGCGGCCTGGAGCGGCTCAAGCACGCCGCCGATGCCCGCGCCGCCGGAGATGTGGCAGTGCGAACCGATCTGGGCGCAGGAGCCGACGGTCGCCCAGGTGTCGACCATGGTGTTGTCGCCCACCCGCGCGCCCACATTGACGAAGGACGGCATCAGGACCACGCCCTTGCCGATGAAGGCCGAGCGGCGGACGATGGCGCCGGGCACGGCGCGGAATCCGGCGGCGCGGAACCGGGCTTCGTCCCAGCCGGCGAATTTGAGGTCGACCTTGTCCCAGGCGCCGCCGACACCCTGGTCCATGCGCCGGTTGTCGCTCAGCCGGAAGGAAAGCAGCACCGCCTTCTTCAGCCACTGATTCACATGCCATTGGCCGCCGGTCTTTTCGGCCACGCGGGCCGCTCCGGAATCGAGCAGCGCCAGCGCCTGCTCCACCGCGTCGCGCAGCGGGCCCGCGGTCGAAGGCGAGAGCGTGTCGCGTTCTTCCCAGGCGGCGTCAATGGCGCGGATGAGATCGTTCATGTCAGCCGGACGGATTGCAGGAAGCGGGCGAGGTCTCCGGTTTCATAGTGGATGTGGTGCGGCTCGGCAATCGGCGCTTCCGGTCCCTGGCGCGACCATTCCGAGCCGTTGTTGAGCCAAACGGTCGTCCAGCCCAGCGCATGCGCCTCGACCAGGTTGCGGGCGATGTCGTCGAACATGGCGGCCGCGCCCGCACCCTTGCGCGCCTGCGCGGTGCGATAGGCATGGGCATGGGGCTTGGGCTGGAAGCCGAAGGTGCGGATGTCCCACACCTCCTCGAACAGATGGGCGAGGTCGAGGCGCGCCAGCACGCGGGCGGCATGCTCGCGGCTGCCATTGGTGAACACGTAACGCCGGCCCGGCAGACGCTCGAGCGCTGCGGCGAGGGAGGCGTCGGGCGCCAGCGCGGAGAGATCGATGTCGTGCACGTAGGAAAGGAACTCGTCCGGCGCGATGCCGTGGACCTTCATCAGCCCATTCAGCGTGGTGCCGTGGGTACGGTAGTGCTCCTTCTGGAGCCTCCGCGCCTCGACGCGGTCCACGTCCAGCAGGCGCGACACATAGTCGGTCATCCGCTCGTCGATCAGGGCGAAGAGATCGCAATGGGCCGGGTAGAGCGTGTTGTCGAGATCGAAGATCCACGCCCGCACATGGCTGAAATCCGCGCCGGTCATTGTGCGAAAGTGAGCCAAGGCGCGGGTTCCTGCAAGTTCGCCGGCATTTCTTCGCAATTCGCTAAGCAAGCCCATTTAACCCGCCTTAACAGGAGGTTGCGGAGAATGACGGCTCGGAAGGGTCAGCCATGGAAAGCCGCAAGATCGCCCATATGCCCCATCCTCTCGATCGCGAGGAGGTCCTGCGCATCCTGGAGGCGCGTGGCGAGGCCGCGCGCGAGGAGCTGGCCGCGCGCACCGACACGCCGCCCGAGGCGCTGATGTTCCTGGCGGGTGAGGGCCATCCGGCCGCGCGCCGTGCCGTGGCCGCCAATCCCTCGAGCCCGCCGCATGCCAACCGCCTGCTCGCCGACGACGCGGACGACGACGTGCGCGTCGAGCTGGCCCGAAAGATCGGCCGGCTGATGCCGAGCCTGCCGGCGGACGGCCAGTCGCGCCTGCGCGAACTCACCATCGAGACGCTGGAGAAGCTGGCCAGGGACCAGCTCCCCCGCGTGCGCGCGGTGCTGGCCGAAGAGATCAAGATGCTGGATTGCGTGCCCCGGCGCGTGATCCGCAAGCTGGCGCGCGACGTGGAGAGCGTGTCGGCGCCGATCCTGGAATATTCGCCGCTTTTGTCCGACGCCGACCTGATCGAGATCATCACTACCGCCCAGGCGCGCCACGCCCTCAAGGCCATCGCCCGCCGGCGTCCCCTCGGCGCCAATGTGTCGGAGGCGCTGGGTTCGGTGATGGATGAGCCCTCGGTGGCCGAGCTGCTGTCGAACTCCACCGCCGAGATCCGCCAGCAGACGCTGGACAAGATCATCGAGCACGCGGCATCGGTGCGTGCCTGGCACCTGCCGCTGGTGCTCCGCAGCGACCTGTCGCAGCGCGCCATAAGGCGGATCGCCGGATTCGTGGGCGCGGCGCTGATCCAGAAGCTCGCGGAGCGCGCGGGCCTGGATGAGGAAACACAGCAGACGCTGAACCGCCAGATGCGCAGCCGCATCGAAGCGGGCGACGCGGACGCGGTGCGCGATCCGTCCACCGTGGGCGCCTCCGAGGCCGAGCGCCTCTTCCGCGCCGGCAAGCTCGACGATTCCTTCGTGGAAAGCGCGGCCGAAGCCGGGCGCAAGGAGGCGGTGGTCACCGCGCTGTCGCTGCTCGCCAAGGTCCCGGCGGAGACCGCGCGGCGCATCGTGCAGTCCGGCGCGGCCAAAGGGGTCACGGCGCTGGTGTGGCGCGCGGGGCTTTCCATGCGCGCGGCGTTCAAGATCCAGACTTTCGTCATGCGCCTTCCGGCCGGCGAATTGCTTCCCGCGCGCGGCGGCGTCTCTTTCCCGATGACGGAAGACGAGATGCGCTGGCACCTCAACTATTTCGAAGTGAAGGCCTGAGGCGAAGGCTTGGGCGGCAAGAGCCCGGTGTTGCCGACATGGGCGGCAAAGCCGGTCAGGCCCTTCGTCGGCGTCGCCGCGAACCCGGCTTCCGACAATCCGTGCTGCTTGCAGGCGCCGCGGCCATGGCTCTCGAATTCGACATCGGCGATGCAGAACCTGTCGGGACCGCTGACGATGGGCTTGTGGTTCCTGCCTTCGGCCCAGAGCCAGACCTTGTCGGTGGCGAGCGGCGTGGCGATGGCCCGCGCGCAGGCGCCGGGCGCCACTTTCCACCAGCCGCGGGAAAGCCAGTCCTTGCCCTCCTGGAACGCCAGCGCCGCCCAGATGTCGCCGTTGCCGTCGTTGCAGATCGTGTAGCCCGAGGGCGCGGCCGCCTTCAGCGCCTCGGTTTCGAGCGCGTCGAACAGGTCGTCCGTGCTGGCATTGGCGGGCAGGTGCATGCGGGCGCGGAATTTCGCCAGCGCATCGTCGAAGCTCTTGTTGCTCTTGCCGCCGCCCGGCGCAATCTTGTAGCCGAGATCGTTCAGGAGGCGCGCGATGCCGATGGCGCGCGCGACTTCGAGGGAATCGATGCGCGGCGATTCGGTGAGCGTCGTGGTCCAGTTCGCGGCGTTGCCGGTGTTGACGGGCGAGAATTCGCCCAGGAACGCGTCCTCCGCGCCGCAGCTTTGCGCGCCCAGGGGCGTGCGCAGGTTGAAATCGGTATCCTTCACGCAATAGCGCAGGCTCCCGCCCCAGACATGCGAAGGCCCCGAATGGGCCCGGCTGCTGCGGGCGGAAAGAAAGAAGAAGGGGCCGGGTGGCGGCTGAAGTTTGGGTTCCATGCAGTCGCCCGGCACAACGCGGTTCCAGCCCTGCGTGATTGCCTGCGGGCCCGACTGATAGCCGACCGCGGCATAGAGGATATAGCTCGTCTGGTTGCAGAGCGTGACGCTGGCGAAGGCCGGCGCGGCCCATAACGTCAGCGCGAAAGCCAGGAAAAGCGTGCGTGTCATTCCGCCGTGATCATGGTGCCGGCGCCGTGCTCGGTGAAGATTTCAAGGAGAAGCACATGCGGAACCCGCCCATCCAGGATGACGGCCGCTTCCACGCCATGTTCCACGGCCTCGATGGCCGTCTCGATCTTGGGGATCATGCCGCCGGAGATGGTGCCGTTGGCGATCAGCGCGCGGGCCTGGGTCACGTTCAGCCGCGGAATGAGCTTGCCGTCGCGGTCGAGCACGCCCTCCACGTCGGTCAGGAGCAGAAGACGGATCGCCGACATCGCGCCCGCCACCGCGCCCGCCACGGTGTCGGCGTTGATGTTGAAGGTCTCTCCCTTGCGGCCCACGCCGATGGGCGCGATCACGGGGATGAGGTCGGACGCGATGATGGTGCGCAGCACCTCCGGATTGATCGTTTCCGGCTCGCCGACGAATCCGAGATCGATGGACTTGGGCTCGAGCGTCGCGGGGTCGAGCTTGGTGCGCTCGAGCTTGCGCGCGATGACGAGGTTGCCGTCCTTGCCGGAGATGCCTACGGCGCGTCCGCCGGCGGCGTTGATGCCGCTCACGATCTCCTTGTTGATGGACCCGGCCAGCACCATCTCCACCACCTTCACGGCCGCCTCGTCGGTCACCCTCAGCCCGTCGATGAAGTGAGATGGGATGGCCAGGCTCTTCAGCATGGCCCCGATCTGGGGGCCGCCGCCATGGACGACGACGGGGTCGACGCCCGTCTGCTTCATCAACACGATGTCCTGCGCGAAATGCTGGGCGACACCGTCTTCCATGGCATTGCCGCCATATTTCACGACGATGGTCTTGCCGTCATATTGCAGGATGTAGGGCAGCGCCTCGACCAGGACGCGCGCCGTCGAGCGCCAGCGCGCCAAGACGCGCATGTTGCGATCCAGTCCGGTGTCGTCCTGCAGCGCCATTTTCGGCCTCACCAGAGTTCAGCGCTTATAGACGAAAGCCTACCGGCCAGCCAGCGCGGCGATGTGGGCGCGCAGTTCATCGAGGCCGAGCCGGTCATCCGCCGAGGTCGCGAAAACCTCCGGATAGGCGGCGATCCGCCCGCCGAGCGCCTCGCGCGCCGCATCCCGCGCGGCCTCGCGCGCTCCAGGCTTCAGCATGTCCATCTTGGTTAGCGTGACGAGGTAAGAGACCGCCGCCTCATCGAGCAGCTTCATGGCCTGCTGGTCCACGTCCATCACGCCGCGGCGCGCGTCGACGAGCAGGATCACCCGGCGCAAATTCGGCCGCCCGCGCAGATAGGCGAAGATCAGCTGCTGCCATTGCGCCGCCAACGCCTTGGAGGCCTGGGCGAAGCCGTAGCCGGGCAGGTCCACCAGCATCAGCGAGGAACCGAGCTTGAAGAAATTGATCTGCCGCGTGCGCCCCGGCGTGTGGGAAACGCGGGCCAGCGCCTTGCGCCCGGTCAGCGCGTTGATAAGGCTCGACTTGCCGGCGTTGGAGCGGCCCACAAACGCCACTTCCGGCAGCGTGGGCGCCGGCAGCGCCTCGACGGCGTCGGCGCCCGCCACGAAGTCGCACGTGCCCGCGAACAGCTTGCGCACGGCGCCGGGATCGAGGTCAGCCATGCCCAGGGTTGCTAGTCATCGTCGTCGGCGCGCCTCTTCTTGCCTTTTCCACCTTGCGGATCGTTGGTGACGTCCTTGGCCTTGCCCTCGATGGTCCTGGGCGCGGCGAAGCGGGCGGCGGCCCTGCCGAAGCTGAGATTCTTGAACAGATGAACCTCCACGCCCTGGCTGTGCATGATGTACCATTGCTGCGCCAGCGAGAGCGTGTTGCTCCAGGCGTAATAGATCACCAGACCCACCGGAAACGCGGCCAGCATGAAGGTGAAGATCACCGGCATCCAGTTCATCATGCTCGCCTGCACGGGATCGGCCGAGGCGGGGTTGAGCTTGGTCTGCACCCACTGGGTCATGCCCATGATGATCGGCCACACGCCGACATGGAGCAGGAAGGTGAGCCCGCTCAGGATGCCGGGCAGCGAATCCGGCGCGCTCCACGGCAAGAGGCCGAAGAGATTGAAATAGGTCGTGGGATCGGGCGCGGAAAGGTCGTGAATCCAGCCGATGAACGGGGCATGGCGCATCTCGATGGTCACGAGCAGCACCTTGTAGAGCGAGAAGAACACCGGAATCTGGATCAGCATGGGCAGGCAGCCCGAGACGGGGTTCACCTTCTCCCGCTTGTACAGGTCCATCATCTCCTGCTGCTGGCGCACGCGGTCGTCGGCGAAGCGCTCCTTGATGCTCTCGACCTGCGGCTGAAGCTTCTTCATCCGCGTCATCGACTTGAACTGCGTCTGGGCGAGCGGGAAGAACAGGAGGCGGATGGTGATCGTCAGCAGGACGATGGCGATGGCCATGCTGCCGAAATAATTGTGGAAGAAGTCCAGCAGGCTGAACATCGGCTTGGTGATGAAGAAGTACCAGCCCCAGTCCACCGCGTCCTCGAAGGCCGGCACGTTTTCCTTGTCGCGGTAGGTGTCGAGGATGCTCACCACCTTGGCGCCCGCGAACAGCCGCTGGTCGACATGGGCCGACGCGCCGGGCGCCACCGGCATTCCCGCAAGCCGGTAGTCCGCCTGGTAGGTCTGCGTGCCGCCGGAGTTTCCGGTTTGATAGGTCCCGTCGAAGGCGGCGTTCTGCGGCGGAATGAGGGTGGCCATCCAGTATTTGTCGGTGATGCCGAGCCAGCCGCCGGTCGAATGCCAGCTCTGGGGCTGGCCGGGCTTCACCGCGTCGTAACTGGGGTCGCGGGTGCTGCCCTGCATCTTGCCGATGAAGCCTTCGTGCAGGGAGTAGTAATGCTTCTCGTTGGGCAGCCCGACGCGCACGACGAGGGCATAGGGATAGAGCGTGACACTCTTGCCCGATCTGTTGGCCACGCTGTCGTCGAGGGTGAACATGTAGTCGCGATCGACGGAGATGGTGCGGGTGAAGACGAGCCCCTCACCGTTATTCCAGCTCAGTGTGACCGGATGATCGGGCGAGAGCGCGCCGCCGCCTGTCTGTTTCCATTGCGACGAATCCGTCGGCACGCGCGCGCCGCCGCCCGCCGTCCAGCCGAATTCCGCGAAATACGGATAGGGCGTGCGGTCCGGCGAGAACAGCACGATCTCCGGGCTCTTCTTGTCGACGGTCTCGTGATAGTTCTTCAGCCGCAGGTCGTCGAAGCGCGCGCCCTTGAGAAGGATCGACCCGTCCACGGTCGGCGTGTCGATGGCGATACGTGCGCCACCCGATGCCAACGCCTGCGGGCGGGAGAGGTGCGAAGCCGTGGCGGCGTTGGCCTGCGGGGCCTGGCTGGGCGCGGCCTGCGGCTGCTGCACCTTCTTGTGCCCGAGCTCGGCCTGATGCGCCTGCTTGGCCTGCTCGGCGCGCATCTGCGGCTGGGCAATGAAGAAGTACCATCCGGCCAGCACGGCCAGCGACAGCACCATGGCAAGCGTGATGTTGCGGTTCTCGTTCATCGGTCTCTGTCTGGAAGGATCAATTCCGCGGCACGGGATCGAAGCCCGACGATCCGCCGAGCCAGGGGATGGGATGGCAACGCGACAGCCGCTTCAGGGCGAGCCAGCCGCCCTTGAGCGGGCCATGCACCTGGATCGCCTCGATGGCATAGGCGGAGCAGGTGGGCGTGTAGCGGCACGCCGGCGGCAGGAGTGGCGACAGGAAGCGCTTGTAGAACCGGATGGGAGCGATGAGCACGCGCGAGGCCGGACGGGTCTGATCGGGCTGCATCGGGCGTCATGCTTTCGTCTTGGTCCGGCTGGCCGCATGGGCGGCTTCAAGGGCGGCTTTAAGGTCTTCGAGCAGGACTGAAAAGGGCTTTGTCCCCGTCGCCGTCCGCGCCACCAGCACATAGTCACGCCCCGGCTGGCCATAAAGGGGAAGCAGCGCCGCGGCGGCGGCCCTGAGCCGCCTCTTGGCCCGGTTCCGGGCCACGGCGTTGCCCACCTTGCGGCTGGCCGTGAAGCCGACGCGCAGGGTGTCCGGCGGGGCCATGCCCGCGGGCGTGAGGCAGGTTTCAAGGGTCAGCGAGGCGGCAGAACGGCGGATTCCCCGCGCTGCCCGCAGGAAATCGGCGCGGACCTTGAGCCGGACCAGCTCAGGCGGAGAGCTTCTTGCGGCCATGGGCGCGCCGGCGCGCCAGCACTTTGCGGCCACCGGCGGTCGCCATGCGCGAGCGGAAGCCGTGCCGGCGCTTGCGCACGATCTTGCTCGGCTGATAGGGGCGCTTCATGACCGGTCTCCGGAACGGTGGGGCCTAGGCCCCTCGAGGGAGCCGGGGTTCTAGAGAGGGGGGCTCCCCCTGTCAACGTCCTGCCCGCCTTGGCGGATTTGCGGGGCCGCCCGTGCGGATTTGAACGCGCCGGACGGCAGGACCCGGCCTTGCCAGCGCGGATTCCTTGATGGTCTATGGCGCCATGGCGGGATGGCTTGGTGCGCGCGCAAAGGCCGCCTGGAGGCTTGTCGCACACAGCCTGTCCGGGCGGCTGCTCCTGCTCACGCTGTTCTACGCCATGGTGACGCAGGTGCTGATCTTCGTGCCCTCGGTGGCGCGCTATCACCGCACGCTGCTCGACAACCACATCGAGGCCGCCGAAGTCGCGATCCTGCCGCTCACCGAAGTGGAGAAGGAGAAGTTCTCGCCGGCCCTGCGCAACATGCTGGTGGCGCGGGCGGGCGCGCTGGCGGTGATGGTCAAGCGGCCGGAGCGGCGGGAGCTCTTCCTGCCCGACCAGCTGCCCAGCCATATCGACGTCACCATCGACCTGGCGAAGGACAATTTCCTCTCCGAAAGCGCGCACGCGCTGGACTGCCTGTTCTACGGCGGCAACCGCATCCTGCACATCTCCGCGCCGACGCGGATCATCAAGGGCGCGCAGGCGATCGACGTGATCGTCAACGAACGGGCGATCCACCGCTCGCTCGTCTCCTTCGCGCGGCGGGCGCTGTGGCTGGCGTTCGGCATTTCCGTGGCGACGGCGATGCTGGTATTCGCCAGCCTCTACATGTTCCTGGTCCGGCCGATGAGCCGCATCACCGCGGCCATGACCGCGTTCAGCGAGAACCCCGAGGATCCGGGGCGCATCATCGCCGCGTCCAGCCGCCGCGACGAGATCGGCACGGCCGAGCGCGAGCTCGCCGCCATGCAGCGCGACCTCTACGGTTCGCTGCAGCAGAAGGGACGGCTGGCGGCGCTGGGCGTCGCGGTGGCGAAGATCCAGCACGATTTGCGCAACATCCTCGCCAGCGCGCAGCTCGCATCGGACCGCCTGTCGAGCGTCGAGGATCCCGTGGTGCAGCGGCTGGCGCCCCGCATCGTCACCGCGCTCGGCCATGCCGTGGCGCTGGCGACCAACACGCTGCGCTATGGCCGCGCGGAGGAGAAGCCGCCGGAGCGGCGGCGCACGAAGCTTTCGCCCCTGATCGACGAGGCCGGCGAGGCCGCGCTCGCCGCCCAGCTTGCCGATGTGCATCTTGTCAACGCCGTCGATCCGGAACTGGAGATCGATGCCGATCCCGAGCAGTTGCATCGCATCGTGCTCAATCTGGTCCGCAACGCGGCGGAGGCGCTGTCCCTCATGGATCGCGCCGGGGAGATACGCGTCACCGCGTCGCGCGAGAACGAAACCGTCCGCATCGACGTCACCGACAACGGCCCCGGCATTCCCGCCGCCGTGCTCACGCGGCTTTTCCAGCCTTTCGCGGGCTCCGCGCGCGCCGGCGGCTCGGGACTGGGGCTCGCCATCGCCCGCGACCTCGCGCGTGCCCATGGCGGCGAGGTCGAGCTGGTGGAGAGCGGTCCCTCCGGCACGCATTTCGGGGTGGATATTCCCGACGCGCGGATAGCCTAGCAGGCTGTTGAAAAAGTCCCTAGCGGGCGGCTTTGGATCGTGATTCCTTTAGCGATGCGTTGCTGGGGGATTTGCGATGCGAGGAAGCGACGAACGGTCTGGAGCGCTGTTCAGTTACGTGGA
>Ga0335083_10000188_pt1 | contig 105641 bp, 114 predicted proteins | sample Lox_Sample_42_FD_206716 | JGI IMG/M metagenome (GOLD analysis project Ga0335083, IMG submission 206716) | Soil microbial communities from Loxahatchee National Wildlife Refuge, Florida, United States - Lox_Sample_4.2 | ecosystem: Environmental > Terrestrial > Soil > Wetlands | place: USA...
AGGTTCTCCTCCAGCAGGCGGTTCGGCAGGTTCGGAAGCGGCTCGCCCTCGTCGAGCGCGCGCGCGACCCTCGCGGTGAGCGCGTAGCAGAGAGCCGCGAGCGAGCGCGACTCGCCGACGTCGGGCTGCGCGTCGCAGATCCGGACCTCGACCGTCGGGAAGGCGAGATGCGGTCGCACGCTCCACCAGATCTGGGTGTGCTCGGTGACCGAGCCCGTCTCGTAGAGGAAGCGGACGTACGTCTCCCACTCGTCCCAGCCTGCGAGGGCGTCGGGGATGCCGCAGCGCGGGAACATGCGCGTGAAGATCTGCGTGCGCGCCGAGTGGAGGCCGCTGAAGACGCCTTCCACGAACGGCGAGCTCGCCGAGAGCGCGAGCAGCTCGGGCAGGAAGTTGCGGAGCGTCGAGCAGACTCGGATCGCGCGGTCGGCGCCGTTGATGCCGACGTGGACGTGGAGGCCGAACGAGTTGTTGCGCCAGGCGACGTAGCGCAGGATCTCGTCGTTGCGGCGGTAGTGCGGCGTATCGATGATCCGCTGCTCCTGCCACGGGCTCCAGGGATGCGTGCCGGTTGCGCCGAGCGCGACTCCGCGCGGCTCCGCGAGTGCGCGGAGCTGCTGCCGCCGCTCGCCGACGAGCGCAGCAGCGTCGGTGAACGAGTCGCAGCGCCCGGTCCGGATCTCGATCTCGGACGCGATCAGCTCGCCGACGAGGTGGGTCTCGAGCTCCGTACCCTGGGCCGCGTCCTGCAGCTCCTCGAAGCGGTTGACGAGGCCGAGCGTATCGGGGTCGAGGAGGGCGAACTCCTCCTCGACGGCGACCGTGAAGTCGGGTACGGCCTCGAACGACTCGCGCGAGAGCGCGAGCATCTCCTCGTAGCCGAGCCGCTGCTCCTCGCCCACGCGCGAAGCCTACTTACGGAAATGAAGCGCGCGACAAGCGCGGCAGCTCCTCGTCGAGCCTGCGTATCTGGTCGCCGCGAGCACGAGCCCGAGGACGAGGCTGAGGAGCGCCTTCTTCCGGTCGATCCCGAAGATCTCCTGCTGTTGCTGTTCGGCCACTGTTCTCAGTCGAGCAGACGCGCCGCGACGACCGGCCAGCTCCAGCGCTGCTCGACGGCGCGGCGCGCAGCGACACCCAGCTCGCGTCTGCGGTCGGCGGGCATGGCGAGGATCGCGGCGAGCCGCTCGCGCAGCTCAGGGGCGTCGCCGGCCGGGAACGAGACCAGCGCAGCCGCTTCCGGGCCGGCCTCCTCGCCGATGCCGGCGGCCACCTCCGCGAGGCCCGAGTGCGCGGAGACGAGAGGCAATACGCCGGCGGCCGCCGCCTCCGCCGCGACCATCCCGAAGGCCTCGGGAAAGATCGAGGGCACGACCGCGACGTCGCAGAGCGGCAGCAGGTGCCGGAGGTGGCGGTGCTCCAGCGCTCCGGTGAAGAGCGTGCCGAGCGGGGCGAGCGCCTCGAGCTCTTCGCGGAAGTCGCCGAAGCCGACGACGACGACCCGCGCGTCGAGTCCGGCGATCGCCTCGAGCAGTACCTGGACGCCCTTGTTCTCGATCAGCTTCCCGAAGTAGACGACCGTCGGCCGCGCGTCGGCGAAGAAACGCTCGAAGCGCTTGGCGTTGCCTTCGTCCGGCCGCCGCTCCTCGCTGTTGCCGGGGTTCGGCGGGTCGGCTCGTGCTTCCTCGAGCAACGCAGCGAGCGCCTCCTCGCGCGGCTCCGGACGGAACTCCTCGACATCGACGCCCGGCGGCACGATGTCGACGCGCTCGACCCGGCCGGTGATTTCTTCGAGCACGCGGCGGATGTGCTCGGAGCCGGCGTAGACGATCTCCGCCCCGGCGAGCGTCTCGGCCCCCCAGCGTGCCAGCTCCTCGTTGCCGCGCATTGCGTACTCGAGCTCCGAGCCGTGCGCCTTGACGCGAAAACGCATGCCGCTCGCCGCGCCCACCGGCGCGCCGAGGAGGACGTGATTCGCGAACACGAGATCCGCCGGCGCAAGCTCGCGCAACGCCGACGCGTTCGCCTCGACGTACGCCGCGCGCTGCGCCGGGGTGAAGTCGACGAGGTAACGCGCCTCGAGCCCCTCGTAGCGGTCGAGGACGAAGGTGGGCAGCAACCCGCCGGGCAGCTCCGGCACGACGACGCGCGCGCCGCCGAGGTCGTACACCTCCGGGTGCCGTTCCTGGCAGACGACCGTGACGTCGTGACCGGCGAGGCTCCACTCCCGCGCGAGCGCGCGCGTGTAGACGTTCGACCCGGTCCCGCCGAGCAGGTAGCCGTGCCAGAGAAGCACCCGCACCCAGCGGAGGCTATGCCAGGCGGCGGCGAGTCAGCTGTGCCAGCGGCAGGAGGACGCCGACGGCGAGCCCGGCCGCGACCAGCACGGTCACCAACGGATCGTGCTGCAGGTTTGGCGCCGTCAGGTAGCCGACGACGCTCGGCGCGGCTGCGAGCGTGGCGGCGAGCGCGAGGACGGCAAGCCGCGGCGCGACCGCTCTGAACGCGACGGCGAGAAGCACCAGGGCGGCCGGCGGCCGGCGCAGGAAGAAGAAGTCACCCCACGTCTCCCGCGAGAGCGCGACGAGCACCACTGCGGCGAGGAGCGCGGCGCCGTCCCGGACCGAGCGGCCGGACTCGGCGCGCAGCCGCTGCCGTAGCCCCGCGACGACGAGCGAGAGCGCCTCGTGCGCTCCGCGCGAACCGAGCCGTCCGCAGCGAGCAGGGCCGTGTAGACGATCTCGTCGCTGCGGCGGGCGCGGTGGTCGCGCGGGAACGAGCGACAGGCGACTGCGAGCAGCAGGCGCATCAGGTCACCGCCTTCGCGACTCTCGCTTCCACGATCCGCGCGTCGCGGCGCAGGCTCTTCGCCTCGGCCGCGAGCGCCGCGTGGCCGTCCTGCGTCAGCGTGTACGAGCGGCGGACGCGTCCCTCGACCTTCTCCTCCTTCCCGGCCTCGATGAGGCCGGCGTCGACGAGACGGTCGAGCGCGCCGAAAAGCGTGACGGTGCTGAGCCGCACCTCGCCGCCCGAGAGCTCGTCCGCGCGTCTGATGATCGCATAGCCGTGGAGCGGGCTGTCGAGCAGTGCCGCAAGCACGAAGTAGGTGGGTCGCCGAATCTCCGTGTTCCCGGACCATCTGTCGTCCAACGACATGTCGTCGAGCGCTATGTCAGATGGAAATACAGCGCGTAGAGCAGCTCGACCGCGGGATTCGAGGTGTGCACCGTCACGTCGGCGGGCGTCTCGAGCAGCGCCTCGGAGTAGTTGAAGATGATCTTGACGCCGGCCGAGACGAGGTCGTCGGCCGCCTGCGGCGCCCCATCGGCCGGCACGGCGAGCACCCCGACGACGACGTTGTGGTCACGGACGAGCTCCGCGAGCCGGTCGTACGGCTCGACCGCGACGCGGCCGATCGGCTGCCCCAGCTTCCCCTGGTCGGTGTCGACGACGACGGCGATGTTGATCCCGTGCTCGGCGAAGATCGAGGACGAGGCGATCGCCTGGCCGAGCCGGCCGGCGCCGACGAGCGCGACGTTGTGCTGCCCCTGCGTGCGCAGGATCTTCCGGATCGCGTCGAGCAGGAGCTCGATCGAGTAGCCGACCCCGCGCTTGCCGAACTTGCCGAAGTTGGACAAGTCGCGGCGGATCTGCGTCGCGTTGATGTTCGTGTACTCGGCGATCTCCTGCGACGAGATCCTCGTCTTGCCCATCTTGCGTGCCTGCGTCAGCACCTGGAGGTACCGGGACAGGCGGGCGGCGACACCGACGTTCAAGCGCTCGGCCACAGGACCCCCTTGGCTCGACTTCGTGACAGCGTTCTCTGTTGTACCAGGCCGCTTACACGCCCGCTTGTGCAACTGCCCGACGGAGAGCGTCCGGGTGCACGTGGTAGACGAAGCGGCGTCGACCGTCGATCTCGACGACCGGAATCCACCGGCGGTACACCCCCTCGAGCTCCGCGTCGCCGTCGATCGACACCTCACGCAGCTCGAAGCCGAGCTGGTCACGCGCCGTCGTCACCACCCGCAAGGCCGCAGCGCAAAGGTGGCAACCCGTCGCCGTGTAGAGGACGACCTCGACGCTCACAGGAGCTCCTCCAACCGTGCGAGCACCGACTCGAACGCCTGCCGTTCGCGCGCACTAGTCGTCTGTTCGAGCCTTGCGTCCACCGCAGCGAACTTCCGCGCCACCTTCCGCACGGCCCGCTCCCCACCCCGCGTCGGCCGGACGACAAACGAGCGCCGGTCGGTCGGGTTGATCTCCCTGCGAACGAGCCCGCGAGCCTCGAGCCGGTCGAGGATGTTGGTCAGGGTCGAGCGTTTGACGCCGACCGCTTCGACCAGCTCCGCAATCGGTCGCGGTCCTGCCGCGAGCGCAGAGAGGACGTGCGCCTCGCCCTGATCGACACCGACGTCTGCGAGCGCAGACTCGAGATAGCGGCCGATCACGTGGGTCGCGCGTTGTGTGCGGTGAATAATGCCCATGTCGTACTATACCAATACGTAATATGCCGAGTGATTCCCTGTTGGACGACTTCGAGGCGGGCCGGATCGCCGGCTCGGCGTTCCCTCACGCGCGTCACGTGCTCGTCGCGTGGAGCCTGTCACGCCGCTACCCGCACGAGGAGGCCTTCGCCCGGCTCGCCGCGGGCATCCAGGGGATCGCCGCTCGCGCCGGCGTGCCGGGCAAGTATCACGAGACGCTGACGCGGGCGTGGTTCGAGCTGGTCGCACAGGCCGAGGACCTCGACGATCATCCCGAGCTGCTGGACCGCTCGTTGCTCGCGCGCCATTACAGCCGCGAGCGGCTCGAGGCGGGACGGCACGAGTGGCTCGAGCCCGACCTGGAACCACTCGTGCTCGCGTCCGCTACGGGTAGATCCCCCGCGTGACCGTGGCCTCGGCGACGCGCTGCACCGCGAGCCCGTAGGCGGCGACGCGCATCGGGAGCTTGCGGCTCTGCGCCGTCTCCCACGTCTCGTCGAACGCGCGGCTCACGATGTCGTTGAGCTTCGCGTTCACCTCGACCTCCTTCCAGAAGTACTCCTGGAGGCCCTGCACCCACTCGAAATACGAGACGACCACGCCCCCGGCATTCGCGAGCACGTCGGGGAGGATGAGGACGCCCTTGTCCTCGAGGATCGCGTCGGCGGCGGGTGTGACCGGGCCGTTCGCCCCTTCGCAGATGATCGAGGCCTTCACCTGGGCGGCGTTCTCCTCGGTGATCACCTGCTCGAGCGCGCAGGGCGCGAGGATGTCGCACTCGAGGAGCACGAGGTCCTCGTTCGTGATCGTCTCGGCGTCCTTCAAGCCGACGAGGGTCCGCTGCTCGGCCTTGTAGGCGAACGCCGCGGGGACGTCGATGCCCTTCGGGTTGTACAGCGCCGTCGTCGAGTCGGAGATCGCGACGACGATCGCGCCCTCCTGGTGCAGGAACTGCGCGAGGTAGCTGCCGACGTTGCCGAAGCCCTGCACGACGACCTTCATCCCCGCGATGCGCTTGTCGAGCTTCGCAACGGCGTCCCGGATGCAGAAGAGCCCGCCGCGCGACGTAGCCTCGACGCGGCCTAGAGAGCCTCCGATCGTGAGCGGCTTGCCCGTCACGACGCCGAGCACCGAGTGGCCTTTGTTCATCGAGTACGTGTCGAAGATCCAGGCCATCGTCGAGCCGTCGGTGCCGACGTCCGGGGCCGGGATGTCCTTCTCCGGGCCGATCTCGTTGATGATCTCGCTCGTGAACCGGCGGGTCATCCGCTCAAGCTCGCCGCGCGACATCTTCTTCGGGTCGCAGACCACGCCGCCCTTGGCACCGCCGAACGGGATCCCCATGAGGGCGCACTTCCACGTCATCCACATCGCGAGCGCCTTGACCTCGTCGACGGTGACGTCGGGGTGGTAGCGGATGCCGCCCTTCGACGGCCCGCGGGCGATGTTGTGGGTGACGCGATAGCCCTTGAAGACCTGCGTCCCGCCGTTGTCCATGCTCACCGGGATCGAGACCTCGATCGCCTTCTTGCACTCTCCGAGCACGGAGATGAGGTTGGAATCGATCTCGAAGGTGGTGCCGACGCGCCGCAGCTGCTCGCGTGCCAGCTCGAAGGGATTCTCGCGCAGATGGGACGTCGATACGTCGACTGCCGACAAGGTCTGCTCCTTTTGTCGCTGCAAACGGGCCGAAACCTGACGCCGTTGGCGAGTCTAACGCGAGGCGTACGCGTCGAGCGCGAGGTACCGCGGGTACGGCACCGGCTCGGTCCAGCGAGCGGCCGAGGCGATCATCGCGGCGTTGTCCGTGCAGAGGACCAGGGGCGCCGCGGTCGCGTCGGGAAGCGCCGCCCGGAGCTCGGAGTTCGCGGCCACGCCGCCGACGATCGCGATCCTGTCGCGCCCGGCTCGGTCTGCGGCCTCCCGCACGCGCTCGACGAGCGCACGCACGATCGCGTGCTGGTAGGCAGCGGCCAGGTCCGCGCGCCGTGCGGCGAGCGCCTCTTCGCTCAAATCCCGGACCGCGTACAGGAGCGCTGTCTTGAGGCCGGAGAACGAGAAGTCGAAGCCCGGCACCCGGGCGACGGGGAAGTCGTAGGCATTCGGGTCTCCCTGGCGCGCGATCCGGTCGATCTCGCGCCCTCCCGGGTAGCCGAGCCCGAGTAGGCGTGCACCCTTGTCGAACGCTTCCCCCGCCGCATCGTCGAGCGTCGACCCGAGCAGCCCGCGCTCGGTGTGCGAGCGGACGTCGAGGAGCATCGTGTGGCCGCCGCTCGCGAGCAGGCAGAGGAATGGAGGCTCGAGCGGATCCGGCTGGAGGTAGAGCGAGGCGACATGTCCGTCGAGGTGATCGACCGGAACGAGAGGCAGTCGACGCGACCACGCGACCGCCTTCGCGGCGGCGAGACCGACGAGCAGCGCGCCGATGAGGCCCGGGCCCTGCGTCACCGCGACGCGCTCGACGTCCGCGAGGGTCGCGTCCGCCTCCTTCAGCGCCTCGCGAACCACGGGCGTGACAAGCTCGAGGTGCCGCCGCGACGCGACTTCCGGCACGACGCCGCCGTAACGAGCGTGCAGCTCCGCCTGCGAGGAGACGACGCTCGACCGGACCTCGCCGTCCCCGGTGACGAGGGCCGCCGCGGTCTCGTCGCACGACGTCTCGATCCCGAGGATCAGCGCGCGACCGGGTCCTTCCACATGATGAGCGCGTCCTCACGGTTGTCCGTGTAGTAGCCGCGGCGCAGGCCACGCGACCGGAAGCCGACGCGCTCGTAGAGGTCGATCGCCTTCCGGTTCGATACGCGCACCTCGAGCGTGTACCCGCGGCGGGCATCGTTGGCCGTGAGATCGAAGAGGCGCTCGAGAAGCATCGTCGCCACGCCGCGGCCACGGTGATCGGGATCGATCGCCACGTTCATCACATGCCACGCGTCGACGTAGCGCGACACGATCAGGTAGCCGACGAGCGCGCCGTCCTCACCCTCCGCCTCGAAAGCGCCGAGGCAGATCGAGCTCGGCTTCGCGAGCTCGCCGGCGAACATCGAGCGCGACCACGGTGTCGGGTACGACCGGCGCTCGATCTCCTCGATTGCGAGAACGTCGGCGAGCGCGAGCCGGCGCAGCTCGATCGTCGTCACCGGAGGCTCCTGTCGGCATCGGGGGCACGAAGGTAGAGCGGCTCGAGCTCCTCGACCGACCCGGGCTCGCCGGCGAGCGCGGCGTGGAAGCGTGCGCGCGGGACGTGCCGCTCGTCGTCGTCCGGCGGGACGATTCCTCCGTACTGCTCGAAGTGCCGGCGGTACCGGCGGGCGCCGTCGCCCACGTAGACCTTTCGTTCCTCGACGTGCGCATCCGGCAGCGGCAGGACCTCCGGCTCTCCGTCGAGGAGCATGAAGACCTCTCCGCGTTTCGCGTCGATCACCGGTTGTGCGTCCGGAGCGCCTGCTCCGAGCGCGGCGAGGGTCGAGACGCCCGACCCCCCAAGGTCGAGCGACAGCGCGAGCCCGCGTGCGACGGCGAGCCCGATCCGGACGCCGGTGAAGCTGCCCGGGCCGAGACCGACCGCGAGCCGGTCGATGTCGGATGGGTGAGCGCCCGCCTGCCGCAGCAGCGCGTCGACGTCCTCGAGCAGCGTCTGCGCCCGAGAGACCCGCTCGCCGAGAACCTCGTCGCCATCCACGAGCGCACTCGTCGCAGCCGCTGTCGCGGTATCGAAGGCCAGGGTCAGCACTCCTCGATCTCCACCGCTCTCCCAGCGCCAGCATGCCGCAAACGCACCACGAAGCGAGGCGGCGGGAGGACACCCTTCCCGGCCTCGGGCCACTCGACGAACGCGATCGCGTCTTCGAAGTACGGCTCCAGGTCGCCCCATTCTGCGGGCGAGACGCCCTGGAAGCGGTAGAGGTCGAGGTGCGAGATCTCGACGCCGTCGCCGTGGTAGCGGTGGCCGATGGTGTACGTCGGGCTCGTGACCCGCTCGCGCACGCCGAGGGCGCCGCACGCGCCGCGGACGAACGTCGTCTTGCCGGCGCCGAGCTCACCCGCGACGGTGACGACGTCTCCCGTCGCCAGCCGCCGCGCCAGCTCCGCCGCAAGCCTCTCCGTCTCCTCGGGCGAATCGCTCTGCTGCTCCACGCGTACGATCCAACCATGCCCGCCTACGTCATCGTCGAGACGGACATTCACGACCCGGAGCGGTACGAGCGATACCGGGCGGCGTCACCGGACGCCGTGCACTCAGGCGGCGGCCGCTTCGTCGTCCGCGGCGGAGAGCTCGCGGTTCTCGAGGGCGGCTGGGATCCCTCGCGGCTCGTGGTGCTCGAGTTCCCGGATCTCGAGACGGTGAAGCGCTGGTACGACTCGCCCGAGTATCAGGAGGCGAAGCGCCTGCGCGAAGGCGCCGCCGACCTCCGCATGGTCGCGGTGCAGGGCCTCGACGAGCCGCTCTAGAACAGACCGAGCTGCTCTGCCGGCTCGGGCTCAGGTTCGGGCGCGGGCTGCTCGACGGCGGCCGGCTGCAGACCGCGACCCATGAGCTCCGGCAGGCGGGCGAAATCGGCTTCGAGCACCTTGAGCATGGCCGGCGTGTAGAGCGCAGCGGCCGGGTGGTAGATCGGATAGAGGAGAACGCCGCGCCCGGCGATCGTCAGCGCCTGCTCCTGGCCGTGCACGCGGGTGATGCCGAGCGGGCGGCCGGAGAGAAGCTTTGTCGCGAAGTTGCCGAGCGTCGCGATCACCCTCGGCTCGATCAGGTCGATCTGGCGGAAGAGGTGCGGCTCGCACGACTCGATCTCGTCCGGCTGCGGATCGCGGTTGCCCGGGGGGCGGCACTTGAGGACGTTCGCGATGTAGACGTCCTCACGGCGAAGGTCGACGCCCTCGAGGAGCCTTTCGAGCAGCTTCCCTGCCTGCCCGACGAACGGGACGCCCTGCTTGTCCTCGTGGAAGCCGGGCGCCTCGCCGACGAACATCAGGTCGGCCCTCGGGTTGCCGTAGCCAAAGACGACCTGCGTCCGTCCCTGCGCCAGCCGACAGCGCGTGCAGGCGGCGGTCGCTGCTGCGTACTCCTCGAGCGTGTCCACCGCCGCGACCGGCACTGCACTCACGTCGCCGAGTCTACGAGGCACGCCCGACGGACACGATCCGAGCCCGCCAGCGGCCGCGCGGCGCGTCGACCTCGATCTCGTCGCCGGGGGCTTTCCCCAGCAGGGCCTGGCCGACGGGCGAGTCGGGCGAGACGCCGCCGACGCCCGTGATCTCGATCTCGAGCCGCCCGCCGTCGTCGCGCTCGAGCTCGACGCGCGAGCCGACGGTGACGACGCCGCTGGCTGCGGCTTCGTCCTCGTCGAGGATCGTCGCGTGCTGCAACCGGTGGCGCAGGACGCGGATGCGCGCCTCGAGGAGCCCCTGCTCGTTCTTCGCCGCGTGGTACTCGAAGTTCTCGGAGAGATCGCCGTGCGCGCGCGCCGTCGCGATCGCCTCCACCACCGCCTTCCGCTTCGGGCCCTCGAGCTCGGCGAGCTCGAATTCGAGGCTCTCGTACGCGGCGCGCGTCAGCAGCTCGCCGTCGTCATCCCCCAGGGCCATCGTGGAGCTAGTGGCCGCAGCCGCAAGAGCCGCCGCAGCAGCCTCCGCCGCCCCCGCCCGCGGCGACCGGCTTCGTAACCCCGTGCACTGCGAAGGATGAGAACTGGCGCGAGACGTTCGTCGCTGCGCAGTCCGGGCACGCGACCTCCTGCTGGCCGCGGACGAGCTCCTCGAAATGCGACTCGCACTCCATGCAGACGTACTCGTAGATCGGCACGGCTCGGATGCTAGTCGAGCGTCAGCTCGACGTGCAGGTCGCGGCCTGCTCGTCGCCGAAGAGCTCCCGGACGAGGCCGTCGGGCGTGCCCGGGACGCTGAGCGCGAACCGCTCGGGCCGCGTCACGTCGAGGATCGTCATCTTGTCCGGCCCGGGCGAGACGCAGCCTGTGCCCTGCAGCCGGAGATATGGGCTGTAGTGGGCGCGCAGGAGGTAGCGGCCGGCGGCGAAGACCTTCCCTCGGATCGCGGTGTGGCCGAACGAGGTCACGACCGGATGCGCGGGACCCGTCAGGAGCGGCGTCGCGTGCGGGAGCTCGTAGATCGTCCAGTTCCGGCTGCGGAAGACGACGTGCAGCCCGGAGTGCGCCGAACGAAGGACACGCTCTTCCTGCGGGCCGCCGTCCCAGTCGAGCGGCGCGGTCGTGCTGAGGAGCACATAGCGGACTGCGTCCGAGCGCAGCCAGTGCCGGTAGGCCGCGGCGTCGAGGTTGTTCGCGTAGAGCGCCGGATTGTCGGCGACGTCGAGTTGCCGGTACCAGCCGCGCGCGAGCGGGAAGCCGGCCTTCGGGATCCAGTACGCCTCCCAGTGCTCCGCCGTGGGCACCACCTCCACGCGATAGCCGGGCTGCTCGTGCTCCCGTAGGAAGCGGATCGCCGGCCGCCAGAAGCTCGCCTGCTGCGAGTCGTTGCCGAGCCGCGAGGGGATCAAAAGTGCATACGGGACGACGTTGTAGGCGAAGGCTGCGGCGAGGGCGACCACGACGAGCCGCCGGGGCCGGAAACCGGCGAGGCTGGCCGTGAGGAGCATGATCGGGAAGACGAAGGCGCTCAAGCGCGTCCAGTTGTCCCCGAGCGGCGAGGGCACGGCGTAGACCACGACGCTCCCGAGGCCCCAGAGCGCGAAGAACGCGACGAGCGGGCCGGCCGCGCGCGCGTTCCCGGCGACGAGGAGGCCGAGGAACGTGACGCCCAGCACGCTGACGAAGTCGATCCAGTGGAAGGGGTAGACGCCCGCGCCCGCCCCCGGGAAGAGCACGAGTGCGAGCACCTCGATCCCCGCCGCCGCGCCGAGGCCCACGCCGAACCAGACGTGACGGCGCCCGATCTGCCGGTGCGAGACCGCGTAGGCGCCGACGATGAGGCAGAGGAACGCGAACGCGAGCGGGCTGAAACCGACCGTGAGGGCGGCGACGAGCACCGCGAGACGCAGTCGCCGCAACTGCAGCAGCTTGAGCGTCGCGAGCATCGCCGTGAAGCCGAGCGAGTACGCGTAGAGGCCCGTGAACATGGGCGCCGCCGCGAGCACGCCGAAGACGCGCGACGGCCAGAGCGCCGCTCGCCCCCACTCCCTCAGCGCGATCGAGGCGAAGAGGACGGTCGAGGCGACGGCGGCGAAGAAGACGAGCGGCAGGTTCCCGACGAGCGCTGCCGGCAGGTAGTAGAGGAGGCTGTACGACGCGAGCGGGTACGTCCCCGCGTACCAGAAGTTGTCCCAGACGAGCGCGCCGTCGCGGACGAGGAACGTGCGGTAGAGATGGACCGGCGCATCGCCCGGAGCCGGCCCGACGGCGAGCACGAGCGCCGCGATTCCCGCAGTCAGCGCGGCGCCGATCAGCAGCTCGCGGCGAGGCGAGATGCGGCGAAGGTCGGCGAGGCTTGCGGCGGCGGAGCTCAAGGGGCGACCCGATTCTCGCAGCTGTACGGGTCGGCAGGCGGCAGCCGGGGCGCGCGATCACGCGCCCCGGCCGGTTCTCACGGGCTTAGGCCGACGGAACGACGTTCTGGTTGAGCCGGAAGACGTTCGTCGGGTCGTACACCTCCTTGAGGGCCACGAGCCGCTGGTACGTCTGCTCGCCGTACGTCGACTCCGCGTCGACGCCCTCGCTCTGGAAGTTCACGTACGCGCGGCCGGTCTGGTCGGCCTGCGCCGAAGCGATGGCAGTCCGCGCCCACTCCGTGTTCGCTCCGAGCTCGGCCCGATTCGGCGTTCCCGTGACGACGTTGAGCACGTACTGCATCGAACGCTCGGGGTAGGCGGTATCGCCGGCCCCCACGCGCGCCACCGCGCCGCCCATCTGGTGGACGTGGATCTCGCAGCCCGGCCCGGGTGCGTTCCGGTGCAGCTCGACGAGCGAGTCGATCGTCTCGTCCGAGAGGCCGGAGAGGTGCGTCCCCTTGAAGTACGCGTTGATCCCCTTCGGCCAGAGCGGGTCGAGCAGGCTCTGGATGAACTGGTACGGCATCGGGTGGATCAGGTCGGCGACCGGCTCGGCGACCGTCCGGAGCTCCCGGACGAGCGCCTCGCCCTCGGAGGCCGGTCCGGCGCAGACGGCGATCAGGATCGCGACCTTCTTGCCGTGCCACTCCTCCGGGATCACCGGCAGCGGCGGAGCGGTCGCCAGGCTGATCGCGGTCGTGATCGCATCCGGCGCCTTCGGTGCCCAGTCGCGGTAGAAGCGCAGCAGGTCAGCGGCGGCGTCGCCGGGCAGGAACAGCGGTCCGGCGTAGACCTCCGGGCCGACCCGGTGCAGCGCCAGCTCGAACGACGTGACGATCCCGAAGTTCCCGCCTCCTCCCCGCAGGCCCCACAGGAGCTCGGGATTCTCGGTCTCGCTCGTGTGCACGAGCCGGCCGTCGGCGGTGACGACGTCCGCGCCGACGAGGTTGTCGCACGCGAGGCCGTACTGCCGCATCAGCCAGCCGATTCCGCCGCCGAGCGTGAAGCCCGCGACGCCGGTGGTCGAGACGAGCCCGCCCGTCGTCGCGAGCCCGAACTGCTGCGACTCGTGGTCGACGTCGCCCCAGACCGCGCCGGGGCCGACGAATGCGCGGCGGGCCGCCGGGTCGACGCGGACGTTCCGCATCGGGGCGAGGTCGATGACCATGCCGCCGTCGGCCGTCGAGAGGCCGGCGACGCTGTGCCCGCCGCCCCGCACGGCGATCGTGAGGTCGTTCGCCCGGGCGAAGCCGAGCGCAGCGATCACGTCCGCCGTCCCCGTGCAGCGCGCGATGACGGCCGGCTCGCTGTCGTCGTGTGCGCCGTTCCACAGGCTCTTCGCATCCGCGTACCCCTCGTCGCCCGGCTGCAACAGCTCGCCACGCAGCGCGTTCCGCAACTCCTGGACCGTGGCCTCGCCGAGAACCGGTGCAAGCGTCGAACTCATTCGTTCCTCCTTCTCGTGGTTCCGGACGCTGCCGTTCTAGCGAGGGCCTATTTGCTCTCCCTTTGCGCACGCTTTGCGAGCGCTTCGAGCCGGACGCGCACATGCTCGACCCCTTGCGTGTCGCCGCGCGACGCGAAGGCGTCGAGTGCCCGCTCGAACAGCTCGCGAGCTCGATCGTCTTCTCCCCGGAGGAGCGCGACCTCGGCGAGATGCGCCCACGTGACCGCATGCCAGCGGCGGTTCGGAGTCTCCTCGACCACACCCAGCGCTTGCTCGAGCAGCGTCTCGGCCTGGTCGAGCCGGTCACGCGCCTGCTCCAGCTCGGCCGTACGCCAGAGCGTCGAGGCGAGCCCCCAGCGGTCGCCGGCGCGGCGGAACGTATCGGCCGCCTCCTGGAGCAAGGTCTCGGCGCGCGCGTAGTCGCGCGCAGCGATTGCGGCGTGACCGAGGCCCACGAGCGCGAGCGCGGCCCCACGCCGGTCGCCCAGGCCGGCGCGGCGCACCCTGACGCGCTCGAAGAGCTCCGCCGCCTCCTCGACGTCCCCGTCGGAGAGGTCGAGGTACGCAAGCCGCGCCCAGACGTCCGCCGGACCGCGCACCGAGCCGGCTTGCTCGAACCGCCGTCGTGCCTCTGCAAGGAGCGAGCGCGCCCGCGCGGGATCGTCGGCGACGCGCGCGACGTTCGCCCAGTTGAGCACCAGGTAGCCGGAGGCGATCGCGCATGTGACCTCCGAGAACGGCTGCAGCGTGTCCTCGAAAACCAGGCGAAGCACGAGCCCGCCCGGATCCTGCACGGCGATCTGGGCGACGTTGATGAGCGACGGCACCGTCGCGTCGGGGTCGCCGACACCGGCGAAGAGGCCGTCGCTCTCCGCGAAGCGCTCCTCGGCTGCGGCGAGGTCGCCGGCCACCCAGGCGGCGACGCCCAGCGAGTAGACGCTCACGGCCTCGAGGGACGCGAGTTCGTGGCTCCGCGCGACCGCAACGGCTGCCTCGTACTGCACCGCCGCCGCGTGACCCTCTTCACGCGCGATCTCGATGCCGCCGCGGAAGTGGACGGCTCGCCACTCCAGCGCAGGGTCGCCAAGGTCGCGGGCGAGCGCGAGCGCCTCGTCTGTGTGGGCGAGGCCGAGGCTCTCGTCGCCCGAGCGATACTCGACGGCGGCGTGTCCGAGCAGCGCGCGCACCCGCTCGGGAGAAGGCTCGGGCGCGCGCTCGAGCGCATCACCGAGCCACCGACGCGCCTCGGATAGCTCGATGCGCCGGACCCAGAACGGCCAGACTCGTGCGCAGAGCCGGAGCGCAGAGGGCGGATCGTGTGCCAGAAGCGTCTCGAGCGCGGTGCGGAGGTTGCCGCGCTCCGGGTCCAGGCTCGAGAGTTGCGGGTCCTCGTCGGCGGCGACGAACCCGGCGAGCCAATCGGCGTGTCGCGCGGCGACGTCTACGCGCTCGCCCGCTTCGGCGAGGCGAAGGCTCGCGTAGGCACGAATCGTCTCCAGCAGCCGATACCGCCGAGCGCCTCGGCGCTCCTCGACGGCGACGAGCGACTTCTCCACGAGCAGTGCGAGCAGATCCGCGACGTGCTCCCCCTCCAGCCCATCGTCCGCGCACACGACTTCGGCCGCCTCGAGCGTGAACCCGCCGGCGAAGACCGCAAGCCGGCGGAGAAGCACCCGCTCCGGGTCCGCGAGCAGCTCGTAACCCCAGTCGAGGGCGGCTTCGAGTGTCTGCTGCCGCGTCGGTGCGGTCCGGCTCCCCGCCCGCAGCAGGCGGAAGCGGTCGTCGAGCCGCTCCGCGAGTGCGTCGGCCGCAAGCGCGTCGATCCGGGCGGCCGCCAGCTCGAGCGCGAGCGGCAACCCGTCGAGCCGGTGGCAGATGCGAGCCACTGCGGCGGCGTTCGTCTCGTCGAGCGCGAACCCGGACGCAACGGCACCGGCCCGGTCGACGAAGAGCCGCACGGCCTCGTGGTCGAGCAGCGCCTCCGGCGTGTTGGCGCCGTCCGGATCGGGAATCCCGAGCGACGGGACACGGAAGACGACCTCGCCCGGCACGCGCAGCGGCTCGCGGCTGGTTGCGAGGATCGTGAGGCGCGGAGCGGAACGGAGCAGCGCGTCGACGAGCGCAGCGCTCGCGCCGATCACGTGCTCGCAGTTGTCGAGGACGAGCAGCATCTCCCGAGGCGCCAGCTCGGAGGCGATCGCGTCGACGACAGCTCCACCGGGGAGTGCGCGGAGATCGAGCGCCTCGGCAACCGCGTCGGGGACATCCGCGCCGTCGCCGACCGAGTCCAGCTCCACGAGGATCGCTCCGCCCGCGTGGGCGTCCTCGCGGCCGCGCGCGAGCTCGAGCGCCAGCCGGGTCTTACCGGCCCCGCCCGTACCGGCGAGCGTGAGCAGGCGCGTGCGGCCGAGAATGGTCCGCAGCTCGGCGAGCTCGTGTTCACGCCCGACGAACGTGCTCGTCTCGAGCGGCAGCCGGCGCCTGCCGGGCACGACGCCCAGGTCGTCGAGGATCTGCTCCAGCTCCTCGTGCAGGGCAGCCAGCCGCCTGCGCTCGAGCTCGGCCCAGTCGTCGTAGCGGTTCTCGGGCAGCAGTTCGCCGCCGTAGAGCGCAAGCGCACGTTCGCAGGCCGCAGGCGTCCGGTCGCGTCGCGCATCGACTGCGGCCGACTCGAAGGCGTCCACGTCGAGGTCGGCCTCGAGCCGCAGCAGGCCGTCCTGCACGTCGATCGCCGCGGCTCCCAGCGCCTTCCTCGCCGCGTGGACGGCCTGGTTGAGATTGTTGGCGGCCGCCGTGGGGTCCCGTTCCGGCCAGAGGACGTCCATCGCCTGCTCGCGATGCAGCCGATGCCCCTCCGCGAGCGCGAGCAGCTTGACGAGCTCCTTCGCCTTGCGCAGCCGCCAAGCCGAGTCCGGAACCGGAGACCCGCCCGCCTCGGCGGCGAAGCCGCCCAGCAAGGTTACGCTCGTCTTCTGCATCGCTCCCACCCCGGAGCATGGCGCGCCACGCGCGCGAGTACAATTCGCGGTGCCCGGCATCCGGTTCGGAGCTGGAGCGAGATCGTGATCGAGAGAGTCCACGTCATCGGTTCGGGCCGGGTCGGTTCGGCCATAGGCGCTCGTCTCCGCGAGCGCGGCGTCGCCGTGGGCGAGGACGATCCCGACGTCGTCCTCCTCTGTGTTCCGGACACGGCCATTCCCGACGTGTCCCGGTGCCTGGCACCGGGACGGGCCTGGGTGGGACACGTCTCCGGAGCGACGCCGCTCGCCGCGCTCGATCCGCACGAGCGCCGGTTCTCGCTCCATCCGCTCCAGACCTTCGATCGCAGCGGCGACCCGGCTCAGCTCGACGGTGCCTGGGCGGCCGTCAGCGGTGAGACCGCCGAGGCGCTGACCGTCGCGCGAGAGCTCGCGGAGAAGCTCGGGCTGCGGCCGTTCGAGCTGGCCGACGGCGACCGGACGCTCTACCACGCCGGCGCGGTCTTCGCGTCGAACTATCTCGTGACGCTGCAGCGGGCAGCCCTGCGACTCGGCGTCCCGGCCGAAGCGCTCGTGCCGCTGATGCAAGGGACGATCGAGCACGGCTTCGAGCTCACCGGACCGATCGCCCGCGGGGACTGGACGACGGTCGAAGCCCACAAGCACGCGATCCGGGCCGAGCGCCCGGAGCTCGAGCAGCTCTACGAGACGCTCGCAGAAGCGACGGTGCTGCTCGCGTGAAGGTCTTCCGCACGATCCCCGAGCTCGAGACGGCGCCCGGCACCGGGCTCGTGCCCACGATGGGAGCGCTGCACGAAGGTCACCGCGCGCTCTTCCGCGCGGCGCGGGCCGAGAACGACCGCGTCGTCATGTCGCTCTTCGTCAACCCGGCGCAGTTCGACGAGCCGGCCGATCTCAGTGCGTACCCGCGGGACGAGGAGCACGATTTCGAGCTCGCCGAGGCGGCAGGCGTCGACGCCGTCTTCGCGCCGGCCTTCGAGGAGCTCTATCCCGCCGGCTTCGGCACGTGGGTCGAGCCGGACGGCGCCGGAGCCGAGGGCGCCGCGCGGCCCGGCCACTTTCGCGGCGTCGCGACGGTCTGCCTGAAGCTGTTCAACCTCGTGCGGCCGGAGCGCGCGTACTTCGGTCAGAAGGACGCGCAGCAGATCGCTGTGGTCCGGCGCCTCGTCAGCGACCTCGACGTTCCCGTGGAGATCCGGGTCGTCCCGACCGTGCGCGATCCCGACGGGCTCGCTCTCTCGTCCCGCAACGTGCACCTCTCCCGCGACGAGCGCGACCGCGCGCTGGCTCTACCGCGGGCGCTGCAGGAAGCCGTCGGGAGCCCGGATCCGGTCGAGGCCGTACGCGCCTCGCTGAACGGCCTCGAGCCCGAGTACGTCGAGGTGCTCGACCTCGGCGACGCCAGTGTGCTTGCCGCCGCGGTGCGCGTCGGCTCCACCCGTTTGATCGACAACGTCCTCCTGGAAGGAGAGCTCACATGAGCGACAGCCCCAAGCCCGCGCGCTACGCCTCCTGGACGACCGGGAAGCTCCCGCTCCCGGAGCTCGCCGACATGAAGCGGCGAGGCGACAAGATCGTGATGGTCACGGCGTACGACGCCCCGAGCGGAAGCCTCGCCGACACGGCGGGCGTCGACCTGATCCTCGTCGGCGACTCGTCGGGGATGGTCGTGCACGGCCGCGAGTCGACCGTGCCGGTCTCCCTCGACGAGATCGTGTTCATGACCCAGTGGGTGACGCGCGGCGCGAAGCGGCCCCTCGTGATCGCGGACATGCCGTTCGGCTCGTACGAGGAGTCGGACGAGCAGGCGGTGCGGAACGCCGTCCGCCTCGTGAAGGAGGGCGGCGCCGACGCCGTCAAGCTCGAGCGGGGCGGGACGTCGGTCGCCCGGGCGCAGGCGATCGTCGGCGCCGGGATTCCGGTGATGGGACACATCGGGCTGACGCCGCAGACGGCGACGGTCCTGGGCGGCTTCAAGGCGCAGGGCAGGACGGCCGAGCGCGCGCGGGAACTGGTCGAGGACGCGCTGACGCTCGAAGCAGCCGGCTGCTTCGCCGTCGTGCTCGAGGCGATTCCCCCGGCTGTCGCGCGCGCGGCGACGCAGGCGCTCACGGTGCCGACGATCGGGATCGGCGCGGGCGCGGACACGGACGGGCAGGTGCTCGTCTGGCACGACATGCTCGGCTTCTACGAGGGCCGGGCGCCGCGGTTCGTCAAGCGCTACGCGGAGCTCGGGGAGGCGATCGTCGAGGCACTGGAGCGTTACACCGAGGAAGTCCGGAGCGGCGCCTTTCCCGAGGAGCGCCACACGTACGCGATGCCCGAGGAGGAGCGGGCTGAATTCGAGAACGTCTCGGTCGAGCCGCTAGTGCCCGACGTGAGTCGCGAGCACGATCAGCGCGGGTAGCGCCGCCGCGAGCACGATGGCCGCGACTGAGCGAGCCCAGCTCCAGCCGTGCACGGCACGGACGCCGATGACGAGCAGGACGGCGCTCCAGGCGAAGGCGAAGTAAAGGAGCCCACCGAAGGTTCGATCGCCCGGACCCCAGTCGCTGCCACCGGTGCGGAAGAGGTTCTGGCCGTAGACCGCGATCCGCACCGGCCAGAGCGTGACGAGGGCTAGCGCGAGCGGCGCCGCCGAGAGCGTGAGCACGTGGCGGGCGCGTCGGTAGCTTCCGAGACTGCCGAGGCGCCGGGCGGCTCCGTAGAGGAGCCCACCGCCGGCCCAATACACGGCGACGGCATAGACAGCGCCGCCGAGGAAGGCCCATACGGGGATCAGCGAGACCGAGAAGGAGGCGTCGTTGAGCAGGTGACGCGCTACTGGCGACCCGAGCACCGCGGCGATCCCGGCGAGCCCCGCGAGCGCGGTGATCGGCTCCTGCCGCTCCTCGGCGGCCTCTTCCGACTCGTCGCGCAGCGAGACGAAGACCGCGCGCGGGGCGACGAGCACCGCCGGCGCGCGCAACCACCAGCTCCGCTCTAGGCGCGAAGCGCGTGCAGTCTCGACCGCCACGAGAGGAGGGTAGCGTCGCTAGAAGCCGCCGGACCCGGAACCGGAACCGACGAACTGCAGCGAGAAGAGCAGTGCCCAGACCACGATCAACGAGCCGGACGCCCAGGCCCAGGTGCGCAGCTGGGAGCGCCGCTGCGGGCTGCTCTCGTTGCCGAGGAGGATCAGGGCGGCGATCAGAGCGCCCGGCGCGAAGAACAGCGTCGCCAGTACGGCTCCCGCCACAGCTGCTCCGTTGTAGCCGGGCTGCGCCTCCCCTGCCTCCATGCGCAGAGTCTTACGCGGGGTCGCCGTCGGGACAAGGTGTCCCTTTCGGACACGTCTAGGCGGCGACAACCGCAGGCTCGGGGAGGACGTGGCGCAAGAAGTCGCCCGTGAAGGAACCCTCCACCTGCATCACGTCCTCGGGCGTCCCGACGGCGATGAGCTCGCCGCCTGCCTCGCCGCCTTCCGGGCCGAGGTCGATCACCCAGTCGGCCTGCTTGATCACGTCGAGGTTGTGCTCGATCACGATCATCGTGTTGCCACCGTCGACGAGACGCTGCAGCGTCTCGAGCAGCTTCTCGATGTCCGCGAAGTGGAGCCCCGTGGTGGGCTCGTCGAGGATGTAGAGCGTCTTTCCGGTTGCGACCTTCGACAGCTCCGACGCGAGCTTCACCCGCTGCGCCTCGCCGCCGGAGAGCGTCGTCGCCGGCTGGCCGAGCTTGATGTAGTCGAGCCCGACGTCGTGGAGCGTCTGCAGCCGCCGCCGGATCTTCGGGATCTTGGCGAAGAACTTCAGCGCTTCCTCCACCGACATCTCGAGCACGTCGGCGATGGAGCGGCCCTTGAACCGCACCTCGAGCGTCTCGCGGTTGTACCGCGCGCCCTTGCACGTCTCGCACGGGACGTAGACGTCCGGCAGGAAGTGCATCTCGATCTTGATCTGGCCGTCGCCCTTGCACGTCTCGCAGCGCCCGCCGCGCACGTTGAACGAGAAGCGGCCCGGCTTGTAGCCGCGCACCTTCGCCTCGGGCGTCAGGGAGTAGAGCTCGCGGATGTGCGTGAACAGGTCGGTGTACGTCGCCGGGTTCGACCGCGGCGTCCGGCCGATCGGCTTCTGGTCGATCTCGATCACCTTGTCGAACACCTCGATCCCCTCCACGCCCGCGTGCGCGCCCGGCTTGACCCGCGCGCGGTTGAGCCGGTTCGCGAGCGCCTTGAAGACGATCTCGTTCACGAGCGTCGACTTGCCGGAGCCCGAGACTCCGGTCACGCAGATGAACTTGCCGACCGGGAACTCGACGTCGATGTCCTTCAGGTTGTGCTGCGCGGCGCCGCGAACGAGGAACGCTCCGCGGTCCTCCTCCCGCCGCTCGGGCACCGCGATCGAACGCTTGCCCGAGAGGAACTGCCCGGTGACCGACTTCGCGGTCCGCTCGACCTTGCGCGCCGGCCCCTCGGCGACGACCTCACCGCCGTGCAGCCCGGCGCCCGGCCCCATGTCGACGAGCCAGTCGGAGCGGCGCATCATCTCCTCGTCGTGCTCGACGACGAGCACGGTGTTGCCGAGGTCGCGCAGCCGCTCGAGGGTGTCGATGAGCCTCGCGTTGTCGCGCTGGTGAAGGCCGATCGACGGCTCGTCGAGGATGTAGAGGACGCCGACGAGCTGCGAGCCGATCTGGGTGGCAAGCCGCAGCCGCTGCGCCTCGCCGCCCGACAGCGTTGCCGCCGCACGGTCGAGCGTGAGATAGCCGACGCCGACGTCGTCGAGGAAGGTCAGGCGCTCGCGGATCTCCTTCACGATCCGGTGGCCGATCAGCTCCTCCGTCGGCGTCAGCTCGAGCTCATCGAGGAACCCGAGCGCCCGCGCGACGGACAGCTTCGTGAACTCGTGGATCGACCTGTCGCCGACCGTGACCGCGAGCACCTCGGGCTTCAGCCGGGCGCCCTTGCAGACCGGGCACGGCCGGAAGCTCATGTACTCCTCGATCCGCTCGCGCTGCGTCGACGAGTCGGTCTCGCGGTAGCGGCGCGAGAGGCTCGCGACGATGCCGTCGAAGGCGAGCATGTACTGGCGCCGCCGCCCCATGCGGTTGCGGTACTGGACGTAGATCTTCTCGCCGTCGGTGCCGTTGAGGAAGCGGGCCTGCTCCTCGTCGGTCAGCTCGGCCCACGGCTTCGACGTGTCGATCTCGTAGCGGTCGGCGATCGCCTGGATCACGGCCTCGTAGAAGCCGGACGAGCCGCCGACCGACCACGGCACGAGCGCGCCGTCGTCGATCGAGAGCGACGGATCGGGCACGAGCAGGTCGGGATCGATCTCCTGCTGCGAGCCGAGGCCGGTGCAGCGCGGGCACGCACCGTGGGGCGCGTTGAAGGAGAAGATCCGGGGCTGTAGCTCGGGCAGCGAGACGCCGTGATCGGGACAGGCGAAGTTCTCGGAGAAGAGCAGCTGCTCGCCGCTGTCCACGAGGTCGACCGCAACGAGACCCTCGGCGAGCCCGGCCGCGGTCTCGATCGACTGCGTGAGGCGCAGCCGCAGGTCGGCGCGCATCACGAGCCGGTCGACGACGACCTCGATCGTGTGCTTGTACTTCTTGTCGAGCTCGGGCACGCCCTCCTCGAGGACGTACTGCTCGCCGTCGACCTTGACGCGCGTGAAGCCCTCGCGGGTCAGATCCTCGAAGACGTCCTTGTACTCGCCCTTGCGGTCACGGACGACGGGCGCGTTGACCGTGAAGCGCGTCCCTTCCTCGAGCTTCAGCACCTGGTCGACGATCGCGTCGAGGCTCTGGCCGGCGATCGGCTTGCCGCAGATCGGGCAGTGCGGCCGGCCCACGCGTGCATAGAGGAGGCGCAGGTAGTCGTAGATCTCCGTCACGGTGCCGACCGTCGAGCGCGGGTTCCGCGACGTCGTCTTCTGGTCGATCGAGATAGCGGGGCTGAGGCCGTCGATGTGGTCGACGTCCGGCTTCTCCATCATCTGCAGGAACTGGCGCGCATACGCGGAGAGCGACTCGACGTAGCGGCGCTGCCCCTCGGCGTAGATCGTGTCGAAGGCGAGCGAGGACTTGCCGGACCCGGAGAGGCCGGTGATGCAGATGAGGCGGTGCCGCGGCAGGCGGACGGTGAGGTCCTTGAGGTTGTGCTCGCGGGCGCCGTGGACGACAAGCTCGTCGGCAGCCATGTGACGGCCATTCTACCGTCCCGAACAGACGTTCGTCCCGGCTATCGGCGCTGCTGCAGCAAACGCGTCAGCTGCCGCGGCACACAGTCGATCTCGAGCTCGCCGGCGACCACGGTGCCGTAGCCGAGGATGCGGCCGAGCAGCGGCCGCTCGATCTCGAGCACGCTGCCGTTGAGCGACACGGTGGCGCTGCTGCGACGCAGGAACCCCTGCTCGACGACGAGCGCGTTCCCGGTCACGAGGAGATGCGTCCGATCCCAGCGGGCCACGGCGACGACGGCGATCAGGGCGGCGAGCGCGAGCAGGACCGCGCCGACCGCTGCAACGGCCGTCCAGGGCGCGAGGAAGCATGCAGCCCCGGCGAGCGCGAGCACGAGCGCACGCAGGAGCGGCCCTGCAAGCGCGATCCCATGTCGGTGCGCCTCGAGGAGGGGCGTATCCACGGCGGCTTGCTTCTAGTTGTGGCAAGGAATCCCTGTGGAAATGGCCGGAACCGCACGAAAGGCAGCGACCGCGACCCTCGTCGCCGTCGCGATCATCGTGGGCGCACTCGCGCTCTGGAAGATCCGCGTGGTCATCGCGCTGCTCTTCCTCGGCTGCGTGATCGCGTCCGCGATGCGCCCGAGCATCGAATGGCTCCACCGCCGCTGGCGGGTTCCACGGAGCCTCGGCGTCGTCATCCACTACCTCGGCTTCCTCGCGGCGATTGCGCTCTTCCTCTATCTCGTCGTGCCGGTTGCGATCACGCAGATCGACCATGCGATCGGCCAGGTTCCCACCTCGACGTCGCAACTTCACCAGGCGGCGGTCCACTCGCACGGGATCCGGCATGAGATCCTGAGTGCGATCGACAAACGGCTGCGGCAGCTGCCCGCGGGTGCGAGCCTCCTCCACCCCGCGATGACCGTGACGAAGACGGTCTTCGCCGTCCTCGTCGGCATCCTGTTCATGTTCGCCGTCGGTGCCTACTGGATCTTCGAGAGGGACACGACGATCGCGCTCGTGCAGTCGTTGGTGCCGCGCAAGCATCGGCGCGTCATCCGCGACACCTGGGTCTTGATCGACTTGAAGCTCGGCGCGTTCGTGCGCGGCCAATTCCTCCTCGTCACGATCGTGGCGATCCTGCTGTCCTTCGCCTTCTGGCTCGACGGCGAGCCGTACTGGCTGCTGATCGGAGCCTTCGCCGGCATCGTCGAGCTCGTGCCGATCATCGGGCCGCTCGCCGCCGGTGCGGTCGCCATCGGAGCAGGGCTGACCGTGGGCTGGACGGTGGCGCTCGGCGCCGGCGTCGCCGTCCTCACTCTCCGCCAACTCCAGGACTACGCCATCGCACCGCGTGTCATGGGTCACGCGGTCGGGTTGTCGCCGCTCGTCGTGCTCGTCTCGGTCGTCAGCGTGGGGTATTTGCTCGGCCCGATCTACGTGCTGATCGCGACTCCGATCGCAGCCGTGGCCGTGACGCTCGTCGACGTCGTCGTCCGCGGCCGCGACCCGGCCGAGCAGGAGGCGCCGACGGTGCTGTTCGCCGGTACCGGCGAGGGGAAGCGCTAGGAGCTAGCTCGTCCGCCCGCGCCAGCGCCCGAAGACGAGGCCGCCCAGCGTGAACCCGAGCCCGAACGTGCCGAAGGCGAAGGCCCCGATCGCCGCCGTCTTCCGAGCCGTGGAGAGGCGCTGCCAGCGGCTGAGAGCCTCCTTCTCCTCGTGCGTCAGCTCCTCACCGCGCCGCTGCTTGCGCAGCGCGCCGCCGGCCCGTATGCCGAGGTAGAGGTCATCGAAGATCTCGGCGGACTCTTCGGCCATGATCGGAATCTATCGACTCGTCCGGCTCAGCATGAATCGGGAGCGGTATCGGCAGGCCGCACCGCATGGTTGAGCGCCGTCCGCTGCATGTACCAAGCTTCGGTGAGCGCAAACGACTAGCCCTGGCACCTCCCCCTCGCTAAGGGCTGTGCACGGAGGCCGCCTGGTGGGCGGTCTTCGTGTCTCACGCGCTGAGCGATAGCCTCGCTCGGTCGTGGACGCCCGGCTCCTCCATGTATCCGACCTGCACGTGGGGACGCACGAGGAGCGGGAGGTCGAGCAGGCGCTGGCTCGGCTCGTGGAGCGATTGGAGCCCCAGCTCGTCGTCGCTTCCGGCGACCTCTCGCACCGCGGACGCCGTGAGCAGCTCGAGCGCGCGGCCGAGCTGTTGCGCTCGCTCGGCCCGCCGGTGCTCGCCGTGCCCGGCAACCACGACCTCCCGCACACGCCGGCGCGGTTCGTCCGTCCGTGGGCGGAGTTCGAGCGGATCTGGGAGACGACCGAGCCGACCGCCTCGCCTCCCGGCTTGCACGTCGTCGGGCTCAATTCGGCACGGCCGTTTCGGTACCAGGGCGGCGCGCTGAGCCGCGCGCAACTCGACCGGGCGGCCGAGCGGCTCGGGACGGCAGAAGCGGCAGCGCTCCGTGTGGCCGTCCTCCATCACCACCTGATCGGCGCGCCGTGGCGGGCGGCGCACAAGCGCCCCGTCTCGGCACGTAACCGGGTGTTGCACGCACTCGTGGACGCGGGTGCGGATTTGATCCTCGCGGGACACATCCACCAGGCGGCCGTCAGCGAGCGGCACGAGTTCGAAGTCGTCGGAGACGAGGCGCGCACTACCGTCGTCGCGATCGCACCCGGACTCGGGCGGCCTCGGCCACGCCGGCTCGGCGAGGCGCGTGGGCTCCATCTCCACGAGGCCGACGGGGACGCGATCGTCGTCCGAACGTTCCTCTGGTCTCGCGGCGACTGGAGGCTCGCCGCCGAGCGCCGCTTCGTGCGCTCCTAGACGCGCAGGCTCTCGAGCAGACGCGTCTTCGCGCGTGTGTACTCGTCGTCGTCGAGGACGCCCGAATCGTGCAGCTCCTCGAGCAGCCCGAGATAGTGGGCTGGGTTGTCGGTCGGCTCGTCGCCCGCCGGAACGTGGGCGGCCGCGAGTGGCGGCTGTAGCGAGACCCCCTGCTGCACGCGACCGAACGGCTGCTGCATCCCGATCGTGTCCGGGTCGATGCCGGCTCGCTTCAGGCGCTCGCGATAGTGCTCGACGCCGAAGCCGCGCTCGGGGAAGCGATACGCGTCCCTCCCCCACAGCGGCCGTTTCTGGACGAAACGCCGGTAGAGCACGATGAGGCCGACGGCCGCGAAGAAGCTCGCGAGTCCGGCCCACGAGCCTGCATGCCGCCCGCCGAGTGCAAGCACAACCCCGGCTCCGATGACGGTGCCGGCGAGTCCTATCGCAATCGTGAGCCACGGCGGCATCGGGTCAGGGCCCGGCAGCGCGAAGCGCGCCAGCCCGCCGACGACGAACGCTAAGAACACCGCGGTGATCACGTTTACGACGAGCATCCGCGGAGCGTAGCGCGGCGGGATGAAGGCGCAGTAAGTGCGGACCGTTACGCGGCTGTCTGCTCGAGTGCCTGCAGATCCCGCCGCAGGTCCTTGACCTCGTCGCGGAGCTTCGCTGCGTACTCGAACCGCAGCTCCTCGGCCGCGAGGTACATCTCCTCCTCGAGCGTGACGACGAGCTTCTCGAGCTCGTCGCGCGACATCCCCTCGACTTTCGTCGCGCCGCGCCGCCGCCGCGAGGAAGGCACCGTCGGCGACTCGAGCTGGAGCAGCTCGGCGATGTCGGAGACAGCCTTCGCGATCGTCTCCGGCACGATGCCGTGCTCCTCGTTGTACGCGAGCTGGACAGCACGACGGCGGTTCGTCTCGTCGAGCGCCTGAACGATCGCCTCCGTCTGCTTGTCGGCGTACATCAACACCTTGCCGTTGACGTTCCGCGCGGCACGGCCGATCGTCTGGATGAGGCTCGTCCGCCCGCGGAGGAAGCCTTCCTTGTCGGCGTCGAGGATCGCGACGAGCGACACCTCGGGCAGGTCGAGGCCCTCGCGCAGGAGATTGACGCCGACCAGGACGTCGAACTCGCCCAGCCGCAGCTCGCGCACGATCTGGATCCGCTCGAGCGTGTCGATCTCGGAGTGCAGGTACCGCGCCTTCACCCCCGACTCGAGCAGGTAGTCGGTCAGGTCCTCCGCCATCTTCTTCGTCAGCGTCGTGACGAGCACGCGCTCGCCCGCAGCCTCGCGCGCGCGGATCTCGCCGAGCAGGTCGTCGATCTGGTTCTTCGTCGCGCGCAGCTCGACGTCGGGATCGACGATGCCGGTCGGGCGGATCAGCTGCTCGGCGACGACCGTCGAGTTGCGGAGCTCGAACGGCCCCGGAGTCGCCGAGACGAAGACGAGCTGCGGCACCTTGCGCAGGAACTCGTCGAAGCGGAGCGGCCGGTTGTCGAGCGCGGACGGGAGGCGGAAGCCGAAGTCGACGAGCGTCTGCTTGCGCGAGCGGTCGCCTTCATGCATGCCGCCGAGCTGCGGAACGGTCTGGTGCGACTCGTCCACGAAGACGACGAAGTCGTCCGCGAAGTAGTCGAGCAGCGTGAACGGATGCGTCCCGGCGGCGCGGCCCTCCAGGATCCGCGAGTAGTTCTCGATCCCGTTGCAGAAGCCGAGCTCCTTGAGCATCTCGAGGTCGTACTCGGTGCGCTGGCGGATCCGATGCGCTTCGAGCAGCTTCCCCTCCTCCTCGAAGTGCGCGACCTGCGCCTCGAGCTCGTCGCGGATCTCGTCGACGGCGCGCTCCACCGTCGGCTGCGAGGTGACGTACTCCGTGGCCGGCCAGATCGAGAGGTTGTCGAGCTTCGCGAGCACCTCGCCCGTGAGGGGGTCGAAGTGCGTCATCGCCTCCACCTCGTCGCCGAAGAACGAGATGCGGTACGCCGTCTCCTGGTTCGCCGGCTGCACCTCGACGACGTCGCCCTTCACGCGGAACCGGCCGCGCCCGAGCATCGTGTCGTTGCGGACGTACTGGGAGTCGATGAGCTTCCGCAGCAGCAGGTCGCGGTCGTGCTCGGCGCCGACCTCGACGTAGATCATCCGCTCGCGCCACTCCTCCGGCGAGCCCAACCCGTAGATGCAGGAGACGGACGCGACGACGACGACGTCGCGGCGCGTGAAGAGCGACGATGTCGCGGCGAGCCGCAGCCGCGCGATGTCGTCGTTGCGGGACGAGTCCTTCTCGATGTAGAGGTCGGCCTGCGGCACGTACGCCTCGGGTTGGTAGTAGTCGTAGTACGAGACGAAGTACTCGACGGCGTTGTGCGGGAAGAACTCCCGGAACTCGTTACAGAGCTGGGCCGCGAGCGTCTTGTTGTGCGCGATCACGAGCGCCGGCCGGCCGGTTTTCTCGATCGTCCAGGCCATCGTCGCCGTCTTGCCGGTGCCGGTGGCGCCCACCAGCGTCTGGTACCGCTCGCCGGCGAGGATCCCGTCCGCAAGCTTGTCGATCGCCTGCGGCTGGTCGCCGGTGGGGCTGTAGGCGGAAGTCGTCCGGAGAGGCGGCACGAAGACAGCGTATCTCCGGTCATGGCCCGTACCGGCGCCGCGCCGGCCGCGATCGGCGGGCGCGGGCACAATCCCTCGTGTGCCGCCGGAACTGCAGCGCAACGGACGCTGGAGGATGGCCGTCTGGGCTCTCCGCGTCGGGTACCTCGGGTTGGTCGTCGCCCTCGCGGGCCTCGTTGCGCTCGTGTTCGGATCGACGCCGTGGATCCTGGCCGGCGGCGTGATCATCTGGCTCGCCACGGTCCCGGTGACGCTGACGGGTTTCCTCTGGGCCCAGCACGAGGTACCCGGCCCCCGACCCAGGCTCTGGTCGATGCGCCTCATGCTCATCCACGACTCCATCCACCACGTGTCGTAGATCGAGCGGGGGCAACGGCTCGGGGACTACGCCATAGCCCTTCGCGCCCAGGCCGAGCACCAAGTGAAACGAGCCAAGAGGAACCTGCAAAGGCGGTGAGTGGCCGTAACCGCGACGGTTCGGCGGCGTCCGGGAGAAGTGTCCGGACGTTCGGGCTCGACTGCGAGTTCGGCTCGTAGCTCTTCCGAGTTCAGGACGCGCAGCTCGAACAACTCCGCCAGAGCCGCCTCTCGTCTCCAGGTCTGTTTCGGCTCGGCACCCATGACGCGAGCATCGCTCGATTGGCGCCGCGCCGCCTCCGGATTAGTCCGCAGGGATGGTGCGTGCGACCCCTCCCCGCCAGACCTCGGACACGGCCCCACTCGGGGTCATTCCCGAGCTCAATTTCATGCTCGGCCGATGCGAGTGACCTCTAGTACGCGTGCCCGGTGACGAGCTTTGCGACCCCGAACGCGAGCGTGATCTCGATGGCGATGAGAGGCACGAGCGCGACGACGATCAGCAGCACCGCATGCCACGGCACTCCCTCGGCCGGCTCTCCCTCCGGGCCGAGTCCGGTCTGCTCGGCCCATTCCTCGGCCCGGTTCAGCAGGCGGTGCGAGGGCTCCGCACGGGAGCGCTCCGTATCGCGCAACGGCGTGCGCGTGACCATGCGTACACGGTTCCCGCATCGACGACCCACGTAACACGGCGGGCCGAGGTCGTTCTTCGACGTCGTCACAGGCATCGTCGATGAGGTGCCGTTCAAGCCGCACGGCCACACGCTGCGACTCAGCGTCGCGGCCATTCCATAGCGTCAGCCGACGAGGCGGCCGCAGAGCTCGCACATGACCGCGTACTTCTTCACGCCCGCGGGAGTCACGGCGATCTGACGGCGCACCGGCCGGTGATGGCAAGCGTTCACCGGCGGCAGGAGGCGCCGCAGCGGCGGCAGGTCCGGAAGGTGGCGAACGGCGCCACCGACGGCGGGGCATCCCGCCTCGTGCTCACGCCAGACGTCGTTCACGGGCTGGCTCGTGACCGCGACCCAACCGCACGCTTCGCAGGAGACCTTGATCACACGTCCAGGGTACGGATGCCAGGGGATTGCGCTGTGACGGCCGGACTACGCGCAACGACAGGCACAATTCCGCCGAGTGAAGGGGGCAATCCGTCTGTTTGGTTTCATGGCCGCGGCCGTGCTCACGGTCATGGCCGTCTTCGCCGGCGGGGCGGACTCGGGCCGGGCGTCCGCAGAGTACGGCGTCCTGCAACAGTTCGCTCCTCGGTCTGCGACGACCTGGTGGGCGATCGTGGACAGCAATCTCCACCCGCAGACGTGGGTCGTGCGCACAACCGACAGCGGCAAGCACTGGCACGCTGTCACGCCTCCCGTACAGCTGGTCGCATCCGCCGCGTTCCTCGGCCGTGACATCGGCTGGGTCGAGGCGAACTCGCCGCATGTCGGTGCCGGCTCTCCGCGTACGGAGCCCGTCTACCGCACGCTGGACGGTGGTCGAACCTGGCAACACCTGGGGAGCGTGAAGAGCGGGTGCGAGCTCGACTTCGTCGACAGGAAGCACGGCTGGTGCACCGAGATCGGCAACGTCATGGGCGCCTCGGTCGTGTGGGTCTACCGCACCAGCAACGGTGGCTCGAGCTGGCGCCTGGTCTCGCGTACGGGCGTGGCCGGGAGAGGCTCGACTCGCGGCGCGCTGCCGTATCCGTGCGCCAAGTCGATCGACTTCACCTCATCCCGAGTCGGCTGGGCCTCGCAGTTCTGCAACGGAGGCCGCGCCCGCCTCTACACGACCACGGACGGCGGAGCTCGCTGGCATGGGCTCGCGGTCCCGGGCCTGCCGAGAGGAGCGCCGTCGACGTACGCCGGCAGAGGCATCAGCATTCCCGCGGTGCACGGCTCCCAACTCGCAGTATCGCTGAACCTCGACGGGGCGCCGCGCATCACGAACGTGATCGCAACCAGCACGACCCGTGGCAGCCGCTGGCAGAGCCGACTCGCTCCCGGCAAGCCCCAGTACGGGCCCGTCGACCTCGTCGACACCAAGCACTTCGTGGTCAGCAACGGCACCACGTTGCTCGCGACCAGCAACGCCGGCCGAAGCTGGAACAGCCTGAGAGCCACCAAGAGGTTCGTGCGAACCCTCGGGGCGCCACTGACGCCCGACTTCCTCTCGCCCCGGCTCGGCTTCGTCACTCCCACCGACCACGACCAGCCGATCTGGTGGACAAGCGACCGCGGCAGGACCTGGAAGGCGGTCAAGGTCACCGCCGGGCCCTTCACCGTCGGCTGATCAGCCGTCGAACGCGATCACGCTGCGAATGCCGTCCTGCGCGTGCATGAGGTCGAAGCCGCGATTGACCTCGTCGAGCGTGAGCGTGTGGGAGATGAGCGGATCGACGTCGATGTCGCCGGCGAGGTAGCGGTCGACGAACTGCGGCACCTGGTCGCGTCCCTTCACGCCGCCGAACGACGAGCCTGCGACGCGCCGGCCCGTGATCAGGAAACGCGGCACCACGTCGAGCGTCTCCCCTTTGCCGGCGACCCCGCAGACGGTCGCCAGTCCCCAGCCCATGCGCGCCGACTCCACTGCCTGGCGCATGACGTCGACGCGGCCGGTCGCCTCGAAGGTGTAGTCCGCGCCGAAACCGCCTGTCAGCTCGACGATCTGCTCGACGACCTCGAGCCCGCCGGTGAGCGTCCTGGTCGCACCCTGGGAGCGCGCAAGCCCGAGCCGTTGCTCGGCCGGATCGACGCAGACGACCTGCTCCGCGCCGCTCAGCCGGCAGCCGATGACTGCGCCGAGCCCGACGAGGCCTGCACCGAACACGACACAGGTGGACCCCGGCTCGACCTTCGCCGTGTTGAGAGCGGCACCGATCCCGGTCGAGAGTCCGCAGGCGAAGACGCATGCGCGGTCGAGCGCGGCCTCCGGAGCGATCTTCGCCAGCGCGATCTCCGGCATGACGGTGTACTCGGCGAACGTCGAGGTTCCCATGAAGTGCCGGATCGGCTCGCCGCCGCGCGACAGGCGCGTCGTGCCGTCCGGCAGGAAACCCTGATTCTGCTGCTCGCGGATCGCGAGGCAGAGGTTCGTGCGCGGATCCCGGCAATGCCCGCACTCCCGGCACTGCGGCGAGAAGAGCGTCACGACGTGGTCGCCCGGCGCGAGCGATCCCACACCCTCGCCGACCCGCTCGACGACACCCGCTCCCTCGTGTCCCAGAACGGTCGGCGCGTAGCCCGACGGGTCCGCACCCGACGCCGTGTACAGATCGGTGTGGCACACGCCGCAGGCGACGAGGCGGACCAGGACTTCGCCCGCCTTCGGCTCGGCGAGGTCGATCTCCTGGACCTCCAAGGGCCGACCGAACTCCTCGAGCACTGCCGCCCGGATCTTCACCTTGTCTTCACCCCGGAGCGGTCCTACCAGTTTCTCGAACGGCCCGAATGCGCAGCAGGCCGTCGGCGGGCGGCAGGCGATCGGGGAGCTCCTCACGTGCAGCCGCTGTATCGGCACCTGGGTCGCGGCGGCGCGCTGGGCGCCGCCGGACTCGGCGACTTCCTCCAGGCCGGCTTCGCGGCGCTCGCGAACAAGGGCAACGAGCTCGAAGAGCGCCTGATTCAGTAGCCGAGCTGTTTCGCGTATGCGCGCCGGTAGATCTTCTTCAGGCGCTCGACCTTCGAGATGTAGTCCCGGGTCTCGTCGAACTGGATCCCGACGTGCTCCCGGCGCCAGCGGTCGACGTTCTCCTGGCCGGCGTTGTACGCGGCGAGGGCGAGCCGCTCGTTCCCGTACTTGTTCAGGAGATGCTCGAGATACCAGGCGCCGTAGCGGATGTTGATGTCCGGGTTCGTGAGGTCGGAGACGCGGAAGCGGCTGCCGCCCGTGTACTGCGCGATCCCCTTCGCCGTGGTCGGCGTCAGCTGCATGAGGCCGACGGCACCGGCCTTCGAGCGGGCGTTCGGGTTGAACTTGCTCTCCGACTCGATCACGGCCGCGAGCAGCGCAGGGTCGAGATGGTCCTGCGAGGCGTAGACACGGACGTTCGTCGAGTACCGCAGCGGATACCAGAGCCGCGCGTACCACGGTGGCTCCGTCCGCTGCAGGTAGACGAAGGCCCCGATTGCTGCCACGACGACGGCGCCCGCGACGATCCAGCGCCTCAGGACCGCGTCAGCTCCTCCAGCACGCCGGCGACGAAGTCGTCGAGCTCCTCGAGCGTTCCGTCGTTGACGTACGAGAAGTCCGCCCGCCGCACCTTCTCCTCGTCGGGCACGAGCCGATCCTCCCTCGCGGCGACGGCGTCTCGTCGCGCTTCCCTCACCTCGAGGGGCGCTGTGACGACGACGACGCGATCGAAGCGCGTCTCGCCGCCGGTCTCGTAGAGGAGTGGGATCTCGGCGACCGCGATGCCGGCCGTCTGCTCCGCGAGCCAGGCTTCGGTCGCGGCGCGAACGCGTGGATGGAGCTCGGCTTCGAGCCACGCGAGCTCGGCGCGGTCCGCGAAGACGATCCGCCCTATCTCGGTCCGGTCGACCTCGCCGTCGCGAAAGACGCGTTCGCCCCAGCGCCCGCGCAGAGCTGCTTGTAGTCCTTCGTCGTCGCGGTAGAGGCGGTGGACGACGTCGTCGCTCGAGATCACGGCGGCGCCGCCCCGCGCGAACGCGCGGAGTGCCTCGCTCTTGCCGGCCGCGATGCCGCCCGTGAGCGCGACCGCGAGCGGCCGCTCCACTACTCCGTCGGCTCGGCCTCGTCGGAGGCGTCGGCCTCCGCGGCCTCGGGCTCGGCCTCGGCAACGACGTCCCCGGCCACCGGCTCCTCGACGACCTCGGCTTCGGCTGCGGGCTCTTCGGCTGCGGGCTCTTCGGCCGCGGGCTCTTCGGCCGCGGGCTCTTCGGCCGCGGGCTCTTCCTCGGCCTCAGGCGCAGGCTCGAGAACCTCGGCGGCGGGAACCTCGTCTGCGAAGACCTCGTCGGACAGCCCGAGCGCGGGTGGCTCGGCCTCCTCCCCGGGCTTCGGCTGCACGGGCATGCCGTCTTCCACGCGCTTGAGCGAGAGGGAGAGGCGCCGGCGATCGGCGTCGACCTCGAGGATGCGGACGTTGACCTGGTCGCCCTGGGAGACGATCTCCCGCGGATTCTCGACGTGGTGCTGCGCGAGCTCGGAGATGTGCACGAGCCCTTCGACGCCGGGCAGGATCTCGACGAAGGCGCCGAACGTGACGACCTTCGTCACGGTGCCCTGCACGACGTCGCCCTCCTGGTAGCTCTCGAGCACCTGCTGCCACGGATCGGTCTGGGTCTGCTTGAGCCCGAGTGAGATCCGCTGCCGCTCCCGGTCGATGTCCAGAACCTGCACCTTGACCGTCTGGCCGATCTCCAGGACCTCGGACGGATGGTTGACGTGGCTCCACGAGAGCTCGGAGATGTGGATGAGGCCGTCCATCCCGTCGAGGTCGACGAAGGCGCCGAAGTCGACGATGTTGGAGATCGTGCCCTCGACGACGTCGCCCGGGTTCAGGCGGTCGAGGATCCGCTGCCGCTGCTCCTTGCGTTCCTCCTCGAGCACGGCGCGGCGCGAGAGGACGACGTTGTTCCGCGAGCGGTTGAGCTCGATGACCTTGCACTGGAGCTCCTGGCCGAGGAACTCGTCGAGGTCCTGCACGCGGCGGATGTCGACCAGCGACGCGGGCAGGAAGCCGCGCACGCCGAGGTCGAGGATGAGACCGCCCTTGACGACCTCGATCACGCGGCCGTTGACGGGCTCGCCCTTCTCGTGGGCGCCCTCGATCGCCTTCCACGCGATCTCGAACCGCGCGCGCTTCTTGGAGAGGATCAGCCGGCCTTCGGCATCCTCCTTCGTGAGCACGAGCGCTGCGATGTCGTCGCCGACCGAGACCTCGTCGGCAGGGTTGATCGAGCGCCGGATCGACAGCTCCGAGACCGGGATGACGCCCTCCGACTTGTAGCCGATGTCGACGAGCACCTCGTCCTTGTCGACACGGACGACGGTGCCGTTGACGACCTGCCCCTCCTCGATCGTGGGGAAGGTGGACTCGTAGTCCGGGACGAGCTCGCCGCTCTCGGGATCGGTCGTCCAGACGCCTTCCTCGAGCCGCGGGTCGTTGATGGTCTCGTTCGCCATGCGGCGGGTCAATATAGCTGGGCCATCCGGGCCTCGGCGGTACGCTGACCCGAATGGAGGAGCGGTATCCGGTCGGGGTCACCGAGTCGTGCACGGTGCATGTCCTGCGGCACGAAGGCGACGCAAGCGGCTACGGGAGCTGGTCCGCGACGATCGGACTGCGCAGCGGCGAGGCGACGATTCGCGTCCCCGGGCACTACGCCGGCGTTCTCGCGGAGCGGCTCGGCGCGGCGGCGAAGCGGTTCGAGCCGGGGCGGCGGCTCGCCAGGGACGAGTATCTCGACGTGACGGCACTCGCGACGGACGGCGTCGAGACGCTGGCGATCTCCTCCACGGCCCGTTCGCCGGTTCGGGTCACGGTCGAGGTGCCGCGCGACGAAGCCGACGAGCTCGCGGCGGTGCTCGCCGAGGCGCAGCGGCTGATCGAGACCCTTCGGCAGGGGCTCGGGCTCGTGCCCGACTCGCTCCCCGAGAAGTTGTGAGCGCGCTGCTCGACTACTGCACCGCCGGCGCCCGCGTCGCCGAGCGCGCGCTCGTGCAGCGGCCCAGGCTCGGGCGCGAGGAGCGGCTCGTCTTCGTCGTGGGCTGCCCGCGTTCCGGCACCACGTTCGTCGGCCGCGCAATCGGCGGTCTGCCCGGCTTCGTCGACTTCGGTGAGGTGACCCCGTGGAAGGCCGCGCTCCCGGAGGAACCCTCGCCGGCGGATCTCCGCCGGATCCTCGAGCGCATCCGCCGTCTCGGCCTCGCCTGGGGACTGCGCGGCGTCGAGCAGACTCCCGAAACGGCGCACGTTCTCGAGGCCGCGCTCGAGGCCTACCCGCAGGCGCTCGCGGTGCACGTCGTACGCGACGGCCGCGACGTCGTCTGCTCGCTGCTCGAACGCGGCTGGCTCAACGCGAATCAGGAGGGCAGGGACGACGCGGGGCTTCCGTACGGACCGGAGCCGCGCTTCTGGGTCGAGCCCGAGCGGCGGGAGGAGTTCTCGCACGTGAGCGACGCCCGCCGCTGCGCGTGGGCCTGGCGGCGGTACGTCGAGGCCGTGCAAGGCGCGGGCGCCGGCGACCGGCTGCTCGAGATTCGCTACGAAGGGCTTGCGACGGTCGCCGACCGGCTCGCGGAGTTCCTCGGCTCGAACGTGACCTCGACGCACCGCGCCATGGACCCCTTCCGCGACTCCTCGATCGGCCGCTGGCGCCGGGAGCTGACGCCCGAGCAGGTCGCCGACGTCGAGGCGGAGGCAGGCTCGCTGCTCGCCGAGCTCGGCTACGACCGCGCAACGACATAGAGTCGGAGTATCGACCGGCGCGAATTCCTAGGGCGGGCAGCAGGTGTCGCGCTCGGCGCCGGCACCTTCGGCGTCTCCGGCTTCCGCGTGACTGACGAAGGCGCACCGTTCGCCGAGCTTGCGCGCGAGCTGGAGGGAACGGTCGTGACTCCGTCGAGCGCCGCGTACGGCCGGGACAAGGTGTTGATCGACAGCCGCTTCGACGGTACGCACCCGCGGGCGATCGTGTACTGCGCGTCGGCCGAGGACGTCGAGAAGACGGTTCGGTGGGCGCTGAAGCACGCGATCCACATCGTCCCCCGGTGCGGCGGCCACTCCTATGCCGGTTACTCGACGACGGGGAAAGGTGTCGTCGTCGACGTGACGCGGCTGCACCACGTCCATTCCGGCCACGGGACCGCGACGGTCGGCGCCGGCGCGCGCCTGATCGACGTCTACAGCGCCCTCGCGGCGCACGGCTCGACCGTCCCGGCCGGCTCTTGCCCGACGGTTGGCATCTCCGGCCTCGCTCTCGGCGGAGGCGTGGGCTATGCCGGGCGCAAGCTCGGACTGACCTGCGACAACGTCGTCGGCGTGTCGCTCGTGACCGCCGACGGGAAGCTCCGAGAATGCACCGCCCACCAGAACGCCGATCTCTACTGGGCCTGCCGCGGCGGCGGCGGCGGCAACTTCGGGATCGTTACGAGCTTCCGCTTCCGGACTCATCCGGTCGGCAACGTCGCCTACTACGAGATCGCCTGGCCCTGGTCCGACGCTCCCCGCGCTCTCCGGGCCTGGCAGGAGTTCGCGCCGCATGCACCCGACGAGCTGTTCTCGACGCTCTATCTCGCGACGAACCTGCCCAAAGGCCCCGGCACCCAGCCGATCGTGAGATCGGGCGGTCAGTTCTTCGGCAGCGACACGGAGCTCAGATCGCTGATCGCGCCGCTGGTCTCCACGGGAGCGCCCTTCCGCGTCTCGGTCGGGACGGTCTCGTACATCAACGCGATCATGCGCTGGGCCGGCTGCCACCCACTCGAGCAGTGCCGGCTCATCGGGCACCAGAGCTTCAAAGGGAAGTCGGACTACGTCAAGAGCCCGCTCTCGACCGGCGCGATCGGAACGCTGCTGGCAGGCCTCGAGGCGAACCAGGCCAACCCCTCGCTGGGCGGGGCCGCGCTCATCCTCGACGCGGACGGAGGAGCGATCAACCGCGTCCATCCGGCCGAAACCGCCTTCGTGCACCGCAACACGCTCTACTCCATCCAGTACTTCTCGAGCTGGGCCGGCGGTGGAAGCGAGAACCTGCGCTGGATCCGCAAGCTCTACGCGGCCATGCGCCCGCACGTCTCCGGGTTCGCGTACCAGAATTACATCGACCCCGATCTCCGGTCGTGGGAGCACGCGTACTACGGCCCCAACCTGCGGCGCCTCGTGGAGGTGAAGCGGAAGCACGACCCGCACCGCTTCTTCCATTTCCGCCAGAGCATCCCGACGCACGTCTAGCGGTGTAGAACCTGTCCGTGCAACGGAGTGTCCTCCTAGGTGTGACCCTGATCGCGGCCGCCGCGGCCGGAACGTCCCTCCTCGTCGCGGGCAGATCGTCCGCGGCTCATGGCTCGGACCTGAGCAAGGCGATGGCGTTCGTGAAGAAGCAGTGTCCCGGAGGGCAGCGGTCGATCTCCCATCAGATGTGGTCCGCCGACTTCGCATTCAACGCGCTCTACGGCAACTGTCGGGCCGAAGACGGGACCGACCAGCACATCTGGTTCTTCGACCGGGGCCGCTTCGTCGGCAAGGACGCTCGGACGGCCTCGCACTCGATCATCGGGCTCTGGCGAAACGACAAGACGCTCGCCTTCATGTACGTCCTCTACCGCCAGTCCGATCCGAACTGCTGCGCCACCGGCGGAGGAGCGGTCGTGCGCTTCCGCTGGACCGGGAAGCACGTTCAGCGCCTCGACCCGCTGCCGCCGGAGGCTTTCACGAAGGGTGTGCGGGCCGGGCGCTAGGTTCCGCCCTGTCTTCGGCGACCTGCACTGGATCGGGAAGCTGTACACGGCCACGTGCCCGCCGACGCACGCGTAGCGACGGCCGCGGATAAAGAAGGCGGCGCTCTCTAGCGTCGTACGGGTGATGGTCGAGAAGCTCGAGGCGCTGTACCGCGAGCGGCTGCCCGAGTTCACGCGCGCGGCCGCGGCGATCGCCGGCGACGAGGAGGCCGGCCGCGACGCGGTGCAGGAGGCGTTCGCAAAGGCGCTTCGCAAGCGCAGCCGCTTTCGCAGCGAGGGGAACCTGGAAGCCTGGGTCTGGCGGATCGTCGTCAATGCAGCTCGCGACGCAGCTCGTCGGCGCCGCCGAAAGCTCACGGCACCCCTGCCGGTCGAAGAACGGGCCGACGAGCTCGGCCTGCCTCTCGAGCTCCTGACGGAGCGCCAGCGGGAGGTTCTCTTCCTCCACTACTACGCCGATCTGGACTACGCGACGATCGCCCAGGCCCTGGACCTCAGCCCGGGCACTGTCGGCGCGACGCTCTCCGCCGCGCGGCAGACGCTGCGCGGCGCACTCACGAAGGAGGCCTGCTGATGGACGCCTATCTCGACGGACTGCTCGACGAGCTCGTGGTTGCGGAGCCGCACGAGGGCTGGAACGACGTCCTCCGGCGCACTCGTCGCGCGCGACGGCGTTACACGGCTCTCGTTGCTCTGGTCGCTGCGCTCGTGCTCGTGCCCGCCGCCTGGGCAGCGGTGAACGCGTTCGAGGGGACGCCGGCTCCGCAGGACGTCGCGACCAACTTCAGCGACTTCAACCGCTTCCGACGGGTCTGGATCCAGCACGACATGGCGTTCAGCCGGCCGCAGGTCGACGTGAGCACCGCCCACGGCGTGGTCGAGATCCAGACTGCGGACGGGCCGGAGCAGCTCTGGGCCGCGGCGGACGACCAGGGCGGCCAGTGCTACTTCATCGACTGGGCGAACGACCCGCCTTCCCAGTACGGGAAGTTCGGGTTCAGCGGCTGCGAGCAGACGCAGCCGCCCGCCTCGAAGATCGCGTGGGGCGACGTCTGGGTCCCGTCGCATCCCACACTCATGACGATCTACGGAAGCGTCTACGTCGATGCGGCAACCGTCCAGGTCACGCTCGACGATGGATCGACGCTGACCCTCCCGGTCGTCGAGCACCTGTTCCTCGGTTCCTGCCCGAAAGGCGCGCACGTGGAAAAGGTGGCGGCCTTCGACGCTTCCGGCCACGGCGTCGCCACCGGGACGGCACCGTCCGGCTAGCTCTTCGCGTCCGCCCAGGAGTCGCCGGCGCCCACGTCGACCGCGAGCGGCGGGTCGAGCGGATAGGCCGAGCACATCTCCTCGCGCACGAGCTCCTTCACGACTGACGTCTCCGCGTCGGGAGCCTCCAGGAGAAGCTCGTCGTGTACCTGGAGGACGAGTCGCGCGCTTCTCCCCTCGTCGCGCAGCCGCCGCTCGATCGCGACCATCGCGACCTTGATGATGTCGGCGTTCGAGCCCTGCATCACGAAGTTGACCGCGACGCGCTCGCCGAAGCCGCGGGTCGCGCGGTTCCGCACCCGCAGCTCGGGCACCGGCCTGCGCCGGCCGAGCAGGCTCGTCACGTAGCCGTCGCGCTCGGCCTGCTCGATCGTGCGTGAGATGAAGTCCTGCACGAACGGGAACCGGGCCAGATACGCGTCGATGTACTCCTGTGCCTGCTCGCGCGGGATCTCGAGGTTCTCGGAGAGGCCGAACGCCGAGATGCCGTAGACGATCCCGAAGTTGATCATCTTCGCGATCGAGCGCTCGGCCGGCGTCAGCTTCGCCGGCTCGACGCCGAGAACCTCGGCCGCGGTCGCGGTGTGGATGTCCTCGCCGCGCTCGAACGCCTCGCGCAGCTTCGGCTCGCCCGAAACGTGCGCGAGGATGCGCAGCTCGATCTGCGAGTAGTCCGCGGAGATGAGACGCGCGCCGGGCTCGGCGACGAACGCCGAGCGGATCTCGCGGCCGAGCTCGGTGCGGATCGGGATCGACTGCAGGTTCGGGCTGGTCGTCGAGAGGCGCCCGGTCGCCGCGACGGTCTGGTTGAACGTCGTGTGGAGGCGGCCGTCCTCGCCGATGAGCGACGGCAGCGGGACGAGATACGTGTTGAGCAGCTTCGACAGCTCGCGCCACTCCTCGATCACCGCCACGATCTCGTGCTCGGCGCGGATCGCGCGCAGCACCTTCGTGTCGGTCGAGTAGCCGGTCTTGCCCTTGCGTCCAGGGGTCAACTCGAGCTTCTCGAACAGGATGCGGCCCAGCTGCTGCGGCGAGCCGAGCACGAACTCCTCTCCCGCGAGCTCGTACGCGCGCGACTCGAGCTCCTCGACGCGGTCCGCGAGACGCGCGGTGATCTCGCCCATCCGGTACGTGTCGATGCGGACGCCCGCCTCCTGCATCCGGCCGAGGACGCCGACGAGCGGCATCTCGACGTCGCGGTAGAGCGGCTCCGCGCCGCGCTCGCGGACGCGCTCGAGCAGCGGGTCGCGCAGGCGCAGCGTCACGGCCGCGTGCCGGACGAGGCGCGCCGTCTCCTCCTCGGCCTCCGGCTCGGCGACGGCCTCGACCGCATACTCCGCCGCGAGGTCGTCGAGCAGGTACTCGCTTCGCGCCGGGTCGATCAGGTAGGCGAGGATCATCGTGTCGTCGGCGGCGTCGACCTGGAGCGCCTTCGCGTCGTGCGCGACGAACGTCCCCTCGAGCCGCTCCGGGCGGGGAGAGATGACGACCTCGTCTCCCGTCGCGACCGCGATGCGGCCGTCGTCCGCCGAGATTCCGCCGACGCTCGGCGGCTCGCCCTCGTGCCACGCCACCGCTGTGCCGGCCGAGATGCGCTCGCGTGCCGGAACCGCCTCGTCCAGCTCGTCGACGCGGCCGAGCAGCGCGCGGAACTCGAACCGGCGAAACGTCTCGCGCAGCTGCGCCCGGTCAGGCGGGACGAGGACGAGCTCGGCCGGGTCGCTGTCGAGCTCGAGGTCGCGCCGCATCGTCGCGAGCACCTTCGCGGTTCGTGCCTGCTCGGCGAACTCCGTCAGGTTCTTGCGGCGCGCCGGCGACAGCTCCTCGACATGCTCGAGCACGTCCTCGAGCGAGCCGTACTGCGCCACGAGCTGGCCCGCGGTCTTGTCCCCGATGCCGGGGACGCCGGGGATGTTGTCGGAGGTGTCGCCCTTGAGGCCGATGAAGTCGGGGATCTGCTCGGGCCGGATGCCGTACCGCGCCTCCACGCGCTCGGGCGTGTAGACGTTGACGTCGCTCACGCCGCGCGGCGTCATCATCAGGCAGACGTTCTCGGACACGAGCTGGAAGGCGTCGCGGTCGGTCGAGACGACGCAGGTCCTGATCCCCGCCTCGTCGGCGCGCGTCGCGAGGGTCGCGATCACGTCGTCCGCCTCCCAGCCCTCGAACTCGAGGTTCCGGTAACCGAACGCGGCGACGATCGGCCGGAAGTGCGGGAACTGCTCGGCGAGCAGGTCGGGCATCGGGCGCCGGCCTTCCTTGTAGACGACCTCGACCGCCTCGGCCTGCGCGTGGCGATGTACCGGGCGCGTATCCCACGCGACCGCGACGCCCTTCGGCCGGTAGTCGGAGAGGAGCTTGAAGAGCATGTTCGTGAAGCCGAGCAGCGCGTTCGTCGGGAAGCCCTCGCTCGTCGCGAGCTCCTCGGGAAGCGCGAAGAACGCCCGGTAGGCGAGGTTGTTGCCGTCGACGAGGAAGAGCTCGGCATCGCGAGCCGGCGCGTCGTTGAGATCGAGCTCGGCGCCCGTGAGGGTCTTCGGCGACATCGCTCCGAGTCTATTGGGCGCTACTTGAGCGTCTTGAGGTACGCGATCAGCTCGGCGATCTGGCGGTTGGAGAGGATCCCACCCCAGTGCGGCATGCTCACGATGGGTGCCCGGCCGATCACGCTGCCACTGCGGATCACAGCCGCGATCTTCGCGTCCGTGTTGAACTCGTTTCGGAAGCCTTGGCCCGAGGGCACGGGAATCGTCTTGTCCGGCGAGAGCGGGTTCGGCACGCCGCCGAGACCGTTGGGACCGTGGCAGTTGATGCATCCGTCGCGGACGTAGAGCGCGGCGCCGGCCACGGCGGCTCCCTGGCCCGCCGGCACGGAGACCGGCTGCGTGTCGGCCACGGCGGGCAGGCCCGCCCGGATGTACGCGACGAGGTCGGAGACCTGCGTCTTCGAGATCACCTCTCCCCAGACGGGCATGTACGGCTGCTTCGGATTCGCCGACTCGCCGAGGCCGTGGTCGATGATGTGCTTGAGCTGGGCGACCGTGAGGCTTTGGCCGACGGTCTTCAGCGCCGGCACGGCCGGATCGACACCGCCGCTTCCCTGCGGGCCGTGACACTGCGCGCAGGCGAACTGCTCGAACGTGTGCGCTCCGGCCGCGACCTGCGGCGACACCTTGGTGTACGAGGAAGACGTCCCCTGGAGGACTGCGTCGTGATGGTCTTCGTCTGCTCGCCGTAGTGACCCGCCGCATAGGCGACTGCACCGACGGCGATCGCCACGGCGATTCCCGCGCCGATCACCGCCGGCAGGATTCGGGTCTCGCGACGCGGGAGCTCGTCGTCCGGCATTGGCGCATCGTCTCGCTCTCGCCGCCGCCTGCCATCCGTACTTCGCCGCGAACTCCACTGGTTGAATCCGCCGGTGCCACGCGTCCCGCTCCTGTCCGGCAGCCGCCTCGTCGTCGCCTCGGCCGACGACGATGCTCGCATCCTGCGGCCTCCGGCACCGGGCCGTGCGACGGACGTCGAGGCAGCGACCCGCGAGGCGCTGCGGTTTCCGCTCGACGGCGAGCCGCTCGAGGAGCTCGCCGCGGGTGCGAGCCGGGCGACCATCGTCGTCGAGCCGCCCGCGCTGCCGATCGGCAGCGTGCAGGGCAACCAGCGCGCGCTGGCGATCGCCGCGGTGAGCGGGGCGCTCGCGGAGCTCGGCGTCGCGAGCGGGAAGCAGACCCTGCTCGTCGCAGGCGGGCTCGCCCGCCGTGCCAGTCGCTCCGAGATCGCGGCGCTCGTCACCCCGGAGTTCCGGCGCAGCTTCCACGGCCGGGTGGCGGTGCACGACGCCGCCGACCCAGCCCTCGCGGGCATCCCTGTCGGTGCGCCACGCGTGCGCGTCGCACCTGAGCTCGTGGAGACCGATCTCGTCGTCACGGTGAGCGCCGCGGAGACCGTCTTGCACGGCGGCCCGGCCACGCTGCTCGCTGCGGCCGACGCCGAGACGCAGCGCGGAGCGACGGCGGAGTCGCTGCTCGAGACCGGCGGCTCCGAGGGATGGCGCCTCGCCACTCTCGTCGAGCAGGCCCTGGCGGACCGCGTGCCGCTCTTCGGCGTGTCGCTCGTCCTCAATCACCCGCAGCTCGCAGGCCTGCTGCACGGGTATCCCTACGAGCCCGAAGCAGCCGAGCGAATCGCCCACTCGCCCCTGCGGTTCGCGTACTCGGTCGCGCCGGAGCCCGTGCGACGGCGTCTCCTCCGCACGCTTCGCGGGACACGGACGGCCGGCGCCGTGCTGGCCGGACCGCCGTCGGTCGCGCACGCGGAGGCCCTGCTCCGCGCGATCGAGCTCCGCCGGGCGACGCTCGACGGCCCGCTCGACGCGCTCGTGATCGGGATTCCGGCCACGACGCCGTTCTTGCCGCGCGAGAAACCGAATCCGCTGCTGGCGGCCCACCTCGGGCTCGCACACGCGCTCGGGCTGTGGCGAGACGCCTTCCCGGTCCGAGACGGCGGCGTCGTGATCCTAGTCCACCGCTTCCGGCGCGCCTTCCCCCGCCCGACGCAACAGCCGTACCACGTCTTCTTCCGCTCGGACCCGATTGCCCGGGACCCCGAGTTGCTGGCCGCCGCGGAGAGCGCGGTGGCCGCCGACGCGCGTGCCGTCGAGGAGTACCGCGCCGGCGCGACGGTGCACCCGCTGCTGCCGTTCCGCGACTGGGAGGCCTGCCGGCCCGCGCTCGAGCGGCTCGGCGCGGTCTATGTCGCGGGGGCGCGGGACGCCGCCGCGGTGCGCCAGCTCGGCTTCGTCCCGATCGGCGGGATCGGCGCCGCGCTCCAGATGGTCCGCGGCCACCGCGGCCACGACGCGCGCATCGGCTTCCTGCTCGCCCCGCCGTACTTCCCGCTCCGCGTCGGGTCAGGTGACGCGTAGGCCGAGGACGTCCGCGGCCGTGGCGATCTGCTCGTCTTCGACCGCAAGCGTCCGGGCGGAGACGAGCCGCAGAGCGGCGGCGGCACGATCGAACAGCGTCACGTTGAGCCACTGCGCCTCGAACGTCGACCACCAGCGGAGACCTGCCGTGTCGGGATGCCTCTCGTACAGTGCCTGTGCCTGCGGCTGCGTGACCTCCCGGGCGCGCGTCGCGACACGTGACGGCCGGAGCTGCTCGCGGCGCAGCACCACCGGGTCGTCGAGATCGACCAGCTCGGCGTCGTCGGTCAGCTCGAGCTCGGCGAGCGCGAGCGGAAGGCCGCGTCGGCGAAGCAGCGCCGGCAGGAGCCGTTGTCCGCGAAACCGTGCGAGCTGCTCGACGACGCACGAGAGGGGCTGCTCCGAGAGATAGAGGCAGCCGTAAAGCTCTGCGTTGTCGTGCCGGCCGTCGCCCTGGTACGGGCGCGGAAACCAGAGCGCGCCGTCGCGACGATCGGGGCGGGCGCGCTCGTTCCAGGCGAAGCAGCGGTACAGGATCACGCGAAGGCGTCGGAGCGCTCGGCCCGGATCGCGCGCATCAACTCCTCGGTGCGGCCTGCACGGATGAGGTCGATCGGCCGCCGGTCGCCCAGGTACGGGTTGAGGCCGAACAGCCAGGCGAGCGCCGCCTCGCGCTCGTAGAGACGAAGGAGGTTCGCCCACACGAGCTCGAGCAGGTCGACCTTCTCCGCGTTGAGCGGGTCGATGCCGGAGCCGCGGAGCCAGCGCGTCACCTGCGAGCGGCTGACGCCGAGCATCATGGCGAGGCGCGCCGCCGAGCCGACGTCGGTGCGAAGCGCCTCTACCTTCTGGGCCGTCGCCACTGGCATGGCATCAGCCTAGCGCAACAGATTTTGTTGCGCAACAATTTCTGTTGCGTCAAATCCTCGAGGTCGGCGGCCCAAGAGACGCGTACCATGAGGCCGCAAGCCGAAGTGGCGGAACTGGCAGACGCGCCGGACTCAAAATCCGGTGGCCTTCGGGCCGTGTGGGTTCGATTCCCACCTTCGGCATCGCATCGCATGGTCGAGCGACGCGGCAGCTCATCATCGCGTAGGTCGCGTTGCCGGGCCTGTCTGCTCACCGCGCACGAACTGGTAGGCGAGTGCCGCGAGTGAGGCACCGCAGATCGGCGCGACGATGTAGAGCCAGAGCGCGTGCAGGTTTCCAGACACGAGTGCCGGGCCGGCCGAGCGGGCGGGGTTCATCGAGGCGCCGCTGATCGGGCCGCCGAACATCGCGTCGAGCCCGACGGTGCCGCCGACCGCGATCGCTGCCGCCTCGCCGGCGGCGCGGGTGTCGGTGGCGACGGCCATGATCACGAACATCAGGAAGAAGGTGAGCACCAGTTCCCAGAGGAAGGACTGCCCTTGCGAGCCGGAGGGCAATGTGGCGCCGACGTCGGCGATGTTGCCGAGCGAGCCTCGCAGGACCGCGGCGGCCGCGATTGCGCCGCTGAGTTGCGCTACCCAGTAGCCAACGGCTCGCGTCCAGGGGAAGTGGCGGCTGAGGGCGAAGGCGAAGGTGACGCTCGGGTTGAAGTGGGCGCCGGAGATGTGGCCGACGGCGTAGATCCCGAACATGATCACGAGGCCGAACGTGATCGCGACGCCGACGTGGCCGAGCGCGTCCGTCGTGGCATCGACCATGATGGCGCCGCACCCTGCGAAGACGAGGGCGAACGTCCCGATCGCCTCGGCAACGAGAAGGCGTGGGAGTGGCGGACTCAGACCCGCTTCTCCATCCAGTTTCCTCGCAGCTCGGCCCCTTGGGAGCACCAGCACCCCGCCGAAGGCGTCGACGGCTCGATCACAAGGGTTGCTTCTCGAGCTCGGCGATCAGTTGCTGCACGCGGTCGTCGATCTGGTCGCGGATGACGCGCACCGCCTCGAGGTCCTTCCCAGCGGGGTCGTCCAGCTCCCAGTCCTCGTAGCGCTTGCCGGGAAAGATCGGGCAGGCATCGCCGCAGCCCATCGTGATGACGACATCGGCGGCCTGGACGAACTCGTCGGTGAGGGGCTTCGGGAACTCCTCGCTCATGTCGATGCCGACCTCGTCCATCGCGGCGATCACCGCCGGATTGATCTCCTCGCCGGGTGCGCTGCCTGCCGAGCGGACGTGGATCTGGCCGTACGACCGGAGCTTGAGAAGCCCGGCTGCCATCTGTGACCGGCCCGCGTTATGGACGCAGACGAACAAGACCTCCGGCTGATCGGTGGGCACGAGATCCTGTGCCTGGGCGAGCGCCATCAGCCGCTCGCGGGCGAAGCGATGCGCGAGCACCGGCACGAAGACCGTGATCCGCGAGTTCCCGAGCGCGTCGACGGACTCTGCGATGTAACGCTCGATCGTCTCGACGGAAAAGACTCCGGCAAACTCCTCCTTCAGCGCCTCCGCAGCGTTATGGACGTGATGCCGAGTGACGGGGTCGAGGGTCTCAGACACGATCAGCCTCCTCAGATCCGGATGGGAATCAGCATCAGCCGGCCCTCGGTGCAGGCTGAATCACCGGGACGGTTCTCCCCCGGCGTCTCTGTCTTGATCGCCTTGACGATCGCGCCGTGCATCCCGTCGGCAACCTCGTGGGTGAATTCGACCGAGACTTCCTCGAACCCCGCGGCTTCGAGCCCCGCGATGTACTCGCTCTTGGACAAGGCCCCGGCGATGCAGCCGACGTAGCTGCCGCGCTCGCCTCTCTCCTCCGGCGTGAGGTGATCCTCGGCGACGACATCAGAGACGCCGACGCGCCCGCCCGGCCTGAGCACGCGCCCTATCTCGGTCAGCACGGACGCCTTGTCCGTCGAGAGGTTGATCACGCAGTTCGAGATCACGACATCGACCGAGTCGGCCGGGAGCGGAATCTGCTCGATCGGGCCCCTCAGGAAGATCGCGTTCTGGATCCCGGCCGCATTCGCATTCCGCCGGGCGAGCGCAAGCATCTCCTCGGTCAGGTCCAGGCCGTAGGCGAGGCCGGTCGGGCCGACCCTTCTCGCCGAGAGGATGACGTCGATGCCGCCGCCGGAGCCGAGATCGAGGACGACCTCGCCCTCGTGCAGATCGGCAACAGCGGTCGGGTTACCGCAGCCGAGCGATGCAAGAACGGCAGCGTCGGGCAGCTCGTCCCGCTGCTCAGCCTCGTAGAGCGCCTCTCCGAACTTCGTGCTGCCCACCGCACTAGCTGTCGAGTCGGCATCGCAGCACGAGCCGGAACCGCAGCCGCCGCCCTCGCCGGTCACCGTCTTCGCCGACTCGGCGTAGCGCCGCCGCACTTCCTCACGCAACTCGCTGTCGGTCGAGGCCGTCAGTACGCTCCCTTCGCCAGATCGGCGAGTCCGACGACGCGCTCGAACGCCTCCTCGTTGATCGAGTAGTAGGCCCACTTGCCACGCTCCTCCCGAACGACGAGCCCCGCGTCGACGAGCTTCTTCAGATGCTCGGAGACGGTCGCCGGGGCGAGACCGACCGGTTCCGCCAGGTTGCAAAAGCAGACAGGCTCGTCGTTCCCGGCGAGGAGGTTCACCAGCCGCACCCGCGCCGTGTTGCCGAGGGCAGCGAACAACGTCGCCGTCGCCGACGCCTCCTCCACACTCAGGAGAGGAGCCGCGAGCGGAGCACAGCAGTCGATCGGCTCAGCAGAGACGGGCATGTCAATTCGGTTTTTACCGAATGGAGACCACTCCACGCAAGCAGATACCCGCCCGGAGGAGAACCCCGGAGACGGCCTAGCCTCTAGCTCTCGTCCGGGCGGCGTGCAGAATGTCGACGGCCGCGGATCGCGTACGCCGCGATTCCGGCGGTGAGCAGGAACACGCCCACTGCTCCCCAGTCGTAGGGGTTCGGCGTGTTGTCACCGGCGGTGCGGCTCTGCCAGTCGCTCCAGTTGAGCGCCGCGACGAGCAGGAGAGGCAGGCCGGCGCCGGCCACCAGGCCGAGGAGCACCGCGCCCTGCTTCCACTCCGGCCGGCGCGGCACCACAACGACGGCGATCACAGCTACGGGGACGAGAAAGAACCAGCCGACGAAGCTGATGGCCGCGAGGACGGCGGTTCCGCCGACGAGCGCCCACAACCAGAACCCGGCACAGCCGACGAGGTGAGACCGCCGCGTCGTGTCGGGCTGCACGGCCACGAGTCACAAGTGTACGCCGGTCGATCGGAGCATCTAGGCTCGGCCGGATGGCGAACAGCCTCGGCATCCTCACCGGCGGCGGAGACTGTCCCGGGCTCAACGCGGTCATCCGCGCCGTCGTCCGGCGAGCCGATGCGGCCGGCTGGGACGTCGTCGCGGTGCGCGAGGGCTGGCGAGGCCTCGTGGAACCGATCTTCGAGGAGCTCGGCCCTTCGCAGGTGTCGGGGATCCTGCCGCGCGGCGGAACGATCATCGGCACGAGCCGCACGAACCCGTTCAACCTCGAGGGCGGCGTCGACCGGGTGCTGCAGAACTTCCGCGACCGCGGTCTCGACGCTCTCGTCGCGATCGGGGGCGAGGACACGCTCGGGGTGGCGGCGCGCCTGCACGCGGAGCATCGGCTGCCGGTCGTCGGGGTTCCGAAGACCATCGACAACGACCTCTCGGGCACGGACTACACGTTCGGATTCGACACGGCGGTCTGGATCGCGACCGAGGCGATCGACCGGCTGCACACGACGGCCGAGTCGCACAACCGCGTCATGGTCGTCGAGGTGATGGGCCGTCACACCGGCTGGATCGCCGTGATGAGCGGCATCGCGGGCGGCGCCGACGTCATCCTCGTGCCGGAGATCCCGGTCGACTTCGAAGAGGTTGCCGAGTCGATCCGGAAGCGGCACGCCCGCGGCAAGAACTTCTCCATCGTGGTGGTGAGCGAAGGCTGCGAGCTACCGGGGCTCGCGGACGCCGGCGAACAGGACCAGTTCGGCCACGTGATCCTCGCCCGGCGTGGCGTCGGCGACACACTCGGGCGCGAGATCGAGGAGCGCACCGGCTACGAGACGCGCGTCACCGTGCTCGGCCATGTCCAGCGCGGCGGCTCCCCAACTCCGCGCGACCGCGTGCTCGCGACCCGGTTCGGCCTCGAGGCCGCAGATCTCGCGCTCGGAGGCGAGTTCGGCCAGATGGCCGCGCTGCGGGGGGACGACGTCGTCGCCGTCCCGCTCGCAGAAGCAACCGCCCAGTTGAAGGTCGTGCCGCGCGAGTGGTACGACGTCGCGCACGCCTTCTTCGGCTAGAGACGTCTGGCGGCGACGATCACCGCCATCTCCGGCGTGACGAGGATCTCAGCGGCGGCGAGGCGCGGGTCGCGGAGGAGGAGCTCGCGCACCTCGTCCCCCTCGACGGCCCGGCCCGGCGTCATGTCGTCCTTGACGATCAAGCCGCCCGGCTCGGCGAGGGCGAGGATCGCCTCCCAGTCGTGGGGACGACCGCCGTCGGCGAAGACGAGGCCGAACGGGCCTCGGCCGGAGAGCTGCTCGTACGCGTCCCCCTCCAGAAACTCGACGTTCGCGAGCCCGGCCAGGCGCTCGCGCGCGATCGTGACGCGCTCCGGATCGCACTCGACGGTGACGACGGACCGCGCGGTCTCGGCGACCAGGGCAGCCGTCTCCCCGAACGCTGCACCGAGCTCCACGACGTCACGACCCGCCGCGAGCACGCGCAGCAGCGCCTGCACCTCCGGAATCGCAGTCGCGCCGCCGGTCAAGGGAGCTCTTGGTCGCGGACGATCACGGCGTCCATGCCGGCGCGCTCGAGCTCTTCGATCTCGGCGCTCGTCGTCGCCGGAAGCTCTGCGATCGCGAGCTTGCCGGCAGGCACCTCGGCGAGCAGGTCGAGCACGCGCTCGAGCCGGCCGACAAGAACGAAGAGCTCGGGATCGAGCTCCTCGAGCGCGCGCTCGAGCTCCTCCTCATCGTGCACGCGGACGGCGAGCTCGACGTCCGGCACGATCGGCGTCTCACCGGCGGCGGCGAAATCCACCACCCGGGCGGTCGCCGCCGGATCGTCGCTGACAGCGAGCTTCCCGGCGCCGTCGCCTGCCACGGAGACGAGCAGCGAGATGCCTTCGCCGTCGGCGATGGCATGTCCGAAGCGGGTGTCCGTCACTGCCCCATCGGGTGCCAGACGGTCTTCAGCTCGAGGAAGGATGCGATCTCCCAGGGACTCTCCACGTCGGCTCGGCCGTGCACGACCCGTTTCACGTTGTCGGCCGCCAGGCGCTCGAGCTCAGGCGCGCCGCCGTCGGCCCCGCAGAGGTCGATCGCGTTGACGTCCATGTGCGACGCCAGCACGGGGGCGAGCTCGGCGTGGTGGCCCGTCAGAAGGTTGACGACGCCGCCGGGAACGTCGCTCGTCACCAGCGCCTCCGCCAGCTCGATCGCCGCCAGCGGCCGAGTCTCCGAGGCCACCGCAACGACGGCGTTCCCGCCCACGAGAGGCGGAAGGAGGCGCGTGACGAGCCCGAGCAGCGACGGCTCGTCGGGCGCGAGCACGGCGACGACGCCGGTCGGCTCCGGCACCGTGAAGTTGAAGTACGGACCGGCGACGGGGTTCGCGCCTCCGAGCACCTGCGGGAGCTTGTCGGCCCAGCCGGCGTACCAGACGACGCGATCGATCGACCGCTCCACCTCGTCGCGTCCGCTGCAGAGCTCGGCGAACTCCGCGACGCGCGCCTCCATCATCTCCGCGACCCGGTAGAGCACCTGGCCGCGGTTGTACGCCGTCGCGCCCGCCCAGCCGGGCTGCGCGTCGCGCGCAGCGCGAACGGCGTCGCGCACGTCCTTGCGGGAGCCGCGGGCGACGTTCTGACCCTCCGCGTCGTACGTCCTCCCCGACTCGCTGCGCGGGAAGGCGCCTCCGATGAACAGCTTGTACGTCTTCTTGACGGGAAGCCGGCTCACTGCTCGAACTCCAGGTACGGCTCGAGCCCGTGCCGCCCGCCCTCGCGGCCGAAACCCGACTCCTTGTAGCCGCCGAACGGCGAGCTCGGATCGAAGCGGTTGAACGTGTTCGCCCAGACCACCCCGGCGCGGAGCCGCTGCGCCATCCAGAGGATCCGGGACCCCTTCTCCGTCCAGACGCCGGCGCTGAGGCCGTACGGGGTGTTGTTCGCCTTCTCGAGAGCCTCCTCTGGGGTACGGAAGGTGAGGACGGAGAGGACGGGGCCGAAGATCTCCTCCAGCGCGATCCGATAGCTCTGCGCGACGTTCGTGAACACGGTCGGCACGAACCAGTAACCCTTCTCCGGCAGAACGCACGACGGCTGGTAGATCTCGGCGCCCTCCTCGACGCCCGAGGCGACGAGCTCCTGGATCTTCTCGAGCTGAGCCGCGGAGTTGATCGCCCCGACGTCGGTGTTCTTGTCCAGCGGGTCGCCCACGCGGAGGGTCTCGAGGCGGCGCTCGAGCTTCGCGACGAGCGGTTCGTAGATCGACTCCTGGACGAAGAGCCGCGACCCGGCGCAGCAGACGTGACCCTGGTTGAAGTAGATCCCATTGACGATCCCCTCGACCGCCTGGTCGAGCGCCGCGTCGTCGAAGACGATGTTGGCGGCCTTGCCGCCGAGCTCGAGCGTGAGCCGCTTGCCGGTGCCGGCGAGCCGCCGCTGGATCTCCTTCCCCACCTCGGTCGAGCCGGTGAAGGCGATCTTGTCGACGTCCTCGTGCTCGACGAGCGCGGCGCCGGTGCTCCCGTCGCCGGTGACGATGTTCACGACGCCGTCCGGCAGCTCGGCCTGGCGGAGGACGTCGCAGAAGAGGAGCGCGGTGAGCGGCGTCGTCTCGGCGGGCTTGAGGACGACGGTGTTGCCACACGCGAGCGCCGGCGCGACCTTCCACGCCAGCATGAGAAGTGGGAAGTTCCACGGGATGATCTGACCGGCAACGCCGACCGGGCGCGGCCGGCGGTTCGGGAAGGCGTACTCGAGCTTGTCCGCCCAGCCGGCGTAGTAGAAGAAGTGGGCCGCCGCGAGCGGGAGGTCGACGTCCCGCGACTCCTTGATCGGCTTGCCGCCGTTGAGCGACTCGAGGACGGCGAACTCGCGCGACCGCTCCTGGAGCAGACGCGCGATGCGGAAGAGGTACTTCGCGCGCTCGGAGCCGGGGAGGGACGACCAGCCGTCGGCGTATGCGGCGCGGGCGGCGGCGACCGCGCGGCCGACCTCGGCCGGGCTCGCCTGGCCGACGGCCGCGAGCGACTCCTCGTCGCGGGGAGCGATCGTCTCGTACGTCTCGGCGGGCTCGAGCCACTCGCCGTTGACGAAGTGGCCGTAGCGCTCGGCGATGTGGACGATGTCGCGCGACTCCGGGGCGCTCGCGTACGTCCAGTCGCCTGAGACAGCGACCTCGCGCTGCGGCTTGTCGAGCTCAGCCACCCTTGCTCCGGAGACGCTCTGCGCGGACGGGTCCGATGGGTAGCGGGCGCGTTCCCCAAACCCACCCCCCACCCTTGTGGGAGGGGGCAAGCCTAGGGCCGAGGGGCTCGCGTGTGTGTGCAGCCTGTGTCACGAAAGCGTGCATCTTCAGTCCCGGGTGAAGTAGTCGCCGCTCTGGTAGGCGCCGGTGCGCTCCTTGCGCACCTGCATCAGGATGTCGTTGAGCAGGGACGAAGCGCCGAGCCGGTACAGCTCAGGGGTCAGCCAGTCCTGCCCGAGCGTCTCATGGACGAGCACCAGGTGCTGCACCGCCTGCTTCGACTGCCGGATCCCGCCCGCAGCCTTGAAGCCGACGCGCCGACCGGTCTCCTCGTACACGTCGCGGATCGCCTCGAGCATGCAAAGCGCCACCGGAAGCGTTGCGGCCGGCGAGATCTTCCCCGTGGAGGTCTTGACGAAGTCGGCCCCGGCCGCGATAGCGAGCAGCGTCGCCCGGCGCACGTTGTCGTACGTGCCGAGCTCACCGGTCTCGAGGATCACCTTGAGGTGCTTGCCTCCGCAGGCGTCCTTCACCTGGACGATCTCGTCGTAGACCTTCGCGTATCGGCCGGAGAGAAACGCGCCGCGGTCGATGACCATGTCGATCTCGTCGGCGCCGAGCTCGACGGTCGCGCGCACGTCCGCGACCTTCACCGCCGTCGGGTACTGGCCCGACGGGAACCCGGTGGCGACGGCCGCCACCTTGACGTCGCTGCCGGCCAGCCGCTCGCGCACCGCGGGCACGAGATTCGGGTAGACGCAGACCGCGGCGACCGGAGGAACGGACGGATCGGAGGGATCGGGGCGACGCGCCTTGGAGGCGATCGCCGCAGCCTTGCCCGGCGTGTCGGCTCCCTCGAGCGTCGTCAGGTCGGTCGTCCGGATCGCCAGCAGGAGCGCCCAGATCTTCGCCTCCCGCTTGATCGAGCGCTTCGCCAACGAGCCCGCGCGTTCCTCGAGCGCCACCGCATCGACCGCGCCGATCCGCGGTAGGCGCGCCTCGAGTGGTAGCTCGAACCCCACCGGCAATGCAGGCGCCTGGGCCATGCGGCTGAGTCTAGTCCGGCCCGCCGGCCCGACAAATCTCCCTCACAAACCAGGGCTACCCTGGTTGCGATGATGAGAGCGCTCACATGGTTGGCAGTCGTGGCTGCAGTCTCGGTAGTCACGGCGTTCGTCTATCCGAGCTCGACGCGCTCCAGGCCGGCGGCACCGCCGCCCGCGCCGAACGGGTTCTCCGACACGGCCGAGACCGTGATGGGCACGCTCGTTGCGCCGCCGTCCGCCCGGTTCCTTGCTCGAATTCGCAATGGAAAGATGGGCGGGGTCATCCTCCTCGGCAACGGCTGGCTCACGCGCCGCACCGCGGCCACCGTCACGGCCGAGTTGCAGCAGGCAGCGTGCACACGCAACGAGCCACTGCTCATCGCGGTCGACCAGGAGGGCGGGATCGTGCGGCGCCTCCCGTGGGCGGCTCCAACCGAGGCGCCCGACGAAATGTCGAGCGCATCGGTTGCACGCACCCAGGCTTCGGCAGCGGCGACCGCCCTCCACTCGGTCGGGATCGACGTCGACTTCGCCCCGGTCGTCGACACCCCCGGCTCGGTGCACAACTTCCTCGGTTCGCGCGCCTTCTCGCGCTCCCGCACCTGGAACGCCCAGATGGCCCGCGCCTTCGTCGGCGGCCTGCAGACGAAGGGAATCGCAGCCACGGCGAAGCACTTCCCCGGCCTCGGCCTCGCGAGCGGGAACACCGACAACGGACGGATCGTGATCAGGGCCTCCGCCTCGAAGCTGCATCAGGGGCTGCTCCCGTTCCAGAGCGCGGTCCGCGCCGGGGTGAAGCTCGTGATGATCTCGACCGCCGTCTATCCGAAGCTCGACGGGTCGAAGAGGCCGGCCGCGTTCTCGAGCACGATCATCAACGGGCTGCTGCGAAAGAAGCTCGGATTCAAGGGCGTCACGGTGACCGACTCGCTCACAGCGCCGGCCGCCGAGAGGATCCCCCATACCGCAACTCGCGCCATGCTCGCCGGCTCCGACCTGCTCATCTTCGGCGCCGAGAGCGCAAGCGAGCGTGGTTACGCGACCCTCCTCGCCGATGAGGCCGACTCGCCGAGGCTGCGGGCACGGATCACTCAGGCCGCGGCGAGAGTCCGGGCGCTGAAGGCGTGGCTGGCCCTCCACGGCGGGCCGAGCTGCCCGGGGTAAGGCCGATGCGCTAGAGCCCAAGCCGCTCGAGCGTCGCGGTGTCCCGCCGCCATCTCGGGCGCACCTTCACCTTGAGCTCGAGGAAGACCGGATGGCCGATCAACGCCTCGATCTCCGGCCTGGCGCGCGTGCCGATGTCCTTCACCAGCGCGCCCCCTTTGCCCACCACGATCTGCTTCTGCGACTCGGTCTCGACCAGGATCGACGCGCGCACGACCTTCTCCTCGATCTCCTCAACCTCCACGGAGATCGCGTGCGGAACCTCGTCCCGCGTCAGCCACAACGCCTTCTCGCGCACGAGCTCGGCCAGCTGTAGCTCGAGGGAGAGGTCGCTGCGCTGCTCCTGCGGGAAGTACAGGGGCCCCTCGGGCAGCAGCCCCACGAGCTCGTCGTGGAGTGCAGCCACTCCGTCGCCGGTCTTCGCGCTCACCGGATGGAGCGCGTGGAAGTCACCCAGCCTCGCCGCGGCGTTCATCTGCGCCGCGACGTGGCCCGCCTTCAGCCGGTCCACCTTGTTGAGGGCGATCACGACGGGGACGCCGAGCCCGAACACCCGCGAGGCGATGAAGCGGTCACCCGCGCCGATCCTCTCCCGCGCCGAGAGGACGAAGAGCACCGCCTCGACCTCCTCGAAGGCGGCATCGACGGTCTGCTGCATACGTTCGGTGAGCGCGTCGAGCGGCCGCTGGAAGCCCGGGAGGTCGGCGAGCACGAGCTGGTAGTCGTCCCCGTTCGCGATCCCGAAGATTCGGCGCCGGGTCGTCTGCGGCTTGTCCGAGACGATCGCGACCTTGCCGCCACAGAGCGCGTTGACGAGCGTCGACTTGCCGACGTTCGGGCGGCCGGCGACCGCCACGAAACCGCTCCTCATCCGTCCGGAAGGTCCCATGTCTCGGGCAGCAGCTCGTCCGCGCGGTACGTCGCGACGGTGCCGTCGGCCCGGCGGAAGTGGACGCGCTCGAACCGCCACTCGTGGAGCCACTGCCGGCAGCCGCCACAGGGCGACGCCGTGATCGCGATCGCCTCGACAGCTCCCGGCCGCAGGCCCTCGCTCGCCGCCTTGGCGATAGCCGCCCGCTCCGCGCAGACGCCTAGCGGATAGGCCGCGTTCTCGACGTTCGCGGCCGCAAAGAGACGGCCGTCGCCCGTGAGGACGGCGGCGCCGACCTGATAGTCGGAGTACGGCGCGTACGCATTCGCCGCCGCCGCGTCCGCTTCCGCGAGCAGCTCCTCGGGAGTCACGCGAGCCCGCCTCCGCCGTACAGGAAGTGACCGTTCGCCGTGTCGCGGAGGTCGAGCTCGAAGCCGAGCGGCCGCACGCGCTCGGCGAGCTCGGCCGGCGGCCAGCGCCGCTTGACGATGCGGAACGTCCGTCCGTCGGCGAGCGTCCGCGTCTCCTCCCAGCCGGCCTGCTCCGTGGCGGTGTGTGCGGTGTCTCCGGCTCCGCTGTCGACGAGGAACACCCCTCCGTCCGGCACGAGAGCGGAACGGACGGACGCCCAGAACTCGTCGAAGCGCTCCGCAGGCACGTGCGAGAGCCAGAAGGAGAAGAAGACGAGATCGAACCTCTCTGCCGGTTCCCACTCGAGGACGTCGGCCAGCACGAGTTCGGCGTCGGACGTGTTGAGGGCCAGCGTCTCCGCGTTCGCATCCACGGCCACGACGCGGTCGGCCAGCCGGACGAGCTTGCGCGTCCAGATTCCCGTGCCCGCCGCCAGCTCGAGGACGGAGCGGCCCGCCGCGAAGGAATCGAGCGGTGCCTCCGCCTCGGCGGCGTCGGCCTGCCAGCGCTCGAGCGCATCGGGCTCGAGCTCGAAGCGGCCGCGCCGATACCACCAGTCGTCGTACTCCGGCGCTCGCTCGGCGTAGTACCGCTTCTGCTCGCCGACGAGGTCGCTCACGCCGCGGCCGCCTCCTCCGTGAGGAACCGCTCGACACCGGCGAGTGAGTCGGCGTAACGCCGCACACGCGGATCGGGCCGGCGCACGAGCACCGCCGGGATGCCGACCTCCTCGGCACCGAGGACGTCGGCGGCGACGTTGTCGCCGACCATCCACATCTCCGCCGGGCGCAGCCGGTCGACCACCGACGCGAACGCCTCGGCGTGCGGCTTCTCGTATCCGGTCTCCGCCGAGCACGAGACGAGCTCGACGACCTCGTCGAGACCGAGGCGTTCCACGATCTGCCTGAGCTCCGGAACGTGATTCGAGAGGATCGCGTGCGTCCAGCCGTCCTCTGAGAGCCGGGCAAGCGTGGGCAGCGTGTCCCCGAACAGCTCCCAGCCCACGTCCGGGTCGACGTAGAGCCGGCGCGCCGCGTCGGCGAGCTCGAGCGCCCGCGCCGGCGCGTAGCCCGCCGCCTCGTACGCCCGGGCGAGCTGCGGCCGGACGGAGGCCCACCAGGCCTCCGGCTCGCACAGCTCGGGGTGCGCGACCTCGGGACGGTGCCAGGGAAAGCCCTCGCGGAGATACGGCCGGAACGTGTCGGGGGAGTGCCCGTGCCCGGGCTCCTCCACGTCGAGCACCTCCGCGAGCAAGATGCTCCAGCCCGTCTCGCCGCGCCGGTGGGCCAGTGTCCCGTCGAAGTCCCAGATCAGTAGCCGCCCGCCGGTCACGCTCACCCGATCAGCTGGAAGACGACGAGGGTCGTGAGCGCGCCGAGGGCGCCGCCGTACATGACCTCGACGAGCGAGTGGATGCCCGACTCGACCCGCGTCTGCGCGACGAGCAGGGCCATGATCAGCGCGAGGGCGGAGACGACGAAGCGGTGATGGTCGCCCACGAGGTACGTGACCGCGATCCAGCCCGCGAACGCGATCGCGGCATGGCCCGAGGGCAACCCTCCCCGGAGCGGCGTGCCGCGGCCGGTCCACGCCTTGGTGGCGATGACGAGGAGGACGACGAGCACGAGCGCGACGAGCGTGATGTCCGCCGGCGCGTCACGAACCCGGTCGAGCACGTGCGTCGCACGCTGGCCGACCGCACTCTGGAAGACGAGGAAGCCGACGGCGACTGCCGTGATCGAGGCGATGAGCACCGCCCCGGCCGCGATGTCCTTGGCGAGCTTCGCGTTCGGATCGAAGGACGTGGTCGAGACGTCGATCACGCCTTCGATCGCCGTGTTCAGCATCTCCGCGACGAGCACGAAGGCGACGGCGAGCACGAGCGCGATCAGCTCCGACCGGGAGACGCCGACGGCGATCGCCGCCGCAAACACGAGCACGGCGGCGACGAAGTGGATTCGGAGGTTCCGCTGCGTGCGGAGGACGTGGATGACGCCCTCGAGCGCGTAGTTGAAGCTGTCGAGGAGGGACGGCGCCCGTCCCGGAGCGGGGGGCGGTGAGCGGCGCTGCGCGTTCTCGCGCTGCTCGTCTTCGGGGTCACGCGGCAACGGCGTGACGGTCATTCGGCGTACACCGCCTCGCGTGCGTCCATCTCGGGCCCGTGGTCGAAGCCCACGAGGTGGAGAAGCGCGTGCACCAGAGGCCGGCGCCATTCCTCCCCCACGACGTCTGGACAGACGACGACGTCGCCGAGTTGCCGCGGCATGCCGTCCGGCAGGGCGGCGAGCCCGTCGATGGGAAAGGCGAGCGCATCGGTCGCCTCGTCGACGCCGAGGTGCTCCCGTTTCAGCTCGCGGCTCTCGTCCGGTCCCACGAAGGCGAGACCGAGCTCGCCCGCGTCGACTCCCTCTCCCGCGAGCACGGAACGCGCGAGCTCGACCGCGGCCGCCTCGTCCACCTCCCTGCCCGAGCGGTTGACGACGTCGACGTCGATCACCGGCTCCGCTGCGTTCCGGTCTGCTCGGCGTGCCGCTTGTACGCCTCCACGATGCGCTGCACGAGCTTGTGGCGGACCACGTCCTGATGGCTGAACTCGACGAAGGCGATGCCGTCGACCGTGGAGAGGATCTCGCGCACCTGGATCAGTCCGGACGCCTGCTCCCGCGGCAGGTCGACCTGCGTCACATCGCCGGTGACCACCATCTTCGACCCGAAGCCGAGCCGGGTGAGGAACATCTGCATCTGCTCGGGCGAGGTGTTCTGCGCCTCGTCGAGGATGACGAAGCTGTCGTTGAGGGTGCGGCCGCGCATGAATGCGAGCGGCGCGACCTCGATCGTGCCGCGCTCCATGTAGGCGTTGAGCTTCTCCGGGTCCATCGTGTCGTAGAGCGCGTCGAACAACGGCCGCATGTACGGATCGACCTTCGCGAGCACGTCGCCCGGCAGGAAGCCCAGCCGCTCTCCCGCCTCGACCGCGGGACGCGTGAGGATGATGCGGCCGACCTGCCGCTCCGAGAGCGCCGCGACCGCGAGCGCGATCGCGAGGTACGTCTTGCCCGTCCCCGCCGGGCCGATGCCGAAGGTGACGGTGCACTCCCGGATCGCGTCGACGTAGCGCTTCTGCGTGACGGTCTTCGGCGTGATCCGCTTTCCGCGGTGCGACCAGACGACGTCGGAGAAGATCTCGTGGACGTCCTCGGCCTGGTCGATGGCGCCGAGGATGGCGTCGACGGTGCCCGCGCCTACTTCCTGGCCGCCCTCGACGAGCTCGACGAGCTCCTCGACGACCGCCTGCGCCTCCACGACCTTCAGGTCGTCGCCGGCGAGCGTGAGACGATTTCCGCGCAGGTTGACCGTGCAGCCGAGCCGGTCTCGGAGCGCATCGAGCACGCCGTCGCCGATGCCTGCGAGCTCCGCCGCAACCTCGTTCGAGACGTCGAGAACCGATTGCACAATGGGCAGTGTAGGGGCCGCTACGGCGCTTCCCTGCTGGGCTAGGGCGTCGTGGAAGGGTTCGTTGCGCCGGTCACGAACACGACCCTGTCGACCTCTTACGGTAGTGTCCCGGCCTTCGGGTCCTCCTTTTACGCCGTACCTATGCGACGTCTCGGTCTCGTATTCCTCTGCACGCTCGGCCTTGCCGCACTCGTGGCGGCCGCGGCGCGGGCTCATTCGACGCCGCAGATCCGCGCCGAACAGGCTCATGAGCGGTCCGTCCTCGCTGAGGTCAACCGCATCGGCAGCAGCCTCCAGGTCGCCGAGGACCAGGCCTGGAACGCGAAGCAGCGGCTCGCGCAGGTCAAGGAGGGCCTGCGGCTGAACGAGTACCGGCTGCACGTGGCGCGGGGCAACCTCCACGCCGCGCAGAAGCGGCTCATGGCGCGTCTCTACTCGATCTACGTGGATGGTGAGCCGAGCACGATCGAGGTGATCGCGGGCGCGCACAGCCTCTCGCAGATGATCGACCGCGCCGAGTCGGCACAGGTGCTGTCGAATCAGGACGCGGCGCTGGGGCAGCAGGCGATCAATTTCGAACATGCGGTGCAAGTGCGGGAGCGGCAGCTCAGGCAGCTCGAGCGGAAGCGCGAGAGCACGCTCGCGTACTACGAGGCGAAGAAGCGGGCGAAGGCGTCGGAGCTCGCGCAGCAGAAGCGCCTGCTCGCATCGATCCACACGACCCTCTCGCAGCTCGTGACGCAGGAGGCGGCACGCGAGAGACGCCTGAAGGCCGAGGCCGAGGAGCGCCTGCGCCAGGAGCTCGCTCAACGCCGGGCAGCACAACGCGCTGCGACCGCGACGCCGGCGCAGACGCCGTCGTCCGCACCCTCGCTCGTGCCGTCGCCGGTGAGCGTGCCCGTCGGGACCGGCGGCGCGGGCCACCCCCAGGCGGCTTCGATCGCCCTCCGGTACCTCGGCGTCCCGTACGTCTACGGCGGCGCGAGCCCGAGCGGCTTCGACTGTTCCGGTCTCGTGATGTACGTCTACGCCCAGCTCGGGATCTCACTCCCGCACTACACCGTCGCCCAGTGGAACGCGACGGAGCCGATCTCGTCACCGGCGCCCGGCGACCTCGTCTTCTTCAACGGCCTGGGCCACGTCGGGATCTACATCGGGGGCGGCCGGTTCATCGACGCACCGCACACCGGCTCCGTCGTCCGCATCGACAGCATGTCCGGCTTCGGCGGCTACGACGGCGCCCGCCGCGTTCCGTAGCCGCCGAAGCTGACGCTTCGTCGCCTGACCGAACTCCGCTCCGCCGAGAGCGCGGTCTCGGCGGGAGCGGGGAGGCCTCCGGCTAGAGTCGGCTTCGCCGTGCTCTAGCCTCGGGCTCGTTACGCAAGCTTTTCCCGGACGATCTGGCTGACCTGCGAGCCGTCGGCGCGGCCGGCGATCTGCGGCATCACGTCGGCCATCACACGGCCCAGGTCCGCCATGCTCGTGGCGCCCACCTCGGCGATGACGTCGTCGACGATCTCCTCGACCTCGTCCTCGGAGAGCGGCTCGGGCATGAATTCCTCGAGGACGTCGAGCTCGCGCTCCTCGGCTGCGGCCTGCTCCTCGCGCCCGCCGGACCTGAACGCCTCGGCGGCCTCGAGCCGGCGCTTCCGCTCGCGCTGCAGCACCTGCAGCTCCTCCTCCTCACTCAGAGGTCGCTGCAGCTCCTTCTGCGAACCCTTGAGCGCGTTCAGGATCAGCCGCAGGGTGTCGCGGCGCTCTGCGTCGCGCGCACGCATCGCATCCTTCAGCTCGTCGTCGATCTCCTCGATGAGGCTCACGCCCAGCCGCCTTTGATGTGCCAATGCAGATGGAAAACCGTCTGGCCCGCGCTGGGGCCTACGTTGACGGCGACACGGTAATCCGTCAACCCCTCGCGTGCAGCGACGTCGGCGACGAACTCGAGCATCCGCTGCGCCTCCTCGGGCGGAAACTCCGAGATCTCGCGGAACGAGTCGACGTGACGCTCGGGGAGGACGAGCAGGTGCGTGGGTGCCTGCGGGTTGATGTCGCGGATCGCGACGAAGCCGTCGGTGGCGGCGACGTGGTCGCCCTCGCGGTAGAGCTTGCAGAACAAGCAGTCGTCGTTCATGCGGCGAGGATCCCCTCCTCGGAGACCGCCGCGCCGCGCACGCCGATCAACTTGCCGACGGGCGCCGACTCGGGCACCAGCCACGGCGAGTAGTCGTCGCCGTAGCCCCGTCCGGGGCGGTCGACGAGGACGACGTCGCCGCTGCCGACCTTCGAACGCCAGTGGGCGAGACAGGCCGCGTGGGAAGCGGCGCGCAGGCGGGCGCTCCGCTCCTTCTTCACGTGCGGCGGAACCGGATCCTCGGCGGCGGTGTCGGTGCCCGGTCGCGGCGAGTACGGGAAGACGTGCACCTTCGTCAGACCGGCTTCGGCCGCGACCCGAAGCGTGCTCTCGAAGGCAGGCTCGTCCTCCGTGGGAAAGCCGACGATCACGTCGCTCGTCAGGTTGAAGTCCTCGCGGAGCGACTCGAGCCGACGCAGGTACGTGCCGGCGGAGTAGCGGCGGCCCATCGCGCGGAGGACGGCGTCGTCTCCGGACTGGAGCGGCACGTGGAGGTGGCGGCTCGCCGTCGGCGTCTCGCGGAGCGCGCGGACGAGCTCGTCGTCGACATGGTTGATCTCGATCGAGGAGAGGCGCAGGCGCTCGAGCCCGGGCGTCCCGCCGGCCTCGCGAACGAGCCGCGGCAGGCGATAGCCCGCGACGCGGTCGCGGTAGCAGCCGAGGTTGATGCCGGTCAGGACGACCTCTCGGTGCCCCTGCGCGACGCGGCGGCGGATCTCGGCGAGCACGGCCTCGGCGGGGCGGCTGCGCGAGGAACCGCGAACGAGCGGGATGACGCAGAAGCGGCACGAGAACGAGCAGCCGTCCTGCACCTTGACGAAGGCGCGGACGCGGTCGAGGCGGGCGTCCGCCTGCACGCAGCCGATCGCGCCCACGTCGCCCGCGACGAGCTCCGGCGTCTCCTCGCTCCGGCGGGCGACGACCACGACGTTGCCGGGAAGTCCGGCGAACGCGTCGCCGGCGAGGTTCGCGCCGCAGCCGGTGACGAAGACGCGACGGTGCGTGCGCGCCGCCCGCGCCGCCTCCTTGCGGGACTTCGCGACCGCTTCGTGCGTGACGCAGCACGTGTTGACGACGGCGACGTCGGCTCCGTCCCCACGCTCGGCGTGCCCGTCGGCGAGCAGCCGCTCACGTACCGCGTGCGCGTCGACGTGCGAGACCTTGCAGCCGAGGAAACGGACCGAGAACGTCGTCACGGCCGCAATTCGAGCAGGTCCGCCGCCCAGCCGTCGCGCACTCGCCGTTCGACCCTGCGCCAGCCCTCGACCCGGGGCGCGTCCCGCTCGAGGTAGCCCGACGTGATCACCCGCTCGGCAGGAAGCTGCGGAAGCATGCGTTCGACCACGTCGAGCGCGATGTTCATCACGGCAAGCCCCGCCGGCCGGAGGTCCGCGCCGACCTCGACGACGACCCCGTTCGCCGCCGCGTTCGCCCGGGTCGTCTCGAGCGCCACGTCGTCGATGTCGACCGCTGCAACGGGCCCGAAACCGAGCTTCGCCGCTGCGACCGAGAGCACGCCGGAGCCACAGCCGACGTCGAGCAGGCTGGTGGGCTCGACTTCCTGGACGAGCTCGAGACAGAGCCGCGTCGTCGCGTGCGCGCCGGTGCCGAACGCGCGACCCGGGTCGATGACCACCGCGACTGCGTCTGCGGGAGGCTCCTCCCACGGCGGGCCGACCCAGCAGCGGCCGACGCGCACGCCGTGGTGGAACGCGCGCCAGCCGTCCTCCCAGCCCTCCGTCACCTCGTCGGCCGCGACGACGTCGAAGCCGAGCGGCGGCTCGTCCGCGTAGACGCCGTAGGCGCCGTCCAGCTCCTCGACGCCCTCCGGGAAGATGTGGAGCAGGAGCGCGAGCTCGGGCTCTCCGCCGACGACGACGTAGCGCTTCAGCGTCAGCGGAACGCGCTCTTGAGCTTGTCGAACAGCCCTTCGGGCTTGCCGTAGGTCCGCTCGTCGGCGTGCTCGTCGAACTCACGCAGGAGGCGGCGCTGCTCGTCGGTCAGCCGGCGCGGCACGAGGACGTTGACGAGAATCCGCTGGTCGCCGCGTCCGTAGCCCTGGAGAACGGGCATACCGCGCCGCGACAGGACGACGATCTCGCCGGGCTGCGTCCCGGGCGGCAGCTCGAGTTCCTCCTGCCCGTCGAGCGTCGAAACCACGACCGTCGCGCCGAGCGCGGCTTGCGTGAACGTCAGCTGGACGGTCGCGTAAATGTCGTTTCCTTCGCGCACGAACCGCTCGTCGGGGCGGATCCGCACCTCGACGTAGACGTCGCCGGCACTGCCGCCCAGGAGCCCGGCATGCCCCTCTCCGCTCACGCGGATCCGCTGGCCGTGATGGATACCCGGCGGGATCTCGACCTCCAGGGTGCGTTCCTCCACGACCCGTCCCGCGCCCCGGCACTCGGTGCACGGCTGCTCGATCCGGCGACCCGAACCCGAGCACTCCGGGCAGGTCTGCGTGCGGACGAACTCGCCGAAGACGCTCCGCGTGACCTGCTGGAGCCGCCCGGTTCCGGCGCAGGTCGGGCAGGTCGTGATCTCGCTCCCCGGCTCCGCCCCATCGCCATCGCAGCGGGCACACGTCACGGCTGCCTCGAACGGCACCTCGCGAGTGACGCCGTGGGCGGCCTCGACGAGATCGATCTCGACCGTCGCGGCCAGGTCGGCGCCGCGCGCGCGCGGCCTCCCGGCCCGCCCTCCGAACAGGATCTCGTCGCCGAAGAACGCGGAGAAGAGGTCGGCGAGGTTGCCGAAGTCGACCTGCCCGGCCTGGAACCCGCCGCTGCGCAGCCCCGCGTGGCCGTAACGGTCATAGAGATCGCGCGTCTCGGTCTTGGACAGCACCTCGTACGCCTCCACCACCTCGCGGAAACGCTCCTGCGCGTCGGGTGCGGCGGACACGTCGGGATGGAGCTCGCGCGCGAGCCGGCGGAACGCGCGCTTGATCTCAGCGTCGGTCGCCTCGCGGCTGACGCCGAGCAGCTCGTAGTAGTCGCGGTCGGTGGTGGCCATCTCGTCCGGAATGTAGCGAGGGGTCCTGCGGGCGAAACTCAGGTCTCGTCGTAGATCGACTCGACGAAGCGCGAGAGCTCCAGCGCGGCGGAGCGCACTGCTCCGAGCGCGTTCTCGTAATCCATCCGCACCGGGCCGACGAGGCTGACGGCGCCGAGTGCCCGGTGGACGAGGCCGTAGCAGGCGCCCACGAGCGCGATCTCGGCCAGGGCCGGGTGGGCGAGCTCGTGGCCGAGCCGGACGTATGGACGGCGCGATGCGCCGGGCTGCCCGAGCACGTCGAGCAGGTCGGCGCGGCGCTCGACGAGCTCGAACAGGCTCCGGTACGCGTCGAGCTCCTCGGCCCGAACTTCGCCCAGCAGGTCGGCGGCGCCGCCGACGTACAGGCGCTGCTCCACGGACTCGAGCTCGGTGAACGCCGGGCGGAGCGCGTCGAGAAACGCACGCTCGCCCGGACTGAGACCGGGATCCTCGAAGCGGCGCCGCAGCACGCCGGTACCGAGCTGGAGCCCGCCGACGGCCTCGTTCAGGTAGTCGCTGGCCCACTGGGCGAGCCCTGCGTCGACGGGCCCCTCGAAGTGGAAAAGCCGTTTCGAGACGCCGCCCGTGGACGTGATGACGACGACCATCACGAGCTGCGGCTGCAGGAGCAGCACCTCGACGTGCCGCACGTGCGTGGCCTCGAGCGGCGGCGCAGAGACGAGCGCGAGCAGGCGCGTGACCTGCGAAAGCATCTCGGTCGTCGCCTGCAGCGCAGACTCGACCTCGGTGCTCGTGGAGGTCAGGTCGAGCGGGAAGGCGGCCGGCTGCGGCTCGAGACGTCCGAGCAGCTCGTCGGCGTAGTAGCGGTAGCCGCGCTCCGTCGGCACCCGTCCAGCAGACGTGTGCGGGTGCGTGAGCAGCCCGAGATTCTCGAGCTCCGCCAGCTCGGCCCGGACCGTCGAGGGCGACACGCGCAGGTCGGAACGTTCGACGAGCGTCTTCGAGCCCACGGGCTGGCCGGTGCCGACGAACTCCTCGACCACGCGGCGGAGAACGGCCCGCTGCCGCTCGCTCAGCTGCATCGTTTCCGGCATTTGCAGGAGATTTTAGCCGTCGCTCAGGCGAGGATCTCGGCTGTCACCGCGCCGCCGAGAAAGCGCCCTCGCTCGGTGAGCGCCAGCGTCTCGCCGGCATCGACCGCGAGCCCGAGTCCCTCGGCGCGCGCAAGGCCCACGGGGTCGAGCGCCGAGCGGAGACCGCCAACCGCGAGAGGCTCGTCGAGACGGAGGCCGAGCATCACCCGTTCGCGCGCACGCGTCTCGTCGTCCAGCTCCTCGATCTCGCGGTCGTAGTGCCCCTGCACGTAGCGCGCGAGCTTCGGCGTGTTGCGGCGGCGCTCGTCGCCGAGCGTCGAGACGGCTCCGACGCCGAGCCCGAGATAGTCGTGGCCGAGCCAGTAGCCGAGGTTGTGCTCGGCGCGCCTTTCGTCCCGGCAGAAGTTCGCGGTCTCGTACCAGCGGTAGCCGGCCCCGGTGAGCGTCGCAACGACGCGCTCGAAGTAGTCCTCCATCTGCTCCGCCTGCCGCTCGAGCTCGGCGCCGTGCGCGACCGTGAATCGCGTGCCGGGCTTCGCCTCGAGCTCGTAGGCGCTGATGTGCTCGGGGCCGAGGACGATCGCGTGCGCGAGGTCCGCCTCCAGCTCGGCCGGCGTCTGCCCGGGGATGCCGTAGATGAGGTCGAGCGAGACGTTGTCGAAGCCCGCATCGCGCAACCGGCCGAACGCGCGGTCGACGTCCGCGGACGTGGCGCGGCGCTCGAGGACACGAAGGAGGTGCGGCTGGAACGTCTGCGCGCCGAGCGAGATCCGGTTGACGCCGGCGTCGCGCAACGCGTGCGCGAGCTCGGGCCCGACCGTCTCCGGATTCGCCTCGACCGTCAGCTCGCGCGCCGGTGGAAGCGCGCTCAGCAGCCGCAGCAGCTCGGGCAGCGCCGTGTAGGTCGGCGTACCGCCGCCGAGGAAGATCGTCTCGACGGGAGCCCCGTCGTGCTCCTCGCGAAGCTCGCGCAGCAGCGCGTCGACGTAGGCGCCGTGCAGATGGTCGCGGCCGGTGGCGGTGACGAAGTCGCAGTAGCCACAGCGGTGGGCGCAGAACGGGAGGTGGAGGTACAGGTGCCGCGCTCCGCGAATCGCCACGCTCACGAGCCCCTGCCTCCCTGGCCGATGTTGAGCACGGCGAGGAACGCCTCCTGCGGCACCTCCACCGCGCCGACCTGCTTCATCCGCTTCTTGCCCGCCTTCTGCTTCTCGAGGAGCTTGCGCTTGCGGGTGATGTCGCCGCCGTAGCACTTCGCGAGCACGTCCTTGCGCTTCGCCTTCACGGTCTCGCGCGCGATGACGCGCGAGCCGACGGCGGCCTGGATCGCGATGTCGAACATCTGGCGCGGAATCTCCTCGCGGAGCTTGTCGACGAGCAGCCGCCCCCGCTCGTAGGCGAAGTCGCGGTGGACGATGAGGGACAGCGCGTCGACGGGCTCGCTCCCGACGAGGACGTCCACGCGGACGAGCTCGCCCGGCTTGAAGCCGGCGAGGTCGTAGTCGAAGGACGCGTAGCCCCGTGTCCGCGACTTGAGCTGGTCGTAGTAGTCGAGAACGATCTCCGCGAGCGGGAGCTCGTAGGTGAGGTGGACGCGCTCGGGCGAGAGGTACTCGAGCTCTCCGAAGGTGCCGCGCCGGTCGTTGTTCAGCTCCATCACCGCTCCGACGTGCTCTTTCGGGACGATGATCGACGCAGCCACGTACGGCTCCTCGACCTCCTCGACCTCGCGCGGGAACTCGGCCGGGTTGTGCACCTCGATCCAGCCTCCGTTCTTCTCCTTCACGCGATACGCGACGTTCGGCGCGGTCACCAGCAGGTCGAGGTCGAACTCGCGCTCGAGCCGCTCGCGGACGATCTCCATGTGCAGCAGGCCGAGGAAGCCGCAGCGGAAGCCGAACCCGAGCGCCTTCGACGTCTCCGGCTCGTAGACGAGTGCCGCGTCGTTCAGCTTGAGCCGTTCGAGCGCGTCGCGGAGCTCCGGGTAGTCGTCCGAGTCGGTCGGGAAGAGTCCCGCGAAGACCATCGGCTTCACGTCCTTGTACCCGGGCAGAGCCTCCTGCGCCGGCCGGCGCACAGAGGTCAACGTGTCGCCGACCCGCAGGCGCGAGACGTCCTTGAGCCCCGTCACGACGTACCCGACCTCGCCAGCGGTCAGCGTGTCGACCGGCGTCATCGCCGGGGAGAAGACGCCGAGCTCCTCGGCATCGAAGCGCGTGTCCGTGGCCATTGTCCGCAGCGCCTCGCGGGTGGAGAAGGCGCCGTCGACGACGCGGACGAAGGCGACGACGCCGCGGTACTGGTCGTACGAGGAGTCGAAGACGAGCGCCCGGGCCGGCGACTCGAGGTCGCCTTCGGGAGCCGGCACCCGTTCGACGATCGCGTCGAGGACGTCGGCGACTCCGTCACCGGTCTTGGCGGAGATCCGGAGCACGCGAACCGGGTCGTCGCCGAGCAGGTCGGCCACCTCGAGCGCCGTCCCGTCGGGATCGGCGGCCGGAAGGTCGATCTTGTTCGCCACCGGCACGATCTCGAGACCGTTCTCGATCGCGAGGTACGCGTTCGCGAGGGTCTGCGCCTCGATGCCCTGCGCGGCGTCCACCACGAGCAGGGCGCCTTCGCAGGCCTGCAGCGAGCGCGAGACCTCGTACGTGAAGTCGACATGACCCGGCGTGTCGATCAGGTTGAGCTCGTGGTCCTTCCAGGTGACGCGGACGGCCTGCGCCTTGATCGTGATGCCGCGTTCGCGCTCGAGCTCCATCGAGTCGAGAACCTGCTCGCGCATCTCGCGCGCGGAGACGGCCTCGGTCAGCTCGAGGATCCGGTCGGCCAGCGTCGACTTGCCGTGGTCGATGTGCGCGATGATCGAGAAGTTGCGGATGCGGCTCTGGTCCACGAGCGGCGATGGTACTCACGCGCGTCCCAGGTCAAGATCGAGTGCGCCGCAGCCGCAGCAGCGTCTCCAGCTCGCGCACACCGAGCAGTCGGCACATCCCGAAGAAGGCCGCGTAACCGAGTAGGAGCCCGAAGCCGAGGGAGACGATCTGGGCCGGCAGCGAGCGGCCAAGCCCGGCGTCGAGGAGGTGCCAGATCCCCCACCCGACCCCGGCGAGCACCGCCGAGGCGACGCACACGAGGAGGAAGCTGCGAACGGTTTCGCTCAACTCGAACCCGCCCATTCGCCGCCGGAAGAAGTAGAGGAGAGCGACCGTTCCGGCGATGTTCACGAGTGATGTCGAGAGCGGAATCCCCCAGATCCCGAAGCGGTAGAACACCGCGTCCAGAACGGCGTTCAGCCCGAGGTTCCCGAACGCGACCCAGCTCGGAATCCACGGCGCTTGCAGGGAAAAGAAGCCGCGGTTGAGCATCAGCATCGTCCCGTTGAAGGTGAGCCCCAGCGCGAACGCGGCGAGGGAGGCCGCGACGATCGGCGTCTGCCAGGGATGGAAGGCGCCGCGCTGGTAGAGGAGCCGCACGATCGGGGTCGCCAGGACCGCGGCAGCGACGCTCGCGGGCAGAAGCAGGAAGGTGATCAGCCGGAGCCCGGTCGCGACTGTCGCCTTGAACCCATTCCAGTCCTGCCGCGACGCGTGGCGAGACAGGAGCGGGAAGAGGATGGTGGCGACCGCGACCGAGAAAACTCCCTGCGGCAGCATGTAGAGCCGAAACGCACTCACGATTGCCGTCGGCGCGACGTTCTTGTTCAGGAAGTGCGTCGCGAACAGCTGGTCGATGACGGCGTTGATGTTGATCAACCCGAGCCCGATCGTGACCGGGACCATGAGGACGAACGTCCGTTTCACCGCCGGGTCGCGGATGTCGATCACGAGATGCAGCTGGTCATCGCGCCCGCGCAGCCAGGGCAAGGGCAGCAGGAACTGCACGATCGTCGCAACGAGGATCGAGATGGCGTAGATGTAGAGCTTCGTGCTCTTGAGGCTCGCGTGCTCGGCACCGAGAGCGAGGCCGAGCAGAATCACGAGGTTCCAGGCCACCGGGCTCAGGGCCGGCACCGTGAAGTGGTCGTAGCTGTTGAGGATCCCGACGACGACGCCTGTCAGCCCGAGAATGACGACGGTAGGGAACAGGATCCGTGCAAGCCCGATCGCCAGCAGGCCGTTCAGCGAGTTCGGCCCGTAGTTGAACAACGCCATCACCCAAGGCGCGATCACGATGAAGAGCGCCGTGAGGCCGCCGAGACCGAGCAACATCAGCCAGAAGATCGATGAGGCCACTCGCCACGCGCGCTTCCGCTCGCCCTTTACGAGCAGATCGCTGAAGACCGGGACGAACGCCGCCGAGAGGGCCTGGTCCGCCACGAGCGAACGCACGGTGTTCGGGATCAGGAAGGCGATGTTGAAGGCGTTGATCTTCCCGGAGATCCCGAACAGATATGCCGCCACGATCTCCCGGAGGAGCCCGAGAACCCGCGAAACGCCGGTGGCCACCGCGAAAATGACCCCCGATCGAACGAGCCTGTGGCTCTCCCCTCTCGGCTCCTCCGCCACGGCTGCCGAAGGGGCGCTGATCAGCGGCACCTGCGCTTCCTCCGCAAACTCCAGAGCCTCGAGCTCGGTCAGCTCGCCCCCGCCGCGACTCGGGCGGATCAATGCCGTCGGCTGGTCGGCGGGGTCCTGCGAGATCGGCCAGCTGTCGAGCGTCGCCTCGCTCTCGAAGTACGTCGGCTTGCCCTGTTCACGCCGCCGGCGTTCGCGTTCCACCCGCCGCTCGTGCCGCTGCCGCTCGGCGTCTTCCACGAGGGCAGCATAGGGAGCGGGGTTGCTACCATCGCCCGGCCCGCGAGCCGCGGGTCTTTTTCGAGATGCCGAACATCAAGCAGCAAGAGAAGCGCGTCCGCCAGGCGGCGCGGCAGCGGCAGGAGAACCTCCGCTGGCGCTCGACCGCGAAGACGCTCATGCGGCGCCTGAACGAGGCGGTCGCCGACGGCGACGCGGCCGAGACCGAGGCGCGCTACCGCGAGCTCGTGCAGTGGCTCGACCGCGCTGCGGCGCGCGGGTCACTCCATCGGAACACCGTCGCGCGGCGCAAGTCGCAGGCGGCCAAGCTCGCCGCCGGCGCTGCGTCGAAGTAGTCCTCGCTAGTCGGTTCCGGCCGGGCGGGTGATCTCGACGAGCGTTCGCTCGAGCTGAAGCTCGGGCGGAAGCCGTGAGCCGCCCTTGGCTCCCGCGTCCAACTCCGCCAGGCGGACAGTCGCCTGGGTGAGCTCCTCCGGCGAGAAGTTGCGCGCCTGCTTCACACCCTTCTCCGCGACGAACGGGTGAATCTTCAGCCGGCTCGCGATCTCGCTCGAGCGGACGCCCTCGTCAGCGAGACGAGAGATCTTCCGCACTCGTCCGACGTGCCCCACGAGCGAGGCGACGAGCCGGATCAACTCGCTCGAGCGCGGCCGATGCGACCGATCGAGCAGCGACTCGGCCGCACCCAGCGTCCCCGCCACGTCACGCTGACCCCAGGCGTCGGTCACCGCGAAGATCGGCGTCTCCGCACGTCCGACTGCAAGCTCCTCGACGGCAGCGCGTGTGATCTGTTCGCCGCCGGCCCACGTCGCAAGTTTTTGGATCTCGGAGGCGAGGTCGCCCACGTCTTCCCCCACCGCCTCGACGAGCGCGCGGCATGCGTCGCGATCGGCCGACGCGCCGAGACGGGCGAACTGCGCGGCCACCCACTCGGGAAGCCTCTTCTTCGTCACGTCATACGCGAGGACCTCGCCCGCCTTCGCAACCATCTTCGCGAGCGCCGAGTCACGCTTGATTCCCTCGCCGACGAGCGCGAGAACGGTGTTCGGAGCGGGAGCAGCGAGATACGACTCGACCTCCTTCACGTCCGCGGCCTTCCACGCCTCGACGCCGTCGACCACGACAAGCCGCGCGTCCCCGCCGAAAAGGCCGAGCGCGTTGCAGGCGGCGACCGCGTCCTCTCCCGGGGCTTCCCCGGCGTGGAGCTGCTCGATCGCGTCCTCACCGATCCGCCCCCGCAGCCGCTGGAGGGCCACCGCGATCTTCGGCCGGTCGGTCCCCGTCAGGAGGTAGACCGGCTTCAGCTCGCGCTCGCTCGCCACGCTGCCAAGCATAGGCCGCGACGCCGACCGCCCCCAACCCGAGGGCGGAGGCTGCACGAGGCGATGTGATCTCCGCTCCGGGGAGACCCGCGAACGCCCGTGCGCAGACGGCCACGAACGATGCACCCCACCCGTTGAGCTGCGCCATCGCCACCGCGAGCGAGGGCGCGACGGGCGCAATGACCGCCGTCAGCAGCGCAAGGCCGAGCACCTCGACGACGGCCGGGACCGCGACCACGTTCGCCGGGACCGTCACCAACGAGATCTGGTGAAACTGGAACCACGTGACGGGCGCGGTAGCGATCCCGCACGCCGTTGAGACGCCGATGAGTTGCGCGAGCTCGCGCGAGACCGGGTATCCCTCGAGTGCCCGGACGACGCGAGGCGTGACGATGAAGATCGCCGTGACGGCGGCGAACGAGAGCTGGAAACCGGCGTCGTAGAGCGTGTACGGGTTCCAGCCGAGGAGGACAGCGGCGCCGACGAGCAATGCCTGCCAGCGGTCACGCTCGCGACCGGCCAGCCAGGCGACCGAGCAGAGACCCGCGGCGATCGCGGCCCGGACGACGGACGGGTGGAGACCGACTGCGAGCGCGTAGGCGGCGATCGCGAGCACGGCGGCGATCTGGGCGCAATAGCTCCCGAAGCCGAGGAGCAGGATGACGGCGGCCATCCCGCCGCCGACCGCGGCGACCTTCAACCCGTCGACGGCGAGGCAGTGGTAGAGGCCCGTCGCGCGGAAGTCGTCCAGCAGCTCTTCATCCACGCCGTACGAGCGCCCGAGCACGATCGCCTCGATGACGTCGCGTCGATCTCCTTTCAGGCCCGGCGCGGAGTCGCCGGCGAGCCAGCTGCCGACGCGGTCGCCGAGGCCGGAGACACCGCCGCGCCTGCCCACGATCCGCCATGCCTCTCCACGAAGGATCGCGTGGATGCCTTGGCGGCGGAGCCACTTCGCCTCGTCGAAGCCGTTCGACGGTCCGGGCGGAGCCCGCAGGTCGCCGATGAGCTCGAGCCGTGCCCCCTCCGGCGGCGACCGGCCGAGAGGAAGCTGGAGCAGGACCGGTTCGTGCAACCGCAGCACTCCCCAGCGGAGGACGACCGCGCGCATGCGCTGATCGAACATTCCCGACCGCGGCGGCTCCGCGACCTCGACCACGGCCCGCTCGGCCGTGCCGATCCGCGCCGCGAGCACGCTGTGGTCGAGGCGGGCGAGCCGCATGCTTCCCCAACCCCAGGCGACTCCCATGACCGCAGCGACGAGGATCACTCGCCGAAGGCGGCCTTCGGCGGCGGCGAACCCCAAGGCGCCGAGCATGCCGGCCGCGAGCAGCGCGTGAACCAGCCCCACGCGGCCCAGGTTCGCGAGCGCGAAGCCAAGCGCGAGGGCGCCGACGAATGCGTGCGGGAGGCGGAGCGTCACGTCACGGGATCACCAACCCCTTCAGCTGCGCCATGTGCGCGGGCCCGATACCGGGCACGCCCTGCAGCTCGACGACCGAGTGGAAGGCGCCGTGCTGCTGCCGGTAGTCGAGGATCTTCTGTGCCGTCACCGGGCCGATGCCCGGCAGGTTCTCGAGCTGCTCGAGCGTCGCCGAGTTCAGGTCGAGCGGCGCGGAGGGCGAGGAACCGGCGGTGGGAGGGCTCGCTGCGGCGACGCCGGCCGCACCTCGTCCCGGGACCACGACCTGCTCCCCGTCGGCGACGGGCGCAGCGAGGTTCACCGAGTCGAGCTGCGCCTTCGAGGTGGCTCCGCCGGCGGACGCGATCGCGTCGTCGATTCGGGAGCCGGACCGCAGCCTGTAGAGGCCCGGGCGACGCACCGCACCCGCCACGTCCACCACGACCAGCTTCGGCGCCGCTGCTTTCGGCTTCGCGACCGGCTGCACGGGGGTCACAGCCGGCGCCGCACTCGCGCCGCCACCGAGATGGCGGATCAGGAGCAGGACGAGCACGGCCGCCGCCGCAGCGCCTCCGAAGAGCTGTCGGCGTGAGAGAGCAGGGATTCGGACGTCCACGTCGCCAATCTTGACAACGCAGGAGTGCCGCCTGTGTGGCAGCTTCCTCGCAGCTCCGTAAACTCGCGCCGTGGCCGACTGGGTGACGATCTCCGCCCTCGCCTCCGCCGGCGGGACGCTCGTGCTCGCCGGGGTGACCGTAGCCTCGGTCCGCTCCGCGAACCGTGCCGCTCGGGTCGCCGAACAGTCGCTGCTCGCCGCTCAGCGCCCGCTACTCGTGCAGTCGCGCGTCGACGATCCGCCACAGAAGGTCGGCTTCTCCGATGACGTCTGGCTCGTTGCGCCGGGCGGTCAGGGCAACGCGCGGGCGACATTTGAGGCGGTCTATTTCGCGATCGCTGTCCGCAACGTCGGCACCGGAATCGCGGTCATGCACGGCTGGCACCTCTTCCCGGAGATCCAGCTCGGCCCGGACATGACCCCCACTCCGCTCGACGAGATCACGATGCTTACGCGCGACCTCTACATCGCACCCGGTGACGTCGGCTTCTGGCAGGGCGCATTCCGCGATCCGTCGAGCGACGCCTTTCGCGCCGCCCGCCGCGGAGTCGAGGCGCCGCAGCGCATGACCGTCGACATCCTCTACGGCGACTTCGAGGGCGGACAGCGCGTCATCACCCGCTTCCTGCTCACGCCGCTCGAAGGCGAGGAAGAGTTGCGGTGGTTCGCATCGGTCGGCCGCCACTGGAACGTCGACCGCCCGCAGCCGCGCGAGCGCTAGATCACGAAGTTGACGAGCTTCTCGGGGACGACGATCGTCTTGCGGGGCTCGCCGCCGTCCAGGTAGCTCCGCACACGCTCGCTCTCGCGTGCGCGTGCGACGAGATCCTCCTCGCTCAGCGCGGCGTCGACCTCGAACCGGTCGCGCACCTTGCCGTTCACCTGCACGACGAGCTCGAACGTCTCACGGACGAGCTGCGACTCGTCGGCCTCGGGCCAGGGCTGTTCCCACAGCCGCTCGTGCCCCAGCACCGTCCACAACTCCTCGGCGACGTGTGGCGCGTACGGCTGGATCAGTGAGACGGCCGTCTCGGCCGCGAAGCGCGCATCCGGCGCGCCCACCGAGCCCCCGAGCTCGTTCAGGAGCTCCATCAGAGCCGCGATCGGCGTGTGGAACTGGAAGCGCCGCAGCACGTCGTCGGTCACCCGCGCGATCGTCTCGTTCGCCTTCCGCGCCAACGGGCCTTTGCGCTCGCCCGGAGTGGGCGCGGCGTCCGCGACCTCGTGCACGACTCGCCACAGCCGCCGCAGGAACCGGACGATGCCCTCGACCCCGTCGGGCGTCCACTCCATGTCCTGGTCGGCCGGGCCCATGAAGAGGATGTAGAGACGGACGGCGTCGGCGCCGTATGCGTCGGTGACCGCGTCCGGCCCCTCGACGTTCCCCTTCGTCTTCGACATCTTCGTGCCGCCGAGGGTCACCCAGCCCTGGTGGAAGAGGCGCGCGAACGGCTCGCGGAAGCCGACCATCCCCCAGTCGTTCATCGCCTTGACGAAGAAGCGCGAGTAGAGCAGGTGCCCGGTCGAATGGTCGATCCCGCCGATGTACTGCGAGACCGGCAGCCAGTAGTCGACGACGAAGCGGTCGAACGGCGCCTCGTGGTTGTGCGAGTCGATGTAACGGAGGAAGTACCAGGACGAGTCGACGAACGTGTCCATCGTGTCCGGGTCCCGCCGCGCCGGCCCGCCGCACTGCGGGCAGTCGACGTTCATGTACTCCTCGTTGGCCGCGAGCGGCGGCTTCCCCTTCGGGGCGTAGTCCTCGATGTCGGGGAGGATCACCGGCAGCTCGTCCTCGGGAACCGGGACGACGCCGCACTTCTCGCAGTGGATGAACGGGATCGGGCAGCCCCAGTAGCGCTGCCGCGACACGCTCCAGTCGCGCAGGCGGTAGTTGACCGTGGCCTTGCCGCGTCCCTCGTCCTCAAGCTCTGCGACGATCGCGCGTGCGCCCTCGTCCGAGGGCAGCCCGTCGAAGCGGCCGGAGTTGACGAGCTTCCCGTCCTCGTCGATCACCTGGATCAGCGGCAGCCCGAACGTCTCGGCGAACTCGCCGTCCCGCTCGTCGTGCGCGGGGACGGCCATGATCGCGCCGGTCCCGTAATCCATCAGGACGTAGTCGGCGACCCAGATCGGAAGGTGCTCGTCGTTGACGGGGTTGACGGCGTGCAGGCCGGTGAAGACGCCGGTCTTGGTCGTCCCTGCGGCGCGCTCCTCGACCGGACGCGCGCCGGCGTGCCGCGCGTACTCCCTGGCCTCGTCGCTCGCATGCGCCTCGACGAACGGATGCTCCGGGGCGACGACGAAGAAGGTCGCGCCGAACAGGGTGTCCGCGCGCGTCGTGAAGACCGGGACGTCGTCCCCGGTCTCCTCGACGCGGAAGAGGATCTCGGCACCTTCGGAGCGGCCGATCCAGTTCCGCTGGATCGTCTTCGTCCGCTCCGGCCACTCTGCGCCGGGGTACTCGAGGAGCTCGTCGGCGTACGCCGTCGTCCGCATGTACCACTGGGTCATGTTCCGCAGCTCGACCTCCGCCCCGCAGCGCTCGCAGCGGCCGTCGACGATGTACTCGTTGGCCACGACGGTCTGGTCGTTGGGACACCAGTTGACCGGCCCCTCCTTGCGAAAGCAGAGGTCGTGCGCGACGAACTTCTGGAAGAGCCATTGCGTCCAGCGGTAGAAGGTCGGCTGGTGCGCGGCCACCTCGCGGTCCCAGTCGATCGCCCAGCCGAGCCGCTTCATCTGGCCGCGCATCGTCTCGATGTTCCGGTCGATCGTCTCGCGCGGGTGCTTTCCCTCGCGGATCGCGGCGTTCTCCGCCGGCAGCCCGAACGCGTCCCAGCCCATCGGGCGCACGACGTGCCACCCGCTGCGCCGCCGCACGTGGGTCTGCACGTCGCCCATCGTGTAGTTGAGGACGTGTCCCATGTGCAGGCTCGGCCCGGACGGGTACGGCAGCATCTCGAGCTGGTACCAGTGGTTCTCGGCCGTCGGCGCACCGGGGACCGGATTCGGAACGCTGAACGCCCGCTCGTCCTCCCAGACGCGCTGCCATTTCGCTTCGATCTCGTGCGGCTCGTATCTCGGTGTCATCGAAAAACGTCCTCGGGAACGAAAAAACCTCTCCGAGGAGAGGCCGAGGGGAGGTCGGCGCGGCGACACCGCGCTTGTCTCCCTGATCTAGGTAAGAAGCAGCTCCTGCATTGGGTCTCGATACTAGCAACGTGCTCGAGCTTTTTCCCGAGACGGCGCGGATCGAGGACGGCGAGCTGACGCTCGGCGGTGTGCCCGCCACGCGGCTCGTGGAGGAGCATGGGACGCCGCTCCTCGTCTACTGCGAGCGCACGGTCCGGAGCCAGGTGCACGCGTACCGCGAGGCGGCACCGGGGGCGCTGATCGTGTACGGGACGAAGGCGTTCGCGAACGTCGCGCTGCTGCGGCTCCTCGCGGGGGAGGGCGTCGGGGCCGACGTCTCCACCCTCGGCGAGCTCGCGTTCGCGCGGGCCGCCGGGATTCCCGGGGAACGGATCGTCTTCCACGGCAACAACAAGTCGGAGGAGGAGCTGCGCGCCGCAGCCGAGGCGGCTGCGCTCGTCGTCCTCGACGCGCCGGGCGAGGCCGAGGCGGCGGCGGCCGCAGGCGTGCGGCGCGTGCTCGTGCGGCTGACGCCGGGCGTCGAGGCAGTGACGCACCGCTCGATCCGGACGGCGCACGAGGAGTCGAAGTTCGGGCTCGCTCCCGACGCCGCCGAGCGCGAGGTCGAGCGTGCGCGCGAGCTCGGACTGGAGGTCGAAGGCCTGCACGTCCACGTCGGCTCGCAGCTCGCTCGACCGGACGAGAGCGTGCTCGCGCTCGAGCGCGTGCTCGCGTTCCTCGAGCAGCTGCAGTGGACACCGCGTGTGCTCGACCTCGGCGGCGGCCTGGGCGTGCGCCACAACCGCGACGACCGGCTGCCGTCGGTCGCGGAGTTCGTGGCGCCGCTGGTCGAACGGCTGCCGTACGGCGTCTCGTTGATCCTGGAGCCGGGGCGCTCGCTTGTCGGCCGTGCGGGCGTGACGCTCTACCGCGTCGGCCCGGTCAAGACGTCGGGCGGCGTCACGTACGCCGCGATCGACGGCGGCATGTCCGACAACCCGCGCCCGCAGCTGTACGGCGCTCGCTACGAGGCGCTGCTCGCGAACCGCTCGGAGGAGCTGCCGAGCGGCGTCTACCGCGTCGCCGGCAAGCACTGCGAGTCGGGCGACGTCCTGATCGAGGCGGCGGAGCTGCCGGAGCCGAAGCCGGGGGACGTGCTCGCGGTGCCGGCGACGGGCGCCTACACGCTGGCCCTCGGCTCGACGTACAACGGCGTCCCGCGGCCCGCCGTCGTCCTCGTCCACGACGGTACGGCTCGCGTCATTCGCAGGCGCGAGACGGTGGAGGATCTGCTCCGCTCCGAGACGTGAGGTCAGTGCTGCCGGCGGTAGCGCTCGATCGCCCGCGTCAGCGCACCGACGATGCCGGCTCTCGGGCTACCGAGGCCGGTGGCCCAGTCCCAACCGGACGGCGGGATGTCGTCCAGGCCTGCGGCCACGGATCCTCGGTACAGCACCTCGTGCAGCTCGTCGATCCCGACAGGCGGCCGGCCGTCACGCTGCAGCGCCTGGTCGGTGAGCGCGATCAGCCCGGCCCACAGCGGCGCCGAGAGGCTCGTGCCGTGGAAGTAGGACCAGTCGAAGCCCGTACGGGTCGGTCTGAAGACGGGCACGTTGGCGGCCGTCGCGCTGACGTCGGGCACCGCCCGCTTCGCGCAGGAGAAGACTCCCCCCGCGTGACTGCAGCCGCCGTAGACATGCCGCTGCCACGCAGGTCTGGGGATAGGGAGATCGGTGTCGCCGAGGCCCGACCGTCGCCAGGGAACCTCGCTCCGCGTCGCATCCTCCGGTGACGCCTTGAACGTCGTCCCTCCGACGGCGAGGACGTACGGGCTGTTCGAAGGCGTGGCCCCGGGCGAGCCGCGGTCGCCGGAAGCCTGTACGCACACGAGGTGCGGGAGATGACAGGCCGCGGTGATGTGCGGATAGACGACCTCGCGGCCGAACGCGTGGTAGCCGGTACACGGGGCGCACCAGCTGTCGGAGACGACGCTCGCCCGCCCCGCACGGCCGAGCGCGCCGACCTTGTCGAGCAGGGACCCGATGTGGTCGAAGTCGAACTGGAGAACGACGATCTTCGCACCGGGCGCGACGGCGTGCGCCCACTCCACATCTGCCTCGGTCTCGTCGTTCCGGCTGAGATCGGACGGCCTCTGCCCCGCGTTCGAGACGACGAGCTGGAAGCAATCGCTGCTCTCTGGCGTCCGGCACGTCCTCGGAAGGCCGTAGTGCGCGTCGAAGTGGTCGACCGCGTCGCGCAGCCCGTGCTGGCGGCCGGCCGCCGGGATCACGATCGTCTGCCCGGCCCCGTTCTGCCCGGAGCGGAGCCCGTACCAGGCGCGGAGCTGGTCGGGGCCGTATTGCGGGTGCCGGCGAAGAGACCGGAGAGCCGAGGCTGCGAAGAGCTGCCCCGCCATGTCGTACGCGAAGTCGCGCGTCGTGACGGAGGTCGAGCCGGCGCCGTTCGTCGCCGTCACCACTCCCCGCAGCGTCACGATCTTCGGTTCCTGGGGCGGAACGATCGCCCGAGTACGCGGACCGGTGAGCGCCGAGCAGCGCTTCCCCTCCAGATCGCACTCGAGCCAGGAATAGCGCACGTCGAACGAGCCGCCGTCGCGCGCGCGCCACAAGCCGGCGTTCGGGGTGACCCGCACCTCGTCCCCGGCCTTCCCGAACACCTCGAGGAACGGTCGTGAGACGCTCACGGGAGGCCCCGGCGGCGGCGACGACCGCCCCGACAGGCCGACATAGGCGACAACGCCGGCTGCCGCTGCGGCCACCGCGAGCACCATGAGTCGCCGGATCGGCACCCGGCGCAAGCTACGCGGCTCCTGGGCCGCGCGCTAGCCTCACTACGAGATGCGCCTGAGGCTCGCAGCCGCTCCCGGAGTCGTCCTCGTCGCGGTCGCAGCCGCGATGTGGGGCACCGATCCGATCATCCGGAAGACGATGAGCGGGACGACGTCGGCGACGACGATCGTCTTCGGCGAGCACGTGATCCTCGTGGCGCTGACGCTGCCGCTCCTCCTCCCTGCGCTGCGCTCCGTCTTTCGCGCAGGGCCGCGCTACGTCCTCGCCGCGGTCGTCGTCGGCGCCGGCGCGTCGGCGATCGCCACGATCCTCTTCACCGACGCGCTGATCGGACACTCCGACTTCATCACCCCCGTCGTGATCCAGAAGGTGCAGCCGCTCGTCGCCGTGGCGGCCGCGGCGGCGCTGCTCCGCGAGCGGCCGCGGCCGAGCTTCGCGTGGTTCTTCTTGCCGGCGCTGGCCGGCTTCTGGCTCGTCAATCAGGCGCATCCGCTCGATCCGTCGGCGAAGGGCGCGGTCGTGATCGCCGAGGCGACCGGCGCCGCCATCCTCTGGGCGCTGGGAACCGTGCTCGGGCGCTACCTCTCCAGGGAGCTCGAGTTCCAGCACGTCCTCTCGCTGCGCTTCTTCTTCGGGCTGATCGCGTGCGCGATCGCGCTTCCGGTCATGGGCGCGCCTGCGTACTCGAACGGCCATGACAGCGTCCTCATCCTCTATCTCGCGCTGGTCACCGGCCTGTTCGCGCTCGCCCTCTACTACTACGGACTGCAGCGGACTCCGGCGGTGCTCTCGTCGCTCGCAGAGCTGACGTACCCGGCGGTCGCGGTGATCGCGGGCATCTACGCGTACGACCAGCAGCTGCGCTGGACGCAGTGGATCGGCGTCGCCCTGATCCTCGGCAGCGTCACGCTCCTGCCCATGCGGCGCCGCCGCATCGTCAGAGAGGCTCCGCCAGAGCTGGTTCCGGCCGCAGCGTCCGCGTAAGCTCACGCCGTGAACCTCCGCGACACGCCCGAGGAGGCGCAGTTTCGCCAGGAGCTGCGCGCGTGGCTCGACGCGAACCTCCCGCCTCAGAAGCGCGGTGGCCGCGGAGGCGCGCAGCGGTTCGACGACCCGTTCATGCGCGAGTGGAGCCGCGCACTCTACGAGGCCGGCTACGCGGGGCTGACCTGGCCGAAGGAGTACGGCGGCGCGGGAGCACCCCACAGCTTCCAGGCGATCCTCTACGAGGAGCTCGCCACGGCGCAGGCGCCTCCACACGTCGGGGTGATCGGCCTCAGCATGGCCGGCCCGACGATCGTCGCGCACGGGAGCGACGAGCAGAAGGCGCGCCACCTGAAAGCGATCCTCGCCGCCGACGAGATCTGGTGCCAGGGCTTCTCCGAGCCGGACGCAGGCTCCGACCTCGCCGCCGCCCGCACGCGCGCCGAGCGCAGCGGCGACGTGTACGTCGTGAACGGGCAGAAGGTCTGGTCGTCGTTCGCACACATCGCCGACTTCTGCATCCTCGTCACGCAGAGCGACCCCGACGCGCCGCGCTACCGCAACCTCACGTATCTCCTCGTCGACATGCACGCACCAGGCGTGGAGGTGCGGCCGCTGCGCCAGATCACCGGCGAGGCGGAGTTCAACGAGATCTTCTTCACGGACGTCGAGGTGCCGGTCGAGAACCGTCTCGGAGACGAGGGGGACGGGTGGCAGGTGGCGATGACCACGCTTCTGCACGAGCGCGCGACCCTCGGCTTCGCGCTCACGGCCACGCTCGACGCGCTCGTCGCGCGGCTGCTCGAGGAAGCCCGCGAGCGGCAGCCCTCTCCGCACGTTCGGGAGGGGATCGCGCGGGAGTGGATCGAGCTGCAGGCCCTCCGCTTCACGAACTACCGCGCCCTCGGCACGTACGAGCGCACCGGCATCCCCGGCCCCGAGGGCTCCGGCGTGAAGCTGCGCTGGTCCGAGGCGAACCAGCGTCTGACGAAGCTCGCGCGCGAGCTGCACGGGCCGGAAGGCATCCTCGACGACGGCTGGTGGAACCACCAGCAGCTCCGCAGCCGCGGCAACACGATCGAGGCCGGCACCTCGGAGGTGCTCCGGAACATCATCGCCGAGCGCGTGCTCGGGCTCCCGAGGTCGCGCTGATGGACTTCGCGCTCTCGGAGGATCAGCTCGAGCTGAGACAGGCGGCACGCGCCTGGCTCGCCGACCGCTTCCCGCTCGACCGGGACTGGGAGCACCAGGACGACCGCTGGAGCGAGCTCGAGGAGCTCGGCTGGCTCGACGTCGCCGAGGCCGGGCTCGGCTTCGTCGAGGAGGCACTCCTCCTCGAGGAGATGGGCTACGTCTGCTACCCGGGCTTCTACCTGGCGCACGTTGCCTCGCTGGCGGGCGACGGCGACGCGGAAACGATCGACGCCACACGCCCGCTGTGGCCGGTCGAGGAAACGCCTCGCTTCCGTGCGGCCGCTGCCGCCGAGGCGCTCGGCGTCGCACAGCGCGCCCTCGACCTCGGCGTGGAGCACGCGAAGACACGCGTGCAGTTCGGCAAGCCGATCGGCACGTACCAGGCCGTCTCCCACCCGCTGGCGCAGTCGTACACCGACGTCGAGCTCACGCGCTCCCTCGTCTACCGGGCGGCATGGTGCGTCGCCGAGGAGGACGACCGCGCTCCGACCGCGGCCGCCGCGGCGAAGGCGTTCGCGACAGAGGCTGCGGTCGCTGCCTGTGAGCGCTCGATCCAGGTGCACGGCGGCATCGGCTTCACCTGGGAGCACCCGCTGCACCGGTTCTACAAGCGCGCGATCTGGCTCGAAGGCTTCGGTGCGCGCCCCGCCGAGTTGCGGCTCGAAGTCGCGGACTCCCTGCTCGCGTAGGAGAATGAGCCGGATGGAAGGCCTGATGATGGACTTCCCGCTCACGCTGACGCACTTCATGCGCCGGGCGGAGACGTTCTTCGGCGACGGCGAGATCGTCACCCGCCTGCCCGACAGGTCCTTCCACCGCTCGAACCACCGCGAGGCGCTGCGGCGCGCGCGGCAGCTGTCCGTGGCGCTGCGCAAGGCGGGCCTGGAGCGCGGCGACCGCGTGGCGACGCTCTGCTGGAACCACTACCAGCACCACGAGGCGTACTTCGGTGTGCCGTGCGGCGGCTTCGTCCTCCATACGCTCAACCTCCGCCTGCACCCGAACGACCTCAGCTACATCGCGAACCACGCCGGCGACCGCGCCGTCATCGTCGACCGCGCCCTCGTGCCGCTGCTCGAGCAGTTCCGGGAGGGAACGGCGATCGAGCACGTCTGGGTGGTGGAGGACTCGTACGAGGAGCTGCTCGCGACGGCCGATCCGGGCGAGTGGGAGGACCCGGAGCTGGACGAGCGCGAGGCGGCGGCGATGTGTTACACGAGCGGCACGACGGGCCGGCCGCGCGGTGTCGTCTACTCGCACCGCTCCTCCGTCCTGCACGCGCTCGGCGTCGGCTCGAACAACCCCCTCGGGCTGGGCTTCGGCATCGACGACGCCGTGATGCCGGTCGTGCCGATGTTCCATGCGAACGCATGGGGCTACCCGTACCTCGGCACGATGCAGGGCGCGAAGCTCGTCTACCCCGGGCCGCACCTCGACCCCGACAGCCTGCTCGAGAACATGGAGCAGGAGCGCGTCTCGTGGGCCGCGGGCGTGCCCACGATCTGGATGGGCATCCTCGCGCGGCTCGACGCCGAGCCCGGCCGGTGGGATCTCTCCGCGATGAAGGCGATGCTCGTCGGCGGCGCCGCGGTGCCGCGCGCCATGATCGCCGCCTTCGAGGAGCGGCACGGCCTGCGCATCTGCCAGGGCTGGGGGATGACCGAGACGTCCCCCGTCGCCTCGACGGCAGTGCTCCCGTACGACCTCGCCGAGGCCGACGCCGAGACGCGCTGGGACTTCCAGTCGACGGTCGGCTTCCCGCTCGCGCTCGTCGAGATCCGCGTCCGGGCGGGCGACCAGGACGTGCCGTGGGACGGCGAGGCGATGGGGGAGCTCGAGGTCCGCGGGCCCTGGGTCGCGGCGAGCTACTTCGACGCGCCCGAGACCGCCGACCGGTGGAGTGCGGACGGCTGGTTCCGCACCGGCGACATCGTCTCCATCCACCCGCGCGGGTTCATCCAGATCAAGGACCGCTCCAAGGACGTGATCAAGTCGGGCGGCGAGTGGATCTCGTCGGTCGAGCTCGAGAACGCGCTCATGGCACATCCCGCGATCGCCGAGGCGGCGGTGATCGCCGTGCCCGACGACAAGTGGGGCGAGCGGCCGCTGGCCGCGGTCGTGCTCCGCGAGGGAGCGTCGACGACGGCAGACGAGCTGCGCGAGTTCCTCGCGCCGCGGTTCGCGAAGTGGTGGGTGCCCGACCGGATCGAGTTCGTGGCCGAGATCCCGAAGACGAGCGTCGGCAAGTTCCGCAAGACGGCGCTGCGAGAGCAGTTCGCCGGCGAGCCTGCACAAACGGGTTGAGAGCGGCCGTCCTCAACGAGGTCGACGGGCCGTTCGAGCTGCAGGACGTCGCCGACCCGATTCCGGAGGACGGCGAGGCGCTCGTGCGCGTACGGGCGGCGGGGGTCAACTTCATCGACATCCTGATCCGGCGCGGCCGCTACCCGCAGATGCCCGAGCTGCCGGCAGTGCTGGGCTTCGAGCTCGCGGGCGAGCTGGAGGACGGGGCCCGCGTGATGGCGCTCGCCTCGGCAACCTACGCCGACCTGGCCGTCGTCCCTCGTGCCTCGCTCGTGCCGCTGCCGGAGGGGGCGACCTTCACCGAGGGCGCCGGCTTCCTGCTCACCTTCCTCACCGCGTACGTCCCGCTGACCCGGCAGGTGCTGCTGCGCGAGGGCCAGACCGTCCTCGTGTATGCCGCGGCAGGCGGTGTGGGCACCGCGGCGATCCAGGTGGCGCAGACACTCGGTGCGCGGGTGGTGGCGGCTGCCGGGTCGGCGGAGAAGCTCGAGCTCTGTCGTGAGCTCGGCGCCGAGGAGGCATACGTGTACGACGAGCTGCCTGACGACCTGCGCGCCGACGTGGTCGTCGACCCGGTCGGCGGCGAGCTGTTCGAGGCTTCGGTCCCGCGTCTACGCCCGCTCGGCACGGTCGTGGCGATCGGCTTCGCAGGCGGGCTCTGGCCGGAGCTGCAGCCGGCACAGCTGGTGGGACGGAACGTCGGCGTCCAGGGCGTCTACATCGGCCGCCTCATGCGCCATGCGCCGGACGTCATCGCGGCGGCGACGGGCGAGCTGCTCGAGCTCTGGAGCGCGGGCGCGATCCGTCCCCATGCCGGCGCGGAGTTCCCGCTCGCGGAGGTCGAGGCGGCACACGAGCTCGTCGAGTCGCGACGCAGCGTCGGCAAGGTCGTGCTCGTCCCGTGAGAGCGCTCGTCACCGGTGGACGCGGCGGCATCGGCAGCGCGATCTCCGCGCTGCTGGACGACCCACTCGTGCTCGATCTGCCGGAGTTCGACGTCGCCGAGCCGGACGCCTGGCGATCGCTCGAGGGCGAGTTCGACGCCGCCTTCCTCAATGCCGGCACGAGCACCGGTCGGGCCGATGCCGCAGAGCTCACGGACGCGGAGTGGCACCGCATCCTTCGCGCCAACCTCGACGGCGTCGTCTACGGGACGCGCGAGCTTGCGGCCCGGCTGATGCCCGACGGAGGCTCGATCGTCGCCACAGCCTCGCTGGCCGGGCTGACGGGCATGCCGCACGACCCGGCGTACACCGCGACGAAGCACGCGGTCGTCGGCTGGGTGCGCGGGGCGGCGCCCGGGCTTGCCGAGCGCGGCATCCGTCTCAACGCGCTCTGCCCCGGCTTCACCAACACGCCGATCGTCGCGGCCGAGCTGCGAGGGATGCTCGACGTCACACTGATGGAGCCGTCGTTCGTCGCCGAGGCGGCGCTGCGCGTGCTGGAGGACGGGGAAACGGGCCGTGCGTGGGTCGTGCAGCCGAACCGCGTCGAGCCGTTCCGCTTCCCGGGAGTGCCGGGACCCAGATGAGCCCACGTTCGCGCAAGCCGTCGGGGTTCCCGCCGGAGGATCCGCACGTTTGGAACACGCTGCGCTACCGCGGCCTCGAGCAGGCCGACGGCCGGGCGGTGATCGAGTGGGACGCTCCGGTGGAGTACTGCTTCCACTCTCCATCGGGGCCGATCGTCCACGGCGGCATGGTCGCAGCGCTCCTCGACACGGCGATGGGCGGCGCCTGCTGGACGTTGATGGCGGAGGACGAGGACTTCCTCACCGCCGACCTCCGCACCGAGTTCCACCGCTCGGCGCGACCCGGGGTCCTGCGGGCGGAGGGCCGCGTCGTGCAGCGGAACCGGCGCGTCGTCTTCTGCGCCGCCGAGCTGTTCCAGGACGAGCAGCTGATCGCGAGCGCCCGCTGTACCCAGATCGTGCGCAGCGGCTAGAGGACGTACTCCCACCCGGGCCGCCAGGCAAAGGGCTCGGCCATGACTTCATCGAGCTCTCGACCTCTCGCGACGACCTCGAGGGCGAGCCACGTCGCGATGTGGCCGATCACGAGCACGCGCTCGCCGTCGCGCTCGCGCAGCAGCTCCTCGAGAAAGCCTGCGACCCGCTCGGCGGCCTGCCGCCAGCTCTCGCCGCCGGGATAGGGGACATCGATGTGCGCGGTGCGATCCTTCAGCGGCTCCGCGGTCCCATTCAGCTCGCCGTAGTTGCACTCGCGGAGGCGCGCGTCGGGGACGAGGGGCGGCGCTGTGCCCGCGAACGCGAGCTCGGCTGTCTCCACCGCGCGCCCGAGGTCGGAGGTGAAGACGATCGCGAGCCCGTCGTCACGCCACCGCTCGCCGAGCTCGCGCGCCTGCTCCCGTCCTGCGGCCGAGAGCCGGCCCGGCAGCCAGCCGGTCGCGATTCCGGCTTCGTTGTCCTCGCTCGTGGAATGCGTCTCGTAGACGACTTCGGTGCTCATGTCCAGCCGAGCCGGCGCTCGAGACTTGCCTTCACCTCGGGCCAGTCGTCGTCGATCACCGCATACCACGCCGAGTCGCGCCGCTCGCCCCCACGCACGAGCTGGTGCTTCCGCGCGATGCCCTCGAACGTCGCGCCGACCTTCTCGAGTGCGGGCCGCGAGCGCTCGTTCGCCGCGTCCGTCTTGAACTCGACCCGGAAGTAGCCCTCGTCCTCGAACGCATGGCGCATCAGGAGGTACTTGGCCTCGGTGTTCGCGTCCGTCCCCCACGCCGGCAGATTGAGCCAGGTGTTCCCGATCTCGACCACGCGGTCTTCGGGCCGGTCGTTGAGGAAGCTCGTGTGCCCGACGAGCTCGCCGTCGAGGTAGTGCGCGAAACCCATGTCCACCGAGTCCCAGAAGCGGCGAAACTCGGCGCGCTCGTAGCCGTTGAAGCGCATCCAGCGCCACGTGCGCGGATCCTGCGCGATCGCCCAGAGCGGCGCTTCGTGCCTCGCCTCGAGCGGCTCGAGCCGGACGCGGCGGCCCTCGAGCGTCACGTGAAGCGCCAGCCGTCCCCCTCCGCGAACGAGCGCAGGATGCGGCGCGCGACGACGGCCTTGTGCACCTCGTCGGGCCCGTCGTAGATCCGCCCGCTGCGGGCCATCCGCCACATCAGTGCGAGCGGCGTGTCGTCGGTCAGGCCGAGCCCGCCGTGCACCTGGAGCGCACGGTCGAGAACCTCGCCGAGCACACGGGCGGCGAAGAACTTGATCAGGGAGACCTCGACGCGCGCCTCGTCGCCCTCGTCGAGGCGGTGCGCAGCCTGCAGCGTCATCAGCCGGCAGGCCTGGATGTCGGCCGCCGACTCGGCGATCCAGTTCTGGATCGTCTGCTTCTCCGCGAGCGGGCCGCCGAACGCCTCCCGCTCGAGCGCGCGGGAGCACATCAGCTCGAAGGCGCGCTCCATCTGGCCGAGCCAGCGCATCACGTGATGGATCCGGCCCGGGCCGAGACGCTTCTGCGCGATCCGAAAGCCGTCGCCCGGCTCGCCGAGCGTGTTCGCCACCGGCACCCGCACGCCGGTGAAGCGCGTCTCGCAGTGCGTTCCCCAGCCGCGTCCCTCGTGCCCCATGACCGGAATGCGCCGGACGAGCTCGTAGCCGGGCGTCTCGGTCGGGACGAGGATCATCGAGGCGCGCCGGTGCGGCTCGGCCTCCGGCTCGGTGACGACCATGGCGATCGCGAACACCGCACCGTCCGCGCCCGACGAGAACCACTTGTGCGCGTCGATCACCCACTCGTCGCCGTCGCGCACTGCACGCCCGCGAAGCAGTGTGGGGTCGGAGCCGGCCACCTCCGGCTCGGTCATGGCGAAGAAGGAGCGCACCTCGCCGGCGACGAGCGGCCGGAGGAACTGCTCCTTCTGCTCGTCGGTGCCGTAGAGGTGGAGGATCTCGGCGTTGCCCGCGTCCGGCGCCTGGCAGCCGAAGATCAGCTGGGCAATGAAGCTGCGGCCGATCTCCTCGTTGAGGTTCGCGTACTCGAGGAAGCCGCTGCCCGAGCCGCCCGCCTCCGGCGGCAGGTGAGGTGCCCAGAGGCCCGCGTCTTTCGCTTTCTGCTGCAGCTCGCCGACGAGCGCGTCCGCCGCCTCGTCCTCGCGCGTGAGCGCAGGCTCGTTCGGATAGACGTGCTCCTCCATGAACGCACGTACGCGCTCGCGCCGCTCTTCCACAGCGGCGATGATCGCAGACATGCGCGAAGCGCTCGAGGCGGTGCTCGGTTCCATCTCCGAGCCGGTGCTGCTCCCGGGCGGAGCGTCGAAGGAGGCGTGGGCGGTCGACGCGGGCGGTCAGCGCCTCCTCGTCCGACGTGCGGGCGGCGGCGTGATCCACCGGCACACGCTCTCGCTGCAGGACGAGTTCGAGGTGCTGCGGGCGGCTCACGAAGCGGGCGTGATGGTGCCGCAGCCGCTCCTCTACATCGCGGATCTGGACGGGCGAGAGGCATTCGTCATGGAGCGGATCGCCGGCGAGACGATCGGCCGCCGGATCGTGCAGCGTCCGGAGCTCGCAGCCGCCCGGACCGTGCTGCCGCGCCAGCTCGCCGAGCAGCTTGCGGCGATCCACGCGATCCCGCAGGAGCGGGTGCCGTTCCTGCGCCGGGCGGACTTCGAACGGATGATGGACGAGCTCGACGACGTCGGCGAGCCGCATCCCGCGATCGAGCTCGGGTTGTGGTGGCTCCGCGAGCATCGGCCGCCCCCGCGCGAGCCCCTCGTCGCGCACGGAGACTTCCGGATCGGCAACGTCGCCGTCGACGAGCACGGGCTCGTCGGCGTCCTCGACTGGGAGTTCGCGCATCTCGACGATCCCGCGCGCGATCTCGCCTTCGGGCTCGTCCGGGCGTGGCGATTCGGCCGCGACGACCTGCGGCTCGGCGGGATCGGCGAGGCCGGGCCGTACCTCGAGCGCTACAACGAGCTGACCGGCTTCGGCGTGCGGCCCGAGGAGCTCGACTACTGGGAGCTCGCGGGCAACGTCGCCTGGGCGATCGGCTGCCTCACGCAAGCGCAGCGGCACCTGAGCGGGCAGGAACGGAGCGTCGAGCTCGCGATCCTCGGCCGGCTCGGCGCGGAGGTCGAGTACGAGATCTGCCATCTGCTCGAGAAGCGGGGCGTCGCATGAGCGAGCGGCCGACTCCGCAGGAGCTCGCCGAGGCGATCGAGGAGTTCCTCGCGGGCGAGATCCTCCCCACGCTCGACGACCACCGGCTGCGCTTCCGGCTGCTCGTCGCCCTGAACGCGGTCGGCATCGTGCGGCGAGAGCTGACGAAGCTCCCGCCCGAGGACGACGGCGAGCGGCGGGAGCTCGCCGCGCGCATTCGGGCGGGCGACGTCGCCGCCGGGACGCTCGCGCGCGTGAAGGCCGACGTCGAGGCGCGGCTGCGGATCGCGAGCCCGCACTACCTCCAGCGGTACGGAGACGAATAAGCTCCCCTCGATGCCGGATCTGAGCGGCAAGGTCGCGATCGTGACGGGCGCAGGGCGCGGGATCGGCCGTTCGCATGCGCTCGCCCTCGCACGCGCCGGAGCCAGGGTCGTCGTCAACGACCTCGGAGCAGGGCTCGCCGGGGAAGGATCCGACGCCGGCCCGGCGGAGCAGGTCGTCGAGGAGATCAGGGCGGCCGGTGGCGAGGCGACGACGAACGGCGAGAACGTCGCCGACTTCGCCGGAGCCGGACGGCTCGTCCAGCAGGCGCTCGAGGAGTTCGGCCGGCTCGACATCCTCGTCAACAACGCCGGAATCCTCCGCGACCGGATGCTCGTCAACATGACCGAGGACGAGTGGGATGCCGTGGTCGCCGTCCACCTGAAGGGGCACTTCGCCCCAACCCGCCACGCCGCCGCGTACTGGCGCGAGCAGTCGAAGGCGGGCGAGGAGGTGCACGGCCGGGTCGTCAACACGTCGAGCCCCTCGGGAGTCTTCGGCAACGTCGGCCAGGCGAACTACGGCGCTGCGAAGGCGGGCATCGCCGGGTTCACGATCATCGTCGCGCAGGAGCTCCAGCGCTACGGCGTCACCGTCAACTGTCTCGCGCCGAACGCGCGCACCCGGATGACGGAGGAGACCTTCCAGATGGACGCACCCACGCAGGGCTTCGACCCGCTCGACCCGGCGAACGTCTCGAGCGTCGTGGTCGCGCTCTGTGCCGACGAGGCGCAGGCGATCACCGGCCAGGTCATCCACGTCTGGGGCGGCGCGGTCAACGTCCTGCGCGGCTGGAGCGCCGGCGAGCTGCTCGATTCCCCGGACGGCTGGGAGCCGGACGCGCTCCTCGGCGAGCTGCTCGCGCGGTTCCCGGATGGAGCCGCGCCGCCCGGGATGCTCGCCGGGATGCAGTCGGCGGGCGGACGCTCGCTCCAGGCGGCCGACTGATCGTGCCGCTCCTCGCGCTCGACCGCGCTCGACTCCGGTTCGGCGGGATCGTGGCGCTCGACGATGTCAGCCTCGAGGTCGGCGACGGCTCGATCGTCGGTTTGATCGGCCCGAACGGCGCCGGCAAGACGACGGCGTTCAATGCGATCACGCGCCTCTACCGCCTCGACTCCGGGGACATCGTCTTCGACGGCCGCTCGCTGCGTCGCGTGCGGCCGAGCCGCGTGATCCGGCTCGGGATCGCGCGCACGTTCCAGAACCTCGAGCTGTTCCCGTACCTGACCGTGCTCGAGAACGTCCTCGTCGGCGCGCATGTCTCGTCCCGCCTGCAGCGGGAGAGCGAGCAGCGCCGTCAGGCGCTCGAGACGCTGGCCGACGTCGGGATCGCCGAGCACGCAGACCGTCCGGCGTCCGGACTCCCGTACGGGACGCTGAAGCGCGTCGAGCTCGCGCGGGCGCTCGCGAGCCGGCCGCGGCTGCTGCTGCTCGACGAGCCGGCCGGCGGCCTCAACCACGAAGAGATCGAAGAGCTCGTCCACCTGATTCGCCGCCTGCGCGACGAGCGCGAGCTGACGATCCTCCTCGTCGAGCACCACATGCGGCTCGTGATGCAGGTCTGCGAGCACGTCCACGTCCTCGACTTCGGACGGACGATCGCCGCCGGCCAGCCGGCCGAGGTGCAGCGCGACCCGGCGGTGATCCAGGCGTATCTCGGCGGAGAGCTGGTCGCGTGACAGCGCTGCTCGAGCTCGAGGACGTCGAGGCCCGTTACGGGCCGGTCCATGCGCTGCACGGAGTGTCGCTCGCGGTCGAGGAAGGGTCCGTCGTGGCCGTGCTCGGGCCGAACGGGGCGGGCAAGACGACGACGCTCCGCGCCGTCTCGGGCACGGTTCGGCGATCGGGAAGGATCCGTTTCGCCGGCCGTCCGCTCGACCGGCTGGGCGCCGCCGCCGCCGCCCGCCTTGGGATTGCGCACGTCCCGGAAGGCCGCGGCACGTTCTCGGAGCTCACCGTCTGGGAGAACCTCCGCCTCGGCGCCTACACGCGCCGCGGCTCGATCCAGCCCGAGCTCGAGCGCGTCTTCGCGTACTTCCCCTGGCTCGCGGAGCGCAAGAGACAGCAGGCCGGGACGCTGAGCGGCGGCGAACAGCAGATGCTCGCGCTCGCGCGTGCGTTCGTGCACCGGCCGCGGCTTCTGCTCCTCGACGAGCCGTCTCTCGGACTGGCGCCGGTGCTCGTCGCCGAGCTGTTCAGAATCGTCCGCGAGCTGAACGAGCGGGAGGGACTGACCGTTCTCGTCGTGGAGCAGAACGCACACCTCGCGCTGCAGGCCGCGGAGGCCGGCTACGTGCTCGAGGCGGGCCGCGTGGTGCTCTCCGGCACGAGCGCCGAGCTCACGGCCGACGACGCCGTCCGGCGAAGCTATCTGGGGTATTGATGGCGACGGCGGAGACCTCCCGGCTCGAGAGCCTCCGCAACCGCAGTGCCGCGCTCGGCGCCGGCAGCACGCCGATCGTCATGTTGCTTCTCGTCGCCGTCGCCGTGGCACTCCTCGTCGGATCGCTGCGCAGCGCGACGTTCGCCCAGCTGACGGTGCAGGGGCTTGCGGTCGGCTCCGTCTACGGGAGCCTCGCGCTCGCGCTCGTGCTCGTGTATCGCGCGACCCACGTCGTCAACTTCGCGCAGGGCGAGCTCGCGATGGCGACGACGTACATCGCGTACCAGCTCATCCAGTGGGGACTCTCCTACTGGGAGGCGTTCTTCGCGACGCTTGCGATCGCGTTCCTGCTCGGAACCGTGCTCGAGGTGACTCTCATTCGGCCCGTGCTCCACCGCTCGGTGATCGCCGCGGTGATCGTCACCGTCGGGCTCTTCGTCCTGATCGACGGCGTCGTCGACTGGATCTGGGGCGGCGACTTCAAGTTCATGCCGTCGCCGTTCGGAACAAGGATCTACCACGTGGGAAGCGTTTCGATCGCGCGGCTCTATATCGGAATGTTCGTGGTCGTCATCATCTCCGTGCTGCTCGTCTGGGCGCTCTTCCGCTTCACGAAGCTCGGCCTCGGCATGCGCGCCGCCGCGCTCCGCCCGGCCGAAGCGGCGTTCGTCGGCGTCCGCGTGGAATGGATGCTCGCGCTCGGCTGGGGACTGGCCGCCTTGCTCGGCGCGGTCGCAGGCCTGATGGCCGAGCCGTCCCAGTTCACCCTCGAGCCGACACTGATGCAGCCGATCCTCGTCTACGCCTTCGCCGCCGCCGTCCTCGGCGGCCTCGACAGCCCGGCGGGAGCCGTGGTCGGGGGCCTCCTGATCGGAGTCGCGCTCAACCTCATGGTCCAGTACGTGCCTGCGATCACGTCCGAGCTGCAGGCCCCGACCGCGTTCGCGGTCATCCTCGCGGTGTTGCTGATCAAGCCGTCGGGGCTCTTCGGCCACCGGGAGGTGCGGCGGGTATGAGGTCCCGGATCCTGGTGCTCTTTTCGCTCGCCGTCGTGGCGGCGGTGCTTTGCCTACTCCCGTTCATCCTCAGCGACTACAACGTCTCGCTCGTCGCGCAGGTCGGGATCTTCTTCATGGCGGTGCTCGGCCTCGACATCCTCACCGGCTACAGCGGCCAGATCTCGATCGGCCACGGCGCGTTCATGTGCATCGGCGGCTACACGACTGCGGTCCTGTCGCGCGACCACAACACGAATCTCTTCGTGACGATGCTGATCGCCTTCGCGATCTGCTTCGTGGTGGGGCTGCTCGTCGGCCTCCCGGCGCTGCGGCTCTCGGGCGCCTACCTCGCGCTCGTGACCTTCGCGCTCGCGGTCTCGGTGCCGCAGCTGCCCCTCAAGTGGTCGAGTTTCCTCGGCGGGAGGGACGGCGTCCAGACGTCCGAGGCCGCGCAGCAGACCGCCACCAACCTGTGGGTGTACGGCGTCGCGTGGGCCGCTTCGGCGATCCTGTTCGTGCTCGCGTGGCTGATCCTGCGAGGCAGAGTCGGCCGTGCCTTCCGCGCCGTTCGCGACAGCGAGATCGCGGCCGTCGCCTCGGGCGTCGAGCTGCCGGTCTACAAGACGCTCGCCTTCGGCATCTCGGCCGCATTTGCCGGCGTTGCAGGCTCGCTGTTCGTCCTCGCGAACAACGGCTTCGCAGCCCCGGACGAGTTCGGGATCTTCCTGTCGCTGCAGATCCTCATCGGCGCCGCCGTGGCCGGCCTCGGCTCGCTCTGGGGAGTGCTCGTAGGGGCCGCGTTCGTCGGGCTGTTGCCGAGCGTCTCGAGCAGCGTGCCGGTGATCGGCTCCGCTCACGGCCAGGACGTCGTCTTCGGGGCTGCCGTCATTCTCGTCATGCTGGTGCTTCCCGAAGGCTTCGCGGGTCTGGTCGCGCGGCTGCGGAAGCTCGCGGGTGCTTGAACCGCGAGTCAATCTCCATCAAACTGCTCCCGAAATCGTCTCAAGAGAGACACAATCGAACTCGGAGGGGGCGCATGCCCGTCAACCGTAAAAAGCTCGGAGCGATACTCGTCGCTCTGCTCGCGACAGCCGCGGTAGCGGGCACAGCCGCCGCCTCGCACCCCGGCACGCCGGGCGTCACGAAGAAGCAGATCGTGATCGGCGGCACGTTCCCGTTCACAGGCCCGGCGGCGCTGTACAAGACCATCCCGGTCGCCGAGCAGGCGTACTACGCCTACGTCAACGCGCACGGAGGTGTGTTCCACCGCAAGATCAAGGACATCACGCTCGACGACCAGTACGACCCGGGGCAGACCCCAGGGCTGACGAAGAAGCTCGTGGAACAGGATCATGTCTTCGCAGTCGTGGGCAGTCTCGGCACCGCGCCGATCCTGTCCACCTGGAACTACCTCAACAAGAGGAAGATCCCGCAGGTGCTCGTCGCCACCGGCGACGCGTACTGGGGCCAGTGCGTCCACAAGGCCCTGAAGGTCTGCGGCGGCAAGGCGAAGCCATGGACGATGGGCTGGCAGCCGGACTACCCGGGCGAGGCGAGGGTCTACGCGAGATACATCCTCAAGAACAAGCCGGGCGCGAAGATCGGCGTTCTCTACCAGAACGACGCCTACGGTGCGAACTACCTCGCCGGGCTCAAGGCAGGCCTCGGGTCGAGCAAGAACCAGATCGTCGACGCCGAGTCGTACAACGTCACCGACTCGGCTCAGGTCATCGCAACCCACCTCGTGAAGATGCGGACCAAGGGCGCCGACACGCTGGTGATCTTCGCGACCCCGCAGCCGACGATCTACGCGCTCATCGACAGGACGGCAATCGGCTGGTCGCCGCTGACGCTGGTCAACAACGTCTCGGCAAACCGCCTCTTCTTGCTCTCTGCCGGTCAGAACGGAGCGTCCCTGAACGGCGTCGTCTCGAGCACGTACACCCCGAGCCCGACGGTGCAGGCGAACCTCAAGGGGGTCAAGTTCGGCAAGAGCATCATCGCGAAGTACGCGCCCTCGCTGAACCAGAGCTGGGCGGAGGGCGACGGGAACCTGGTCTACGGGCTCGGAGTCGCCTGGACGTTCGTCGACGCCCTCAAGCACGCAGGCAAGAACCCGACCAGGGCGAGCCTCATGCACGCGCTGCGTCACCTGAACGAGTCGGGGCATAACAAGAACCCGTTCGTCTATCCGGGCATGAACGTCAAGACGTCGAACAGCCGCACCTTCCCGATGGAGCAGCTCAAGCTCATCAAGTGGAGCGGCGGCGCGGGCGGCGACTGGCACTCGTTCGGCAAGCTCTACACCGGCATTCACTAGAGCCGGCGGAACCAACACTCGAGGGGGAGCTCCGGCTCCCCCTCGTCGTCTCTAGCCGAGCTCGGCAGCGTCGGTGACAGGAGCCCGGCAGGCGAAGCGCTCACAGACGTAGACGGCCGGCTTGCCGTCGACGAGGGTCTTGCCCTCGAGGAGCGGGACGTTCTCGGCCGGCCCGAAGGCGACGACGGCGTTCGGGTCGAAGCCCCTCAATGCGGCGCGCGCGACGTCCGACTCCGCACCGCCGACGATCGCGAGCTCGCGTGGCGGCGATAGATGGAGGTCGAGCGCGCAGAGCGCCCAGCCGAACGCGGTCGGCGCCCGCGTGAGCAGATCCCGGACGAGCCGCAGCGCTCCCACGGCTTCCCGCTCGAGCTCGTCGTCGCCCCAGATCCTGGCGAGCCGCAAGAGGACGAAGGCGAGCATCGAGCTTCCCGACGGCGTCGGATTGTCATCGAATCCCTTCTGCCGCGCAACGAGCTGCTCGCCGTCGGCCGGGGCCAGGAAGAAACCGCCGCGCTCCGGGTCGCCGAACAGCCCGACGGCGGCGAGCGCGAGCCGCCGCGCCTCGCGCAGCCAGCGGAGCTCGCCGGTCGCGACGTGCAGCTCGTAGAGACCGTGGGCGACGTTGGCGTAGTCGTCGAGGAAGGCCGGGTACTTGGCCTGGCCGTCCCGCGTCGTCCGCCAGAGAGGATCCACCGCGAGCAGCTCGCCGAGCTCGGAGGCCGCTCGGAGCAGATCGGCGCGTTCGAGGCACCGCGCACCCTCGGCGAGCGCAGCCAGCGCGAGCCCGTTCCACGAGGCGATGACTTTGTCGTCCAGGGAGGGCTGCGGCCGCTGTTCGCGGATCGCGAGCAGCCGCGCTCGCGTCTCCTCGTCGAGCTCGCCGCGTAGGATCGAGCGTCCGTCCTCGAACGGCTGGAGGAGCTCGGGCGGCGCTCCCTCATCCGCCGTCCACGTGTACGTCAGACCCTCGACGCCGTTCGTGTCTGCATCCTGCGCCGACGCGAACCCGCCGCCCGGAAGCCGCAGCTCGCGGAGCATGTAGCCGAGCGTCCGCTCGGCAACCTCGCGGTAGCGCTCCTCGCCGGTGAGGAGCCAGGCATGGAGGTACGGCGGGACGAGAAGCGCGTTGTCGTAGAGCATCTTCTCGAAGTGCGGCACGAGCCACTGGGCATCGACGGAGTAGCGGTGGAAGCCGCCGCCGACCAGGTCGTACATCCCGCCGGCGGCCATCCCGTCGAGCGTCAGGCGCACCGGCTCGATCGCGCCACGCCGCAGCAGGAGCTCCAGCACCGACGCGGGCGGAAACTTCGGCGCATGCCCGAAGCCGCCCCAGCGCGGATCGAGCTGCGAGAGCAGGACGCGCTCGGCCTCGGCGAGCAGCGCCTCGGCGAGCGGCTCACGCGACGGCTCGGCCTCGGCCGACCGCCGTAGCGCACCCACGAGCGCCTCCGCCTGCGCGGCCACATCCTCTGTGCGCTCCCGGTACGCGTCCGCGACCGCGCGCAGCACCTGCCGGAACGACGGCAGCCCGTGCCGCGGCTCGGGCGGGAAGTACGTCCCGCCGTAGAACGGCTCACCGTCGGGCGTGAGGAAGACGGTGAGCGGCCAGCCGCCCTGGCCCGTGAGCGCGACGACGGCGTCCATGTACACGGCGTCGACGTCCGGCCGCTCTTCGCGGTCGACCTTGACGTTGACGAAGAGCTCGTTCATGACGGCCGCCGTGGCCGCGTCCTCGAACGACTCGCGCTCCATCACGTGGCACCAGTGGCAGGCGGAGTAACCGATCGACACGAGCAGCGGCTTGTGGTTCCTCCGAGCCTCGGAGAAGACCTCTTGACCCCACGGATGCCAGTCGACCGGGTTGCCGGCGTGCTGGAGCAGGTAGGGGCTCGTCTCCTGCGCGAGGCGGTTCATCGGGGTAGCGTAGGTGCGATGTCCCAGCTGCCCGGCGGCACCGTCACGTTCGTCTTCACCGACATCGAAGGCTCGACGCGCCTGCTCCAGGAGCTCGGCGACGAGACGTACGGACGCGTCTCGGGCGACCACCGGAGGCTCGTGCGCGAGACGTTCGGCGCGCAAGGCGGGACGGAGATCGACACGCAGGGCGATGCCTTTTTCTTCTCGTTCCCGCGGGCACGCGACGCCGTGGCGGCGGCGGTCGACGCGCAGCGCGCCCTTCGCGACCACGAGTGGCCGGAAGGGCGGGATGTGTCGGTGCGCATGGGCGTCCACACCGGCGAGCCGCATATGGGCGAGGAGGGATACCTCGGCCTCGACGTGGTGCGCGCCGCGCGCATCTCCGCGGCCGGCCACGGCGGCCAGATCCTCATCTCCGAAACGACCCGCGCCCTGCTCGGCAACCAGCTCCCGGACGGCGTCGCCGTGCACGACCTCGGGCAGCAACATCTGAAGGACGTCCAGCACGAGCACATCTACGAGCTGACGATCGACGGGCGCTCCCTGGCCGACAAGCCGCTGAAGACCGATACGCCGAAGTCGAGCCAGGAGGACATGGCGGCGCGGATGGAGGAACGCATCAACGCCTACGTCGAAGGTCAGATCGAGTCGGCGATGGAACGGTTCCTGAAGAAGGGTCAGCGGGAGTAGCCGACGAGCGTCGCGTGGCGGCGGAAGCCGATCGACTCGTACAGTCCGCACGCCGCGTCGTCGACGCAGTAGACGATCGCCTGCCGTCCTCCCTCCTCGTGCAGGCGGCGAAGAGCGAACGTGCAGACGGCGGCACCGAGTCCGCGGCGGCGGAACTCCTCTCGCACGCCGACCGGCTCGAGCTCGCCCACGCGGTTCTCGTCGTCGAGCCAGATCAGGCAGTACGCGGCGAAGCAGCCGTCCGGCGCCTCGACGACGCAGTCGAGGGAGGCGCGGTAGGGCCATGAGGCCTGGACGTCGGCGAAGCTCGACTCCGTGACGCGGGACGGCGCCCAGACGTCGCGGTGGATCGCGACGCGCTCGGCGAGGTCGTCGGGCTCGACCGTCCGATAGCGAAACCCCTCGGGAGGCGGCGGCGGCTCGGGGGCGTCGGGCAGGTCGCGCGCGAGGAGGTGCATGAGCGTGCCGTGACGGGTGAGATGGGTCGCGTCGTCCTCCTGGAACCCGTTCCGTTGGAGCGCCGCGCGCACCTCCGCGTCGTCCTCGAACGCGCCTGTGATGCTCGCGTCGGGGTCGGCGAGGATCTCGTCGAGCAGGTCGAGCCGGTCGCGCCGCACGTCGAACTCGAGCAGCGCGCGGTCGCCCTTGAGCCATGACCAGGCGACCGTGCGATCGCCGTCCTTCCAGATCCGGATCGTCCACTCGTGCTCGCGCCCTTCGTGCTGGCGGAGCCCCCAGGTGATGTCGCCGACGTGCCATGGAGCGCGCACGCCGAGGTCGCGCCGCTGCTCGAGGGCGAGCTGGTGCATCGCTGCGATGATCTCGGGCGTGAGTCGCACGTACGAGGAGTTGGAGGTCGGAGCCGTCTACCGAAGCCGCTCCGGGCGCACGGTACTGGAGGCCGACAACGTCTGGTTCACGCTGCTGACCCTGAACACGAACCCGATCCACTTCGACGCGGAGTACGCCGCCTCGACCGAGTGGGGACGACCGCTCGTCGACTCGACGTTCACGCTGGCGCTCGTGACAGGGCTGTCGGTCGCGGACGTCTCGGAACGCGGCGTCAACCTCGGCTGGCGCGAAGTGCGGCTGCCGGCGCCGGTGTTCGCCGGCGACACGATCCGCGCCGAGACCGAGGTGCTCGCGAAGCGCGAGTCGAAGTCCCGGCCGGGCTTCGGGATCGTCACCGTCCGCACGCGCGGCCTCAACCAGCGCGACGAGGCCGTGATCGAGTTCGAGCGCTCGATCATGCTGCCGCTGTGATCGAGACCGAGCGGCTCATCCTGCGAAAGCCGACGGCCGCCGACGTCGAGGATCCGCCTGCCTTTCTCAGCGATCCCCGTGTGATGGACTTCCTCGGCGGCGTCGGCGAAGACCCCGGCTGGGTCGTGCAGAGCTGGGTGGACGGCTGGGAGACCCATCCCGCTGGGAAGCTCATCGTCGAGACGGCTGCCGGTGAGCGGATCGGCCGCGTCGGCGTCAACTTCTACGACCCCGTCAGCTGGGAGCGTTCGAGCTCGCCGGACGCCCAGCCCGAGCTGACATGGGCGCTCGCCTACGCCCACTGGGGTCACGGCTATGCGACCGAGGCGGCACTGGCGGTCCGCGCGTGGCTGCGTGCGCCGCGCGTCGTCTCGCTGATCGCGCCGGCCAATCTGCGCTCACAGCAGGTCGCGCAACGGCTCGGCGCACGTCCCGAACAGACGGTGGAGCTGCCAGGCTACGGACCTCACGTCGTGTGGGTACACCCCCGTTGATCGAGACCGAACGTCTCCTGATCCGGCGGCCGCGCACCGAGGACGCGCCCGGGCTTCTCGAGGCATTCGCCGATCCGGAGGCAATGCTCTACATCGGCGACGGCTCGACGACGGATCTCGCCGGCGCCGAGGCGGCGATTCGCCGCTGGCTCGAGCGCTGGGACGCGTGGGAGATCGGGATGTGCGTGATCGAGCGCACGGAGGACGCACGCGTTCTGGGCCGCGCCGGGTTCCTGCGCTGGGATCCCGACGCGTGGGAGATCGGCGGCCCGGAGACCGAGATCGGTTGGGGTCTCGCGCGTGAGCACTGGGGTTGCGGCTACGCGACCGAGGCTGCGCTCGCGCTACGCGACTGGGGATTCGCGGAGCGCGGACTGACGCGCCTCATCTCCTTGATCCAGCCGGGAAACGACCCCTCCATGCGCGTCGCGGAGAAGATCGGCGAGCGCTACGAACGAGACGTCGAGGTTCGAGGCAAACCCACCAGGCTCTACTCCCTCGACCGATGACCGAGCTCCGTCCCCTCGTCGGCACGCGCGTCGTCGACGTTACCGCCTCCCTTGCCGGTCCGACCGCGACGCAGCTGCTCGCCGCACTCGGCGCCGACGTCGTCAAGGTCGAGCCGCTCGGCGGCGATCACGCCCGCGCCTGGGGGCCGCCGTTTCTCGAGGGCGAGGGTGCGATGTTCCTCGCCGCGAACGCGGGCAAGCGCTCGCTCGCCGTCGCGCTGGGAGACGACCGCGGTCTCGCGATCGTGCTGCGCCTCGCCGACGAGGCCGACGTGTTCCTGCAGAACCTCCGGCCGGGAGCGGCGGAGCGGCACGGCCTCGGCGCCGCCGAGCTCCGGGCCCGAAACCCGCGGCTCGTCCACTGCTCGATCGGAGCGTTCGGCGCGCATGGTCCGCTGAGCGACCGGCCCGGGTATGACCCACTGCTGCAGGCGGCCTCGGGGATCATGAGCGTCACCGGCGAACGGGATCGACCTCCGGTGCGCGTCGGCGTCTCGCTGATCGACCTCGGCACGGGTGTCTGGGCGGCGCTCGGGGTGCTGGCCGCGCTCTACGAACGGCAGCGCACGGGCGTAGGTCGCACACTCGAGCTCTCGCTGTACGAGACGGCCCTGTCCCTGCTCTCGTCCCAGCTCGTCGGCTATCTCGGCTCGGGCACGGTCCCGCACCGCGACGGCACCGCGTTCCCGCAGATCGCGCCGTACCAGGTCTTCCCGACCCGGGACGGCGAGCTGATGATCGTCGCCGGCAACGACAAGCTCTTCGGCGCGCTCTGCGGGGTCCTCGGCCTCGCCGAGCTCGCCGCCGACTCTCGTTTTCTCACGAATCCTGACCGTGTCGCCAACCGCTCCGAGCTCGTCGCATTGCTGGAGGAGCAGACGAGGGAACGGGAATCGTCCGAGCTGCTCGACATGCTCGTCGCGGCCGGGGTTCCGGTGTCGCCCGTGCACGACGTCGGCGAGGCGGCCCGGCATCCGCAAACCGAGGCGCTCGGGATCCTGCAGTCGCTAGGAGACCTCGTCACCGTCGCGTCGCCGCTCTCGGCCGACGGCGAGCGGGTTCGCCACCAGGCGCCGCCACCCGCGCTCGGCGCCCACACCGAGGAGATCCTCCGCGGGCTCGGCTATGCCGAGGAGGAGATCGCCGGGCTCGCCGCGGCCGGCGTCATCCAGCTGCGCGACGGCCCGGTGCCCTGATGATTCCGCTGCGGACCAAGCTTCTCTACGGGACGAGCAGGGTCGGCAGCGAAGCACTCGGCAAAAGCAGCGGCCTGTGGCTCCTCTACTACTACGCGCCGCCGAGCGACGCGCACCTGCCGACCCTCCTGCCCTCGCTCGCGGTCGGAGCGCTGCTCCTCGTCGGGGGGCTCATCTCCGCGCTCGACGACGCGATCGTCGGCTACTTCAGCGATCGCACCCGTTCCCGCTTCGGCCGCCGCATCCCGTACATCGTCCTCGGAGCCCCGCTGTGGTCGATCTTCTTCGTCCTGCTGTTCACGCCGCCCCCTGACGCGGGACACGGGGCCACGGCCGTCTACCTCCTGCTCGTCTTCGAGGCCGTCTCGCTGTTCAGCTCCGTGGTGGTCACCCCCTACGAGGCGCTGCTGCCGGAGATGGCCGCCACGAGCAGCGAGCGGGTCGGCCTCGAGGCGATCAAGGTCTACCTGGGCGTGGGTGGAACCGTGATCGGGCTCGTCGTCAGCACCGCACTCGTCCACACGGTCGGATTCAGGGCGATGGCCGTCACGATCGCGGCGCTCGCGCTCGTCTGCCAGTACGTCGCGATCGGCGGGGTCTGGGAGCGGGCGAAGCGATCGCAGATCCCAGCGGAGATGGGCTTCCGTGCTGCACTGACGGCAACGTTCCGGCACAAGGGGTTCCGGGTGCTCCTGCCCACCGTGATCCTGTTCGGGCTCGCCTTCCAGCTCCTGCAAACGGACATCCCGTTCTACGTCCATGCCGTCGTCGGCAAGCACAGCTGGCTTGGCGCCACCGTGCTGCTCGCGGTCGCGATCGCCTCGGCCCTGGTGTGCGTGCCGTTGTTCGCGCGGCTCGGCCGCAGGACATCCAAGCGGCACGCGTATCGGCTGTCCATGCTCGCCGCAGCCGCGACCTTCCCGCTCCTGGGGGTGGCCGGGCTCCTGCCGGGCATTCCGGCGACCGCGCAACTGCTCGTCGCGGTGGCGCTCGTGGGCGCCCCGATCGGCGCTCATTTCCTCTTCCCGGTGCCTCTGACGGCCGACGTGATCGACGACGACAGCGCCACGACCGAGCTGCGCCGGGAAGCGACATATCTCGGCGCCTCCAGCTTCGCGCAGCGAGCTGCGCTCGCGGTCGCCCCGCTCCTCGTCGCGCTGCTCCGGCTGCTCGGCGACACCCAGCGGCACACGCTCGGCGTCCGGCTCGTGGGACCGCTGGCCGGCGTGATCCTCGTGGCCGCCTACCTTTCCTTCCGGACCTACGATCTCCCGGACGAGGTGCTCGACCGCCTGCCGCCCGAGGCCGTGGACGCCCCGCTCGTGCTGCCGGGATAGCCACGGCCGGTTCGCTTCGCATCCGGGCGGGGCGCGGTCTCGCGAGGCTCGGGACGGTCGGCGCCGTGCTCCTCGCACTGCTCCTGGCTGCTGTGATCTCAGGCGTCGTGTACCGCTCCTGGATCGAGGCGCAGGTTCGAACGTTCGGCGTCCTCGCCGTGACCGGGAAGGTGCCCGTACTCGCGTGGACGACGCGCGAGCTCACCGCTGCGCCGCGCATCGAGGACGGTCGCGTCGCCGGCGTGCCGGCGACGGTCTACCGGCCCGGAGGCGGCAACCGCTGGCCCGCGCTCGTCTTCCTGAACGGCATCACTGCCCGGGGCCGCCACCATCCCGAGGTCGAGCGGCTGGCTGGCGCGCTCGCGCGTGTGGGGTTCCTCGTCGTCGTTCCCGACCCGCCGGGTCTCACCCGCGGTGAGATCACCGAGCGGACGCTGTCGGCGACGATCGCCGTGGTGCGCGCCACCGCCGACCGGCCCGACACGGCCGGCGGGCGAGTCGGACTCGTGGGAGTCTCGATCGGCGCCTCGCTCGGCCTCCTCGCCGCCGAGCAGTCCGGCCTCGCGAACCGGATCACGCTCGTCGCCGGCATCGCCCCCTACACCGACCTCGAGAACGTGGCGCGGCTCGCGACCACGGGCCACACGCTCGAAGGCGGGCAGCTCGTCCCGTACGAGACGACGAGCTTCCTCGCGCTGGTGATCGCCCGCTCTCTCGTCGCCGCCCTGCCGGCGAGCGGTGAGCGCAGCCGGCTCCTCGCCGAGCTCATGCGCCTGCACGAGGGCTCATCCGACCCGCTCGCGCTCTTTCGCCGGCTGGAGCCGGGTCAGGTCTCGCCGTCCGCGCGGGCGGTCGTCGCGCTGCTCGCGAACCGCGACCCGGCTCGGTTCGACCGGCTCTACGCGGCCCTGCCCCCGGAGCTCCGCGCCTCCATCGTCCGCCTCTCGCCGCTCGCCGGCGCAGCCCGGCTCCGCGCGCCGGTCGAGATCGCCTCGGCGCCGCACGACAAGTACTTCCCGCTCGGGGAGACGCAGGCGCTCGCCGCCGCCGACCGGCACTCACGCGTGAGTCTCACCGTCACCTCGGCGCTCCACCACGCCGTCCCCAACCTCTCCGTCTCCGATTTCGCCGACCTCTTCGGTTTCGACGGCTGGGCGGTTCGCTCGGTGCGCGGCCTACGCGGCTAGGACGGTCGGCTTCCGGCGCGGTACACGTATCCCTCGAGCGTGCGGCCGAGCACGCCTTCGAGCCACCGCGAGACGCCGATGAGCGCATCGAGGTCGATGCCTGTCTCGACGCCCTCGCCCTCGAGCAGGTAGACGAGGTCCTCCGTCGCGACGTTGCCTGTCGCGCGCGGCGAGAACGGACAGCCGCCGAGCCCGCCCACGGACGCGTCGAGGACGCGAGCCCCGGCCTCGAGTGCGGCGAGGCAGTTGGCGTAGCCGGTGTTGCGCGTGTTGTGGCCGTGGAAGCCGCGCGCCGCGGCGCGCTCGACGAGCGAGCGAACCGCGGACGGAGTGGCGACACCGATCGTGTCGGCGAGCACGATCTCGGCCCGGTCCGCGAGCCCCGACGCGAGCTCGGCGACGACGCCGGGATCCACCGGCCCTTCGAACGGACAGCCGAAGGAGCACGAGATCGTGACGGTCGCCGGCGTCTCTCCCGCGGCCTCGAGGATCGCCTCCGCACGCTGGACCGCCTCGGCGAGCGTCGCGTTCCCGTTCCGGCGGTTGAAGGTCTCGGTCGCCGCAAAGGTCACGTTGACGCGGTCGAGGGCCGCCGCGGCGAATCGCTCCCAGCCTCGCTCGTTGAGTACGAGTCCCGACAGCTCGACGCCCTCGCGACTGCGCACGCTCGCGACCACCTCCTCGGCGCCCGCCATCTGCGGCACGCGGTCGTCGCGGACGAAGCTCACGGCCTCGATCCGCCGCAGCCCTGCCGCCGCGAGGCGATCGATCAGCTCGGCCCGTGTCCCGGTCGGCAGCACCTCCGGCTCGTTCTGGAGGCCGTCCCGCGGCCCGACGTCGCAAACGACGATGTCCACAGCCGCCGAGCCTAACGACGGCTATCGCGTCCCGAGCTCCATCCCGAGCAGCCGCGGCAGCGCGGCCGTCGCCCTCGCCACCGCCGGCGGCCGCCGCCCCTCCTCCTCGACCGACTCGCAGGCCATGATCGCCCAGCGCACGAGCCCGCCGCCGACCCGGCGGAACGGCTCCGGCGGCAGGCGCGGCAGGTCTCGGGTCGCGAGCGGCGATCGCGTCCACTCGTCGTCGGCACCGAGGGCGAGGGAGGCGAGGATGTGGCCGCCGAGCCAGCTCGGCCCCACGCCGTGCCCGGAGTAGCCGGCCCCGTAGTGGATCCGCGTTCCGGGATTGGTGCGGAAGAAGGGAAGGTGGTCGGCCGAGACGTCGATCGGGCCGCCCCACGCTCGTTCGACGCGCACGTCGGCGAGCCCCGGCAGGAGACGCCGCAGCCCGGCCTCGGCGCGCTCGGCCGTCGGGAGATCGCGCGAGAAGCGGTCGTCGATGCGGCCGCCGAAGCCGATCGGCCCCGATCCGCTGCCCATCAGCACGCGGCCGTCGTTCGTGGTGCGGAAGTAGTGGAGGAACATCCGCCCGTCGACGATCGCCTCGCCGCCCGTCCAGCCGATCTCCGCGAGCCGCTCGGGCGCGGGCTCGGTGAGGACGACGTACGAGCCGAAGTTCGTCAGGTTGCGCGAGGCCGGCGACCAGCCCGTCAGCGCCGCGTTCGTCGCGAGCACCACCTCCGGCGCGCGGAGGATCCCGTCCGGCGTGGCGAGCTCGTTCGGCGAGCCCGCGCGCACGGCCGTCACCGGCGTGCTCTCGTGCAGGGTCACGCCAGCGTCGAGCGCGGCCCGCCGCAGCGCCCGCACGAGCAGGCCCGGATGGACGGTTGCGCACTCCGGGTAGAAGAC